>Ga0307477_10002861_pt1 | contig 13125 bp, 10 predicted proteins | sample atmos_gasesECM2C_FD_203316 | JGI IMG/M metagenome (GOLD analysis project Ga0307477, IMG submission 203316) | Hardwood forest soil microbial communities from Morgan-Monroe State Forest, Indiana, United States - atmos_gasesECM2C_515 | ecosystem: Environmental > Terrestrial > Soil > Temperate...
GCGATTTCCTCCGCCCGCTGGAGCTGACGGATTCGCGCCGAACGCATCATCGTCCGGGCTCGATCGATCCGGTCCTGCTCGATCGGATGATCTTTGACCGAGTCGATCACCTCAAGCACCGCCGCGACGCTCTCCTGAACTTCCGCGGGCTTGAGTTCCATCATGACGTCGAAGCTGCCGGAAACGTAACTGGGCGTGTCGTCTTCGGCGCCGATTCCGCTCACCAGGTGTTTCTTGTCGCGGATCTCCTGCGTCAACAGGGAGCTTTCACCCTGCCCCAGCACGGCCGCCAGCAGGTCCATCGCGTACATGTCGCGGCTCGACAGATCGACCGATGGAAACGCGAGGTTGACGCGGGCTTCGCCCAGCTTGGGAAACGTAGCGGCCAGCGTTCGCGGCGAGACGACCGGCGGCTCGGCCGCGATGTCGTGCGAAAACGCCCGGCCGGGCGGATAGTCGCTGACCTTCCGCACGGCTTGCAACATTTTCTCCGGGTCCTGGTCGCCGGCGACGACGAACATCATGTTGTTGGGGACATAGGCCAGCTTGAAATAATTATAAACGTCGTCGCGCGACAGCCCCTGGATGACCGCCTGGTATCCGATCACCGGCACTCGCGCCGGGCTGACGCGGTAGCGGTTGGCCGCCATCATGTAGAAGAGTTGCCGGTCGGGCTCGCCCTTGCCCATCTCCAGCTCGCGCTGCACCACCTGGTATTCGCGTCGATATTCATCCGGCGTGATCGACGCGGTAAACATCCATCCGGTCACCAGGTCCACCGCCTGTTCCATGTGCTCGGGCGTGGTGTTGATGAAGAAGACCGTGTGATCTTCGGAGGTCTGGGCGTTGGAATCGTTGCCAATCGCCTGGAGCAGCTCCTTGTTCTGCTCCTCGGTGCGCCGGCCGTTGCTCCCCCCGGCCACCAGGTGCTCCAGCAGGTGGCTCAATCCGCCGCCCAGCCATCTACCCTCGTAGACACCGCCCGTGAAAGCATAGCCGCGCACCGCCGTGACCGGCGACGCGACCCGCTTCGTAATAACCACCAGCCCGTTTCGCAGTACGCAAACGATCTCGTCCTTGCGGCTGACCAGCCGGTAATCTTCGGCGGAATAATCCGGGTTCGCTTTCGCGGGAGCGCGGGCCCCACTCGGTGAGTCCGACAACATCGCCGCCGCGTTCTTTGGCAATGCCGACTGCGGTAGCGGCGTTTGCGGCGCCGGCGCAGGCTGACAGCCGATCAGCACAAGCAGCAAAAAGATGCCTGTCAGACTCAGCAATCGCATGATCGATCTCCGCTGCGGGTCATTCCGTCTCCGGCGCATCCTGCTCCATCTCATTAAGATACGTCAACGCCCGTTCCAGCTCGCTCTTGAGGTGACGGACCTTCAGCAGGCTCTTCACCCGCGTGTGGAGCTCGAACTTGTTGACCGGCTTGCTGACAAAATCGTCCGTCCCGCACTCGGTGGCCCGCTCGATATCGCCCAGTTCGTTGAGCGCGGTAACCATCAGGATCTGGATGTCGCGCGTCTTGGGGTCGCTTTTGATGCGCTGGCAGACCTGGAAGCCGCTCATGTGCGGCATCATGATGTCCAGCAGGATCAGGTCCGGGCTGTGCTCGGAAACCTTGCGCAGGGCTTCGATCCCGTCGGAGGCGGTCACGATCTTCACCGGCAGCGACTCGAGAAACGCCGCCAGCAATTCGACGTTCTGCGGATTGTCATCGACGATCAGGATGGTGGACTGGGGAAAGAACGATTCACTGCCCCCACTCGGCGGCGGCCCGCTTTCGGTCATGTGATGCTCCAGGCGGTCGGACTATATGTTGCCCCGGCCGGGGTGTAAAGCCGCGTCCGAGCCGCCAGCGACGCATTGCTGTCGGACATCGCAAAAAATCTATTGACATTGAATTTGAATTCACTAAGCTTAGATAACTAAGTGAAAGAGGTCCTTCGCCCCATGGCCCACGAGCAGACACCGACGCAGCGCGAGCTGGAGATTTTGAAAATCCTGTGGTCGCACGGCGAGGCCAGCGTCCGCGAGGTGTACGAGCATATGAGCCGCTCGGCCCCCATTGTGCAGAACACGGTGCAGGCGTTCCTGCGAACGATGGAAGACAAAGGACTGGTGCGACATCGCGTCGAAGGCCGGACCTTTATTTACGAGCCGGTGCAACGCCATGAAGAGACGCGCCAGCAACTGGTCTGGCGCGTGCTCCAGCGGGTGTTCGACGGGGCGATCGATCAACTCGTCCAAAGCGCCCTGTCACTGCGGCAGCCGACACCGCAAGAGATCAAAAAACTCGAGGAGCTGATTGAAAAGGCCAAATCACGATCCGGAAAAAAGCATGGAGGCCGATCATGAGCGGTCCTGCCGAATTCCTTGCCGACCATGCATTGCTGCTGTGCGGCGGCGTATCCGCCCTCCTCGCCGGCGGCGCCGCGGCCACCGCGATGCAGCACCACCCGGTCCACCGCCAACGGCTCAGTGAGCTAATCATCGGCTGCGTGCTGGTGTGGCTGATTCTGGCGTGCATTCCGATGCCGCGGTGGCCGAAAGCCGAAAGCCGGCCGGCGGTGACGGTGCCGCCGCACGAATTGGACGTATGGCGGCATGCACCGCCGCCGGGAAAACCCCAGTGGCCGCGCATTGCCAACTATGTCATGCGATTGCCGGAATTGCCCGCCGTCCTGCCCGGGGTCACTGCCCCCGAGTTCGTCGCTTCTTCGGCTCCGCCCGGTGTAATCTCGACGCACCCGTCCTTCGCACCACGTCATATCAACTGGGGTTTGGGGCTGGCCCGTTTTTATCTCGCGGGCGTCGGCGCGTTTCTCACCTGGCTATTGCTCGGCCACGTGTTGCTGGCGCGCATGATCCTGAGGGCCTTGCCACCCGAGTCGTCTCTTGTCGCTCTGTTTTATTCAGTCGCGGCTGAAATGCGCTCGCCGCGGGCCCGGCTGCTCATCAGCGACCGGCCGATCCGTCCGTTTTCGTGCGGCATTTTTCGGCCGACCGTCATGATCGGCCCCGATACCGCATCACGCCAGGACGGCCGCCGCCTGCGGCAGGTCTTCCGCCACGAGCTCGCTCATCTGCGCCAGCACGATGCACTGGGCAACGCCTTGTTCAATCTGGCGATGCCGATCCTGTACGTCCATCCGCTCTATTGGTGGATGCGGTCGCGCTCGTTTCTCGCCCGCGAGATGATCGCTGACGACTTCGCCGCTGCCCGCACCGACCGCGCGTCTTACGCCAGCGATCTTCTCGCCCTGGCCCGATCGTGCACCGCCCGCCGCCCGGGGCCTTTGGGCGTCGTCGGGATGTTTCACTTCACTACGGACCTTTCAAGGAGAATCACCATGCTGGTTCAATCTCGCGAATCGCTGAAGACCGGATGCTCGAAGTCGTGGCGGCATGGTTGGCTGGCCGCGTCGGCATGTGGACTTGTGGTGATGTGCGGGGCGCTGGGCTTGCGTCCCGCCGCCGCCCAGGATGCCGCCGAGCGGCCCAAGGAAACTGCCAAGCCCGGCGACGCCGCCTCCGCGACCTATACCGACCTCGCACGGCTGAACATTCTCAACGCGGCCGCGCAAGATGCCCAAAACGCCGATAACTCCGCCGACAAAGACGCGATTCGCCAGGCGCTCGACGCTCAACTCGCGCAGCAGAAGCAACTGGAAGCGCAACGTCACCAGCTCGAGGCCGCACAGCGGCAACTGGAGGAACAACTGAAGGCCGCCCAGGACCGCCTGATGGCGCTGCAAAAGCAACTTGCCGAACTTCAGGATGCCCAGGCCAAGGGACAGGAGTTTCTTCGCGACCGGCAGGCACTGAAGGAAGGCAAGGAGGCCGATCGCGCCGCCAAACAACGGGCGGATATGATCGCACGTGAAGCGAAAGGCGGCGATGTGACGCCGGACGATGCGGAGAAGCGGTCCTTGTCTGCATCCGCATACTTCTTGCGGACGTATGGCGCCGGCGACACCGCCGCTTCCGGCGCTCTGGTGCGGCCCGAACTCGACCTGGTAAGCCTGGCTACCAGCTACGCCGACGCGGCCGGCAACGTGAGGGTGGCACAGGCAAAGGCCAACACCTTTCACGGCTCGTATGATCCGCGCGAGCAGGCTGTCTCCCGGGCCGAATTACAGAACGCCCAGGCCAAATTCCAACTGTTACGCCGAATCGCCGAGGTCGCGGCAACCCAGGCCCAGGAGGAGCTTGAACGGGCTGGGGAGCTTCAGAAGAACGGCACGATCTCCGCCTCGCAGTTCCAGGAGATCCGCGCCCGCGCGCGGATTCTTCAAACGATTCTCGGCAGCTCGGAGGATTCCGCGGGCGCGGACGTGCCTCCCGGTAATTTCCAGCGTAAGTGAGCCGCCGCGTGATGGCAGCTCCCCCGGGCGCTCTTCCCGGTTGAGCATACAGGGTTCCGATTCGTACAGGCTCCCGCGCTTTGACGTAGGCCGTCCGGCTGCCAACTTTGTTGTGGGCATCGCCGCTCACTTAACGCCTCAACAGTGCGAAAGAAGCGAAAGAACTCCAAAGGCAGGGGAGTTTTTTCGCTTCTTTCGCCGGGCGTTTGCGATGACGCCAGCCAGCCCGAAAACCGCGAAATCAGCCTGAAAATGGGGAAATCGGAGCAAGCGCCGGGGGTTCTTTCGCTTCTTTCGCTTTTTTCGCAGGATGCGCGCCTTGCGTGTGAAATTCACCCGCGGCGCTTGTGGCGAAATAAGATCGTGTACTGAGGATCCCCGGGGCCGCGCTCCCGCTCCGCCTGCGGCGGGCGCCGGACGCAGGAACATCTCCCGCCTCAGAGCGCGACGCGCTCAGATTCCAAGGAGGGCTGTCGCGCAGTTTTCGAAATCTTACTAATTCTACAAACTACTAAGATGTAATAGCTTACATGAAAATCAAAGCAATAATACGGTACGAAATGCGCGGCAAATTCGGCTGTTGTGTCGCTCGCCGCGCGCTATCGCCCGGCCTTTACTTTTCGAACAAGACCCAAAAAATGGCGACATGTCATGGGAAGCCTACCGCTGGACCGCCAAGAGCCCCTCCGAACTATACCAGACCCTCGGTCCGCACGGCGTCGATCATCTGGTCCGCCAGACGCTCGATGCCTGCTGGCGCCAGACGCCCGAGCAGGGACGGACGCTCGCTACAGTCAAGCAGTCCGCGCAGGCGGTCTTCGATCGGAACATGGCCGTCTGGGCCCGGATCAAGAAGCCTTCGCCCGCGGCATTTTTCGAAGACCTTTTGCCCAACGACACCGACGGATTTCTGCGGCAGGCGATGGTGCTGTGCTGGATGATGATGCCGCGATCCGGCGGCCGCGAGATCGCACAGGTCCGCAAGATCGTCGGCGATATCTTCAAGCGAAATATCGCCGCCTGGGATGAAGATCAGGCCACTTTCACAGGGACGAAGGGCCGGCCCAGCGGGAAGAAGACCAAAAGCGGTCGAAGCGCCCCGGGCCGCAAGTCCAAATCGAAGTCGAAACGCTCAAGGCGCTAATCGCATTGCCGGCTTGAACGTCCACGCTTGTAGGCGGGCCACCTCCATGATCCGCGGGGCGCGAAAGTCGGCCTTGTGAATGATCCAGCCGGAGAACAGCCGGCGGTCATCTTTGGCGACGTACCGGCTCGTCAGGACCTCGACGTGCCGTCCCAATGGGATTGTGGGCGGGAAGGCGTGGGAATCGTTCTTCGCCTGAATCGCGCTCGCGACTGCGGGCAGGAAGTCGGCCGGCGGGATCGCGTCGGCGCCGATGAACACGCGTGACGGAACGCGGTGATTGACGCGCAGATAATCCCGCACGTCCAGCGTTGCGTCGCGCAGCGCCGGCCATGAGATTGACGTCAAAGCGTCGCGCAGCGCCGGCCATGAGATTGACGTCAAAGCATCGCGCTCGCCCGGCGGCGGGCCGTCCGGGCCCAGCAGGCGATCGGGAACGATTGCCGGCAGATTCGCGGCGTTTTGCCCGTCAATCAATCGCGCCAGGGCCATCGTAAGAATCTCAAACTGATCGGCCGGCGAAAATGTCTTTCCGTCGATCATCTCGTCATCGAGGCCTTTGACATCGGCGCGCCCCAGCCGACGGGCCAGTTCCAGGACCTCGCCGAGCGACGCGCCCTGAGTCATGAGGCGATCCGGATACATGCCCGGCAGATCGCAGGCGGCGACGAACTTCACGCCGGGCGAACTTCGCATGAAATCGAGATACGTCGCGAAACGTTCGAACGCCTGCTCGCTTTGCTCCGCGGGCCGTTGCGGCGGGGGTTTCCACTGCTCTCGCGGCGGGTTGGCGCCGCGGACGAAGTTGGCCGCGTCCCAGAAGCCGTCGGTCATCCACTCGCAGGGATGATAGAAGATGCTGATCAGCCCCCCGCCGCCGCGGGCCAGCCGCCCGGCGATCTGAGTGAAATCCTTCTCGCCGCGTTCCAGCCCGCCTTCGGCGAACAATTCCATGCGGGTTTCGTTGGGGTGCATGTCATAGACGACCAGCGCGCCGCAATACCAGAACGGCGTGCCGCCGACGCCGACATGATTTCCGGAATCGAGATAGCATGGAATGCCGTTGACCTGCACGCCGCACCGCGGAAGCGCCGCAACCGCCTGGGCAGCCCACGACGACCCCGGCTGGCCGTAACATGCCAGGAACGGGACTCCAAAGATGCGTCGCACGTCGGCCGCCCCCGGCCCTTCGCGCCGCGTGAACTCCGCCATGCCGTCGAGCAGCCCGCAATCCGCCAGGTATTCCGCCGGGGCCGGATGGACCGAATGGTAATTCCCGTGGAATCCGATGCAGTGCTGTTTCAGCGCCTCGATCACGTCGCGGCGTCCGCGTTTCTCCAGCACGCGCGCCTTTTCTCCGACAATCTTGAACGTCGCGCGGAGGTGCCGCTGCGAGAGCATCTCCGCCAGCCGCTTGTCGGCGTCATCGTCAGACGGGGAGAGATAATCTTCGGTATCGAACCAGAGGATGACGTCGATTTCGGGAGGGGGCGGCACCTGGGCTAACAGCCGCACAGGAACGATCAATGCGATCGTCGCCAACGCAAGCAGGCAGGATTTGCTGCACATGGCTGGCGTGCGTGAACGCCCCGCTCAAACCGTCGGCAGCGGATACTTATCCCGCCGGGCTCGCTGGCGCCAGGTGTTGGCGACGACGTCGTCGACGAACTCCCAGTTCTGCGGGTCCCACTTGAGGCGGCGGTGGTGCCAATAGGCGAGGTTCGCAAGGTGGCAGACCGTCACGCTGCGGGCGCCGATCTCCACGTCGGCGATCGGCTTCTCGCGGGTCTTGATGCACTGCATCCAGTTCTCGCGGTGGCCGGGAGACTTGAAGAGCTGAATCTCGTTGGGCTTGATCGGGTCCTTGAGGATTGTGTCCGGCTCGCTGGCGATCATCTCGCGGCTGACGAAAATCTGTCCGTTGTCGCCGATGAAGAGAATTCCGTTGGTCTGCATCGTGCGGCGAACTCTGCCGGTCCGGCGGTCCTTCACCTCGCCCTCCCAGACGTCGCGCTTGTGCGTCACGACAATGTGGTCACCGACCGGCGAACCCTGGTAGACCAGCCGCACGCCGTACTCATCAGTGTCTTCGGGCGGCGGGATCACCTCGACGGGCCCCGAGTGGTCCATGTCCAGCGCCCACTGCGTGATGTCAAAGTGATGCGCGCCCCAGTCGGTGACGTACCCGCCGGAGTATTCGCGGTAGTCGCGCCAGCCCGGGTTGAATGGATACTTGTCGGGATTGGTTTCGTTGCGGCAGACGACGTCGTTCCACTGCCGCTGCGGCGCCTGGCCGAGCCACATGTCCCACTCGAGGCCGGCCGGCGTATCGTGGCCCGGCAGATCGCACCACTTGCTGGTCGCGCCGACGCCAACCCACACCTCGCGGATTTTGCCCAGCCGGCCGTTGCGGACGTACTCGCACGCCTGGCGGAACGGACCCTCCGAGCGCTGCTGGCTGCCGGTCTGGAAGACGCGGTTGTATTTGCGGATCGTTTCAACAATGGTCTTGGCTTCGTGGATCGTTAGCGTGAGCGGCTTTTCACAGTAGATGTCCTTGCCGGCCTTGGCCGCGTCCATGGCGATCGCCGTATGCCAATGATCGGGGACGCCGATCACCACCGCGTCGATGTCCTTGCGATCGAGCAATTCGTGGTAATCGACGTACTGCGCGACCGTCGCCGGCCGTTCGAGCCGTTTATACTTCTCTTCTGTGCTGTTCTTGGCCCGCTCGCGGCGGCCGGTGTGAACGTCGCATACCGCGACGACTTGAGTCTTGACCAGTCCCGACAAGGCGCCCAGGTGTCCGCTGGCCTGCTTGCCAATCCCGATGAATCCCAGGGCCAGGCGCTCGCTGGGCGGCGTCTGCTGGGCCAGACCCAGGGCACGGGCGGAGATGATCGTCGGCCCGCCCACGGCCAACGCGGCGGCCCCCTTCACAAACTGACGGCGGCTCACAGACTTTCGGCTCGGCATAACGGTTCCTCAATGTTGAAGGTGCTGGGAAGCGAACGTCCTACCGTTATACACCAAAGCCCCGGAATTGATGAAAATCTTTTGTCGCTTATTCCGCCTGACGGTGGCAGAACCAGCCGAGGGGGGCTGCCCTGCGCCAACAGCCGCGGTAACCGAGGGGATCTCAACGATTACGGCTCGATGATGGCGCCGGGATAGGCTCCCAGCAGGCGGCCCTGGAGGGATTTGGCCTCGGCGTACGTGTACGCCGGGCCTACCCGCACGGCCTGCCGACCGGCGCCCTCGACGCTCTTGCTCGCTCGCAGGCCCTGCGCGTGCAGAGCGGCTACCGCCTTGTCGGCATTGGCCGCGTCGGAATACGCCCCGATCTGCACGAAAAACGCCTTGGCCCCGATGCGCGTCGCCGCCCGGCCCGCCGGCACGCTGCCGGGATATTCCTGGCGGACCAGCGCGAAGCTTCGGTCGGCCTGGTCAAAGCGGCCTACGCGCTGCTGGCAAAGTCCGATGCGGTACAAGACCCATGCCCGGGCGTCAGCCTGCTGAAGGCCGGGATAAGCGAGTCCCCATTGTTCCATCGCAGTGGAATAATCTTCCTGGAAGTAGGCCGCGTTAGCGACGCCGGCGTGGAGAAGCGCCGTAACCGCCTGCGAGCTCTTCATCGTCAGGCCGCGCTCGTAGGTGCCGCGGGCATATTGCAGATTGAGTTTCGATTCCGCCTCGCGCGCGGCGACCTCGTCGGTCGCGGCCCGCTGCTCATACACGCGCCCCTCGAGATAGAGCGCTTCGGCCGTCCCCGGCCCGCCGCTGGGATGCTCCCGCAGGAACCGGTCCGCGTGGGCCATGGCCGCGTTGTAATCCTGTTGCCCCAGGGCCTGATAGCCGGCCTGCAATTCCCTGCGACTTTCCGGGCTTGGCGTCGCCGCGCACCCCGCCACCACCGCCGCAAGCAAGATCCATCCTGCGTTTCGCATCCGTGCCTCACTAGGTATGTTGTCAGTTTGTCAGTTGTCCGTTGTTAATTGTCAGTGGTCCGTTGTCAGTTGCAACTGTGCGCCAGGACCGAACGACGGACAACTGACCACTGACAAAGAACAAAGGACCATCCATGCTCTTTGAATCGCTCTTCAAACACGGCCAGAACCAGCCGGACCACCTTGCGACCATCGACGACCACGGCCGGTACACGTACCAGCAGTTGGCGGCGATGGCCGCCGGACTGGGAATGTACCTGTCGTTCCAGACCGATAAGCCGCGGGTCGGATTGCTGCTGCCGCCCGGGACCGGCTTTGTCGCTAGTTTCTACGGAACCCTGCTCGCTGGCAAGACGGTGGTACCGATTAATTATCTGCTGGGCGAAAAGGAAATCGCCCACATCATCCAGGACAGCGAGATCGATACCGTCCTGACGATCCCATTTTTTCTGGAACGGCTCAAGGACATGCCGCTCAATGTGGTGGACCTCACCAAGCTGCCGCGTAACCCGCCCGCCATCAAGCCGAATTTTCCCAATCCTTCGTCCGAAGACGTGGCGGTGCTGCTCTACACCAGCGGAACCAGCGGCCTACCCAAGGGCGTACTGTTGACATACGGGAACCTTCAAAGCGACGTGGACGCCGCCATTGAGCATGCCGCCCTTCAGCACCAGCACACGTTCCTGGGCATTATCCCGCTGTTTCACTCGTTCGGGCTTACGGCGATGATGCTGGCGCCGATCCAGCTCGGCGCGACGATCGTCTACATCGCCCGCTTCAGCCCGGTGGCGACGCTCAAGGCGCTGCGCGAGCACCAAGCCTCGATCGTTCTTGGCATCCCAAGCATGTTCGCGGCGATCGGCCGGCTGAAGGACGCAACGCCGCAGGATTTCACCCACGTCTACGCGGTCATCAGCGGCGGCGAGGCGCTGCCGCAGGCCGTCCGCGAGCTGTTCAAGCAGCGCTTCAACATTCCGCTTTATGAGGGATACGGTCTGACCGAAACCAGCCCGGCGGTGGCGATCAACACGCCGCAGAGCAACCGGCCCGGCAGCGTCGGCCGGATGGTGCCGGGCGCGCAGGCCAGGATCGTCGATGACAATGGAACTACCCTTCCCGCCGGCCAGATCGGCGAAATCTGGCTCAAGGGGCCGATGATCATGAAGGGCTACCACAACCTCGCCGCCGAGACCGCTGCCGTGCTTACCGCCGACGGCTACTTCAAGACCGGCGATCTGGGGATGGTGGACTCCGATGGTTTCCTCTTCATCACCGGCCGGAAGAAAGACATGATCATCGTGGCTGGCGAAAAGGCCTATCCGCGCGAGATCGAGGAAATCCTCATGAGACACCCGGCCGTTGCCGAGGCCGCGGTGCTGGGAAAGAAAGACCCCGGCCGCGGCGAAGTCGTCGTCGCCTTCGTCATGCCCAAGGAAGGTCAGACGATCAAAGCCGATGAGCTCCGCGATTTTTCCCGCAACGCGGGCCTTGCCCAGTGGAAAGTCCCACGTGAGATTTTTGTCGTCGATGAACTACCGCGATCGCCGACGGGGAAAGTTTTGAAAAGAGAACTGGCTCAGCGCCTCAGTTGAGGTGCCGATCGCAGGAATGTCCGCTCCGAGCCGTGTCGCGGATCGAACCAAAGCTCCGACCCGCCGGGCGACAAGTCGATCTTTTCGTTAAGCACGTGATACGAGGGCCCGAGCAGCGCGAAATCCCACTTCCTGGCAAGGGCTTGCCAGTGCAGATCGTAGGCGGCGGTCGAACCTTCGATCGACGCCGTTGTGCCGGCGCCGTGTTGATGAACGATGAGGCCGCGCAGCGTTGCGACGCCGTCGGGAATCCAAAGCGTATAGGTGACGGCGGTTTGTAATTCGTCGGCCGCGTTGGACGCGGGATAATCGACGACGTAGTAGCGTCCGCCAGCCCGAGCGGCGCCGGTGAGGGCGAGGCCCGCTACGACGAATGCGAGCAGCCAAACTGCGCTCGCCCGCTGTGCCGTTTGGCATCCCGATCGGCCGCCCGTTTTGGTTTGGTGGTTCATGCCGCGTGGGGCTCCGGTGATTATGTGATGACTTTAGTGAAGTGAAATCGGACGCCAGCAGCCTCGGCGGCAGACAGAAGCGCCGCCGCGGCGTTGAGATCGCGCAGGATCGGGTTGGGCTGCTTGAAGTCGTTCAACTTTGCCGTCACCTGCTCGATCAGCGCGTTGATCGTTTTGATCCCATCGGCCGCGGGGAACCATTGCTCGGCGGCGAGCCGCATCTTCGCCGGATCAAAGCCGGCTTCGCGGAGCTGCGCCACCAATGCGGCCTGACTCTCGGAAAGCAGCGACGTGATCGCCGCCACGTTTCGGCAGCGGGCGGCGTAGTCGAGCCGGTCGAGTTCGCGCCCCAGCGCCTTGCCCGAAGTCGCTTTCGCATACGCCGCCGCTGCCTCCGGCATCTCCCGTTCCAGCGTGATGACGACTGCCTGTGCCATGATTGGCGATACCGTCCTAATCAATCCCTCAATGGCGCCCCTCATCATGCCCCAGCCTCTGAAGGACATCAACTTTGCTTTGCGCTTGAACAACCCGTAGAAGCGGGCTAGCTTCTGGACATGCCGAGCGTCAAAACGAAAACAGGATTCGGGGCGGCGGTTCTGTTGGGAATGCTCGCGATGCCGGCGTGCGGTCAGGGTGACGCGCCGCCGACCGTCCGCGACCGGCTCAAGCAAACGCCGTTCAAGATTGCGTATGAAGCGTACACTAACGGCAATTCCGACATCTTCGTGATGAACGCCGACGGGAGCGGCGCGGTCAACCTCACGCACACGCCCGATGTCAACGAGCACTACCCGCAGGTTTCGCCGGACGGCACGAAGATCTGCTTCAACATCGATACCGGCGAAGGCCGCGACGCGGTGCGCAGTCTCTGGGTAATGGGCATCGACGGTACCAACCGCACGAAGATCGCCGACTACGCCCGCGAGCCGTTCTGGAGCCCGGACTCGAAAGTGATCGGCTACCTGCCGCAGGAGTATCCCAAGTTCAACGTGATCGATTATTACACCAGGGGGATGATGTTCTATAACCTGGAGAGCGGCAAGACCGAGCCGCACCCGAACACCGCCAGGCTCCGCCACCTGTACCATCCGCGGTTCTCGCCCAACGGAAAATGGATCGTCGCCACCGTTCACGGCGGCATGGGATACGGCCACGCCATCCTGCTCATCGAGGCGCAAGGCGACAAGATCATCAACCTCAAAATCCCCGGCTGCCGGCCCAGCTTCAGCCCCGATGGCAAGCACATCGCCTGGGGATCGGAAGACCACGAGCTCGACACGGCGCCGATCGACACCGATTCTGACAATCCCAAGGTCGGCAAGCGCGAGCTGCGCATCCAGGACGCGAAGAATAAGATCTATCACATCGCGTGGTCGCCGGATGGCCGGTTCGTCAGCTTCAGCCGCGGCCCCGATGGCGAAGGAGACCTCAGCAGGAAGGGAACGTTCCAGGCCGCCTGCGAAATCATCGGCGTCTACGCCACGAACTGGAATCTTTTTGCGGTCAGCACCGATCATCCCCGCATCGTTGACCTGAACAACGCCAGCGACGCCGACGTGGTGCAGCTCACGTCCAGCGGCGACAGCAACAAGGAACCCTTCTGGTTTTGGCCAAACC
>Ga0307477_10002862_pt1 | contig 13119 bp, 11 predicted proteins | sample atmos_gasesECM2C_FD_203316 | JGI IMG/M metagenome (GOLD analysis project Ga0307477, IMG submission 203316) | Hardwood forest soil microbial communities from Morgan-Monroe State Forest, Indiana, United States - atmos_gasesECM2C_515 | ecosystem: Environmental > Terrestrial > Soil > Temperate...
AGTCGAGATTGCCGGATTTAGAACCCGCCATCGTAGCCGTTTCTAGAATCACCTGTGGAACTGAACAGAACGAAACTTCCCCCTCGGGACCCTTATCAGTAATCGTCATGAACGAACCTGGGCGCAGAGCGCGGATATTGCGAAACAGGGTAAAGGGTTCCGGAACCGAGCCCCAGAGATAGAAACCGACGTGGCCTGCTGGATCGGGCTGCGGGGCGATACTGCCGCTGGCCAGCAGTGCTTTCACTTGAGAGGCGAATCTAATCTCATTTCCATCATCGGAGTAGTAAAGAGGTTTTATTCCGAACGGGTCGCGAGCGAGTAGAATTGTTCTGCGCCGGGAATCCCAGAGCGCGAACGCATACATTCCTCTGAGATATTCGAACATTCGAACACCGTACTCAGCGTAGAGCTGGAGCAACACTTCGGTATCGCCAGATGACGTAGAGCGGTAACCACGTGCGAACAGTTGTCGCCTCAAATCCTTATAGTTGTAGATCTCTCCGTTGAAGCTAATAGTTAGACCAAGGGCCTGTGCCGTCATCGGCTGCGCGGCCGCTGCGGTCAGGTCGATAATGGACAATCGGCGGTGCCCCATCGCGACCCGGCGGTCCTCCGAAACCCACTCTCCACTCCCGTCAGGGCCGCGGGCGACCATCACATCTCGCATTGCTCGCACCTGCGCGGCCGAGTTCAGCGTGGGCGGTTCACCGTATTCGTATATACCTGCTATGCCGCACATGGAAATGAAAAGAGATTCGCATAACTGATTCTTAAGCTCTTTGGGACTTCAAGATCAAGAGCTTCACGAACAATGGCACCCGGATGGCCATCGAGGTGCTTCTTCAATTCGAGATAGTTGAGATCCATCAGAAGCGGGTACCACAAGGCATACAGAAAGTGATCAATCAGAGCGGGCTTGCCGTTCAGGAAGCCATCCCTAAATAGATAGCAGTACTCGAATCGTATCAATTCGTAAGTGATAACAAGTGATAATCGTATTTGCTTCAACAATGGTCTTAGTTAGCATTTACTAAGCGGCGTGGGAAGGCTCCTTTCGCGACACTGTCTTGCACCTGATCGAGGAGCCGCACGAATTCCCGGATATATCGTCGCCAACTCCAGTCGAAGGCGGCGAGGCGAGCTTCACAGGAGTTGACCAATTCGGTGCGTATTTCGATGTAAAATGCACGCTCGATAGCATTTGCCGCGGCTGTAGCATCCGTCGCACAGTAATATAGCGCAGCGTTCTGGCACAATTCTCGATTCACGGGCGTATCAGCGGCGACAATCGGTAGGCGGTGCGCCATACCTTCCAACAACGCGAACCCAAACGATTCAACAAGCGAGGGGTAAACTAGTAGGTCGGCGGAGGCATAGATGTCCGGCATTCGTTCTTGAGAAATCCGCCCCAGAAAGACAACTAAATCTCCAATACCCAGTTTGCGCACGGCGTCTTCGTATGTACCCGAAATCGCAGATTGGTCAGAGGGAGAAGTCGTAAGGAACAGTTTGAACGCCGCGCCCCGGCTGCGGAGAATAGCTACAGCCTGCAGCAGAACCTCAAAGCCCTTGTGCCATCCCAGGTGGCTTGGATAGAGCAGCCGCAGCCCCGAACGATCAGCCATGTCAGGATGGCAAAAAGAGGTAGTAGGTACCGCAGCCTCAAAGTCAAAACCGTGATGCAGAATGCAGAATCGTTTTCGGCGAGCCCATGGCACTCGCGTGCGGATCATGTCAGCCATCGCGCGTGTCGGCGTAACGATCACGTTAGCTCGGCGCATAGCTTGAATTGCCAAGAATCGGCGTAGCCACAGATCCAACGACTTACGATGCCGTGTCCTAGCAGAGGCAATAGAATCGAAGTACAGAGCGTTTCGCTGAAACAGCAAATGTGGCGTACCGGGATAAATTGGGCCAAAGTTCACAAGCGATACCAAAGCGTCGTAGCAACCCTCTCTTAAGATCCCTGGCAAGATTACGTTGTCAAACCATACGCGCGAGAACAATCCGCTGGAAACGACGTCGTCTATCGGTTCCAATCGGATGTTCGCGGCCTCAAGCTGAACAGCGATCGACTTACGGGCCAAGAGTGTGTACGAATGGCCCGAAGGTTCGGCAGCCAGCGCCGGTACGAAGCCTCGAAGATGTCGGAGAGCGCCACCCATAGTCACTCCCAGCGCACTGATAAGAACTTTCATCGCAAGAACTTTATCTCACTGAAGATGTTTCGGAACTGTACCAAGGCGGCTCCGGTCTCTCCGAGGCGCGATAAACGTGATTAATTACGCTAAGAAAATAATTCGCAACCGAAGGCCCGGAAATTCGTTGAGCCCACGATGCTAACCGCTCTGTCAGGTCCTTTGAGCGTTTGCCTCGCGCAAGCCATTTCCGGAGGACGCGACGAAGACTCTCCACAGAGCCTGCCTGAACAACCTCTCCTCTCCAATCCTCGTGAAGTAAATCCGCGGCCCCGCAGCGATCGGTACAAATCGCGGGGACTCCAACCCCGAGCGCCTCGCTAACGACGGCGCCCCACCCCTCCTTGCCGGTACACGGTAACACAAGGAAGTCAGCGGAATGCAGCATTGCCAGGGCGCTGGCCCGCGGCATGCTCGGCAAAAAGCGCACCCGATCAGTAAGATGCAGCCGTGACGCTAGCGCAGTCCATTTCGGCTTCATTGGGCCATCGCCAATCATCACTAGAGTCCACGGGAAATCGCAGCATGCTTGCAGGGCACGCAGGAGAACGTCGCATCCCTTGCTTGGTACACAGCGACCCAAGAAGAGTATAGCAACTTCATTGTCCCTCGACCCATTGGAGCCCTCATGAACGGAGGGAACGGTTTCAGGAACGTAAGCGAAAGGGAACACTCTCTGGCTCGGGTATCCACAACCTCTGAACCAGTCGACGCCCATTTGACCCATGGTTAAAACAAAATCAGTTCTTTCACCGTAGACTCGACAATACCACTTGTACAGACCTCGACGCATGGGTCCCTTCCATCCCTCATAGTTCGATGCCTCGCTAATCACGCCCAGGCGCGCCCGTTTAGCGGACACTGCTGAACACACAGCCGCGCTCAACTGACAACCTCTCCAACCCTCTATCAGATGAACAGCATTAGGGTTGGTTTCATGGGCTAATGACCAAATGGCCTTCTGACTCGGACGGATGACAACTTCCCCACGACCGTAGTCCGGCACGGCCCAACCGAGTCTCTGGCGGTCGGGAGACAAAGCTTGCTCGGCAATTACAGTCACTGCACAACCGTCAATCTCAGATAGCGCACGAATGTAAGTAGATTGATGCGGACTCAGGATGCTCTGCCAAAAGAAAAAGTGCATGCTCGAGCCTGGAAAGGGTGCTGTAGTTACACTTGAGAGCATTACAGTATTTCGCTTGTTGCGATCATAATCTTCAACACAAAAAGAGGAGAGTCTTTATCCCGCAACTTTCATGATCTTAGATCTGTACTGGCGCACGATATCTTTGGTGCGCACGGAGGGATGTGGGCCTACCGTTCTTATCCACATATAGAGTATGGCGAGCTCGCGTTGAGTCTGTAACAGAGGACTCATGTGCCCACGCTAAAAGAAGCCAAAATTGCAGCCCTAATCCGCCTATCGCTAACACAATCATCTCACCATTATTTATGAACAACCCAGTCAGAGCGGTTACTAAAATCGGAAAACGATCAGTAGCAAAGATGGGTGCAAATAGCGAAATTATTAGCATCGAGAAAATGACGCCGCCGACAAGCCCGACTTGGGCCGGAACAGCCAAATAAATAAAGCCCTGTTCCGTGGATGCCGTCAGCGGTACGCCGAGCACAGTTGCTTTCTCATCGGCGAGGTTTCCGTTTTCACTATCGAGACCAAATCCCACACCTGTCAGCGGATGTGCCTCTATCAACTCCAACGACGCGGTCATTTGCGGGCCGCGGGATGCTTCCCACAAAGATTGCCACCTGCTATCAGCCTGCACTGCTCCCTTGTTCAGAAATTGCTCAAATCGCTGAGTCCATGCGTCGTTCCTGATTGCCAGCAACCCCATCCCGCAGAGAATAACGAGGGCAGCAAAACCCGCTACAGCGAATGGTTTCATTAGCCTTCGGACTCTGCGGAAGAATAGAGACGAGCAGAATGTCACTAGGAACGCGATGCCGCAGGCCAGAACAGCAGTCCGACAGCCTGACGCTATGATCGTCAACCAACTGCAAATACCGATCAGTATCAATGTGAGACTCGAGTAGCCGGTGACAACTAGCACGGTGATATACGCAGTCACAGGGGCCAAATATACGCCGTATGCCTGCGGTTGGCTAAGTATGCCCTGAAAACCAATTTTGTTCACCGCGTATCCCGCTGAAGTGAACATTAGAGGAACACTGAGTGCTAGCACCGCAAAATGAAGCGTGTAGAACCAGCTGCCACAATATTGCTTATCCACTCTTCGATCGCGAAATACAAGTAAACACGCCACTGCGCCGACGCTGAACGAGAAGAGCTTTAGGAGTGACAGAGTGCGATCGTGACTAACGAGAAGCGCAAACATTAGGCTGATGAAAATGAAAAGAGCGAACGACCAAGTCCAATTCGGTGGAGCAGCGGGTCGGTACCGAGCATCCGAACTGACGCGCATCAGAACGGCAAAAAGCAGCAGCCATTTGAATAGTGGCACCATCGGTTGCTGCGGCACAAGGGCGTGATTAGCGAACATGATGATGACACCGACGGAAAGGGCCTGTATAGAGCAGCGGCTATCCCGAAGCGCCCACAAAGTGAGCATGGCAAGCGTCGCGGCACCACTCCACTGTGACAGTGGTTGGAGAAGGAGAAGCAGCATCACGCACAACAGTTCTTGACGTAGCAGTTTCGGGCGCAATACGGGCATAAGTCAGCGGTCAGTTCTATGCTGATCTGTTTATTAGCATACTTTTTAGTCTTGAGGGTTATGAAACAAAGCGACGGGAATCAATAGAATTGATTTGCTCCGCACGGCTCCAGATGCGCAAGAGAACATAAAACTGCAAGGAGTGTCAAGAAGCGGCAGGGTCCATGTGCTTGGTCGCACTACCGCCGTCCAAAATTGGAATCTTCCAGTGCCAGCCGGTGAGCCGAACTAAGACATTTCTCTGCCGTCGCCGAATGACCGCGCCATGCCATTTGCAAGCGACCAGCCAGCCAAGTCCTCTCTTGCAACCTCAATGCGATAAACCACCCAATGACAGCGCACACTATCAACGTGAAAGTGCCGGTTTCGAACCACCGAAGTGGGTCCGGGCCGACCGTCCCATGCTGAATGATCCAGGCAGCCACAGTGGCTGCGCAGAAGCTTAAAGCGGTGGTTGCCCAGATGCGGCCGGCAAATGGCCAGTAGGAATCCCCGATGAGTCTACAGGTGTCTTTCAACACGAAGTGATAGCACGCAACGGCCTCACCAAGAATCACAGCGATTGGAACCGCCCTGATCCCAAAATGCGGGAAGAGGATGGCTGTAGCGACGACCGTGAGCATGGCCGAACCTGCCCGGAGGAACGAGAGTCGTCGGTTTCGGTTTGTTGCACTGCTGATCAGTGAACTGGCAATCCATGGCGCCTGTAAAAGTAATGCAATGAGGAACAAGCGAAGCAGTACAACGTCAGGTTCGAGTTTCCCGCCGGTCCAAGTGCGTATAACGGAAGCACCGTTGAACCACAATGCGCCTGCTATAGCCGCAGAAGAGACCATCGAAGCCGCTGAAAGGCAGCGGTTACCAATGCGGAGCTCGGCTTCAGCTCCGATTGCGTGCAAGCGTGACACTTCGGGCCAGACTGCGCTGGTGAGCATTCCGACAAAATTCCCCGCGACGTTCGTGAGCGTACGAGTGCTGACCAACAGAGCCACGGCGGCTCCGCCCAATGAGGCAGAGGCCAGCAGAACTGGGGCGTGAAACCCAAGCGCTATGGCCAGCATGATGAGGCCGAAACTCAAACTTGGCTTCATTAAGCTGCGAATCGCAGCCAAGCTGACTTCGCTCGGTCGCGGGAGGAGCTGCGGGTTAGAATATCGAAGTATACTCCATACCATCGCGGTGACTATAATTACGGGTAGAATTCCCCAAGCCGCCAATTCGAGAGCATCCCCGCCTGTAAACAAGACGAGCACAGTTATAGCCATCCCAGCCAGGGTTACGATGTTCCATATCCACTCAAACCTAGCGAGATTCCCGATACTGCGATAAACGCCCCAGACTTGAACAGCGAGTAATTGCAACATCAACCGAGCGGCGAGGAGCCAGCTTACAAAAGCCGCTATGTGAGCCGGAATCGATCTAATCCCCAACCAGATTGGAAAGGGTACAAATATGCACGTAGCTGCGGCCAGCGTCAGAACCACTAAGGCAACCAACATATAGAAGGCGGTGGCGGAACTCTGCACTGAGCTGTACCGACGCAGGTCTCGTTTCGCGTAGGCCATGCTCATTTCGTTCACCGCTGCCATATTCATACCCAAGTCCATCGTACTGAGGTACGCCACGACAGCTGAGAGGGCCATCCACTCGCCGTAGGTCGTCTTGCCCCAGCGGCCCAGGAAGAGCGGTACCAATAAGAGGTTACCTAGCGCATTTAGGAGGCTTCCAAACAAGATCGCACCCATGCTGTTTACGAGACGTTTCAGCAAACCATCCCCTCCTGCTCGTTCTGAGGATCAGTCGTGTGCGAATCTGCTGTCGGTGAGGGTCGCTGCCGCGGGCGAAAATAGTAATACTTGGAATCTCAACACTGCCCACTGCGGCCTGGAGTGAGGGGAACAGCGGACAAGCACCTGGCAATCGAGTCCCTTCCGAACCACTGCCGAAAACGGGAGATGCGGGCAATGCAGAATGTTGTGCACGATAGGTACGCGTGAAGTTTCCAAAATTGCCATTTTTTGCTTCCGGCCCAACATATGCTTCCTTCCCCTCCCGTTGGGCTATTTCGGGTACAAAGGTCATATCCGAAGATATGTGTGGCCGAAATTGGTGAAGATGCCTTCTTTCAGGTTAGGGCTCGTCGTTAGCTGCTACAGCTTTGTCCGAATAACAGCGCTCGCTGTCATACGTTGCAGCAATGATGGCAACGACTACAACGAGTAGTATCCAAATCCTTTCATGAGCTTTGGGCGGTCAGGCCTGCGGATCCCACCTGCGCTTCTCATGGTTCCAGAGTTTTACAGCTCGGCACGGGACTCCAACAGCCAGTGCGAATGGAGGTATGTTCCGTGTGACGACACTCCCGGCGCCAATCACGCATTTTCGGCCAAGACGTACGCCGCCCAGAATGGTCGAATTCGCGCCAATCCAGACGCCATCCTCAATAACGATGTCTTTTGAACATCCCGCTCCGGCAGAGTGCGGGCCATCCATGTCAATGGCGTGTGTACCCGAGACAATGCAGACGCGCGGCCCGACATCAACGAACCGACCGATTTCGATGCGGCTCTCTCCTCCACTGATGAGAACGTGGTGTCCGATGAATGTGTCATCGCCGATCGTAACTTGACAGCTGCCGTAGATTTGAGCCGACGATATGATGCGACACGAACGCGAAACTTGGTATCCAGCAGATCGGTACAGAAACGTCTTCAGTTGATAGCAGCGGCTCGGGGGAAGCAGTCGCGTGATTAGATTCACCAGGAAAACGACTGCGGTGCGGGGGCGCCGCGAAATCGCGGAATTTCCACTGATTGGCATAGCACTGCTATTCTGCCCCATCATTGTGTTTTGCTTATCGTTCAAAGCTAACCCTTTCTAATAGGCGGAAGCCAAAGTAATCGCCGAACCGAAAATCCTCCCACGCATTGGTCACTTGCACCGTCCTCAAGTTCACCCCCGCAAACACGAACACCGGCGTTGTAATTGTCAAGCGCTAGCGTGAATTGACCGACCATGACGGTGCTGCAGAGCTTCGCTTCGCAAGGACGACGAGCATCCCCCACTGGCAAAATGCGTACAACCCCGTGCCGATCAGAGTCCAGGAGAAGTTCCGGATGAGAGACAGCGGCTTGTTGACGATAATATTCGAAATCGCGTTTCCGCTAACGTGCCGCAATGGCATTCTAGTGGCAACACTCATAGCGGTGAATTTGCCCCTTCCTCCCGCCGCCTAGCCCCTGTTTGCGTCATGATAGTATTTGTACCCGTAGTTGTAGGTGCATTGGTCTGTCTTCCGCGGATCCCACTGATTCAGAACCGTTCCCAGCACTCGCGTGTTGTCCTCCAGGAGCCGCTGTTTGGCAGCTACCGCTGCGTATCTCATCGTATGAGCCGAACGCACGACCAAGATGACACCATCGGCCAGGCGCCCGAGGACCCGCGCGTCCGGCATATTCAACATCGGAGGCGCGTCGATGATGACCGTGTGGAACTCCTCCCGCATTCGCTCTAGGAACGCGGCCGCTCGTGGAGAATGAAGCAGAGCTCCGGTGTTCACGGTGGAGGACCCGGAGGGCAGCAAATTCAGGTTCCTATAACACGTCTTGTAAACCATTCCCTCGCAGCCATTGGGCGGAGTCTTTCCCTCCAGCAGGTCGGCCAGGCCCCATCGATTGGGCACGCCAAAGATTTCGTGGAGCTGCGGCCTTCGTAGGTCGCCGTCGATCAGGAGGACGGATTGCATAAGGACGGAAGGGCCGATCTCAGCCAACCCCAGCGCCAAGTTACAGGCTACCGTTGTTTTTCCGTCTCCAGAGTTGGTGCTGGTGATCACGATGATGCGTGGTCTGTCGCCGTTTTCACCGGAATACAGAATCGATGTGAGCGTAGCGCGAAATGCGTCTGCCATGAGGGACGGTTTCTGATTCGAAGTTATCAATTCAATTTGCCAACGATTTCCGTTCTGCGACGTCTTGCCTTCGAGGGCTTTTCCGTTTTGGTAGTACGCAGGGAGACGGCCCAGTGCCGCCTTAGCCGAAGGGATTGTGCCGAGCTCCGGCACATCAAGATAAATCGTCGTTTCGCCGGGGGCCTGGATGCTTCGGTCGGAGTGTTCTTGTACGACGACGAAGGCGATCCCAAAGAAAGCTCCAGCAAGAAGGCCCAGCGCCGAATTTAAAATGAAACTCGGTTTGTAGGGACCTGTTGGCGGTTCGGCGGGATCCACCACGCGGATATTGCTTGCGCCCAGGGCGGAGGTCATGCCGGCTTCCTGAACGTTCTGAAGCATGGAGTCGTAAAGCCGGCGATTCGTGTCCACTTCGCGTTTGAGGATATTGTAATGCGTCACCTCGGCCGCTTGCTCGGACATCAAACGGGCTTGGGAGGCATAGTTTGTAGCAAGGAGATGCTCGCGGCGCTGGGCGGACTCAAAATCGTTACGGATTCGCTGAATGACGCTGGCCCGTTCCTTGTTGAGGGCCAGTTCCAGAGTCGTCACCTGAGCTTGGACCTTTTTTACTGCGGGGTGGGCCGGGGTCAGGGAAGACGAGATCTCGGCAAGCTGGCGGCGAAGGTCCGTGAGCCTGACCTGGTACTCCTTAAGGGTTGCATCGTCGAGCACTTCGGGGAGTGACTCCGGGGACGCCGTGGACGCGAGTTCATATCTCGATTGGCTGTTGACCCGATCCGCTTGAGCCTTGGAGAGTTCCTCCTGAAGTTGGCGAAGCTTCTCCTCGGCGACGTTGTCTTTCTCGGACGTAAACAACAAGCCAGAAGCGTTGGCATAGCTCTGTAGCTCATCTTCGGATTTTTCGAGTTTGATCCGAACGTCTTCCATTTGGTGGGTGAGCCACTCGCCCGTTTGCTGGGTGGTTTTGTAATGGGACTCAAGGTTCTGCTGGACGAACTCGGCAGTTAGAGTGTTTACGAAATCAGCGGCAAGCTGCGGGTCGGTAGAATCGTAGCGTATTTCGACGAGTCGCGTGTTCGCTGCAGTGCTGATTTTCAGGTTATTGGCAACTAGAGATCGCAATTTTTCGCGAGTTGGAGCCCGCTTGCTCTCTCCTATGCCCAAGGCTTTACGCCAGGCCGAGATACGGTCAATACCATCATCTGGATACAGCCTTTTTTGAAGATCCAGCTTGGCGACCACCCGATCGAGTAAGGATTCGCTCTGCAGAATTTTGGCCTGCGTTTGAATATCGGCTCCGGGCGCGTCCGATGCCCCGTTGTCAGCGGTAGGGCTCACGTTCCGCGTGTTCAGGAAATTCTCATTAAGGTTCTGGATCTCGATGGATCCCCGCGCTTGGTAAACTGGTGTCTGCGGAATCGTGACCAGTAGTGAGGTCAGGAGACCAAGGAAAATAATCAGAATCAGGGTTCCCTTGCGACGCCGGAGGATTTGCCAGTATTCGGGCAGCAGGCTTGGGCCTTGCTCGAAGACTTCTGGATTCGGCGTATCCAAGTACTGCCGCCGCGGTGGCAGAAGGCTATTGCTCGCAGTCTGCTGCGTCGAAGGGCCATGGCCAGGATCGGGCAAAAGTCGCTGATTTTCCATATGAAGCTCAGTAATGGTAGATTGCAGCGCCCACAACGGTGGTGAAGGTGCCCGGAAGAAATTCGGTCGTAAATACTTTGCGACTGCTAGTGGGCACAACTAGCACGTCATTGGGGCCAAGTTCGACGTCTTCTGCCTTTCCAGAGAGGATCTGCTGAATGTTCACAGGGATCTCCGTGAGCTTCGGCTCCCCAGAAACCTCATGAACAATTCTCGCCTTATCGGGCTTCGCCGTGCGTCCGAGTCCGCCCGCTAGAGACAACGCTCGGAGGATGGAAACACTCTGTTGTCCCCCCAGCGTGAACCCCCCAGCGTGTTGAACATCGCCCACGACATACACCATGTTGGAACTGCCCTCTGAGACAGAGATGATGTCATACGGTTTGATTTCAATGTTCGCCGCAGGATTTCTCCCCTCGAGAATCCCCTGCACGTTCAATTCGACGGTACTGAATTGTCCGGTGCGATCTAGCTTTGCCCCGGCTAGCGGAATTTCGCCGCTCTGCCGAGGGCGCGTTACCGTGAGGATCGAGCCCGCAGTGTCGCGAGGCCCGCCAGCCATGGAGAGGACTTCGTAGAGCGTTTGCCGGCCCCTGAGTTGGACTATCCCGGGTTTCGTGACAGCACCGAAAACCGACACTGGCTGACTCCGAAATTCGGTCACCGTCACTGAAATCTGGGGTTCTAGGATGAACGTCTTAAATCGCGTATTCAATTCCGCTTCGAGTTGCTCAACGGTCAGGCCACCCGCCTTCACCCGTCCGATCAATGGGAGTGTGATGTTGCCATTCGTCCCGATGAGGACCGGCTTGTCGGGCTTGTCGGAATTCTCGACGCCGTCTATACCACGAATCAAAATCTCGTCATCTGGCCCGAGGACATAGCCAGATACCGTTTGCCCAGGGGTTGCAGCTGGCTGCCGGGCTCCAGAATTGACTGCAGCAAGTTGTTGGGGGGAATTCTTTTGTCCTGGTTGAGGGACGGATCCAGAATTGGCCGGCTGGGTTTGCGTTTGAACAGTTTTCGATTCTGGGGCTTGCGCAGACGGCTCACCATGCAAATCCGATAACGGGGCCATTGCCGATTGCATCGACAATTCCGAGAGCGATTTCGCTTCCCCGCTATTCTCTATATTATGTGGCGCGTCGCTTGGCACCGGTTGCGAAGGAACCGCCGCAGCTACGGTGCTTGTTTCTTTCTTGCGCGGCACAGGATGGTCAGCAACACTCACAGGGTTGAAAACAACCATTACGGCACCGCTGCTCGCTGCGATGGTATAAGGAACCTGCTCTTCGACTTCAATCACTACGCGTGCCACATTGGTCTTGAATTGGCCAATGCGGACCAAACGGACAGGATAAAAACTACCCGGAACGGATCGCTCTTGCGCGCGGACGACGGCGCCAGAAAAATCAAGGACCAAACGGTCAGGTTGATTCAGCCGGAAAGCCTCATACGCAAGGTGCCCTGTTCCATCCACGCGCACCTGGGTCTGCTGGTCCTTCCCGCTAAGGTGGACTTGCTCAATCGTTGCGCCGGGGGAATTCGCTGTCCGAGGATGTGTCGCGACGTTATTCGCAGCCACAGTCTTTGCCACTGAGGCTTGCGTCGCGATCTGTCCTAGATTCTTAGACTGGCCGCTCATGGGTCCGTCTTGCGCGTGAAGTATGAGAGTGCCGCCACTCGAGACACCAAAGATCAGAGCCACACAGCACCACACCAAGCAGCGTGCCCAGCGGCAAAAACACGACGAATTGAAATTGCGAGCCTTCATAAGCGCATCACTCGAATCCAATCTACCTTCCGTTGGCCGTCAGCGACCTCGATGGGTCTAGTCGAGAGGAAGAATAGTTAGACCAATTCGATGTCATATCCTTCGACTCGAATCGCGACAGATCTATGGAGTACCTGTACCGATAAGACCAGGCTTTGATCCACGCCTTGACGCACGAGGATCCCCTCGACCCCGTCAAGTGATCCTCCGCGAATGCGCACGCGCCTCCCTGCACTTATAAAATCATGTGGGAAGCACGGAATGTTTTCGCTGATCGCCGTCCTAAGACTTTCGATCTGTTCATCCGGAATCGGAGTTCCTTGCCTCTCACTACCCACGAATCCGAGCACTCCTGGCGTTCGCAACACTTTTAGCCGTTCGTCGACAGTCTGAACAATGCGTACGAATGCATAACAGCTAAACATCGGGACTTCCACCCTGACCCGCCGGTCACTCCATCTATGGATTTGACAGAGAAGCGGAAGAAACGTGGACACTCGCTTCTCTTCAAACTGGGCAGCAACCCGCTTTTCGTGCCGCGCCATGGTGTGAACCGCGTACCAGTTCGATTCCTCCGAAGCGAAACCCAACGTAGGAATTGTCGATGCAGATTCGAAATGTATCTGCAAACTAGGCACAGCTTCGCCCTCTCACTCCCATTTCACTTTGAAATCAACTGCTCACAAACTCTTCAGCAGTAGCGGAATCGCTCGAAGCGCTACAGCAACTCTCTCTCGCTCGGACTCTTCTTCGTCAACCGGTGCGAAGTCCGCACACACACCAAATCCAGAGGTTGCGCCTCCGCGACGATCCTTACGCTGCGACAAACATAATTTTTGAGGCTTCACTTCGTTTCAATCCTTCAATCCTCTAAACACTCCGTCCAGA
>Ga0307477_10002863_pt1 | contig 13116 bp, 21 predicted proteins | sample atmos_gasesECM2C_FD_203316 | JGI IMG/M metagenome (GOLD analysis project Ga0307477, IMG submission 203316) | Hardwood forest soil microbial communities from Morgan-Monroe State Forest, Indiana, United States - atmos_gasesECM2C_515 | ecosystem: Environmental > Terrestrial > Soil > Temperate...
TCCCGACCGCCCCCTTGCGCTGCGTCGACGCTGAGCTTCCTGCATGACGAGCGCCGCGAGAACAAACAAGACCAGAGCGCCTAGAGCTGCGAGGCCGATAACGGGAGCCCGAATCGCGGCGTACACAAGCCCTCCCAGCAGGACGAGGGGTAGCCCAAACCCGCGAGGACCCCACGCCAGCCACTCGCCGTCGGGCAAGTGGTCCACCAGTCCGAGCGGCTCGTAGGACCGTCCGCAGGCAGGGCACCGGCTGCCCAACGTGGGTTCGCGGGCCCCGCAGTGCGGACAGACGCGAGCGAAGCGTTGGAACTCAGCGTCGGGATCCTGCTCCACGGTGCAGTCCGCGGCCGCTCAGGCCGCTTGGACCGTGCCAGTAGAGGCAACCGGCCCAGGGAGAGGCTTGCCGAGAGCGCGCATCTCTGCGGCATAAGCATCCAATGCCTCTTGAATGCCAGCGGCCACCTCGTTGCGGGAGGCGCCCAGCGCGACCACCCCCGGCACGTCCGGCAGATAGGCGCCCCAGCCACCGTCCTCAGCTGGTTCGAAGACGGCCACGTATCCGCTCATGGTCTGGGCACGACCCCGGGGGGAGTCGCTAGCGGACGAGGTCAGCCTTCCGCGACGGACGAGCCGCATGGAACTCTGTGACCCATTCGCGAGGGACAAACGTCGGCCGGTCTCGATTGCGGGTGGCGAGATCTGTGAACCGCAGCAGCCAGTGGAGGAGCAGGAGAAAGACACCCGAGCTTTCGGGCGGCCTCGCCACCACGTCAGAGCCGTCCGCAAAGACCAACGCGATCGGCTTGCCGCCTTCGATTGCACGTGAGATGAGGACCGAGGCATCGGGAGTATCAGCGGGTATGAGGACGGTGCCGTCCGGGTAGCGCTCGTCGGCCTCCTGATCAAGGGCAATCCTCGAGAGCAGGTCAAAGGCGGCATCTGTGCCGGGAGTGTTGTTGCCGTGGGCTAGGTTCTCCATGCCTGAATGATGGCTTCCCAGTGGGCCCTGAGGTGGGCTATCGCCGCCGGAATCGCGTGGTTCGTCGGACCCGAATGGAACTGCTCAGGAGCCCTCTTTCCTCCGGACCGAGTGTATCGGTGCATGTGATGGCTCCCTAGATGGTTGTCGAATACACGGATGGTCTCCCAAGTGCCATCGACCAAGGCCAGGAGCACGACCGAGTAGCGCTCAATCGGGCGGCCGCTCTGGCTGAACCGGACGAGAACGCCGTCGGCCAACGCGAGCTCGATTGTCCGCTCGTACGGCACGCGTCCAAGCCTCGCACGCGACGGGGATGCAGACTACGAGCGCTGCGGAGCGAAGTTCGACTCCACTGATGCCTGATCCGAAGGGAAGCGACCCCGGGGCCTTGCCGGTTTAGCCGGCGGTGGCGGAGGCTTGGAGGGTGTGGATGAGGAGTTCGCGTAGTTGGGTGCGGGTGTAGTCGTGGTGTTGGAGCCAGTCGGTGAGGGCGCCGTCGATGTACCACAGCCAGGCGCGGGTGGCGGCGCGTTGGGTGGCGGTGGGGTGGGGGCCGATGAGCGCGTCGAGGATGCGTTGGGCGGTGGTGTCTCTGACCTGTTGGATGAGGGCGCTGACTTCGGGGTGGCTGGTGGCGCTTTGGAGGAGCTTGGTGTAGGCCTGGGCGTGGGCTTCGATCCAGGCTAGGTAGTGGTCGAGGATGGCGCGGATCTGTTCGAGGGGCGGGAGGCTGGGGTCGGGTTGGGTTAGTTGGGCCACTTCGGCGGCGGCGCTGGCCAGGGTGGCTTCGAAGAAGTCGCGCTTGCTGGGGAAGTAGTGGTAGAGCAGCGCCTTGGAGATGCCGGCTTCGCGGGCGATGTCGGCCATCGAGAGCTCGGAGTAGGCGTGCTCGGTGAACAGCTTCTGGCCGGCGGCCAGGAGCTGGCGGCGGCGTTCGTCTACTTCCAGGCGGCGGTAGGCGGGCTCCTGGGCGCGGGTGGGCACGGCCCAAGTCTACCCATCTGTTGACCGGCGGTCGATACAGTGCTACGGTCTGCTGACCGATGGTCAGCAAGCGAGGAAACGGGAGGCGCTGATGACGCGTTTGGGGTCTCGATCCCGTAGCCGGGCGGCCGGTGGTCGGCGATGAAGTCCTACGGGCGCGCGGGGGTCGCCATCGCCGTGGTGGCGGCCTTGGAGGCGCTGGTGTGGCTGTTGAGCCTGGGCTACAGCGCATGGGTGTGGGCACCCCTGCTCGCCGTTCCACTGGTCGCGCTCGCGTTCGAGCACAGCGACCAGCCTCGAGTCGAGCGGCCTCCCGAACTGTGGCGGCGCCGGATCGCTCGCCTGCTGCTGGGCGCAGCCGCGTATCCCGCGGCCAGCGCCGCCTCCTGGTATTGGCTGCCAGGCCAGGACCTCGACTCTCATCTGGCGGCCTACGCCGCGGTCAGCCTCATCTTCGGGGCCCTGGTGGGGCGCTGGTGGATCGCGCTCGTCCCACCGGCCGGGTGGGGCACCGACCTCATGGTCGGCTACCTCTCTGATCCCAGCTGCAGCCGTTGCGGCGAGGACGACACCTGGGCGTCGCTGCTGGTGCTCAACCTGATGTTTCTGATCATCCCCGGCACCCTGTGCGCAGCCGTGGGCGTGCTCGCCCGGCAAACCGCGACCACGTGGCGCCGCCAGCGAAACCGATGAAGCGCGCCCTGCTACTGGTGCCCCTCCTGGCCTGCGGCCTGCTGGCGCGCATAGGCGCTGGGCTGCTGCTAAAGCGTGGCGGCAACGCGATGTCTGGCCGAGTGGTTGACCTCTTGATCCCGTTCCTGATGGCCGCGGTCATCGGCATGGCAGCCAGCCCGCCAGCTCTGGACCAGTCGGTCGCCATCCTGGTCTCGGCGAGCTGCTGACCATCTTCGGCGTCGCAGTCGGCTACGCCAGCCGACCTTGGTAGCGGTGGCGGATGCATTGTTGATCAGGAGACGTCGAAACTCAGGCCACAGCTGCGGTCAGGAAGCAGGCCGTGTCGGGGACGATGGTAACTGGCGACTACTAGATAGTCGCCGGGGCCAGGCCGCCACGGCAGCGTGCGAAATCGTCCTCGTTCGTCTGTGCGAACCTCACCGGTCGTGATCCGTTTCGTGCCACGGGTGTATGGCCGGGCCTGCACCAGCAGCTGCGCGTGAACCAGTACCGGACTTGTTCTGCCAGCGATGCTGAGATCGCGCCCCGCACGAGCCGTGCGTGGGAGCCTGCGCCGTGAGCCACCAAGGGGAGGGTTGGCGTGTAGCTGCACGTGGACGCCCTGCTTGCCGGCCATCGTGATGTGCGGCACCGCAATCGGCGTGGGCGCTTGGGCGCCCTGGCTGAGGCGCGGCGTGTAGTCCGCTCGCGGCCACGGGGGCCTGTGGATCGCGACCATCGTCTGGCGGACGGTCGTGGTCGTGTGGGCGTCGAGGGCTACGTCGAAGCCCGCTATCCCCGCCGTGGGTCCGCGAAAGCAGGTGTTGATTGGGAAGTCTGCTATGAGCTGCGCAGTCCCCAGGTGCCCTGGACCCTGCAGGGTCGGCGTTTGCAGTCGCAGGACGCGGCCCGCGGTATTGCGATCGGGCCATTCGGGCGATAGCTCGTTGATCACCACGTCCTGAGCTTCGATGGTGGTGATCGTGATCGTCAACGTAAACGCTCGGCGATCCGGGTAGTGCAGCGTCGTCGGCGAGACGGCGACCGATACCGATGCGGGTGGAGTGCCGTCTGGGGTGGCCACAGCGGCTGAGCCCAGGACAATCACGCCAGTCGCCAAGCTCAGGGCCAGGCCCCTCCGCCAAAGCCAACGGCGGCGCTCGTGTTGAGGAATCTGTCGAGCCGCTATCACCGTACCGCGCCGGAGCTCAGGCGTGCCGAGCCCGCGGGAACGCCGCGTGGTTACTGCCGCCGCGGCCCTCGTTCGTTCTCGCGTACCCACTCGACGAGCTCCTCCTCGTCAAAACGCACGTAGTGGCCGAGGCGATGGTGTGGGACGGCATCGGCCCGGGCCTGGGCCAGCAGCCACGTGTAGGGCACGCCGAGCATCTTGGCCGCCGTCTTGGCGTCCATCAACGGGCTCGCCTGGCTGACCCGCCGGACATCCGGTCTGGGCCTCGCCGCCTTCTTGCCCCCTGCCCTCGGCACTGACGGAATCGTGCTTCGCCCCTGGTTGCGCTTGCTTGAGCCCACCGCCTCTCGAAGCTACTGCGCCCGGCGGATCAACTCAAGCTGTCTTGAGGGGTCGGCCCCTGGCCGACATGAATGCCCTGCCGCGCCGGCGCCGGGTTCTGTCATAGGAGTGCCGTCAGGCACCGCCGCAGGCGGCCCCGCAGGGGCGACCTTGACAGGTTCCGGCGCCGGCGCCACCCAAATCGCCACCACGCCAAATAGCGGCTTCGGGCCAGGCGCAGCTCCGACGCCCAGCAGGCTTGTCCACCGGCGTCGGAGAGGGGCGATCAAAGGAAACAGGACCTCCATGACCAGCCTTCTGCTCCCGCACCCCATCCACCATCACCTCCCGGTGGTCCTCCCGTTCCGGGTCACTGACCACTCACCCGAAATCACAAGATGAGGGGGAGTGGTCAGAGACCGTTTCGCGATAGCGAAACGAGGAACGGGAGGACAAAAACCCGGCCTATAGCAGGCAAAAGCGGGTGCGGGAGCACTGCGGCGAAAGTGACGCCAACACGACGCGCGCGATGTCGTCTTTGCGACGTCTTCCCGACAAGCTTTCTGACGCCCTGTCAGCCGCGTTTTCTCAGGGACGACGTACCCGAGGTGCGTATAGTCTGCGCCGCTGGAGGTGCCGCCAGCAGCTTGGCGGACCCCACCGCCGGAGCGGCTGCCTGATTGCCAGGGTTCAGATCGCAGCGGACTCAAGTCGCACCACTGGGGCTGCGTCTGTTAGCGCGCACAGTAGACGGCGTACTGGTGGCCGTTCCCATGTGCGCCTGGCTGTTCTGGCACAGCCGATGCCGTGAGGCGACGTCGGACCGCGATCGGTTTGATCCTGAGCGCCGCGAGATCAAATGCGCAGTGCGGGTGGCCTCAGTGCTGTCGGTTCCCGGCGCTGTCCTTGCGCAGATCGGGGAGACCCCCGGGTTGCGGCTCGCCGGGCTCGAGGTCGTCTATGCCCGGACCGGAACGCCCGTCGGACTGCGAGCCGGGACCGCGCGTGTCGGCCTCCGGCTCGCCCTCGACGTGGTGACCAAGCGGCTGGTCAAGGCGCTCACGGCGGGGGAACGGGAGTTCGTCGACCAGCACACCAGGAAGCTGCGCGAGCTCGCGCCTGAGCTTCGCGCGCTGCAGGAGGAGAACGCGGACGACCCGGCTGCAGTTACCCAGGCGATGCGCGCGTTATACGAGCAACGCGGCATTTCAACAGATCGCTACTGGAAAGCGATGGGCTCACAGCTCGGCATCGCCATAGTGCTGGGCTTCCTCTCGCGCCGCCTCCAAAGAGACATCACCGGAACGGTCACCGTCGTAGAGCCATAGGAACAAGCAGGCCGGGCAGGGGCATTCGACCCTCCCGTCCGCCACGCGCCCCCGTCCGCCTCCGAAACGTGTTTAGCCCTCGGATGCGGAGTTAGGAGGCGCTGTCCCCAGTCAGATTCCGAGTAATAGGGCGCCGCGCACCGGTGTTTGCTGGGAGGGGCTGTCGGCTGGGTCGGCGCGGTCAAAGAGATGCGCGAGGACGCGGTCGGATTTTTGGAAGCTCGACTCGTCTCGGCCCGGGCACAGACGACGCGCGAGCACGAGGAAGTGCAGGTCGGTATCCAGAAGCGATGTCTCGCGTGCCTCGAAATGTCGCCAGGGCTGGTGCTCCCATTCAATGAGCACGCCGATCCCGCGCTTGGGCTCGTAGGCATCCAGGTGCCGTAGCGGATAGGGCGGCTCGATGCCACTGGGCCGTGCTTTTCCGGACGGGGCGCCTCGCCAGATCGGATGGGGACCGTCTTGGGCCAGCTCCTCCCGGAACGCTGTGATCCGCTCATCCGGGGTACCGTCCGGGAGCTTGAAAGGAAAGGGAGAGCCGTCGACTTCGAAGCCAAGCGCCATGAGGTGATTCCGCACGCCGACCAGCGGGGATTCGAACAACCAGAGGTCGCGGCTGGGCCCTAACAGCTGTGATGTCACGGTGCCAGGAAGCGGCCGTTCCAGCTCCCATGCGATCTGCACGCGATCAACCCACGCCAGCGCGTCAGACAAACCGGCCAGAGCGTCGCGGAGGTCGTACAGCCAATCCGGCTCGGGGCCGTTTGTCGAATACCAGCGCCACTGGGTGATGGACGTCATCAGGCACCAGTATCAGTATCGCGCGCCCGATGCTTCCTCCAACGTCCACCGCGAACACCCGCGGCTGGCTGACCCGGCGCTGCCCGCGAGGCTGAGCGACTCAAGCGGTAAGGCGAAAACCGAAGGCCGAGTCCGCCGCAGCGCCTACGCCTATGGTTAGCTCATGCCTCGAGCCCGGGATATGGCTGCAGCGCCGAAGATGATCCCGCTCGATCCGCCGCGTCCGTTGCGTGCGGACGAGAAGGCGCTGCTCGATTTCTTAGTAGCCGCGACTTCTCACCCCGAGCTTCGCGCCCAGGCCCGGGGCGCGAAGGTGATTTCCCTGTGTAACTGTGGCTGCCCCTCGCTTGGGCTGGAGCCTGCTGAGGGCTCTCCGAGAGCGAGTATCGGTGAGGAGGACAGCGACGTCGGGATCGCCGGCGCGCTCCGGATCGCAGCCGAGGGCAAAAACCGAGAGGGCAGATCGGTAGAGGTGATCCTTCATGTCCAGCAAGCACAGATCGTGGAGCTCGAGATCTGGGCCGGCTTGTCGGGCGGCGAGGTCGAGACCGACCTGCCGGATGTGAGCACCCTGACGCTGCAGCACTAGCAGCGCCGCCTCAACGATGTCCGTCCCGTCCTGTCGCCGGGATCGCCCGAGCACAGGCGGACTGAACATCCAGCCGTCGGATGTGGAGTTCTCTGATGCTTTCGACGTCCTCGGATCAGCGACAAGGTGCCGATGAGCCAATGCGTGATCTCGAAGTACCTCATTCCGGGCGACAGCGTTGAGCTTGTCTTCCGGGTCCTGCCGGCGGAATTCCGGGTGGGGACCGAAGACATCGCCATTGAGCGTGGCGGGGTCGAGCACACCTACGTCTACATCAGCCGGCGATATCCCTCCGGTGGCCCTGATGCCGAACGCGATCATCAGGCCGAGGTCGAGCGGCGATTGCGCGACGCCCAAGTCCCGTTCGTGCTGCTCGAATCGTGAAACAAAGCGGGTCAGACCCGACTGAGCCCGTTGTTCGGCCTGTAGCGCCGCCCGCTCGGCGGCCGATCTCTCCGCTTCTCGCCCGTGGCGAGCCGCTCACGAAACTGACGACCGCTCGCTACACGCGAAGGCACAAGCGGGATGAGCGCCTGTGGCCGATGGTGGATGCGATACCGCGGTCGACGAGTCTGTGAGCTTGGGACGCTATTCGGCGGTGACGAAGTGCCACCAGTCCAAAGTAGAGCCCTCAATTTGGACGGCCATCGAGGCGTCGATGAAGTGATAGCCGTCCTCGTGGATCGAGACAAACGTCGCTCCGTCGCGGGGGCATGAGTAGACCACTTCCTCGCTGCTTCGTGCGATGGTGGCGTCGATGGCAGCCACGTCGTGGCCGCAGCGCAGACACGTAAATACGAGCATCTCCTCCGTGACGGGAGCACGACCGGAGTGCCGGTTCATCGCCTCGGACAACAGCGGGGCGTTCCCGGTGTCCCCAGTGTGGGCGTCCAGCGGCACCTCTACCGCGAGCTTCATCGCTCTCGTCCGAGCCGCATCGGGATCGATTCCCAACGAGCGCAGAAGTTCGCCGGCGGCGGCGTCCTCCCATAGAGCGGCTGCGATCAGATGCGCAGGAGTTACTGCGCCCGTGTGTCCCAATGTAGCCGCAATATGGAGCGAGGTGGTGTCGATAGCCGTGCGAGCTGACTTGGAAAAGGCCATCGGCACCGGACTATCGATCTTCCCGACACGCTTGGCATTCGTAATCGCGCCGCGAAGCCGATCCGGGCTCAGGTCCAGAAGCTCAGGGTCGACGAGCAACGAGCCAAGCAGGAGGTGGTCAGCCTCGATCGCCTGGTGCTTCATCGCACGTGCCTCCTGGTGCGCGAGCACCACCACCCGCCGAGCCTCAGCGCTGAATCGCTCGAACATCCTCGAGGATCTTCGCATGCCCCCCCGGCCCCCTCGGGCACCCCTGCGCTGCGTGAATTGTGGCCATGGCAGTCCCTATTCGCACCACTCTGCGGGTTAGGGCGCAACGGGGTTTGTCGTAGTCAAACCCACGCGCTGGTGGCGTCGTGTCGCGCGGAGACGTTTGGTCGTCATGGTTGCTAATTGGTCGCTCCTGCGAGATCGGTCCCGGCGGCTCCCGAAGCGCTTTTCATGGGGCGGCGAACCCGTACGCTTCGCCGTGGTGCAGCCCCGCCTCTCACGCCTGCACGTGGTCGTCGCGTGTTTGGCTGCGTTTCTCCTCGGATGCGGCGGATGCGGCCACCCGACGGCAGCCAAGAGACGCGGCCGGACGACGAGCAATGCTTCCGTCTCCGGACAGGTGACATTCCTGCCGCACGGGATTAGGACGCTAGCGATCGGGCGCCTGCCCAACGGGCAGGGGTTTGGCATCCAAGCGCAGCGCTACGAGTTCCAGGGCCGGACTCATCTGGCGCTGAGCGCCGGCATCGTACCCGGCGCAGCTTCGACCACCGCGATCGAGCGGGAGTTCAACAGCGGCAACTTCGGGAGCGGTCAATTCCCGATCGACCAGCCGTCGCGCATGTTTGTCCCAGCCGGACTGGTCGGATGCTCCGCTCATCCGGTCATCCTGATCGTCGGGTTGCTCCGCGATCGCACCGACACCGTCGAACTTCGCTTAGGCGGGGTGTCGCGTGCGCTCACGCGCGTGTCCATACCGCTGGACCTGCATGCGGGAGGGGATCTTGTGTACGGCTATCTCACGACCCCCGCCACACTGATTCAGCGCTCGTCCGACGGCGCGGTAATCGAATCTATCGATCTTGGCAGGCCGCCAGCTCACAAGACGTGCGCCGGGGCAACCACCACTGTCGCGTACGCGATCAGAAAACAGCCCTAGCGCTTGCGCTTCCGCGTGGCTGGAGGTCTTCGGTCAGCTCTCGTGCTAGCTGCCGTCGCCAGCGAGATACGGCGTGGGATCAGTGACTCGAACCAGCGATAGCGGGTCGGGCCGACTACCACACGACTGGCCATAAACCCACACATCGCTTCTCTCACACATGGCTACCCAACATGGAGGATTCTCCAGCAGCTCGGCCGCTGCGCCGACCCCGTCTATCTCAATACGCGTCGCCGTCCATCCCGGGAAATCGCGCCGCCCCAGCGCCCCAGCAGCCTCGCGCCCTGCGTACCTCCTGGGGTCGCCCTCATAGTCGGCCTTTCTGAGCGCTAAGTCCATCCCCAGGGTCCGGTAAGGGTCGATGGTTACATGTCCGCGATGCGATCCGCTCCCGCTAGGGACCCGCCGTAGCACGCCTATGTCGATCCGTGCATCAGTGGTCGCGAGAGCATGGGAGAGGACCACCCAATCGGCTCCGTATTTGCTAACCCACTTACTGGTCGTCGGAAGGTCGGAGGCCAATCCGTAGAGCACCAGATCGCGCGGGAGCACCACCGCATCGTCATTGTCGTCGTTACACACGGCAAAAAGTCGCCCCAGGTAGACCTCGGCGCGAGATCAGATCACCTTGATGACGGTCGCCACATCCCTGTCGCCTCTCCGGCTGCCATAAACGGTCACCCCACGCACGCCGGGCGAGGGATCCACATACGGGGTCGTCGGGAACGCATACATCGTCGCCTTTACGCAGGGTACTTGACGTATGCGTCTCTTCCGCATGCACGCGGGAGCACAAGCGCAGGGCATCAACTCGAGTGCTGCGACCGCGGCCGACCGTCGATGAAGTGGAGTGGCATGTCTGTGCGTACGATGCGCCTTCTGCGGGGTGCCTGCGTATGCTCCGTGGATGGGCGATCTGGACGGCAGAACGTTTCTTGTGACCGGCGCTAATTCGGGGATCGGGCGGGAGACCGCGCTCGAGCTGGCTGGCAGGGGCGCCCGGGTGTTCCTGGCGAGCCGGTCCGAGCACAAGACCCGGCCGGTGATGGACGAGATCGTTGCCCACACCGGTAACAGCGCGGTCGAATTCCTCTCCCTTGATCTTGGCGATCTCGCGTCCGTACGTGCATGCTCAAACGAGTTCTTGCGGACCGGGGAGCCGTTGCACGGGGCTGATCAACAACGCTGGACTCGCCGGACAGCGCGGGATGACCAATAGCGGCTTCGAGCTCGCGTTCGGCACCAATTACGTCGGCCCGTACCTGCTAACTAGCCTGCTTCTTGATCGGCTGCGCGAGAGCGCGCCAGCGCGGATCGTCAACGTCTCGAGCATCGGGCATTACCGCGCCCCAGGCATCGACTACGAGGCCGTCCGTCGGCCCACCAAGAGCCTGACCGGGCTGCCCGAATATTCTGTCTCCAAGCTGGGCAACGTGCTCCACGCCCAGGAGCTTGCTCGGCGACTGGAGGGAGACCGCGTTACCACGTACTCGCTGCACCCTGGGGAGATCGCAACCGACGTGTGGCGCCGGGTGCCTTGGCCAGTGCGCCCGCTGATCAAGCTAAGGATGAGATCGCCGGCGGAGGGGGCCAAGACATCGTTGTACTGCGCGACCTCGCCCGACGTCGCTGCCGAGAGCGGTCACTACTACGACGACTGCCGCCGCAAGGAGCCGAGCCCGGCCGCCACGCCGCAGCTTGCCGCGGAGCTGTGGGATCGCAGTATCGCCTGGCTCGACTTGGGGCCGTAAGCAGAGCCGCATCGGGCGCACAACTCAAGAGGCCTCCGCCACCGACTCTACGCAGCTCCCGGCAGCGAACGCGGCTGTCGGGTTGAGCCATGAGCGGAAGGGCACCCGGGTACCTGTCTCTGGCGTCGTGCAGCGAGGGCGTGGCGGCCTTGATAGGTCTGAGCTCAAGCTGGAGAATTCGCAGGTGGATGGTTGGTTCTCCAACCCGATACCACTACAGCGTCGTTCGAGATCTCGGCGGGCCGAACTATGCCGACGTTGCGCTTATCCGGTGCCCGACCCCGCACGGCGTTCTCGACCACCTGCTTCACCACGAGCGGCGCGACGCCGTCGTCCTTTCATCACCGTTCGTTCAAGCCCAGGCTCGAGCTCGCCGAGCTCGAGACATACGCGGCTCAGCTCGAATCCGCCGCTGAGCATGGCAACGACGGTACGCTCGGCTGTTTCGTGCGGACCGAGGCTCGCGATGACGGAACGGTGCGGGTGAAGCTCTATGAGCGCTGGTTCGACGGCCAACATCTGCGCTGCGAGCAGCTTGCCGACCGTGAGTTTGACTCAACCGCGGAGGACGCCCTCGTCGCGAGCTCTGAGTTCCTCGCCGAACTGCAAGCTTGGGCGGAGCAGCGCAACCAAGAACAAGACCTAGACGCCGTCGCTCGGCAGAGCGTCGAAGCTGCCCACGAGCGCGCTCGCACCCAGCGATCGACCGAGCGCGCTGCAGCGGCCGACGAGCTCGCCCAAATCCTCGCGGGCGTCAACAAGCACGCGTAGACAGCCCAAGATCCCTTTTAGCCTCGGCCTCATCGCCCTGCTTGAGGCGCAGCGCGCGATCGCTTTGCGCGACGAACGACAGGGTGGGTTTAGGCATCTGCGCCCGGCCGGGCACGAGTACGTATGCCGCTGAGCCCAGCGTAGACTGGGCCGATGCGTGGTCGGCGCGCGTCCTGGCTGGTGGTGCTGGCCGTGTTGACGGGGTGCGGATCGGCTTCGCACGCCAAGCAAGCCACGTCGGGGCCGTCACCGAAGGTGGTCCCGATCGTGACGCACTCGTTCGCCGTCTTTCGCCGGGCGGCACGGCAGGGCGACCAGATCCCGTCCAGGCTCGCGGGCGGAAGAGTTGCCGCGAGCCTGAGCCGGCTTGTCTACTCGGGCCCGCGCGGAACGATGTACGCGTATGCGCAGAACGGGCAGTTGTGCGCGGACTACGAGTACAGCGACGTGCGGGATCAGGGTGGGTCCAGCAGCGGCGGAAATACCGCTTGCGGCGGCGTGACGGGCGCTAGCAAGAACGGTCTCGACATGTCCGTGGCTCTTCAACCGCGATCGATCGTCGCATTGCTGGTGCCTGACGGCGTGAGGACCGTGACGCTCATCCACAAGCATGGTGAGACCACGACCGCCAGCGTGACCAACAACAGTTTCGTGCTCGCCGGTGCGGGGATCGTCGGCTGGAAGCTCAGGACAGCGAATGGCGTGGAGCGTTCCGGCCGGGTGCGGCCAGGGCCGTCGCCCGCTGGCGGCGGGAGGGCGGCGGGCCGGGTGTCGAAGGCGACCGCCGCCGCGGGCGCGCAGGCACGCACTTGCCTGGTGAGGGCGGGCTTTCGCGTCACCGGCGGTGCTGTGCCGCCGAGCACAGCGAGCGGTCCTAACTACGAGCTCATCGTTGGAGCGCCGGGCCAGCTAATGGCATTCGTCGGCCTTTACAACGACTCCCGCAGGGGCGACCGACTGGCGCCGGTCCTCGTGGCAAACGCAGGACGGTTCGGCGGGGTCCTCGATCACCGCGGCCGGGTCACGGTCGTATGGACTCACCCGCCCGCGCCAGACACGCGCATCCGCCTCGACCGCTGCGTGCTGCCCTGACCCTCTCGCTGCGCGCAAGTAGACCGTCAGCGGCGTAGGCCGGCGCTCGCGGGAATCATCGGCGGTCGTCGCCGGTGGACGGTGTCGATGATCTCAGTGTGATCCATCCCCTTGGGATGAATCGGCCGCGGGCCGAGATCGGGCTTCTGCTTCCGCCTGGAAGGAGCCACCCCGGTCGACCGCTGCGAAACACGCCGAAGGCGAGTACGACGCGCCTGAACGGAACCTGGCGGATTCCCGGACGCTAGGACCCACATCCTCCGGCGCAAACGCCGCCGACAATCTCGCCGCGGCATCGGCCCGAGGCCGATAGTGCATGTAGATCTGGGTCGTCTTGAAGTCCGCGTGGCCGAGCCACTCCTGAACCTCACGCGGG
>Ga0307477_10002864_pt1 | contig 13113 bp, 13 predicted proteins | sample atmos_gasesECM2C_FD_203316 | JGI IMG/M metagenome (GOLD analysis project Ga0307477, IMG submission 203316) | Hardwood forest soil microbial communities from Morgan-Monroe State Forest, Indiana, United States - atmos_gasesECM2C_515 | ecosystem: Environmental > Terrestrial > Soil > Temperate...
CAGGTACAGGCGATGGCGCATCTGGTCGCGGTAGGAGTACATGATCCCGACCGAGATAAAGGCCACGAAACCGTAGAACAGATGGAACTGCGGCGCTTTCAGCTTCTGGCCCGACATCAGCCCCACCCCAAGCGCAATCTGCACCAACACCGCCACCTCGACGAAGACCGTGAACCACCACAGCGCCCGGGTCCGCAAACCCTCAAACCGGTGCGCGCCGAGGGCCCACAGCCCGGCCAGGCCGTTGCCGATTATGACCACCCAGGCCCAGGCCCGGTGGACGTCGAGAAGCGAAGCGAGGATCAGGCGCCGACCAGGACGTCGAGAGGGGAAGCGACGCTCAGGCGGGAGCCTGGGCGGACGCAAAGCGGGCCTCGGCTTCGGCCTGGGCTTCCGCGGCGATGTCGACCAGCTCGGTGATCTCGTCCTCGCTGAACCCGGCCAGCGAGCGGAACTTCCGGGCCAGATGCACGGGATTGTCGTCGCTCTCACCCCGGAACCCGCCGAAGCTGAACAGCTTGTCGACCGTCTTCTGGAAGTCGAGGGCGGCCTTTTGGCGCTCCTTGTCCGTCGCCGTCAGGCGCCGCAACCAGTCCGAACCCATCTTGACGTGGGTGACCTCGTCAGCCAGCATCCAGTCCTCGCAGAAGTACAGGATCGGATCGCCGGTCAGATCGCCAACGTTGCGCATGGTGTTGAACACGTCGATGGCCAAGCCTTCGAGGGCGCGATTGACGCCGGTGAGGCGAAGCACGGGGTCGGCGTTGCAGGCCGCCTCGTAGAGCAGGGTCTGCTCGGCGAACTCGCCGATGCACGTGCCCATGTGCTCGGTGAGCTTGACGGAGATCTCGACGTGACGCGCCTCGTCCCAGCACTGCCGCGCCATGTCGAGCTTGAGCTCGAACGGCACCTCCTCGCGGCCAGGGCCGGTATCGAAGTCCCAGCACGTGCGCCCCGCCCCTTCGAGGGCCTGAATCTCACCCACGAAGATCGAATGCATCAGGCCCCGGGATGCGTCCGGGAACTCGGGATCCTCCGTGGTGAAGCCGCCCTGGCGGCCCCGAGCGTTGCCGTTGCGAGGGTCGAACACGACATCCTCGATGCGAATGCGCTCGAAGCGCTCGTCACGAGCCAACTCCTGGACGGGAAGCATGCGCTTCATCGACGACCGACCTCCTGAGACACTCGCGAACGGACAATTCTCCAGTGTACCCGCCGGCCTCAGCCCGGCCCGGCCCCCTCCCCCCCATCACCGTCGGCCATCGCCGCGATCTCGTCGGCCACCACGTCGGGCGCGTCAAGGGGCAGCACATGACCGCCGCCCGGCACCCGCACCAGGCGAGCGGAGAGAAGGGCACCGGCCAGCATCAGCTGGCTGGCCGGGCGCACCACCCGGTCGACGTCTCCGATCACCACTGCCGCCGGGGTCCGAATCTCACCCAGGCGCTGCGTGAGCGAGGGCAACTCGGCCAACATGGCCCGCTGCTCGACCACGAAGCTCCGCCAGCTCCCGAGGCGCAAGACCTTGATGCCGACCAGCGAAAGCAGCGGGCCAACCACCGACCACCCCAGAACTTGGTCCAAGCGGTCGACTGAGCCCTCGCCTCCGATCGAGGAAACCAGCACGATCCCCCGCAGCCGCTCCGGATAGCGCAGGGCGAGGTCCAGCGCCACCGCCCCGCTCCACGAGTACCCGGCCACCACTACGTCGGCCACCGCCAGCCTGTCGAGCAGCGCAACCAACGCGTCGCTGTTGGCCCCGATTCCCACCGCCGCTCCGCCCGTGCGCCCGTAGCCCGGACGGTCGGGAACGATGACCCGCACCCGCTCCACCAAACGGTCGACCACAGCAACCCAGTCGCGCCGGTCGCCGGGCTGTCCGTGCAGGAGCACGACCGGAGGCCCCGCGCCGCGGTCGGCGGCCTCCAGCTCGACCGCCATCGCGTTAGTAGGCGGCGGCCAGGATCGCTCGCGCGTCATCCTCGCTGACCGGGCGGACGTTGTTGGCCACGTTGTGGTTGCCCGTGCTCATGCGGGCGACAGCATCGAGGTCCTCCAGCGTGACCCCACAGTCGCCGAGATTGGCGGGCAAGCCGACGCGCTCGCGGAGCCGGTCCACCGCCCCGACCGGATCATCCGGGTCACCGAGCGCGTCGCCAATGGCCGCGCCGTCGTCAGGAACAGCCTCGAGCGTGAAGCGCAGCGCGTGGGCCAGGAGTACGCCGTTGGCCAAGCCGTGGGGAATGCCGGTGCGCCCGCCCAACAGCTGCGCCAGCCCATGATGAACGCCCATGCTGGCGTTCTGGAGGCAACGACCGCCGAGCATGGCGCCGCGCAGCATTCGAGTCCGTGCGTCGATGTCGAACGGGTCATCGATGACGCCGGGAAGCGCCCCGGCGATGGCCCGCACACAGGCGAGGGCGAGCGCCTCCGCCTCGGCGCTACGCGAGGGCGAGAGCGCGCACTCGATGCCATGGGCCAGCGCGTTCATGCCGGTCTCAGCACTCACCCTTGCCGGCGTGTCGAGCGTGAGTACGGGGTCGTAGATCGCAGCCAGCGGCGCGGTCGTCGGGCCTCCCCCGCCGGTCTTGCGTCGCGCCGTCGTGTCGGTCATCCCGAAGAACGGCGTCAGCTCGGCACCCGAATACGTCGTAGGGATGCTGACGTGAGCGACCATCGGACGGTCGATGTACGACGTTCCCGGCGTCCCGGCCTCCCGCTCCAGAAACCAGCAGACGGCCTTGCCGAGATCCGCGCACGACCCTCCACCGAAGCTGACGAGGCCATCGATCTGTTGCGCCCGAGCCTCGGCCACCGCCCGTTGCACCGCGCTGGTCGGAACATGGGACTGGGTGCCGTCGAAGATCGCGACCACCGCCCGGCCGAGCTTGGCCAACAAGCGCTCGCCGGCCTCGGACTGGCGCCGGCCTTCCGTCGTGACGACGAGAAACCGCCGCCCGCCGGCCTCCCGGGCCACCTCCGCCACACGCTCGAGCGCGCCGGGACCGAAATGGATGCGCTGGGCATAGCCGGTGTGTGTGAACGAGACAGGAGTGCTCATTGCACGACCGTGACCGCTTCAGCTCCGAGCTCGACCAGATGCAGGCGCCCGTCCACCACGTCGAGGACGGTGCGCGAGGTGTTGTCCGGACGAAAGCACATGACGCGACGATCACCGGTCGCCTCCCCCACCGCGACGTTGATAGCAATGAAATGGGAGAACGTGACCGTGTCCTGATCGCAGGCGGCCAGCCAGTCGAGCACCCGCTGACGCCACGCGCGGACATCCGGCTCCTGCTCGTCCCAGCTACCGGCCATCACTCGGGCCAGCCAGGCGCCTCGCCCCTCGAGCGCCTCGATCGGGCTGAGAATCTCGCCGACGTCGTCGACGATCCGGGCGCTGGCCTGCCACGCTTCCTCCAACGGCCGGGCCGTCTCGCGTGCCCGGCGCATCGGACTGGTCACCAGCGCACACGGCGTCATCGTCGCCAGCGCTTCTGCGGCGCTCGCCGCCTGGCGCCGTCCGAGCTCACTCAGGCCCGGGTCGAGCTCCGCATTCCATCCGGCCTCAGCCTGACCATGGCGAACGAGGATGATCCTGCTCACTCCAGACCCTCGAGCAGGTCCGTACCGCGCCACCCCGCCGGAGGATCACGCAGGATGAACCACTCCTGGCCAAAACCAGCCCGGAACGCCTCCTCGGGCATCTGGGCGAACCAAGACTCTTCGTTGACCTGACTCGCGTGCGAGAACAAAGCCTCGCGTTTGCGGTCGAGCCACGGCAGCACGTCCACCGTCGTGTTGATCAGCTCGGCGGGCGATCCCATGTCGGTCAGGCCCCGCTCCTCCGCGTCCGCCCGGAGCTGGGGATCCTGTTCGGCCGCGGCCAGGATCAGCGCCCGTACCTGATCGCGGTTGACCGTCGCCTCGAACACGCGGGGCGTACCCGCCATCGCCCCCGCTCTGACCCCGACGCGATGGACCTGGATGTGATCGGGATGGCCGTAGTTGCCGTGGTCGTCATAGACGGTCAGCGCGTCGGCTCGTTCCTCCTCGAGAATGGTCGCCAGCCGTGTAGCCGCCTCCTCGATGTCCGCCTGCCAGAACGCGTCGGGCGCTTCGTTCTCGGGGGTGCCCATCATGCCCGAGTCGACATAGCCCAGGAACTCATGACGAGCCACGCCGAGGATCTTGGCGGCGCGGGCCGTCTCCTCTATGCGCCGTGCCCAAAGCTCCTCGCCGGGCTCGAGATACCCCTCGGCGACCTCGCCGTGCTCGCCGCGAGTGGCTACGACCAGTACGACCCGGTGGCCCTCAGCCGCGGCCTTAGCCATGACTCCGCCGGTAGCGATGGCCTCGTCGTCGGGATGGGCGTGGAAGCAAACAAGAGTCGCCATCGCCGCCCATCCTTCCATGCCCGGGACGGCTTCCGGTCAGCGCACCGCGCCGACCTCTCGGAGCTTGGTGATCTCGTCGGCGCCGAAACCCCAGTCGGCCAGCGCCTCGTCCGTGTGCTGGCCCGCGTGTGCCGGCGGCCGGTCGATGGACCCCGGCGTGCGGCTGAAGCGCGGCGCCGGCGCCGCCTGCATGACCCCGGCCACCTCGGTGAAGGTCCCTCGGGCCACGTTGTGCGGATGGGTAGGCGCCTCGGCCATCGAAAGCACAGGCGCGAAGCAGGCGTCCGTGTGCTCCATCAAGGCACACCACTCGTCTCGGGTTCGGGTCCGGAACACGGCGGCAAACTTCTCCTTCATCTCGGGCCACCGGGCGCGGTCCATCTGGGCGTCGAGCTCAGGGTCCTTGTCGAGCCCGGTGAGGCGTCGCAGCTCGGCATAGAACTGGGGCTCGATGGCGCCGATGGCGACATGGCGCCCGTCCGAGCACTCGAACACGTCGTAGAACGCCGCCCCCGTGTCGAGCAGGTTGGTGCCCCGCTCCCGCGACCACAGACCCGAGGCGATGAAGCTGTGGAACATGCTCATCAGCAGGGCGGCGCCGTCGACCATAGCCACATCGACCACTTGTCCCTGACCCGACGAGCGGGCTTCGAGCACGGCCGAGACGACCCCTAGAGCCAAGAACATGGCCCCTCCCCCGAAGTCACCCACGAGGTTGAGGGGCGGGGTCGGCGGGCCGCCCGCCCGACCGATCGGGTCAAGAGCTCCAGCCATCGCGATGTAGTTGATGTCATGGCCGGCGGCCAGCGCGTAGGGCCCGTCCTGACCCCATCCGGTCATGCGGCCGTAGGTGAGCCTCGGGTTGCGGGCGAGGCATACGTCGGGACCTAACCCGAGCCTCTCTGTCACGCCGGGCCGGAACCCCTCAATCAAAGCGTCGGCTGATTCGACCAGGCGGAGCACCGTCTCAACACCATCGGGATGCTTGAGGTCGACCCCGATCGAACGCCGGCCGCGATTGAGGATGTCGCGTGGCGGCTGGTCGGGGTCGCCGCCGAAGACGGCCTGGGCCCGGTCGATGCGCACGACGTCGGCTCCGAGGTCGGACAGGACCATCGCCGCGAACGGGCCCGGGCCGATGCCGGCCAACTCGACGACCCGCACGCCGCGGAGCGGGCCGCTCACGCTCGAGGATGGTTCGCAGGAGGCATGGCGGTAGCCTCGCTCTGCACCGTCGGGGTGGTCAACTGCCGCCTAGGCTCCCCGCCCCGTGCCACCGTTCGCCCTCCCCGCCGGGTTCCGGTTCGGCGTGGCGACGGCCGGCTTTCAGATCGAGGGGGGCTACAACGGCCCCGGTGAGCCGGCCAACAACTGGGCCGAATGGGAACGAGCGGGAAAGGTCGAGCCGTCGGGGCTGGCCATCGACTTCTGGCGAACCTACGAGCATCACTTGGATCGCGCCGTGGCCGCCGGTTGTGACGCCTTCCGCATGAGCGTGGAGTGGGCTCGTTGCGAGCCTCATCCCGATGAGATCGACGACAACTCCCTCGCTCGTTACCGAGCCATCCTCGACGCCTGCTGGGCGCGCGGCCTACGCCCCCTCGTCACCCTGCACCACTTCACCCATCCGGAATGGCTAGGCGTGGATTTCTGGCTCTCCCCGGACGCTCCCGGGCGCTTCGCCCGGTGGGTCGACGTGGCCGTCGGCGCGCTAGGCGACCGGTGCTCGGAATGGGTCACCATCAACGAGATCAACGTCTATGCGGCCCAGACCTACTTCAACGGGCTGTTCCCCCCCGGGCGGCTGCTGGACGTGAGCTCGCTTGTGCGGGCCTTCGACCATCTCCTGGCCGCCCACGTGCTGGCCTACGACATCATTCACGCCCACCAACCATCGGCCACCGTAGCCACCAACACCTACAGCTTCTCCGCCTACGAAACCGACCGGCTGCTGATCGACCTCCTGTTGGCGCGCAGCCACGGCGTCGAGCGCGACGAAGTCAGCTCCTGGCTGGAACGGCGTCGCCTCGCCCTTGTTGAGGCCGAACCCACCCACGGTCCCATCGAGACGTTCTGGCGACGCGTCACCGGCCGACTGGTCCCTGGTGGGGCCGCCCTCCCTCGCGCCCTTGACGCCGTGTACGCCAGCCCTCACGAGCGCACGCTCGACGTCACCCAGATCGACTTCTACGACCCTCGCGTCGACCGCAAGTTCCGGCTTCCGGGGCATCGAACGGCGGGGGGGCGCAACTGGTTGCCGGGACGGTTGCTCTGGGATGACCCGCCGGACCCCGCCGCCTTCCGGCGCTACTGCTCACTGAACGCCGAGCCCGGTTTGTCGTTGTGGGTCGCCGAGAACGGGCTGTGCAACCGGGTCCGGCGGGGCCGCAGCTACCCCCGTCTCGACGGCTGGGATCGACCTCGCTACCTGCACGCCCATCTTGGTGTGTTGGTCGACGCCATCGACGCCGGCCTCGACATCGGCGGCTACTTCCACTGGTGCCTGGCCGACAACTACGAGTGGGGTTCGTACGAGCCCCGCTTTGGCCTCTATGGGATCGACAGGGAGCGGGGCCTGCGGTGGAGCGACAGCGACAGCATGGGAGCGCCCGCCGCCGCGACGTACGCAGAGATCATCGCCGGGTTGAAGGCCGGCGATCGTGGGGTCGTCGGGCGGGCGCGTGGGTGAGCGGGTCCGCGCCCATGCTCCCGGCCGCGTCAACCTGATCGGCGACCACACCGACTACAGCGGCGGCTTGGTGCTGCCGATGGCGATCGACCGGGGCACGACGGTTGACCTGGAGCGAGGCGGCGAACGGGTCCGCCTCACCTCCTCGGCCGACCCCTCGCCGGTCGACGTGGCCATAGGCGCCGCCACGCCGCCGGCGACGGTCGAACCGCACTGGGGCCGCTACGTGGCGGGCGTAGTCGCCGTGGTCGACCCGCCCGTGGGAGGAAGCGGGACCGTGAGCTCAGACCTGCCGATCGGGGCCGGCCTCTCGTCGAGCGCTGCCCTCGAAGTGGCGTTGGCCCTGGCGCTTGGCCTGACGGGCTCGAGCCTCGAGGTCGCCCAGGCCTGTCAGCGAGCCGAGCATCTCGCCGTCGGGGTGCCGTGCGGGATCATGGACCAGCTGGCCGCCACCAGCGGGCGGTCCGGGCACGCACTGCTGATCGACTGCACGACCTTGACGGTCACGCCGGTGCCGCTTCCTGAGCCGGCCGAAGTGATCGTCGTGCCGAGTGGCGAGGTCCGAGCCCTGGCGACGTCGGCCTACGCCGAGCGGCGGGCCCAGCTGGAGGAAGCCGCCGCCCAGTTGCCGCGGCCGTTGCGCGACGTCTCCGTGGACGAGCTCGAAGCCGTGAAGGATGCCCTCCTGCGCCGCCGGGCCCGGCACGTGATCACCGAGAACGCCCGGGTCGCGGCCTGCGCCGCCGCCCTCGGTGCCGGCGATCTGGCCACGGCCGGGCGACTCATGGTGGAGAGCCATACGAGCCTGGCCGCCGACTTTGAGGTTTCTACTCCCGCGCTCGATCGCCTCGTCGACGACCTGCTCGCCGTGCCGGGCGTGTACGGGGCCAGGCTCACGGGGGCCGGGTTCGGCGGGTGCGTCGTGGCCCTCACCCGTCCAGGAGTCGGGCGCCGACAAGCACGGGGCTGGATCGTCCGCGCCGCGCCCGGCGCCTCGTTGGTGTAAGTGTTGTCGCGCTGAAGCCGCTCAGAGCGGCTCGATCGCGACAACACCCTGAAGGGCCATTCCCAGCCGGGCCAACGCGGCCGGGGTGCGCACCCCCCACCAGAACACATCTTGGCCGTCCACGAACACGACGGGAGCCAGCGCCGACAGCTCGGCCCGATGGCGCTCGCCGAACGGGTACGGTTCCGACGGAGCCAGCACCACCGACGGAGCCCGGTCCCGGACCTGCGCCGCGGTGACGGCCGGATACCGATCTTCGGCATCCCCGAAGACGTTGGCCACGCCGAGCGCCGCCAGCACGCTGGAGCCGTACGTGTCGTCGTTGAGGGACCGGTAGGCCACGCCGTCCCCGGCCCGCTCCCGCCAGATCGGTACGAAGGCGCTGACCGCGGGCCGGCCCGACGGCGCGCCAGCGGTCAGGGTCACCGGCGAGATGTCGTCGAGGGCGAGGCGCTGGGCCAGCGCGGCCAGCTCAGGGCCGACATCCGCCACGGTACGGATGCCGAAGACGTGAAGGGGGACGCCCGCCGCCAGCAGCGCGTTTGCGTCCTCCCGACGGTTCTCCTCGTCGCACATCACCACCAGATCCGGAGCGAGGGCGATGACGGCGGCCACGTCGGGATCCTTGGTTCCGCCCACGTGAAGCAGCTCGGGCTGCTCGCAGAACCGCGTCACCGCCACCGGCGTGACGCCCCAGGCCAGCAGCGTCTCGGTGGCCGACGGGACCAGGCTGACGACCCTCACATGCGGTCGAGGAGCTGCCGCTTCTTGGCGTCGAACTCCGCCTGGGTGATCACCCCGCGCTGGCGTAGCTCATCCAGCTTGTCGAGCTGCTCGGGCACCGAAAGCTCCCGACGCCCCGCCATCCGGTCCGCGTGGCGGGCCGAGGACGCCTCCATCTGCCGGTAGATCTCGTTCTGCACCCGGGCCGGGTGCGGGATGTCCTCGAAGGTCTCGCGGCTCTGCGCCCCGGCCGACTCGATGGAAAGGTCGCCGGTGCCGATCACTCGTTCGAGCACGCCCTGCCGGAAAGAAATGTCGTTGACCCGCTCGAGGGGGATCTCTTTGCCGTGCTTGGCGATCACACCAGCCCGGTAGACCAGTCGGTCGTTGGTCACTACGAAGTTGGTCGTCGTCCATTTGAGATAGTCGACGCCGAACCAGCCCAGGGACAACACCAACAGTCCAAGGCCCACGTAGACGAGGTTGCTGGGTCCCACCTGGGACAGCCCGATCGTGATGGCAACCGAAACGAGGACGGCCATGACCGGACGGGCCAGGGTCGACCAGTGGGGCCGCAAGTCGAGAATCACGTCCTCGTTGTCGTTGAGCAGCTTCTCCGGAAACGGCATGACGGCGATAAAGCTAGCGGTAGACCTTGCGGGGAAACACCCGATCGTGAGCGGTCACCCGGTCGAGGAACAGCAGGCCGTCGAGGTGATCGATCTCGTGGAGCACGGCGCGCGCCTCGAAGGCATCCACCGATAGGACCTTCTCCTCTCCGGTCGGGGCGAGGCCCCGGACCACGAGACGGCTGGCGCGGGCAACGTCGCCGGTCAGATCCGGCACGCTCATGCACCCCTCCCGGGCCAGCGACGGCTCCGACGCCGAAACGATCTCCGGATTGAAGAGCACGAAGGCACCGTGGCACGAGCGGGCCTTGCGATGGCCGGTGACGTCGACGACGAAGGCCCGCAACGACACCCCGATCTGAGGGGCGGCGAGCCCGACGCACGCCGGCGATGCCCGCATCGTGTCGAGCAGGTCAGTGGCCAGATCCCGCTCGGCCTGGCCGACCTCGCTGACCGCCGCCGCCGCCCGAGTCAGCACGGGCTCGGGCAGGCGGACGACGCCTCGGATGGTCACTCGGGCGCGGGCGTCAGAGGATCTCGGCGTCGGCGGGGCTGGCCGAGCAGGAGACCCCCATCTCGCCGGCGAGCGCCTCGAGCGACGCCTCGATGCCGTCCACTCCCGGCGGCACCGTGACGTCGAGGAACATGGCGTACACCGGCTGTTCGGGCTCGCCGATCACGCGCGTCACGAGGTCGACCACGTTGACCCCGGCATCGGCGAGAAGGCGAGCGACCCGATGCACGATCCCGGGCTGGTCGGCGCCGTAGACCGAAACGGTCCACGCCTCGCCGACCGTCGAGACGGGCACGTCGTCATCAATGGGACGAACGACGACGACGAGATCGGACGCCGCCGCCGCTGGCTCCATGGCCGCCTCGACGTCGGCGGCGGACACGCCGGGCGGCACGGCCACCATCAACATCATGGAGAAGTGGCCGCGAAGGATCGACATCGAGGTGTCCTCGAGGTTGCAACCCAGCTCCCACAGCACGCCGGTCACCGCGGCCACGATGCCCGGCCGGTCCGACCCGATGGCGGTGATGGCGACGTGGTGGCTCACCGCTCAGCCCAGCTTCCCGGCGATAGAGCCCGCCGAGCGCAGTGCCGTCCCGTCCGCTCCCGCCGTCGTCCATGCCGCGCTGGCCGAGCGTTGCACGGCTTCGGCCAGAACGTCGTTGACCAGCGTGATCACGGGCACGGCGGGGTTGACCCACAGATGCTTGGCCAGCGACCCGGGGATGGTGTTGATCTCGTTGACGAACCACTGGTCGCCTTCGAGGAGGAAGTCGACGCGCGCCACCCCCCGGACGCGGGCCACCACGGCCAACGTTTTGGCCGCAGCCTGTAGGGCCGGCGCCACCCCCGCCGGAAGTTCCGGGTCGATCTCGCCTTGGGCCGCGTGCATCCCCTCGCCCGGTACGTACTTCTCCTTGTAGCTGTAGATCTCTCCACTGGCCGCGCTGCGCTTGGGCCGCAACAGGTTCGACACCTGCAACTCGGGGAAGGCCCTCACTGCGATCTGCACCTCGTCGGCACCCGCCCGGTAGGGCTCGACCACCGCGCCGTTACGCAGGTGGATGCTGTTGCGCATCAGGGCGCCGACCGCGGCGGCGTCGGCCACAACCTCGATCCCGATCGACGACCCTCCGAACCGGGGCTTGACGATGTAAGGCCCTGGGAATGCGGGTGCCCACCCGTCGACCGGCTCGACCAGCGCACGGGACAAGGACGGCAGGCCGGTGGCCACGACCAGTGCGCCAAAGGCCAGCTTGTCCATGCCCAACGCCGCTCCCGCGGCCGAGGGACCGCCGTGAGCAATGCCGGCCAGATCCAGCGCCCCCTGCAACGTGCCGTCCTCGCCCGGCGCACCGTGGCAGCAGTTGAGGACGGCGGACAGGTCGAGGGGGCGTTCTTTGCGCAGCGCTCCGGCACCGACGAAGCCGCCGCCGGGTCCCACGACCAGACGAACCGGACTCGACCCGCGGGGTACGCCGTCGGCGAAGTCGTCCCCTTCGAGATCGGCAGGGACAAGGTGCCAGTCACCGCCCTTGGACCAGTACAGGCAATGCACCTCTTGAGCCGACGTCGTGAGGGCGCGGGCCGCCATCAGCCCCGTCAGGATGCTGATGTCATGCTCGGGCGACGGCCCGCCGAAGATGACGCCCGGTCGACTCACGGCCGGTCAGCCTACGGGTAATGGTCGGGCAGGTCGTTCTCATAGAGGACGACATCGTTGGCGCCGGTGTTGGCCCTGACCCAGGCCACAGCCTGCTCCCGACGATCCACGAGAATGACCTCGGGCCCCCGGCCCAGGCCCTCCAACAACGCCCGCCGGTTGGTCCAGCCAACCACGACAACATGCGTGGCCGCCGACGCCAGGGCCGCGCCAAAGGTCACGTTCTCCGCCTCCTGGCGAGGGCCCAGCTCGACCATGCCCGGGGTCACCACGACCCGCCGGCCGTCGGCAGACGCCAAGCGCGCCAACGCCTCCAATGCCGCCGCGCATCCGGTTGGGTTTGAGTTGAACGTGTCGTCTATGACTCGGGCCCCGGTGGACAATGTCGAGACCGCTTGACGATTGGCCACCTGCGGCAGATCAGCGAGTCGTTCCGCGACGGCGTTGAGCGGGGTGCCCACTTCGAGGGCCAGCGCGACGGCGACGGCCACATTGCTGGCATGGGCTGTTCCGCCGCCCATGTCGGTGACGCGTTCTCCGAGGCGGGAGACGACGAGCCGTTCCCCGTCGCGGCGAACACACACGTCGGCCGATAGGTCTCGCGTCGAGCAACGCCACACCCGCAAGCCCAAAGCCCGTTGAGCGTCGGCGACCGCCGCGAGCCTCGCGTCGTCGACGTTGAGCACGGCCACCTTCGCGGCATCGAAGATCTCGCTCTTGGCCACAACCACCGCATCCTCGGTTCGGAAGCGTTCCAGGTGCACGGGGCCGATGGCGGTGATGGCGGCAACCGACGGGGGGCACCACCGGACCAGATCTCGGATCTCCCCGGGACCGTAGGTTCCCATCTCGGCGATGAAGACCTCCGTACCCGGCCCCACATGCTCGTTGATGGCCCTCGAGAGCCCGGCGCGGTTGTTGAAGCTGGCCGGTGTCGCCACGGTGCGAAAGGAGCCACCGCACAGGTGCGCCGTGAACAGCTTGGTGGACGTCTTGCCGAACGACCCGGTGATGCCCACGATCGTGGGCGAGACCTCGGCCAGGCGGTGGATGGCGGCCGTGACGAAACGCTCGGCCAAACGGTCCTCGATCGGTGCGGCAAGAGCGCAGGCGAGATCGACGAGCGCAGGCATGATCAGGGCCGCGGCGGCTGCGGCCGTGACTGGTTGGCCGGTCAGCGCGCCGAGGCCGACGATCACGGCGACGAGGCCGATCAGGATCGCTGCCAGCGTGCGCAGGCGCCGTGTCCACGCCACGCGGCCCGGGGATCGGCCGAGAAGCGACAGGTGAAAGGGCCCGACGGCCAGCGCTGCACCTGCGCCTACGGCTGCGAGCGGTGTAATCGGCGACAAGACGACGCCGAGCGCCGCGGCCAACGCCAGTATGCGATTGGGTCCGAACCCAAACCACCAGCGCACGCCAAAGCGGGTGACCGAGCCGGCCAGGTAGTGCTCCCGCTGAGCGACTCGCAGCCAGCGAACGGCCGCGGCCG
>Ga0307477_10002866_pt1 | contig 13108 bp, 11 predicted proteins | sample atmos_gasesECM2C_FD_203316 | JGI IMG/M metagenome (GOLD analysis project Ga0307477, IMG submission 203316) | Hardwood forest soil microbial communities from Morgan-Monroe State Forest, Indiana, United States - atmos_gasesECM2C_515 | ecosystem: Environmental > Terrestrial > Soil > Temperate...
GTGCTCGATGACGTAGGCGTTTATGGGCCGAGGTCCTGTCCACCGCCGAGATGTGAGCAGCCACAAATAAGTTGGCCGCCAAGTCGACTGCACGTGGTCAGGCCGGATCCGCACCTGGCCGGTGCTTATTACCGATACACGACTAATGGGGTCACTGGTCGTCATAATCCTTTGTCCCTCTCATGATTTGCATTGCCGAATAGGTGTTGCTCTATAGGACTGGGCGCAACAAGCGCTCCGGGTGCCGTCAACCAATTTCTGGTACCCGGCTGTCCCAGTGCTCGTAATAAGGGCGGACGCCGAAGAACCTTGCGAGCGCCCACAGTGGTGGGAGGAAAAGGTCCCGGGCCCAAAATGGGAGGCGAGGTCACCCGGCTCTCATGGCGGAAGTGCCAGAAGGTGGCACCGAGCTGGAGCGGGTTCTTCGGCGCACCCCTGGACGTGGTCGCCCCGTCGGCCACGAGGCCGGCGATGGCTTCGTGGAACTCCTTCGACCGCAATGCAGGCCGGAGCTCGACCTCCCCCTCGACATCGGCCGGCCCTTCGTTTCCTTCAGAGTGGCGGGCGCTGGCCGGCACGGTGATGGTGTCACCGGCTCGCGCAACACGGGCCTCACCGTCCAGGGTGAAATGGGCCTCGCCCGAGTTCACGATAAAACGTTCCTCCTGTCTTGGGTGGACGTGCTCGGTGACCACGCCACCGGGCACGCTGCGCCAGTTGAAGCGGACGAGCGCTCCGTCGTTGTCCCGGGCGGTGGCCGTGTACTCCACCCACTCCCCGGTGGCGGCGTTGTAGAAGGGCCGGAAACTGGACATTGAAAGCACGGGCCCCTATTTCACAGCCGGGATGTCGGCATGAACGACGGGGTCGAGCACGAGGACCGGCGTCGGCGGGACGATAGGGGGTACTGGGACCTTTCGGCGGGACGCAGGAGACCACCAGCTCGCGGGACCGAGGAGCTTCATCAGAGCGGGCACTAGCAGTCCCCTAACGATTGTGGCGTCGAGGACGACAGCGAAGGCCACCCCGAGCCCGAGCTCCTTCACGAACACCAACCGCGAGAGCATGAGCGCACCGACTGCCAAAGCCAGGCAGCACGCCGCCGCGCTCACGATCCCCCCGGTGTGCTCGATGCCGACAGCCACCGCTTGGCCTGGGTCGGCCCCGGCTTCATGCTCCTCTTTGATGCGCCCCAGGAGGAACACGCCGTAGTCCGTCGACAGCCCAAACACGACGGCGAGGATGATGATCAATGAGGTCGACTGCAGAGCACCCGGTGCCGTAAAACCCAACACATGCTTGAGGTTCCCCCATTGGAACCCCCACACGAGCGCTCCGAACGCAGCCCCGATCGTCAACATGTTCATCACGACGGCCATAATCGGGAGCACGAGCGATCGCGTCATGACGAAGAGGGCCACCAAGGCGATGAGGATGATCAACCCGAGCACGATCGGGAGATCTGACCCGAGGCTCTTCTGCAGGGCCAAGAACGATGCCGTCTGGCCGACAACGGTGACCTGTCCCGGGCCCTGGAGCGATTGGAGCGTCCTTACGGTACTTTGTGCGGCCGTAGACAGGGGCGCTGCGGTCAGCGCCACGTCCGATTCCCACAGTGGCCCTCCGAGATGTTGGAACGTCGCGACGGCCTTAACGCCTGGGACCTTGGCCACAGCAGCGCCATATGTAGCGAGGCGCGCCGGCGTCATCTGGCCCGAGTCGACCAAAAGGCCGGCGGGTGCTTCAGAAAAGGCACTGAAGTTGGTTTGCACAAGCTGGTAGGCGGCGCCGGCGGAACTGCTCGTCGGCAGGGCGCTGGCATCGCCACCCGTGAACGACACACGCAGGAACGGTGCGGCGAGGACCAACAGCACCAGTACTGCTGCGGTAGCCCAGACGACCGGTCTGCGCATTACGAACGTCGCCACCCCATACCAGCGGCCCCTCTTCCCCGCCTCAGCGGCCACAACAGGAGGGCGCCGCTGCGAAGGCGCACTTATACGCTCCCCGCCGATCGCCAATAGCGAAGGGAGCACAAGCAAGGCGAAAGCACCAGCCGCCAGTACGACGATCGCACCCGCTATCCCCATGGAGTAGACGAAGCGCTCGGGGAAGATGGCGAGGGTCATCATCGCAGCCGCGATAGTGACCGAGCTGAAAAGTACGGTATGGCCGGCCGTGCGCCTGACGGTGGCCAAAGCGGCGTCGACCGAACCGTGGCGGCGAAATTCCTCGCGAAAACGCGACACGACCAGGAGGCTGAAGTCGACCGAGAGGCCCAGCCCCAGCGCGATCACCAGGTTGAGGGCGAATACCGATAACGGCAGAGCAACCATGACGATGCCCATGGCGCCCAAGGTGACCGCTATGGCGAACAGGGCGCCGATGAGAGGGACGGCGGCGGCCCGGAGGCCACGGAACACGAAGAAGAGCAAAAGGACCAGGAACGGGAACGCCAGGAGTTCCGCCCGCCCCAGGTCCTGGGACGACACTGCTGCGATCTGGACATCGGCGACCGTGGGCCCCCCCAACCACACATTGCCCTTCAACGAGGTTTGTGCGGCGATGGCGCTCTGAAGGCCGGCTACAGCCTGCTTCTCTTGAACGGCACCAACTGTTGCCACAACGACGGTAAGCGTCCCGTCCTTGGAGATCATTGTCCGGTCCCCGGTGTTGGCATAATCGAGCACGCTTTTGATCTCTGGGCGCGCCCGGAGAAGGGCGACTACCGTCCCCACTCGGGCGGGCAGCGCCGAGGACTCTCCGATCGGCGTGGCGGTGCGGACGACAAGTTCGTAACCCTCTTCTGGGTTGGCGCCCGTGGCCCGTTGGATCTGGTGCTGGGCCAATACGACGGCAGACCCTGGAGCGTCATAGTCGCTCAGTGACGAGGTCAGGTGCGAGGATGCTGCTCCTCCGCCCACCAAACCGACCAGGGCGATAACGCCCGCGGCCCACAGGACCAGGCGCGGCCGGCGGGGATTATCGCCAGCAGGAGCTGGCGCCGACGAAGGGCGCCCACTCGATGTCGGAAGAGTCGGTGCCGTGCCGGGCTCTTTCATGAGGGCTGACCGCCGGTGCGGGCCAGCATGGCATCGACGATCGCGATGTTGGAGCCTTCCTCGGGGACCAACAGCCAAGCAGCTAGATAGAAAGGGATGCCCGCACCTCCGATAAACGACAACACGACCAGGGCGAGCCGGACATACGTAACGTCGAACCCAAAATGCTTGGCGAACCCGGCGGCGACGCCGCCCAGTACCCGTCCGTTGACTGACCGGCGAAGTAGCCCGCCCCCTGCATTTGGTTGGTCCGTCTTGATCTTCATGGCTGACTCCTTTTTGGCTAAGTACTTGCCCCTTGTGGGCACTTGTGAGCGCGGCTCGCGATGGGGCTAGGTATGCTCCTCGAGCACTTTGAGCAACTCGAGCACGCCAGAGAACGGGCTCCAGGCGTCAGCGCCGTCGGTGGTTATCCGTCCTTCGAGCCGTCCGTCGGATGCCCGGTCGATCTCGAGACGAAGACGAACGGTTTGTCCCGGCGTTGGTGAGCTGTCCATGGCTCTTAGTCAACGCCGACAGCTCGGTCTTGTCCCTAGGGCGTGACCCTAGGTCCGACCCTAGTTTTTTGCCCAGGCCTAACCGCCGCCCGGTTGGCCCGCCGCGGGCCTAGTTGCTGAGCGGATGCGGCCCGTCAGCGAAGAAGGGCCGTCAGAGCGCGGCGGGAAGTGATGTCGAGCTTCATATAGCTGTTGCGGAGGTGGTACTCCACTGTCTTCACTGACACGTAGAGCTGGCTGGCCACCTCCCGGTTGGTCAACCCAGTAGCGACCAGTCGGGCCACGGCCAGCTCGGCCCGGCTGAGCCCGAGGACGGCGGCAGGGCCCTGGGCAGTCGCCGTGACATCCAGGGTGGCGAGCTCTGTCGCGCACGCCTGCACGAAAGGGTCCGCTCCTAGGTGGGAGAACGCCTCGTGTGCCTCCTCGAGACGGGCGACGGCCTGCGGGCCACGCCCGAACCCGTGCAGACGGCGGCCGTCGTCGAGGTTCAAAAGGGCGACCTCGAACGGCATGGGCGCCATCGTCGTGATCGAGCGGGCCTGCGAGAAGGCGCGCCCCGCCCCCGACTCATCACCCATGGCCGCGGCCAGGTTGCCCCGGCATCGGGTCAGGGCAAGCTCCGCTGAGCCCGGTCCGCTGTGGGAGACCGCGGAACCGAACTCGTCGAGGGCGCGCTGGGCGTCCCCTAGCCGTCCCAGGCCCACGAGGGCGTCGGCCTCGAACGCTCTCCAATTGAGCATGCCCGGCAGGCCGCCGGCGATAGGGGGGCCGGCCTCCCGCGCCGGCTCGGCGGCTTTGATCACGCCCGCCCAGTCGGCTCGGGCGAAGGCCAACGATGTGGCCGCCATGGCGGCAGCAGCGATGGTCAGCATCCGGGGGAAGCGCTGAGCCGCCGCCCGCGCCGCTCCTGCGTGCGCATCGGCGGCGGCCCACTGCCCGCGGAAGGCGAGAACCTGGGCGGCACGGGCGTGCGCCCGAGCTAGGTCTACAGGGCGGTCGGTGTCCATGGCCAGCGAGGTGGCCAGCTGTGCGTAGGTCACCGCCGCGTCCCAGTCGCCGCGGCGGAAGTGCGCGTCGCTCAGATCCGACAAGCACATGCCCGGGTAGCTGGCGGGCAAGCCGTTACGGAGCCGGGCGGCAGCGACGCCGAGGTCCGCGATGGCACCCGCCAGATCGTCAACGTGGAGCTTCAGCATGCCCCGCATGATCACGGCGTCGGTCGCTGCCGCCTGCACTTCGTTCTCGGACGCCGGGAGCAAGTCCAGCGCCGCCAGCCCGTCGGCGCTCCGACCTGCAGCGGACAAGGCAAATGCCTGCGCGACGCGAGCCCGGGTGTGCAGCGCCGACCCTGGGAGAGTGCCTTCGACGGCTCGATCAGCCCACACGAGCGCCTCGTCAGAGCGGCCGGAGATGACCATCCAGTTCGCGAGCGTTGTCGCCGCCCGCGCCCCGATCTCCGGCTCCGTTCCCGGATCATGGCTCTCCCATGCCGCTAAGAGGCGGTTCCCGGCATCGAGCGACCCGGTGTAGACGCCCAGCAACCCGGACAGCGCGTCACGCCGAGCGCTGCTGCCACGGCAGGCTGCCAGCGTCCGCGCTGCACCGGCGTTGTCCGCCGCAATGAGCTGCACTCCAGCGGCGTCGAGCAGTCGTCGCTCCCGCTGCCCGGCATCGGGTGACAGGTAGGCCGAACGCTCGAACGCCCACGCCGCCGCGACCAGGTCGCCAAGGTCGGCGTCCACCAGCGCGGCCGACTCCAGCTCGCCGGCTAGCTGCTCGTCCGGTCCAACGGCAGCCGCCACCTGCTGTGCCAGGCGCTGGCCGCCGACAACTACGGCCGCGGCGCGGGCATGCAGTCCCCGGCGGACCGCAGGACTGAGATCGTCATAGATGGCGGCCCGGTAGAGCGGATGGGTAAAACTCAGCTCGGACCGCCCAAGGTCCTCGCGCAATAAGCCGGCACCAACAGCGGCGTCCATATCGTGGCGGGCGTTAGGTAACTGAGCGACCGAGACGATCAACGACGCCGGCGCGTGCTGGCCCAGTACCGAGGCAGCGGCCAAGAGTGCTTGCGTTGTGGGCGGGAGCGCCGCTACGCGGGCGAGGATCAGGGCGGACAGCTTTCGTGGTGCCGGCAGCCCGCCGTCCCCCGCGCTCAAACCGACAAGCCCGATCTCGTCGAGCAAAGCCCGACAGTACAGAGCGTTGCCCTGCGTGTGCGTTGCCAGTCGAGACGCTGCCCGGGGCGACAAGGCGCCCAAACCCAGCGCGCTGGCCAGGTCGGTGAGGTCGCCCGAGCTAAGACCGCCCAGGGGGACGTGCGTGACACGTGAGTCACCGGCCACGAACCTTGCCCAACCTGGGTCGGCTAGCCCCCCGGGTCGAGTTGCCACGACGGCCAAGACCTTGTCCGCACGGAGCCGCCGCAGGGCGAACAAAACCGCACGCAAAGACGGTCGGTCGGCCCAGTGCAAGTCGTCGATGACGAGCACTACGACCTGGCCACCGCCTTGCAACTGGTCGAACAGGTCCAGCAGCCGGGCACCCACGGCCATCGGGTCCGCTCCCGGCTCCGTCGAACGCCCCGGGAGCAGCTGGTCGACGACGCCGTACGTGAGCGATGTCTCTGCCTCGTCCCCACCAACCTCGAGCACCACAGGGCCCGAAAGCGAACCGAGGAAGCGTGAAAGCAAGGTCGACTTACCGGCCCCTGCCTCACCCTCCAGATAGACGACCTGGGGATCGCCCGTCCGAGCGGCGGCGAGCCGTTCATCGAGGACACTGAGCTCACTCTGGCGCCCGACGAAGCCGACGCGGGTAGGCACGGGCTACCCTAAGGGCATTCCCGGCCGAGCTACGACGCTCAGCGCGGATTGCCCGGGCCCTATGCAACCATCGCCGCTCCGAGCGGCAGAGCTGGGGCCCACCGGCCTAGGCTACTCTTACCTGTAACCGGCATAGAGCCCTACGGGAACGCTGCCAGCGCCCAACGGCCTGTCCCATCCTGGCCACCGGAAGGCGCTGCCGATAGGGGACAACCCATGACATCCGTCGGCGCCCACGAAGGTGCCGCCCGCTGGCCCATGCTCGCCGTGGTCAGTCTCGGCATCGTTGCCCTCACGCTCAACTGGTTCGACGTCGCCGCGGCATTCCCCCTAATCGGCGCCGAGTTCAAGGTGGGGCTCGGGTCGCTCGGCCTCCTTATCTCGCTGTACATCGTTGGCTACGGGTTGATGCACATCCCAGGCGGCGTGCTCGCCACGAAGATCGGCATGAAGAGGACTCTCGTGCTCGGACTCCTCGTGCAGGGGGCCGCTGGCGTAATGTCCGGGCTCTCGTACAGCTACTTCGAGCTCGCCTTCTTCCGAGTCGTTAGCGGCATCGGCGGGTCGGTGTTCGTTGCCATGACCGCCGCCTCAATGGTCGTCTGGTTCCGCGAAAAGGGGGTCACCTTTGCACTCGGCGTGACCGGCGGCGCCGCCTTCAGCGCGGGAGCCGCGCTCGCCCTGTACGTCTGGCTGTACGTCCAGCGCTCTGAGGGCTGGCACACCTCGATGGTCCTGGGAGGAGTGTTCGAGCTGCTGGTCGCCGCGGTGACCGTTGTGGCCTTTCGGCTCCCCGAAGACGGCCACTCGCTCGGCGGTATGAAGTTCGACCGCGCTGCCCTGTGGTCCGCGCTCATGACACGGGACTTGTGGATCTATGGCATAGCGCTTCTCGGCGGGTACGGCGCCTACTTCACCACATCGCAGTTGTTCAGCGAGTACGTGACGACAGATCGGCACTTCGACCCGTCCGCGGGCGGGCTGTTGTCCGCCCTCATCCTCCTCGCCGGCATCCCGGGCAGCGTGCTCGGAGGGCACTTGGCCGACCGCAGCACGAACCTGCGGATGTTCGTCGTCGGACCGCTGGTCGCCATTGCCGCTTTGTTGGCGCTCATCCCAGTGGTGCCCAACATCTTGCTTTGGCCCCTCGGGATCGGCATCGGCTTCTTCCTCATCTTCGGCTTCGCCGCCTGGTTGGCGGTGCCTTCCAGGGTCAGCAACATCCGTGCCGAGCAAATTGGCTCGGCTACCGGCCTGATGCTCACGTTTGCGGCGATCGGCGGCTTCTTCATCCCGATCATCTTCGGGCACCTCGTGCCGCACACGAGCTACGGCGCGGGCTGGGTCTTCCTCGCCATCGTCTCCTTCACCTTTGCCCTCGTCGGAATGGCCGGGCACAACCCCCGGGCCGTACCGGGGCACGCCAAAGCAGATCGATCAGATAACGGCACCGCGCGTTCCGACCTTCAGTCGCGTGCGGCAACCTGACAAACGTCGTGGCGACCCGAAGTACTCCGCGACGTCGGACCTCCGCGTCCCCGTAGGCCTTCTGGGCAGAAACTAGCGGCCACTACGACGATAGACGTCCCGCGCTCCCGCGGGGAGAGGTCCGAGACCGGTCGACCATCGCACCCGTCACGGTTGACGCAGGGCCATGGTGGCGTGCATCTTGACGAATTGCATCACGGGTGCGGTTTCGATGTGGCTAAGGCCATCAAGGGCGGTCATTTCGTCGGTGAGGTACTTATAAAGCGAGCGGCCGTCTGGGCAGACCAGCGCCGCGACAAGATTGGTGGAGCCACTGGTGGCGGCGACAAAGGCAAACTCGGGGCGGCTCGCCAAGGCTTGTCCGATGTCTCTTAGGTTTGGGGGGGCCACAGACATCCACAACAGGGCCTGAGAGCGGATCCCGAAGGCGTCGCTGTCGAGGTCCAAGTCAAAAAACAGGACGCCTGAGGCAATAAGTTCTTCGACTCGCCGTCGGACGGTCGATTCGTGCCAGTGCGTGCGTGCTGCCAGCTGCCGATACGAAGCGCGACCGTCGTCCGCAAGGGCTTGGACAAGCGTCCAGTCGGAGTCCCGAAGCTTTGCCTTCGGGCGATCGATTGACGGACTGTGCCGTGCCGCAGGGAGGAGTTGGGCAATCTCCGCTGGGCTGAGGTTGCTCGGCCAAGGCGGAGCCGACAATCCGGTGGCGAACAGGTGGAGGAGGCAGTAGGCCTCGTAGTCGACGACCTGGCGACCGACCGAGAGCTGGCTGAGCAGGAGTGGAGTTCGCTGTTCGCCCTCGCGTGAGTGGATCAGGCTGAAGATCTCGGTTCCTCCCGAGGTCAGCTGCACCCAAGAAGTGCCCGGATGCTGCGCGAGTTTGGCGGCTACGGTCGGTGCGGACCCCGGTACGCAACGGATGCGGACGGCCCAGTCGTACTGGCCGAGCCGCTGAGGGTCGAGCTGGCCCACCACACGAAGAATGCGATCGTTGAACAATCGCCGGTAGCGCCGGGAAACAGTCGGCTCGGAAGATCCAAGAACGTCAGCCAGGCGGCTGAAAGGTGCCCGCGGGTCGACATATAGCGCGTGAATGATCCTTCGGTCCAGGAGATCAATATTGATGGATTCCATGCAACCCATCCTAATTTCAGAGTCGAAAGCATGCGGAAATCTTAAAACCTGTGGCGGTCCGCCCCTTCGCACCGCAAGCTGCACGTCATGGAAAAGAAGTGGTGGACCCTGGTGGTGGTATGCGCCGCCACCTTCATGTTGTTGTTGGACATCACGATCGTGATCGTCGCGTTGCCGACCATCCAGTCCGGTCTGCACGCGAGTTTCAGCGACTTGCAATGGGTCGTCGACGCCTATGCCCTGACTTTGGCGTCGGTGCTCCTGGCTGCCGGTTCGCTCGCCGACCGTTACGGGCACCGATTGCTGTTCACCGTCGGTCTGATTGTCTTCACCCTCGGGTCGCTGCTCTGCGGGATAGCCCAGTCGCCGATCATGTTGATCGTGTCCCGCAGCGCCCAAGGCATCGGCGCGGCGATCCTGTTCGCCACGTCGCTGGCTCTTCTGGCTCAGAGCTTCCACGGCAAGGAGCGAGGGATGGTCTTTGGGATCTGGGGTGCGGTCACTGGGGTGTCCGCAGGGCTCGGACCAGTACTAGGCGGAGTCATCACCGACGCCATTAGCTGGTGAGGCATCTTCTTGGTCAATCTGCCGATCGGTATTGCGGCGCTCGTCATCACCAGGCTCAAGGTCGATGAGTCGAAAACGCCACATGCGGCCCGGCCTGACTGGGCCGGCTTCGCCACCCTTACCGCCGGGCTGGTGAGCTTGACCTACGGACTGATTCGTGCCGGGGAGAGTGCCTGGAGCGACACCGGGGTCGCTATCTGCCTCGCTCTCGCCGTCGTGTTCTTCGTTGCGTTCGTGGCGGTAGAGGTCAGAGCAGACCACCCGCTGTTCGACCTGTCGCTGTTCCGTATCCCCACCTTCAGCGGGGGATTGGCTGCGGCTTTTGCCTTGAACGGCTCGCTCTACGCGATGTTCTTGTACCTCGTCCTCTACCTCCAAGACGATCTCGGCTACTCCGCAATTGCGACCGGTAGTGCGCTACTGCTCATCAGTGGGACGTCTATTTTCTCGTCGATCTTCGCCGGGGCGTTCAGCGAACGCATACCCGTCCGTTGGCTCATCGGGCCGGGCCTCCTGCTGACCGGGGTGGGTTTGCTGCTTATGACCGGGCTGAACGGCAGCAGTTCCTGGGCCCACTTGATTCTTGGCTTCATCGTGGCCGGTGTTGGGAGCGGGATAGTCAACCCGCCACTCGCTTCCACGGCCGTCGGGGTCGTCGCCCCCCAAAACTCCGGCATGGCCTCAGGCGTCAACACCACCTTCCGCGAGATCGGCATCGCTGCCGGCATCGCCGTCTACGGATCGGTCTTTGCATCCTCTCTCCGCCAGAACTTGGGCCAGGCTCTCGCCAACATCCCATCGCTAGACCGGCACCTGCCCGGAGTCGTCACCGCCATTCAACAGGGCAACGCCGCTCAGGCCATCAACGCCGTCCCTCCTCCGTCGCGAGCACCGCTTGTCGCTGCCATTCACGCCAGCTTCGCCAGTGCGCTGGATGTTCTGCTCGTCGTCAGCTCTGTCTTAGCCCTTGTCGGAGCGGCCTGTTCCGGTGTCCTTATCCGACGTCGGGACTTCGTGGTCTCGCACCAACCGACAACGGTGACAGAGCCAGTGGGCTCGCCTGCATGATGAGAACGCCTCCGGTACGCCTCAGCTATCCGCGCAGGTTCTCAGAGCACGCAGTGGGCAAATGCCCCACTGTTCAGTACTTGTCCCCCTTTGATCCTGAACAGCGTCCCTAATCGTTCGAGCCAGGAGAGTGAAAATGGAAGCAGTCGTCGCGACGGAGGATCTTCGCAAGAGTTTCCGCCGCAGGAAAGCAACGGTCGAAGCGGTCCGAGGCGTCAGCTTCGAGGTCGGTCGTGGCCAGATCTTCGGGTTCCTCGGACCGAACGGAGCCGGAAAGACAACGACGCTCCGGATGCTCACGACGCTATTGCCTATCGGCTCGGGCAGGGCGACCGTGGACGGCTTCGATGTCGCGCGCGAGCCCAAGCAGGTGCGTCAACGGATCGGCTACGTCAGCCAAGCGGGCGGCGCCGACGACATGTCAACCGGCTGGGAGAACCTCATCCTCCAGGGCCGCCTTTACGGAGGCGATCTCGGCTCCGTGCGCCAGCGGGCGAAAGAGCTCGCCGCGGTGCTCGACCTCACCGAGTTCGCCGATCGGAAGGTCGCGACCTATTCGGGAGGCCAGCGCCGCCGCCTCGACGTCGCCCTCGGGCTCATTCACCAACCCCAGGTCTTGTTCCTCGACGAGCCCACCACCGGCCTTGACCCGCAGAACCGGGCGAACCTTTGGGACCACATCCGGGCCATCCGAGAGCGCGGGTCGACGGTCTTTTTGACCACTCACTATCTGGAAGAGGCGGATGCCCTCTGTGACCGGCTGACCATCATGGACCACGGGTCGATCGTCGCCGAGGGGACCCCTCGCGAGCTCAAGCGCGAGGTCGTCGGCGATTCGGTGGTGATCGGCCTTGTTGACGACGGGCTCGTCGAGCGGGCAAGAGCGCTCCTGCGGACCGAGCCTTTCGTCCGGGAGATTGGCGTCGAGGAGGGCGGGCTGCGTCTCTACGTAGAGGACGGCAGCGCCGCCTTGCCCGAGCTTCTCCGACTGCTCGATCGGGAGCAGATCGCGCTGAAGTCGATCAGCCTCTCGGAGCCCACGTTGGACGACGTGTTCTTGCGGTATACGGGCCGGTCGTTGCGAGACACCGGCAATACCTCGGAGGTGGCGGCATGAGAACCCTGAAAGATACGGGCCTGCTGTTCCGGCGGCATTTCACCCAGCAGCTGCGCAATCCGGTATGGCTATTCGTCGGGCTCTCGTCGCCCGTGCTCTATCTCGTGCTGTTCACACCGCTGCTCAAGCACTTCACGCGTACTGGGTCGACCGGAACGGTGCTCGACATCTTTTTCCCCGGCATCCTCGCGCTCCTCGCGTTCGCCAGCGGCACCGCCCAGGGGTTCGGCACGATCTTCGAACTCCGAGCCGGCGTCATCGAGCGCCTCCGGGTCACCCCTGCGAGCCGCCTCGCGATTCTCGCTGGGCCGCTCGTCTCCGCTATGACCTTCATGTTCTTCTTCGACGCCATAGCTGTCGCCGTCGCGTACGGGTTCGGCCTCCAGATCCACTGGGGCGGACTGCTCGTGCTCGCCGTGCTCATAGGGATCTTCATGGTGATGATCTCCGCCTGGTCGGTCGCGATGGCACTCACGACCAAGGAGATCGACGCCTTTGCCTCCGTCATGAACCTCCTGAACCTGCCCGCCCTGCTCCTCGCCGGTGTGCTCTTGCCGATCTCGCTCGGCCCGACGTGGCTGCGGGTGATCGCCCACTTCGACCCCCTCTACTACGTCGTCGAAGGCGCACGGGCGCTCGGTGCGGGCGCCTTCTCGAACGACCACGTTTGGCAGGCATTCGCCGTCACCGTCCCATTGTGCGCATTGGTCCTCGGCTGGGCGACGAGCGTCTTCAAGAAGGCGGTCGCGTGATAATCCGACAATCGACCTGTTTCTTGCAAATCACCGCAACGCAGCCACATGAAGGAGTTCTTTATGTCTGAGCGGCCTCCCGTCAGCACCCGTCGCCCTGTTACTGACGACAGGTTTCGGCGGGCGCTTGAAAGGGTCCTATCTGCTGGACCTCGAAGTTCTCCGCGTAGACGAGGTCGCGCCGAAGGTGCGGCTCATCACAATGGCCTCGTCCGATCTCGTGGGGTTCGTGTACACGCCAGGGCGGGACTCGACGCAGGCTACCCGCCCGCACAGACCGCATCTGACCTTGCCGGAAAGAAGGTCCTCGCTCCGGCTTAGGCCGGCGACATGGGCACGATTGCCTCGTTGAACAGCTCCAGGGTTGCCAGCGCCCCATGGATGCCGGGAAACCACTCGTCTCGTAGCCGCGTCCCGCCAAGGTAGACCCGGTACTCGCAAATATGGCGGACGGTTGAGTACTTGAAGCCCACCTCGGACGCGATGGCTGGGTAGCTCTTCCCAGACGCCCGCAGCTCGAAGACCCGCACAACCAAAGGGCGCCAGCTCATCGGGCACTCGAGTACGACCATGGATGCCGTCCCGGTTCTCTTCCGGC
>Ga0307477_10002867_pt1 | contig 13103 bp, 10 predicted proteins | sample atmos_gasesECM2C_FD_203316 | JGI IMG/M metagenome (GOLD analysis project Ga0307477, IMG submission 203316) | Hardwood forest soil microbial communities from Morgan-Monroe State Forest, Indiana, United States - atmos_gasesECM2C_515 | ecosystem: Environmental > Terrestrial > Soil > Temperate...
CCGCGTCGTCGCCGGCGACTGGACCGGGACAATCCGTGTCTTTGACGCAAAGACGGGCAAGCCTGTCGGTGAGTTAACCGCCGATCCCCCGACCATCTCGCAAAGGCTCCAGGCAGCCCAAGACTCGTTGAGTGCGGCCCAGGCTGCGAACGATAAGTCGGCCAGAGAACTCGCCGTGGCACGGGAAACATCCGACAAAGCCGCGCTTGACCTTCAAGCGGCCAAAGTCGCGATGATCGAAGCCGCCGGGGATTCACAGAAAGAGTCGGCCGCGCGCAAGCAGGTCGAAGCCCAGACGAAACTGGCATCGACGGAAGCGGAGCGGCTGGCCAAGATCGAGCCGATCGCGCGACGGACAGCCATTCAACTCGCCGAAGCCTCCTCGCAAGTGGCGAAACTTCACGCTGCCCAGTGCAACGTGACGCTGTGGAAGGCCCGCGACGATCTGGCCTCGAGCCAGATCCAGATGCAGAAGCTGGCGGACGCTGCCACGGACGCGGCGGACGCCGCCGCGAAAATCAACGCGGAACTGGCCGCCTCCCGCAAATTGCTCGCCGAAGCGCCACAACGAATCGCAACTAAACGGCAAGCCATCGAGCAAGCCAAGGCGGCGGCGTCCGACGCGATTGCGGCGGAAGCTTCTGCTCGCACGTCACTGAAAAAATGCCAGGCTATGGCTCGTCAGTCAGGAACTCTCGCCCAAAGCTTGTCAGACACGGCAAGGCAGTCGCGCGAGCCGGCGCTCCTCGACGCCGCGACGAAGGCCAAGGCGTCATTTGACGCCTTGAATGCCGCCGTCGAGCACGCCGACCGCACGGTGCTTGCCAGATCGCAGGCGGTCAATGAGGCTCACACCGCCGTCGAGACGGCGGAAGCGGCGCTGTCGGCGGACCAGGCGGCGACCGAATCCGCGCCGAAGACCATCGCCGCGCTCGAGATCGACGCCAAAGCGGCGGCGGATGGGATCAAGACCGGCAAAGCTGCCGCCGATCAGTTCACGGCGAAGGTCGCCGCCGCGAAAGCCCGCTGTGACGTGTTGGCGGCGGAATATAAGCGATTGACCACTTTCGCCACTGCGACCATTCGCTAACCTTAGCGCGCGGTTGTCTCGAACAGGCGCTGGGCCGTCCCATAAACCTCCGGCTGAATCGATTCCCGCTATCGTCCGGCGATGGCAGCTTAGGCACGGCGTACCACTTCACATGCCGCCTGACCTGTCCGATGAGCAGACAGTTGGAGATCGCGCCGTCGACTAGGCCGGGGAGTTAAAGCACCGATGCATCCGCTGCTGGCAGGACAGCTTAAGGAGTTGAAGCTCGACCCGTCAGCGGCGCCAGCCGGCTGGGGCGATCTCCTGCGGGCGGTGGATGAAGCGTACACCCAGGCCGCGGCCGAGTCCCGGAGGGCCGAGAAGCTGGCCATCGTCGCCAGCCGCACCGACAACGCGGTCATCATCACCGACATCCACGGCAAGATCGAATGGGTCAACGACGGCTTCACCCGCATCAGTGGCTACGCGCTCGAGGAAGTCGTCGGAAAAAAGCCCGGCGTCTTCTTGCAGGGCCCCGAAACCGACCCCCTGATGGTCCAGTTCATGCGCGATCAGCTCTCGCGCGGCGAGGGGTTCAGGACCGAGATCATCAACTATGCCAAGGACGGGCGGCAGTACTGGCTCGGCATTGAAGTACAGCCCATCTACGACGCGGACGGCGTGTTGCGCAACTTCATGGCGATTGAGAGCGACATCACCGACCGCAAGCGCGTCGAGGTGGAGTTGCACCAGGCTAAGGAGCAGGCCGAAGCCGCCAGCAAATCCAAGAGCGAGTTCCTGGCCAACATGAGCCACGAGATCCGCACGCCGCTCAACGGCGTGATTGGAATGACCGAGCTGCTGCTGGCCCACGACCTCACGCCGCACCAGCGTCGATACGTCCAGATCGCCAAATCCTCGGCGGATGCGCTGCTTGTCGTCATCAACCAGATCCTCGACTTCTCCAAGATCGAGGCCGGTAAACTGGAGTTGGAGACGATCGACTTTGATCTGCGCACCCTTGTCGAAGAAGTGTGCGAGATGCTGGCACATCGGGCGGCTTCCAAAGGGCTGGAGTTGGCGTATCGGCTGGATGACTCGGTTCCCACCGCTCTTCGCGGCGATCCGGCGCGCCTCCGCCAGATTCTCATCAATTTGGTCAATAACGCCGTGAAGTTCACCGATCGGGGCGACATCATTGTCCATGTGACGCGGCAGGAAGCGCCGGCGGATCGCGTGATGTTGCGGTTGGCCGTCAGTGACACGGGAGTCGGCATCCCGGCGGACCGCCGCGAGCGGCTGTTCAAGGCATTCTCGCAAATAGACGCTTCGACGACGCGCAAATATGGCGGGACAGGCCTGGGTCTGGCGATCTGTAAACAGCTTGCGGAGATGATGGGCGGGCAGATTGGGGTCGAGAGCGCCGAGGGACGCGGCTCTACGTTCTGGTTTACCGCCACATTGGCCACGCGCGCAGAGACAACCCGCCGGCCCGCCCCGCATGAACTCAAGGGCATGAGGGCACTTGCTGTCGATGACAACGCGGCGTCGAGAGCAATTCTGTGCGAGCATCTTGCCGGCTGGGGCCTGCGGTGTGCCGAAGCCGCGGATGCCGAGCAGGCCCTGGCGCGCCTGCGCAACGCGGCGGCTCAACAGCAGCCTTTGCAGATAGCAGTTCTCGACATGGGATTGCCGGGCTCAAGCGGCCTGGAATTGGCGCGGGCCATCAAGGGTGATTCGGCATTGCGTTCGACCGAACTGGTGCTTCTCACCTCGCTTCAGAACCCGGTCGACCCGCAGCAGGCACAGGCGGCAGGATTGTGCGACAGCATCACCAAACCCCTGCGTCAGTCGCAACTGTTCGACGCCATCATGCGTGCGGCCGCCGCTTCGATGGGCCAGACCGACGTGCCTTCCGCCGCCAATGTCTGCGACCGCAGCGCGATAGAAGCCACGATACCGGCGCTTGTCCTTCTGGCCGAAGACAACGAGATCAATCAGGTTGTCGCCTCGGAGATTCTCACGCGGGCCGGCTTCCGGTGCGACATCGTCGGAGACGGACGATGCGCTGTCGAGGCCGTCGAACGGCGGCAATATGACGTGGTGCTGATGGACTGCCAGATGCCCGAAATGGACGGTTTTCAGGCTGCTGCGGCCATTCGGAAGCTGGAACGCCAGCGAGGCAGTTCCGGCGGCACGATTCCGCGGCTTCCGATCGTTGCGTTGACCGCAAACGCCCTCAAGGGCGATCGTGAGCGGTGCCTAGGGGCCGGGATGGATGAATATCTTTGTAAACCGCTGGATCCCCGGCAGCTTATCAGCACGCTCAATCGCCTCCTGGCGTCTCCCGCGTTGCGGGCGGGAGGCACCCGGTCAACTTCCGATCAGCCACTCGCCAGCGAACAGACGGTCAATTCCGCGTTCGACATGGATGCACTGCTGTCGCGATGCATGGGAGACGTTGAATTTCGGGAGAGCCTGCTGGCCAAGTTTCCTGAACAGGCCGATATCGGGATGAGGAGGATCGCCGACGCCCTCAAGGCCGGCGACGCGACGCAACTGGCACGAGCAGCGCACGCCTTGAAGGGAACGGCAGCGAATCTCTCGGCGCCATCCGTGCAACGTTTGGCGGCGCGGATCGAAGTCCTGGGTAATGCCAGCGCGCTGACCGAAGCGCAGCGGCTCGCGGACGAGCTGCGGGAAGAACTGAACCGTTGTATCGCCGCCATACCGCAGGCGGGTCAGATGGCCGGGGCGGTGTGACGATCGGTTGGGGAATGAGTTATGCGAATCCTGATTGTCGATGACGATCCGCTGGGCCTGCAAATGCTGCGGCACGCGCTGACGCGGGCCGGACATGACGTCGAGACCGCCGCCAACGGGGTGCAGGCGCTGGAGATTCTCCGCCAGGGGACCTGCCGGCTGGTGATCTCCGACTGGACGATGCCCGAGATGGACGGCGTCGAGCTATGTCGCCAGATTCGCGCCGCCGATTCGGGGGGGTATGTCTACGTGATCCTGCTCACCGCCCGCAACAGCACGCAGGACACGCTGGATGGCCTCAGCGCCGGCGCCGACGACTTCATGCCCAAGCCATTCAACCCGACCGAGCTCATGCTTCGTGTGCGAATTGGCGAGCGGGTCCTTTCCCTGGAGACGCGGGACGTGACGATCTTCGCCTTGGCGAAGCTGGCCGAGTCTCGCGACCCCGAAACCGGGGCCCACCTCGAGCGCGTCTGCAATTTTTCGCGGATTCTGGCCCACCAATTGTCAGGCATGCCGAAGCTGTCCCGCCAGATCGATCAGGCTTACGTCCGACTGATCTTCCAGACCAGCCCTTTGCACGACATCGGAAAGGTGGCGATCCCCGACTGCGTCTTGTTGAAGCCCGGGCGACTGAGCGACCGCGAATTCGAGATCATGAAGAGCCATACGACCCTGGGCGCCCAGACGCTCGACGCCGCCCTTCGCGAGCACCCCGAAGCCAGTTTTCTGAGGATGGCGCGCGACATCGCGGCGACGCATCACGAACACTACGACGGCAGCGGCTATCCCGAGGGGCTGAAGGGAACGCAAATTCCAATGTGCGGACGGATCGTCGCCGTCGCCGATGTCTACGACGCATTGACCACCAAGCGAGCCTACAAGGATGCTTACGCTCATGACGTGGCGCGTGCCATGATCGTCGAGGAACGGGGAAGCCATTTTGATCCGGATGTGGTAGACGCCTTCCTGGCCGCGGAAGCACAGTTCATTCAGATTCGCGACCGTTTTGCCGAGCCGCGAGCGCAAGCCGCCTGAGTCCCTGTTTACGAGGTGAGCATTGAAGCACGATTCCAAAAGCATGGATGTCATGGTGGTAGACGACGACCCGACGACGGTCGCGCTGCTGGAACGGCACCTGCGGGACTGCGGTTACGTCGTGTTCTCGGCGGCGGATGGGGCCGAGGCAGTCAAGCTGATGCGTCAGCGACATCCGGACATCGTGGTGCTCGACTGGATTTTGCCCGGCATGGACGGCCCGGCCGTTTGCCGCGAGATCCGCAAGGCCACCGAGCCCGGCCGTTACACGTTCGTCATCATGCTCACCATCCACTCCGACAAGCCAAGAATCGTCGAGGCCTTCGAGGCGGGCGTCGACGACTTTCTGAGCAAGCCCTTCGATCGCGGCGAGCTTTTGGCCCGCTGCCACGCCGCCGTCCGCACGATCGCGCTCCAGAAGGAGTTGGCTCGCCGCGAGCGACGGGCTACCCGGCTCAACGCCCGTCTCGCCAGACTCAACGACCGGCTTCGCCAACTCGCCATGACCGACGACCTGACGGGGCTGCTGAATCGCCGGGAGGCGGTCCGGCGGCTGACTCACGCTTGGGCTCTTTCGGAGCGCTACCGCCACCCGATAGCTTGCGCGATGATTGACGTGGACGACTTCAAGCGGATGAACGACAAACTGGGCCATGCGTCTGGCGACGAGTTGCTGCGGGCCGTGGCACAGACGATGCAGAGCACGATACGGACAACCGACGCCGTCTGCCGGTACGGCGGCGATGAGTTTTTGATCTTCTTCCCGCATCAGAACGCGGAGACCGCGGCCAAGGCAGCGGACCGGCTTCGCCGTGCTGTGGGCGGCTTGCGTCTACCGACCGACGGTTCTCCCGTCACACTGAGCATCGGAATCGCAGAGCGGGATGAAAGGATGACCAGCTTCCACGACCTGCTTGATCGGGCCGACCGTGCCTTGTACCACGCCAAGAAGATCGGCAAAGACCTGGTCTGGATCGACGGGAGCCATCCGCGCTCGCTGGCGGTGTAGTGCTCCACAACCGCCGCCCACGCGGGTACGATCCGGCCTGTGACAAACAAGCCAGAGCTTCGGATCGGGGTAATCGGATGCGGCCGCATGGGCCGCCTTCACGCGCGGGTGTATTCGCAAATGCCCGGCGTGAAGGTGATCGGCGTTCACGACGCCGACGCGGAAAAGGCCGGCGCGGTTGCCGATTCCTTCTCCTGTCGCGCTTTCAGGGAAGTCGGGCAGTTGCTCGACGAAGTTGACGCCATCACGATCGCCGTGCCGACGGCGTGGCACGTGCAGTTTGCCGAGGCCTGTCTGTCTCGCGACGTCTCCTGCCTGATCGAAAAGCCCTTGGCCAAGGACGTGAAACAAGCCCGGCAAATCGCGGACGCCGCAAGCCGTTCCAAGGCCACCGCCATGGTCGGGCACATCGAGCGGTTCAACCCCGTCATTCGGGCGATGGGACGCCTGGATGTTCGGCCCCAGTTCATCGAAGTCGTCCGCATCAGCCCGATGACGTTCCGCAGCATCGACGTGGGCGTCGTGCTCGACATGATGATCCACGACATCGATATCGTCCTGCGGCTGGCCGGGTCGAAGGTGTCGAAAATCGACGCGATCGGCGTGAGCGTCGTCGGCGAAGTCGAGGACATCTGCAACGCCCGATTGACGTTCGAGAATGGGTGCGTGGCGAACATGACCGCGTCGCGGCTGGCGCTCAAGACCGAACGTCGAATGCGCGTTTTCAGCCCGGACGCCTACGTTTCACTCGACTACCAGAAGCGCTACGGCCTGGTCGCCCGCCGCAGCCAGAACGTCGAAGCCATTCGCCATGCGGCGCAGAAGATCCGCTCAGGCCAGATCACCGATCTTTCCGAGCTCAATTATGCGGACATTGTCCACGTCGAGGAGTTGCAGATCGACGACATCGAGCCGCTGCGGGCGGAACTCGAATCGTTCGTGAACGCGGTGACGACCCGAACACCCCCCGAGGTGACCATCGATGACGGCTTGGCGGCGGTAGAGACGGCAACGCGGATCGTCGAGGCCATTTCCCCGGCGGCGCTGGGCGCGCTTCATCTGCACGAATCGTAGGCCCGGCTTACGGCGCCGCCGCCCACACCGGATATCTTTGCATCGCCATATCCACGGCGGCATCGAACCCGCGCTTGTCGCGGATCGTCACTGCCTCGCGCTCCAATTCCGCTTCGTGGCTGGCCATCAGAACTTTGAACTGTTCGCTTTCCAACGTCTGGTGGATTGTTTCCTGTACCACAGGATCATCGAATGGCCGAACGGCGCCGCCCTCCCGCTGCTCGAGGAGTGCGATATAGAAGGCCGCGCCGGTGGGCGTACGGACCTGAATCGGCGGATCAGAAATCTCGCCCGGATGAAGTTTCCAGACCTGGTTTTCCACCTCCGGGATGACGAAATCGCCCCTGCGGATCGATCCCACCGCCCCGCCGGTCTGCATCAAGCCCGAATCATCGTTGTATTCATGGGCCAGCGAGGCAAAATCCGCGCCGCCCTTGAGCCGTCGGAGCAGATCCTGTGCTTTGCTCAATGCCTGATCCGCCCCGCCGCTGCGTCCGACATCGATCTTGATCAGTCGGAACTTCGCCCGTGCCGGCACTGTGAAATCGCGTTCAAGGTGCTGCTCGTAATAGCGGCGCATGTCCGTGGGCGTGACCTGAATTCTTGGGTAAATCCGCCGCTGGAGATAGATTCTAATCAGCCAGGTGTCACGTGCCCTTTCAACCTTCTCCTCGAGCGTCGTGCCCTCACGTGAAATAGCGCGCTGCCGGGCCAGCTCTTCGGATCCACCTGCCGCGGTCACCAGCTCCTGGCGCGCCTGGGTCGCATAAAAACCCGCCGTTCGTTTGTCGTCCGAACTCAGCAATTGGTTCGCCGCCACAATCATTTCATAGTTGCGGATCTGGTCCTCGACGCGGTCGCTGATGAACTTGGCGGCGACTTCGCGAAAGGTGGCCGAGTCGTTCCTGTATCGGCGAGCCTGGGCTGCCAACTCGTTGTCGATGCTGGCTAGAACCTTATCCGCGAAGATCGTCTTGTCATTGACCGTCGCCACCACGGTTCCGACTACTTCGTAAGTGCTGGAAAGCGCGGAGGCGGGCATCGTCGTGGCGGTTGTAGCCGGCGCCGGCAGGGAAGGCCGCGTCTGACTGGCGACCGCATCGCGAACGACCGGCGAAATCACCGGCGGCTCGTATGGCGCGGCATTGGTGTATTCATCGGGAAGCAGCGGCGCGTGCAACTCGCCGTAGACGAGGGCCCCGTTTTGATCGACCGGCTGGGAGATCATTCCCGGGTGCTGACCGGGCGCAGATGGCACGAAGGCCTCCGAGCGCAACGGCGGCGGCGACGCGCCGATGCCGCAGCCCGTTACCACCATCGCCAGCACAACCGCCGCCGGCCATGCCATAGTCAATTTCATGACGGGCTTCTCCTGTTCCTCATGTTATACTCGACAGGATGTTCAGGCGATTAGCGTTTCTCCTGCCGGTCTTCATCTGCGTGCCGGCAATGCGGTTATCAGCGCTCCGGGGCCAGGAAACCAGACCCGCCGCTCCCGACCGCACGGCCCTGGAACAGGAGCTTGCGAAAAGGCTCTCAAACTCGCGCCTGACGGGCTACTACATGACGGAAGGACAGGAAGGCCTGCCTCGAGCCGATCAGTACACGCTCGGCCGCGTGGCCAAGGCCGATGGTGATAAATGGCTGATCACGGCCGCCATCCAGTACGGCACACGGTCGATCCCGGTGCCCCTTGAGCTCCCGATCTACTGGGCGGGCGACACGCCCGTCATTTCCGTTACTGATTTTCGGATTCCGGGTCTGGGAACCTACACCGCCCGCGTCATGATCTATGGCGATCATTATTCCGGCACCTGGAGCAGCCCTCGGCATGGCGGTTATCTTTGGGGGACCATCCGGCACGTCGAACCGGATGACAAGGATCGCAAAACGAGTGATGGGACGAACACCAAGGCGCGGTAGTTGGGTCGCCATCGCACGCGGCTACCCCGAATCAAGCGGCTTCCAGGAAAAGGCCCAGTTTTTCGCCCCACCTTAGCCTTCGATACGCTTGTAACTCGACGTGTTCGTTTTCCAGCAAGGGTTGCAGAAGGTCGGTGGTGGTGTCGGCGCGATCGACGAGCAACCTGAGTTTGGGCGGATGCTGCAAGTTTATCGCGAATTGCGGCAGCGCCATTCCGATCAGTTGCTGGTTTTCGCGCAACCACCGAAAGGCCTGGACGATTGAGCGAAGCTCAACAAGTCCCTGTCCCGCGGCGGCCAGCAGAACCAGCCCACGATCGCGGCTGACCGCCAGCCGGGCCTCAGCGCACATCGGCGGCCGCACCGGGCATTCGATCAAGCTTCCGCGGGCCTTGCGCAAGACGGCGGCAAGGATCGCATCGCCGCTAACGTCCGGCCCCGCCAGATCGATCACTTCGTCTACGGAATCTTCCACAGCTTTAACGTCGGATGATGGCGATACAAAAGCAATGGGCTGCCGCGGGACGACGACATCTGCAACTTGCTGCGGCGAAGGTGGCGCCGCAGCCATTGTCAACGTCTCCTCCGGATCAGGAGAGGAAGGTTTTGGATGCGTCGCGGCTTCCGCCAGTTTCGCCGCCGCGAGGAATTCCGACACGACCGCCCACTGTGGGGCGGTGGCGAGTTGGGCCTTGTCGCGCGTCGGACGGTACAAAAGCGCCAAGTGCTCGGCGATGCCGCTTGCCGGCTGAAGGGCAGGCTCGGCTTCCAGCCGCCAGTCGAGAAACTGCTCGCAGACGCCTGCCAGCTTCTGGTGCACACGCTGAATGTGCGCGTCGTCGCCGCTGTCCAGCAGTGAAAGCGTCAGCCGCGGATGATGAATTTCTGCCAAGCCCTTGAGCATCCGATAGCTCGACACCACTCCGTCATGATCGCTGGTGGAAAGCAGCACCCAGTGGTCTATTTGCCGAAGCAGCGCCTTGGCCTCGGGCGTGCGCGGGTTGGGAAGCAGCAAGAGCCAGCGCGATACGTCCCAGTTCATCTCCTCCAGCGCTTCGGTCATCTGGCGCGGCTCAGCGCACTCGGGCGGCGGCGCTTCGGCTTCGCCGGCCGCGCCCGGGGCATCCGGCTCGAACGACGTCAGCCGCAGTTCCGACCCATCCAATTCAATCAACCCGACGCGGCCGATCTGACCGGCCAAGTGACGGGCGTATTGCCTGGCGCGATCGAACTGCGTTCCATTGAGATGCGCGGCGATCACCGCTGTCATGGGCACCGACTTGCGCGGCATCTGGCCGGCGTCGGTTGGATCGCCGTAGACCTGGGCAAATTCCTCGGGGGTGAGATCGATCGTGAGGTCGGATCTCGGCGGAGGCGTGCGCTGGGGCCGTTGGGCCCCGCCCGTTTGCCGGTCCCGCACGCTGCTAAGAAACAAGTGGCTGATCTCGCTGAGCGGGCGCTTCTTCTGCTGGGGGTCGTCCGGCATGGCGTGGTTCCCGGGTAGCCAGTTGTCGGCGGGTCGCAAAACAACTGACTACTAACAACTGACAATTGACCACTGACGCATTTTCACTTCACTTCGACGATGTTGTTCAACTCGCCGAACTGGTTCTTTTCGACGTACTTATTGTTCGGGTCGGTGACCCATTTGCCGTCCACGATGAAGCGGTAACGGTAGCGTCCCGGACGCAAGGGCAGCGACATCATCCATTTGCCGGGCGCGCCGTTCTTGACCATCGGCGTCGATTCCGGCGTCCAGTTGTTGAAGTCGCCGGCGATGAGTACCCGCTGCGCCTGCTCGAAGCGAACAGAGAAGATGACATCCTCGCCAAGCTGCCTGACGCCGTAAAATTCCTCGATCTTCTGGGCGGTGGTTTTGGGCGGCTGGACAATCGTAGCCACGGTTGTGGCCATTCCGCCGCCGGTCGTAACAGGCGAAGCCCCGTCCTCGTTGACGCCCGCCAACGGCGTCGCCGGCATTGTCGCGCTGCGGCCGAACTGGAAGCTGGTGAGCTGGGAAAGCTGTTTGGCCCGCTGGACCAATTCAGCCGGGCGAGAGAGCTTTTCGGCGATGACCGGCTCGATATCGACCGGCCTGGCGCCCATTAACTCGCGGGCGAGGTTGGCAAAGTCCTTGTAACCCCGGCTTCCGGGATCGTATTCGGTGATCGGTTGCCCGAAGCTGGCCGCCTCCTTGAGCTTGGTGTTGAAGTTGACAGTGCTCTCCATGAGGTAGTCGCGGAACTTGGCGCGAAGCTCGGAGAGGACCTCGCGGGCGAGCTTGGTCCGCGTGTCATAGAGCGTCGGCAGCACGCGGATGACGATATCGTTGTCGCATTTATCCTTTAGCTCCTCCAGCGTTTCCATCATCTTCCCCAGGCCGTGGAGGCTGAAGTAGCCGGTCTCGACCGGAACGATCACCTCATCAGCCGCGCGGAGGGCATTGAAGGTAAGCAAGCCGACGCTCGGCGGGCAGTCCACGATGCACCAGGCATAGTGGTTCTTTACCACGTCCAGCGCCCGCGCCAGCCGATCTTCGCGACCCGTGCGGCCGGCAAAAATCTGCTCGAACCCGGCCAGCTTCAGGTTCGACGGCGCCAGATCGAAATCACTGGCGATCTGCCACACGATCTCGGGGATACGGGCGGTCTTACCGTCCTTCTCCTCGATCAGCGCATCGTAGATGGTCCGTTCGATCTGTTCCTCGGGAACGGCCAGGCCGACGCCGCAGTGGCCCTGCGGGTCGATGTCCACAAGTAGCGTCTTGTGTCCAAGGCGCGCAAGGCAGGCCGCCAGATTGATGCTGGTCGTCGTCTTTCCACAGCCGCCCTTCTGGTTGATGATTGCGACAGTTCGCATTGCCCAACCTTCCTTGGTTCAGGGGCCGCGATTGCGAGACGCTTCGTCGGCCCGGCCAGGTCGATCCGTCGACCGGAAGAACTACACAACCCCGCCAGTGTGATCGGACAGGCAGTCGAGGAAACTTTAGAGTTATGGGATCTGATGGCCTATCCCTTGCAATCCCCGCGGGGCACCGATACAAGTTTGCCAGTTTCAGAGAATGCGTGAAATTCAACCTGATCGACAAAATCGAGCAGCTCGGCGATGAGCGAATCGTGGGCGTCAAATACGTCAGCTTGGCCGAGGAGTATCTGGCCGACCACTTTCCCACGTTCCCGGTACTGCCCGGCGTGATGATGGTTGAAGCCGCGGTTCAGGCCGCCGCGTGGTTGATGCACTATCGAACCGATTTCAGCCGCTCGATGGCGGTCTTGAAGGAGGCACGCAACGTCAAGTACGGACGGTTTGTGGCCCCGGGCGAGTTCCTTCGCATGGATGTAGAGTTGCTCAAACCGACGGCCGGCGGCGCCGCCTTCAAGGCGAGCGCCACTGTCGGCGGGGCTCAGGCGGTACAGATGCGCCTCGAACTTGCCTATTTCAACCTGGCGGAGCGAAATCCGGAACTGTCAGAGACGGACGCCAGGCTGATTGAGCATCACCGCCGACGATGGGGTGTGCTGCGAGCCGGCAATCGGGAGGCTCAGTTGCCTGCCCAATCACTTTGAATCCATGGAATGGGAAAGACCTATGGCTCTGTCGCGAGACGAAATCTATAAGAAAGTTCAGGGGGTGCTGGTCGATGCGCTGGGCGTTGACGAGGACGAGGTCACCCCACAAGCCAGGCTCTCCGACGACCTTGGGGCGGAGAGCATCGACTACCTCGACATCGTCTTCCGGCTGGAGAAAGCCTTTACCACCGATCCGTCCAAGCCGTTCAAGATACCCAAGGGAGAGTTGTTCCCCGAGGACCTTCAAAGCATGCAAAACGACCCGAAGTTCGTGCGGGACGGCAAGATCACGGCCGACGGCATGGCCGAGTTGAAGAAGCGCATGCCCTATACCGACTTTACGGAGTTTGAAAAAGACCCAAGGGTGGACAAGGCCCAGGAACTTCTGACCGTCGATACGATTACGAATTATATGATTGCGAAACTGAAGAGTTAGTTGGTTGTTGTCATTTGTCAGATGTTCGTTGTCAGTTGCCGGAGCGAATCGGGTGGCGGCAACGACAGCCACGCATGCGTTGGATTTGGATCGATAAGTTCGTGGAGTTCACGCCGAAGGTTTCGGCGACGGCCGTCAAGAACGTGTCGCTGGCCGAGGAGCACCTGCACGACTTGTATCCAGCCTTCCCGATCGTGCCGCACAGCTTGGTTATCGAGGGAATGGCGCAGACCTCGGGGATACTGGTCGGCGAGGCGCGGA
>Ga0307477_10002868_pt1 | contig 13103 bp, 9 predicted proteins | sample atmos_gasesECM2C_FD_203316 | JGI IMG/M metagenome (GOLD analysis project Ga0307477, IMG submission 203316) | Hardwood forest soil microbial communities from Morgan-Monroe State Forest, Indiana, United States - atmos_gasesECM2C_515 | ecosystem: Environmental > Terrestrial > Soil > Temperate...
CTGAACAGAGTGGCGGTCAGGCAGCGGGCCGGAGGTCGCGAAGCCGCGCGCGGACTCGGTCCTGCCCCTGCCAGGTGTCCATGTCCAGCCCGAACGCGGCGTCGACCAGCCGTCCTCGCGGCAGGTGCGCCGCGAGCCGGGGCTTGTAGAACGCGACCGCCTCGAGCACGCCCGAACCGGTGGTGAGGACCACGCGCACATGCTGCGACTCCGTACCGAACGGGCTGGCAGCGAGCACGCGCGCACCGATGAGCGCCAGGAGCGGCTCGGGATTCCCCTGACCGCACGGTTCGAGCAGGGCGAGGTTCCTGCACAGCTCCGGATTGGCGTCAGACGCGATGATTTGGCTGTCAATGGCAAAAACACGCTCACGGGGTGCGCTCCCCAGCTGCTCGGCGACGGCCGCATTGATCGCTTCGCTGAAATCGGCGAAGCGCGCAGCGTCGAGGCTGAACCCGGCGGCCGCCGCATGACCGCCGTAGCGCTGCAGCGACTCGGACGCGCGGTCGAGCGCGCGCACCACGTGCACGCCACGAACCGAACGCGCGGAGCCCTTTGCCTCGGCGGGATCGAGACACACCGCAAATGCGGGACGCGCGTATCGCTCGGCGAGCCTGCCGGCGACCAGCCCGACGATCCCCATCGGCCAGTCAGGATCCCCGACGACGATCGCCGGCGCAGCGTCGTCGAGGCCGGCGACCTGCTCCTCGGCCGCGACGACGGCGGCGCTCACCGCCTGCTGCCGCTGCCGGTTCTGCAGGTCGAGGCGGGCCGCGACGTCGCGGGCTTCGTCGTCGTCGTCGCTGAGGCACAGCTGCAGCGCCAGCCGAGCGTCCTCCATACGCCCGGCCGCGTTGATGCGAGGTCCCAACGCGAACGCGACATCCGAGGCGCACAGCGGCATGGCGACCGCCGCGACGTCGCACAGCGCCCGCACTCCCGGCAGCGCTCCCGCTCCGGGCAGCCCGGTCTTGACGATCGCCCGGTTCTCGCCGCGCAGCGGCATCATGTCGGCGATCGTGCCGAGCGCGGCCAGCCCGGCGGCGGCATCGGTGCTTCCCGAGAGAACGACCGATGCATCCTCGAGGGCCTGCACCAGCTTGAAGGCGACACCAGCCCCGGCAAGACCGTCGAACGGATACGCGCTCCCCTCGAGCTTCGGATTGATCAGCGCGTCCGCGGGGGCGAGCTGGGGCGGGCCGTCGCCCGGTGTCAGCGGCAGATGATGGTCAGTGACGATGAGGCGCATCCCCGCGGGCCGGCCGGCCGCGACCTCAACGCTGCTCGTGCCGCAGTCGACCGTGATCACACACCCGGCGCCGGCGGCGGCCAGCTCCGCGAGCGCCGCGGCGTGCAGGCCGTAGCCCTCGGTCATCCGGTTCGGGATGTAGGGGAGGACGCGCGCGCCGGCTGCCCGCAGGGCCCTCGTGAGCATCGCGCAGGCGGTGACGCCGTCGGCGTCGTAGTCTCCGTAGACGGCGATCAGCTGGTGCTCGCTGATGGCCGAGCGGATGGTGTCCACAGCGGCCGCCATGCCGGGCAGGAGGTACGGGTCGTGCGCCGGCGCGGCGGGGGCGAGCAGCTGCGTGGCCGTCGCCGTGTCGTACCCCCGGGCTGCCAGCAGGCGGCCGACCACCGGGTGAAACCCCGCGAGCGGGTCGTGGCCGGCAAGCTCCCAGCGGCGCGGGGCGGGTTTCATGGGCGAGGCTCCAGACGGTGCGGATGCAGCGACGAGACGGGAACGCCCGTTCGCAGTCTAAGGATTGCGCGCACCTGCGACAACTGCGTGTCGGCGCCGAGCGCGGCCCTCAGCCGGTCGGGGCGGGAGGAGTGCCGGACGAGGGTGCGGCCGGCGCCGGCGCCGCCGGGGTCTGCGGCGCCAAGCCGCCGAAATCGACGCGCGGCGGCTCTCCGACAACCGCACGCTGTGCCTCGTCGATGTGGAAGAACTCGGCGGCCTGGAAATGGAACAACCCCGCGATCACGTTGCTCGGAAAGGCCTGGATTCGCTGGTTGAACTGCTGAACGGTTGCGTTGTACACGCTGCGCGATTCCTGGATGCGATTCTCCGTGTCGCTGAGGGTGCCCTGCAACTGCAGGAAGTTCTCATTCGCTTTGAGCTGCGGATAGTTCTCCGCGACAGCGATCAGCCGGCCAAGGGCGGCGACGAAGGGGCCTTCGGCGGCCGACGACGCGGCAGGACCCTGAGCAGCCTGAGCGGCTGAGCGGGTCCGCGCCACCTCCTCGAACACCCCGCGCTCGTGTGCCGCGTAGCCCTGCACGGTCGCGACGAGGTTGGGCACCAGGTCGTAGCGGCGCTTGAGCTCCGTGTCCACGTTCGCCCAGGCGTTCTGCACCTGGAAGCGCTGGCGGACGAAGCGGTTGTACGAGGCGATCAGCGCCAGCACGACGAGCGCGACGATCACCAGAACGACGATCAGAGCTACCACGCGCGCACTCGGTTGGAGCAGGCCATCGAGGCTAGCTTAGCGCGACGCTGAGGGCGCCATGTTGAAAGCAGATGAGGGCGACCAGACTGGTCCGCAGTCCGGTGCGGCATCCTGACACCTTCCCGATAACAGTACTGGACGCCCCCCACCGTTCTCTAACGACCCGGAAGGGGGAGTTCTTGCGGCTACGCGGCGATCAGCTGGCGCAGCACCAGCGGAAGAATGCCGCCGTTCCGGTAGTAGTCGACGTCGGTCTCGCTGTCCAGGCGGCAGGTCGTGTCGAATGTCAGCTCGGACCCGTCGGCGCGACACGCATGGACGCGGACGGTGCAGCCGGGTGACGCCGCGGCGACCCCGCGGACCGTATATGACTCGTGACCGTCGAGCCCGATCGAGGCCGCGTTCTCGCCGGCGCGAAACTGCAGCGGCAGGACGCCCATACCCACCAGGTTGCTGCGGTGTATGCGCTCGAAGGATTCCGCGATCACCGCGCGAACTCCCTGCAGCATCGGCCCCTTGGCCGCCCAGTCGCGACTCGACCCCGAGCCGTACTCCTTGCCGGCGATCACAAGCAGTGGAACATGTTCCTCGCCGTAGCGCACCGCCGCGTCGTAGATGGTCATCTCGTCGCCGCTCGGTTGGTGCTTCGTCCAGCCGCCCTCCCGGCCGCCCGCGAGCAGGTTGCGCAGCCTGATGTTGGCGAACGTGCCGCGCACCATCACCTCATGGTTGCCGCGTCTCGCACCGTAGGTGTTGAAGTCACGGATCTCCACGCCGTGCTCGCGCAGATAGGCCGCCGCCGGGCTCGCCGGATGGATGCTGCCCGCGGGCGAGATGTGGTCCGTCGTTATCGAGTCGCCGAGCAGTGCCAGCACGCGCGCCCCGACGACGTCATCGGGTGACAGCGGGGTCATCGGCATGTCGACGAAGAACGGCGGTTCGCGGACGTAGGTCGAATCCGGGTCCCACTGGAACAGACCGCCTGTGGGTGCGGGAAGCTCGCGCCAATGATTGTCACCGTCGAAGATGCGGGCGTACTCGGTGGTGAACAGATCCTTGCCCAGCGCCTGCTGCACTGCGGCTCGAACCTCATCGCTCGACGGCCACAGATCGTGCAGGAACACGTCGCTTCCGCTCTGGTCCCGGCCGAGTGGTTCGCTCGTGAGGTCGATGTTCACGGTGCCGGCGAGCGCGTAGGCCACCACCAGCGGCGGTGACGCGAGGTATGCCGCTCTCACCTGCGGATGGATGCGCCCTTCGAAGTTGCGATTGCCGCTGAGCACGGCGACGACGGCGAGGTCGTTGGCGTCGATGCGGTCGGCAACCGGCTGCGGCAGAGGCCCGCTGTTGCCGATGCACGTCGTGCAGCCGAAACCGACGAGGTTGAAGCGCAGCGTGTCGAGCGGTTCGAGCAGCCCGGCTCGCTGCAGATAGTCGGTGACCACCCGCGAGCCTGGCGCCAGCGACGTCTTGACATATTCCGGTACGCGCAGGCCGCGCGCGACCGCATTGCGCGCCACCAGGCCGGCGCCGACCATTACTGCCGGGTTGGACGTGTTGGTGCACGACGTGATGGCGGCGATCACGACGGATCCGTTGCGTACGGAGGCCGCATCGTCTGCCGGTGCGGGGGCGGATGGCTGACTGACAGCGGCAGGGTCGATGCCGCCTTCCTCGACCAGGTTCTGCACATCCGCCTGCAGCTCCGGATCGTTTCCGCCGGTCCCGGGCGGGGCCCAGACCGCCGCGAACGACTCCCAGATACGAGACACCGGGACGCGGTCCTGGGGCCGCTTTGGTCCGGCGACACTCGATTCGACGCTCGCGAGGTCGAGCTCGAGCAGCTCGGTGAACATCGGAAGCGCGCTGTCGTCAGTGCGGAAGAGGCCCTGCTCCTTGCAGTACCGCTCGACAAAATCGACGTGCGCCGGGTCGCGCCCGGTGGCGCTCAGGTAGCGCAGCGTCTGGTCGTCGACGGGGAAGAGCGACGCCGTGGCGCCGAACTCAGGCGACATGTTGGACAGAGTCGCGCGGTCTGGGACCGACATCGAGGACAGCCCGGAACCGCAGAATTCGACAAACTTGTCGACGACACCGTGCTTGCGCAGCATTTCCGTCAGCGTCAGCACCAAGTCTGTCGCTGTGGTTCCGGCGGGCAGCGCGTTGTGGAAGCGGACGCCGACAACGACCGGCATCAGCAGGAACAGCGGTTGACCGAGCATGCACGCCTCGGCTTCGATCCCGCCCACACCCCAACCCAGCACACCAGTCCCGTTGACCATCGGCGTGTGCGAGTCGGTGCCGACGACGGTGTCGGGAAAGGCGACCTGCTCGCCGTCGATGTCGCGACGCTGCACGACGCGAGCCAGATACTCGAGGTTGACCTGGTGGACGATGCCCATGCCCGGCGGCACCACGCGGAAGCCCCGAAATGCCTGCTGGGCCCAGCGCAGCAGGACGTATCGCTCGCGATTGCGCTCGTACTCCCGCGCGATGTTTCGCTCGTAGGCCTCCGAGTCGCCGTAGGCATCCACCTGCACCGAGTGATCGACCACGAGATCGACCGGCACCTGCGGGTCGATCCGCATCGGATCTCCCCCCGCGCGTGCTACGGCGGCGCGCATCGCAGCCAGGTCCACGACCGCCGGGACGCCGGTGAAGTCCTGGAGCAGCACGCGCGCCGGCATGAAGGCACGCTCGTGATCGGTCGCAGGCGGGTTCCCGTCCCATCGCGCCAGCGCCTCGACGTCCTCGTCGCGCACGAAGCGCGTGGTCGCGTTGCGCAGCAGGTTCTCGAGGAGCACCTTCACGGTCATCGGCAGTCGCGACACGTCCACGCCGCCGCGCTCTGCCAGCGCCGCCAGCCGGTAGTAGGCGACGCCGCTCGCCAGCTCCGTCCGTGCGCCGAACGGGTCCGTCGTCATCCTCGTCGCCGCGCTCGCCACAGCAACCTCATCTTCCCACCCGCGCAGTGGCGCACGCCGCACTCGTTCAGTGCGGGGTGGAGAGCTGCGCCAGGTAGGACGTGAGGTGGCTGTAAGCGCCGGTGGCGATGAGGATGCCGAGCGCCACGGTGACCGCGCCCCCGGCGATGGTGAGCGGCCGCGCGAGCCGGTTGAGGCGGCGCGGCAGCTCCGGCAGCGAGGCGTAGAGAAGCGCGACCGCGATGAACGGAAGCCCGAGGCCCAGCGAGTACGCGACCAGCAGCAACGCGCCGGCAGCCGCGTGCGAGCTGATCGCCGCGAACGTGAGCGCAGCCGCGAGGTACGGTCCGACGCACGGCGTCCAGCCGAGGCCGAAGACGACACCAACGAGGAACGCACCGCCGACGCCGCGGCGCTGCAGCCGCTCGGGCAGACGGATTCCCCGCACGCGCTCGAGCCAGCCGACCCGGACGACACCGACGATCGCCAGCCCGAAGAGCGCGACCAGCACACCGCCGGTGATCTCGACCACCCTGCCGGTGCCCGGCCCCTGGGCGATCCGGGAGATCCCGCCCGCGGTGAGCCCGAGCAGCACGAAAACGAACGTGAAGCCGGCGACGTACAGCAGCGAGCCTGCGAGGAGCCTTCCGCGAAAGCCCCGGCGTTGTCGGGAGTCGGTGAGCTCCGCGGCGCCGGCGCCACTGACGATCGTCAGATAGGCGGGAAGCAGGGGCAGCGTGCACGGCGCCACGAACGAGGCCAGTCCGGCGGCGAACGTCGCCGCAACCGTGGCGAACGAGAGCATCAGCCGAAGGTGAAGGTGAAGAGCTGGAAGCCGGCCGGCACCGACAGGTCGATGAGGTGATAGCCGGAGCTCTCGCCGGTGAAGACGTGATAGAGGTCCTCGCGGCCGACGCTCAACTGCCCTTCGCTGAGGGCCGGGCCGCGGAGCGCCGCCGGTACCGCGGCACCGTCAACCGTCACCCCGACCGCGAGCGGCCCATTCGCGGTGCCGGCCACCACGAACACCTCGCCGGCATGGAACTCGAGCTGCACGTGGCCGGGAGCGGCGGCCTGCAGGTACTGCCCTTCGTCGACCCATGTCCCGGACACCTTGATCCGGTCGTGATCCTGCGGCGGGCCGTGGTCCGGATACGCCACCGGCTGACCGGCCGGCCCGTACGCCTCTCCGTCAGCGAGCTGGCCGCGCTCACTGCCTGCGTAGAGCTCGGGCGTGATCCCCGCCGGCACTGCGCTCGGCGCCGTCGCGGAAGCCGCGCTGGTGCCGAGCAGCGCGGCAACTGCTGAGTCGGTCGCATCGTAGTTCCCCTCGCCGAGGTTGACGTAGGCGATGCGACCCTGCTGATCGATGAGGTACTCGGCGGGCCACACCTGGTTGCCGTACGCGTTCCATGTGGCCATCTCAGAATCGATAGCGACCGGCCAGTCCACGCCGAGCCTGCGCACCGCCGACTGCACGTTGCCTGTGACCTTCTCGAAGTCGAACTCCGGAGAGTGGACGCCGACGATCACGAACCCGTGATTTCGGAACCCCCGGTAGAGCGCCTCCAGGTGCGGGATGGTGCGAACGCAGTTGACGCACGAGAACGTCCAGAAGTCGACCAGCACCACGCGGCCACCGAGCCCGCTCACCTTCAGCGGCCGGCTGTTGATCCAGCCGTCGATCCCGGTGAACTCCGGGGCAGCCACGCGCATGTCCACGGGGAGCAGGCCGGCACTCGAGCCGCCCGCCAGCGACGGCGGCGAAGGGGAACGGAACACGGCGAGCGCGATGGCGATGGCGGCCACCACGCCCACCGCGACGAGTCCCGCCCGATATCGGTTCATCGGCTCCCAGCGGTCGGCAGGGCGGGCCCCGTTACGGTCACGTGATCGACTTTACGCCCGCTTCGCGGGCCGGCAGTCGCGCTGGCTCCGCACGCGGTTTTTCTGCTAGCGTTGACATACAAGTCAAACCCTTCAGATCCATGCGATGAACAAGCGCAGCAGCAGCGTCCCGAGCACTCGCGAGACCAGCGGCTCCGCGGCGTCGGCCCGCCGCCAGTCGGCGGGGAAGGGCGCGCCACCCCATGGCAGCGGTTCGAAGAACGTCGCCTCCAAGTCAGCGGCCATCGTCGTCTTTCAGGCCACGATCCACTAGCGTGGCCCGGGTCCGTGGCCCGGGCGACCCTCGACGGGTCGTCATCGACAGGGTGCGACCGACCGTCGATTGCGGCCGGTATCCGGCGAAGGCGACCGTCGGAATCCCGCTCGACGTGTCGGGCCGGATGATCACCGACGGGCACGACCCGCTGGTCGCCTGGGTGTGGCACGGCCGGTCCCTGCCCGCTGTCGGAGCGGCCAAGACGACCAAGCCGCGAGGCTTCAAGGAGGAGCTGCTTGCCCCCGCCGGCAACGACCGGTATGCGGCCCGGATCGTCCCGGCTGGAGCCGGCGACTGGATCTTCCTCGTCGGAGGCCTCTCGGACGACTACGGCGCCTGGGTCCGCGATCTGCGGTTGCGAATTGAAGCCGGGCAGGACGTGGAGATGGAGTTCGCGGAGGCGGCGCTTCTGGCGGAGCGGCGGGCCGCGAGATCCGAGGTGAGTGCGGGGGACCGGCGTGCGCTGCTGGCGCTCACCGGCCGGCTCACCCGCGGCAGCGATGCGACCCGCCTGCGCGCTGCGGTGAGCCTCGAGGCGATCGCTCTCATGCGGCGGACCGCAGACTGCTCCGCCGCCACCGTCGAGGGTCCGTTCCACCTCTGGGTGGAGCGTGAGCGTGCCGGGTTCTCAGCCTGGTACGAGATGTTTCCGCGCTCAGAGGGTGCGGCGCCGCCTCGCAGCGGCACGCTTCAGACGGCCGCCCGGCGCCTGCCTGCGATCGCCGACATGGGCTTCGACGTCGTCTACCTGCCGCCCATCCACCCCATCGGCACCACCGCGCGAAAGGGAAGGAACAACACCCTCGGGGCGGGCCCAGGCGATCCGGGCAGCCCGTGGGCGATCGGATCACCCACCGGGGGACACGACGCGGTGCACCCCGAACTCGGAACACTCGAAGACTTCGACGCGTTCGTCAGAGCCGCGCAGGAGTGCGGGGTCGAGGTGGCGCTCGACTACGCGCTGCAGTGCAGCCCCGACCACCCCTGGGTCGCCGAGCACCCGCAGTGGTTCCGCCATCGTGTCGACGGCTCGATTCGCTACGCCGAGAATCCACCCAAGCGATACCAGGACATCTACCCGATCAACTTCGAGACCAGCGACTGGCCGAACCTCTGGAACGCCCTTCGCGATCTCATGCTCTTCTGGATCGGTCACGGTGTCCGCATCTTCCGGGTCGACAACCCGCACACGAAGCCTTTCCGGTTCTGGAAGTGGCTGATCCGCGAGATGCGCGACGGCCACCCTGACGTGATCCTGCTCTCCGAGGCGTTCACGCGCCCGGCCGCGATGCAGCGACTGGCCATGATCGGATTCAGCCAGTCGTACACGTACTTCACCTGGCGCAACAGCAAGTGGGAGCTCACCGAGTATTTGACGGAACTGTCTCAAACGGAGATGGTCGACTGGTTCCGGCCCAATTTCTGGGTCAACACACCGGACATTCTCCACGCGACGCTGCAGCACGGCGGACCCGCGGCATTTCGCATGCGCGCCGCGCTCGCCGCGATCACAGGGCCCTCGTGGGGCATGTACAGCGGCTACGAGCTCACCGAGCGCGTTCCTGTTCGCGAGGGTAGCGAGGAGTACGTCGACTCAGAGAAGTACCAGCTCCGGCCACGCATCTGGGACGACCCCCGCTCGATCGCGCCCTACATCGCTCGACTCAACGCCATCCGGCGCAGCCACCGCGAGGCCATCGCGCTGCTGAGCACGCTGCGCCTTCACCATATCGATGGCGATTCCCTTTTGTGCGTGAGCCGGTCCTCGGCGGCGGCCGATGACGTGCTGCTGCTGATCGCCAACCTCGACGCGCACGCGCCGCACGAGGGGATGACGTGGCTTGACCTGGGCGCCCTCGGGCTGGCCGCCGACCGGCCGTTCACCGCCCACGACGAGATCACCGATGTCACGTACACGTGGCAAGGCGCGGCCAATTTCGTACGGCTCGATCCTGCCGTGCAGCCGGTGCACATACTCCGGCTCCGCCAGCCATGAACGACGAGGCGGCTGTCCAGGTCCAGCCGGAAGCACAGGTCACGGCCCCGACCGACGACGCCCTCTGGTTCCGCAAGGCCGTGTTCTACGAGATGCTGGTGCGCGCCTTCGCGGACAGCAACGACGATGGCATCGGCGACTTCCCCGGGTTGTTGCAGCGCCTCGACTATCTCGAGTGGCTCGGCATCGACTGCATCTGGCTCCTGCCGTTCAACAAGAGTCCGATGCGCGACGGCGGCTACGACATCTCCGACTACTACGACGTCCATCCCGACTACGGGACGGTCGAGGACGTTCGCGTGCTGGTGGAAGCGGCGCATGCACGGGGAATGCGCGTGATCATGGATCTGGTCATCAACCACACGTCCGACCAGCACCCCTGGTTCCAGCAGGCGCGATCCGCCCCGGACAACCCCTATCGCGATTGGTTCATCTGGTCCGACACTCCGAATCGCTACGCCGGAGCCCGCGTCATCTTCGTCGACAGCGAGTCGTCCAACTGGACGTGGGACGAGCGGGCGGGCGCCTACTACTGGCACCGGTTCTTCAGCCATCAACCGGATCTGAACTACGACAACCCTGCTGTGCAGCAGGAGATTCTCGATATCTGCCGCTTCTGGCTGGATCTGGGAATGGATGGCTTCCGCCTGGACGCAGTGCCGTACCTGTTCGCACGCGAGCAGACCAACAGCGAGAACCTCCCGGAAACGCACAAGTTCCTCGCCGACCTGCGCGCTACCATCGACGTCGAGTATCCGGCCAGGGTGCTGCTCGCCGAGGCCAACCAGTGGCCCGAGGATGTGGTCGACTATTTCGGCACACCCGACCGGCCGGAGTGCCACATGTGCTTTCACTTCCCCCTCATGCCGCGCATGTTCATGTCACTGCGACGCGAACAGCGCTACCCCATCACCGAGATTCTCGAGAGAACCCCACCCCTTCCCGAGCGCAGCCAGTGGGGACTCTTCCTGCGCAACCACGACGAGCTCACCCTCGAGATGGTCACCGACGAAGAGCGGGACTACATGTGGAACGAATACGCGCAGGACCCCCGGATGAAGCTCAACCTCGGCATACGCCGGCGGCTGGCCCCGCTGCTGAACAACGGCCGCCGCCAGATGGAGCTCTTCTACGGGCTGCTGCTGTCTTTGCCGGGTTCGCCGATCCTGTACTACGGCGACGAGATCGGCATGGGCGACAACGTCTATCTGGGAGACAGAGACGGCGTGCGAACTCCGATGCAGTGGAACGGAGACCGCAACGCCGGTTTCAGCCACGCTGACTTCGCCCAGCTCTACCTCCCGCCGCTGATGGACCCGGTCTACGGCTACGCTGCGTGCAACGTCGGCGCCCAGCGACGCAGCGAATCGTCGCTGCTCCACTGGCTGCGCCGGTTCATCGCGGTGCGCAAACGCTGGGCGGCATTCGGTGAAGGCACATTCGAGGCGCTCGACGCAGCCAACCCTTCGGTGTTTGCTTTCCTGAGGACACTCGGCGACGATGTCATCCTGTGCGTCAACAACCTCTCGCGATTTGCGCAACCCGTTGAGCTGGACATGCGCCGCTTCAACGGAATGACGCCCGTCGAGATGCTCGGTCATGTGCATTTCCCGCGCATCGGCGAGCTCCCCTATCTGCTGACCATGGCGCCGCACGGCTTCTACTGGTTCACGCTCGAGGATGTCGAGCGGTGAACGCCGACGTGCTTCGCGATCTGGATGAAGTCGTGGCGGAGACCGGCATCGTCGACATCCTTCCGCTGCTTGGCGAGTACATAGCCGCGCAGCGGTGGTCTGCCGGGGGGCGAGCTGACATCATCGCGATGCGCTTCGTCGACGTCGTGACGATAAGCGAGGCGGACCCGCTGCTGATGTTCACCATCGTCGAGGTTCACTACGCGGGGAACCGGAAGGTGCGGTACGCACTCCCCATCGGCATTCGCCAGGCCGGTGATCCGCTCGCAGAACGGGCGCCCACATTCGTCATCGGCGAGGCTGCGCACCAGGGACGGCCCGCCTTCTTCTACGACGCGACCGGCGACCCCGAATACGTGCACTGGATCTGGAACAGCGTGCGAAGGGGCAGCTCGATGCGCACCGCCGCTGGGGCCGATCTCAGCTTCCACAGCACCGGCTACGGAACCCTCGAAGCGGACGACGACCCGGACATCCACTGGTTGCACGCCGAGCAGAGCAACACCTCGATGATCGTTGGGGAAGCGACGTTTCTCAAGCATCTCCGGCGCGTCGAACCCGGGCCCGCGCACGAGCTCGAGATGGCCGAAGCACTGCACAACGCCGGATTCACGAGCCTTGCTCCCACGCTTGGGGTGGGTTTGTATTCGCCACCAGGTGAAGACCCCGGCTTGCTGACGATTGTCCAGGAGTACCTGCACAACGGAACCGAGGGTTGGGCGCTGGCGCTCACCTCGCTGCGGGATCTGTACGCAAACGCGGAGGAAGACCAGCTTCGCGGCGCGCTCGATCGCCAGCTTGCGGTGGACGAGCAGGGCGCGAACTTCGCGGCGGAGTCGGCGAGGCTGGGCGCCGTCACGGCGCGCATGCACATGGCGCTGACATCGCGCACGTCAGGCGCAGCCATGGAGCCGGTGCCACTCACGCGCGTCGAGCTCAACCGGTGGGCGGACGAGATGACCGCCGAACTCGACCGGCTGCTCGCGATCGGGCACAAGCTGCTGGCTCCTCTGCGCGACGTGCGCTCGAGTGTGCTGCGGCGCATCGACTGGATTCGGCGCATCGAGCCCGGCGGGTTGTGCACCCGAGTCCACGGTGACCTGCACCTCGGGCAGGTGCTGCGCACCGATTCAGGCTGGGTCGTCCTCGACTTCGAGGGAGAGCCTGATCGCACGACCGCAGAGCGACGGGTGCGGACGTCGCCGCTTCGCGACGTAGCGGGAATGCTGCGTTCTTTCGACTACGCGGCCGCTGCGGCACTGGCCGAGCGCGCAGCGCCGGGGAGTCCCGACTGGACGCGGCTCGTCGCCCAGGGTGACGCCTGGGCGGCCGCGAACCGCGAAGCCTTCTGGGCGGCGTACTTCAGAGAGGTGGGCGACGCCGAGCTGCTGCCGGCGCCCGGCGCCAGCCTTGTCCTACGCCGCGCATTCGAGGTGCAGAAGGCGATCTACGAGGTCACCTACGAGCTCGGCCACCGGCCGTCGTGGGTGCAGATCCCGATGCGGTTCCTGCTGCTCGGCGCGTCATGACCGCTCCCACCATCGGGGCGAGCGACATCGCCGCGCACGCCCGGGCCCTGGCGACCGGGGCACATCCGGATCCGCACCGAATCCTCGGTGCGCATCGCGATGGCGTCGCAACAGTGGTGCGGGCCTTCCACCCGGACGCGGCCTCAGCCGAGGTCGCCTATCCCGGCGGCGTGGCGCCTATGCGCAGAGTGGACGACCTCGGGCTTTTCGAAGGGGTCGTGCCGGTCGCGAGCCTGGGCGGCTACCGGCTCCGCTTCCGGTCGCCGTCCCACGAATGGGAGGTCGAAGACCCGTATCGCTTCCTCCCCACGCTGGGTGAGCTCGACCTGCATCTGATCGCGGAGGG
>Ga0307477_10002869_pt1 | contig 13092 bp, 13 predicted proteins | sample atmos_gasesECM2C_FD_203316 | JGI IMG/M metagenome (GOLD analysis project Ga0307477, IMG submission 203316) | Hardwood forest soil microbial communities from Morgan-Monroe State Forest, Indiana, United States - atmos_gasesECM2C_515 | ecosystem: Environmental > Terrestrial > Soil > Temperate...
GGGCGTGCTGGTGAATCCGCGGTTGCGAGTTGAGGGTGGCTTGATGCTTAGCGGAAACGTCCTTCCTGGGCATGACGACCTCCTTTAGTTCTGCGGATGATGAACGCTAACATGGGGCAATCCAGGGCGCAAACCACTCCAGCTTAGATACCGCTGGCCACAATTAGATACCGCTGGCCACAAAAGGATGCCGCATCTCTGCGTGTCGCATCGTACTTCACGCCTGCAGACCTAGAAGGGTTCTGACTTAGTTGGCAGGGACGCTGGACGGAAGAAACCTGTCACGCGATGAATACCGCAGGCGCGCGCGCGAACCGCGTTCGGACCGATTCGCATCACGCCACCGTTTGACGGGCCCCCGCACCGTTGTTATCATCTTCATGCGGGGTGGAGCAGTCTGGTAGCTCGTTGGGCTCATAACCCAAAGGTCGGTGGTTCAAATCCACCCCCCGCAACCAAAGAAATCATACGGTTACGAGGAATTCGGATTTTTGATCGTGGTCTGAAATGGTCCAATAACAATTGAGAGTAAACGCAAAGGCCGTCCAAGTGACGGCCTTCGCTATTTGGTGCGGTCTTGGACCAGTATACGTTGCACGACGGATGTGTTGGCTTTGCGCTTTGTTTCCATGAAGGCTCCACCGTAGACATTCATCGTTGTTGAGATATTGGCGTGACGCATGAGTTTCTGCTGTACGCCAAGAGGGACGCCGGTTTCGTCGAGCCAAGTGCGGTAGCTGTGACGCAATGTGTGCCAACCGATTTGGCCCTGAATCTTCGCCCGTGATGCCGCACTCTTGAGCACTTTCTTCCGCAGCGAGCCAGAATCGTAGGGCTTGTTGGTCCGTGGGCTGGGAAAGACCCAGTCTTCTTCCGTCGCTGGGCAAAGCTGCTTCCATTCGAGCAGAATGGTCGCAACGTCCGGATCCAGTGGTAATTCGTCCTGAGAGCACTCTGACTTTAGCTTCGTCACTTGGCTGCGAGCAAATCCTTCTCGGATTTCCATGACCAAGTCTTCGAAGTTGATCGATGTCCAGCGCAGGCCCATCACTTCGCTGACACGAAGACCCGTGCAGCCTGCGAGGAGAACCATGCAGCGATAGGGATGGACGAGTTGGCTGAGCAAAGCCGCAAACTCTTCCTCCGTCAAGATGCGCGGGGGCCTTAGGCGTTTGCTCACTCCTTTCAGTTCGACCAGTCCCATTGGGTTGCGTTCCAACGGAATCAGTTCCCAAAGCATAGCCTTCTCGAACAGACGGTACATGAGACTCCGAATATGGCCTTTGGTTTTGGGGGCCGCGGGCAACTTCCGGAGCCATTCTTGGACCGGATAGGGTTTGACCTCTCCCAATAGAAACGTGCCCCACTTCGGAGAGATATGTTTGTTGATACGGTTGAGATCGGGCTCTATGGTGGTATGTGCGAGGTCGCCTCTCTCGATCTCTTCGTTGACGTAGCGATCGATGAGACCTTGGAAAGTAATCGCCTCTCGCAGTGGCAACCCGTGGTTGATTTCCAATCGGAGGCCTTCGGCCGCACGCCTGGCATCCGCTTGGGTTGGATAGTCTTTGACTGTCCCCAGAGTAATTGAGGGTCGCGTCGCAGATGGATTCTGTCGATCCCAGTAGCGGAATATCCATACGTCTGCGCCCTTGGTCCTCTTGCGAAGTTCCAAACTTCCGAATTGATAACGGTTTCGTCTAGGCAACTTGTGCTCCTTTGCCTTGACGACGCCGGGATGAGTCGGAGCATACTTGAGCTCGCAACCAATCGTCCAGTTCGGAAATGTAGAAGAGCCATTTCTTGCGTTGCCCGTATCCTATGGGATGTCCTGGGATACGGCCGGCTCCAGCCAGTCGCGTGATGCTTCTCACGTGCAACTGTAGAAACTCTGCAGCAGCCCTTGCGGTTACAGGCCTTTCGGAAGGCTGTGCTGCCTTCTTAAGGGTTTCTCCTGCGACGCCGATCTGGGTACCCATGCTCGATGAAGGTGATAGAACTTCTTGGTGGATTCAGAACCAACTCTGACTTCTTGCCCCGATCTTGTCCAATAACTTTTCATGCAAGACTCATTCCTCACGGTTATAGCGACCCATTGTTTTTCAGAATTCGAAGTCTAGAAAGTCTGAGATTCTCAGAGGGAGCGATCAGGGTTCATCTGATGATGGACAGATCGCAAAGGAATCGCTGGACGGTGTCGAACGGCGTGCGGTTCATTTCTATACAACTGTCTAACAGGCAAAAACGCGCACCGAACTTCTAGTGTAAAGACTGCGTGCGCAAAAGCCGAACGTCCAGGAGTCCCAAGTTGACGCAGAGTCGGCAAATTCAGATGGTCGAAATGATCGTTGCTGATTAGAACTGCATCAATGGGCGGAAGATCTCCCATCCGTACTCCAGGTCTTCTCCGGTGCTTGGGAGTGAATCTGCCAATGAGCGTGGGCGCAATCGCGATGAATCTCTCCACGATCATTGTGGCACTTTAACGCACAGCTTCTCCGTCGGGCAAAACTTGCGCCTTGAGGGCTATGCAGGCTCCCTAGCCTCGGCGCAGAACACAATGACCTTTCCCTTCTGTGACCGCGTAATGAACGACTCTCTTCGTTGGAATTTCGGAGGCACGTAGAACTCAATTATGCGGGCCATTGCCGCCTCCTTCCTTCGTGAAATCCTTTGTCTTTTGGCTTTCCAATCGCACATTGGTCTAGAGCGGAGAAGCCAGCCACCGCCAACGAACAGAATCATCCAAACGAGTCTTTTCATAGGTGGCTTCTATCGAGCGTCAGGCCTGATCCAGATGTCATTCCCAATTGACGACTCTCCAAGACGGTGCGGAGCACTTGGATTGCCAAAGGTCGGAACAGGAGCCTGGAGATGGAGAGCGAATTGCTGGAGCATTAGGTCGTAACACATCGATGAAAGATTCTGACCAACTCGTTGACGGCTAGAGGATGAGTTTTAGGAGCAGCTTCAGTCGTTTCTAGGTTTACTTATGTCGGACGAAGCTCCAACCGCATGGTTTCACAGCAACCGTTACAGTGCCCAGGCCGCGTGTGAGCACTGCGGCGGTGCCCTTCACCACGAGCCTTGGTGTATGACACTCAACACAGAGATTTCCTATGCTTACAAGATCGTTATGGATCCCAGCGCGCTGACTGTAGGGGATGCCCTCATACTCCACTCGCTCGGCGCCGCGTGGGCGAAGCGAGGTTGCCAGGGTGATTGCGCCCAGCAATAAATAAACCGGTAATTCCTCGAGCCTTTTCGACCGCAAAGGAATTTTCTTTAACCCAGAGCGCCGGCGCGCGTATGCAAGAAGGAGCCCGAAAACGGAGAAAGATCACCAGGGCAACAAGTTGTGAAATGTCGATTACAAACCGTCCTCGAGCGGGTCTTCGGCTGTTGGCATCGCAACGTCAGCCGTCCATTTACGATTTCGGGCCGGACTTACGAGGTGTGCCTCGATTGTGGAAAGCAGTTTGCGTATGCTCGCGTTGACTTTCGGCACAATGCGCCGGGCGGAAGCGGATGACTCTTGAACTCGAGAGCTATCGGTCCAGCAACTCTCCCGTTCTTATGCACGCACTTCTTGACATTCCGGAGATATGTGCAAGGTTGAGACAGCCTCATGAGGCTCAAACAAAGCGGGCTAGCGATCGACGCAATGTCGGCATTTCGACAGTGGCACGCAAACGACGCCTGTCTAAAGACGAGGCAAGATCTCGACACAGTAGTGCACCTCCAGTTCGCGTTTCAACACCAGTCTGGCCATTTCCCGCATTCGGAGAGTTGGGACTTCAGGCAACCGCCCGTAGCGACGGAAGGATGCGTGCATGCTGGATAGCACAGTCAAGTTACTGGTCGGTTTATGTTTGATCGCTCCGCCTCTAGTGATCAGTCTCTGTATGGTCGGCTCGATTGTTGCTGCCCTACGAGCGGTCAGCCGGAGAAGGGCCGCTGTGAATACGAGTAGGGAGGGAATCACCATGGCTCGAGGAGAGCTTAAGAACCGGAGAGAGTTGGGCAACGCCGCGCCTGGGAGCGAAAGATCCCGATCACTTGCTGAAGATGGTTCAGGACCTCGACCAGCACAACTATCGGGAGGTCAACTACACAAGCGGACATTTCCAACACGAGCGTCGTGACAATGATCGGTGACTAAAGACAGTCTATCCCCAACTAGAATAGAGTCGTTGCCATGGTCAAGCGCGCACCAGCCCGCAGACGTCCTCGCAAAGCCAAACCCGGAACGAAGGGTCTCGGCCCGGCCGAGTGCCGACTGGAGCAGCCGACAGGAGCTGCAGCGGAAGCTGCGGACGCAATTGCCAGAGCTGGCGGCTGCGTTGTTGGATCGTACAAGGAGCCGCTTGCCGGTCATCCGGTATTGATATCCGTCCTGCCAATCGATGTTGTCGAGCCCACTCCTTTCCAACGAGATCTCTCCGACGCTCATCACAAACGGCTCGCCGACGTCATCAACAGAACCGGGCGTTTTCTCGACCCGATCATCGCTGTAGTCGCACCGAAGGGAGGGTTCTGGACTCCCAATGGCCGACATCGCCTGGAAGCCATGCGCCGTCTTGGGGCGAAATCCATTACTGCGCTCGTCGTGGCTGACCGCGAGGTCGCCTGGCAAATCCTCGCGCTGAATACAGAGAAGGCTCACAATCTCAAGGAACGCTCGCTGGAGGTCATACGCATCTACCGTGGTCTGGTGGACGAAGATGCTACACGCCCCGAGTCACAGTTCGCGTTCTACCTCGATGAACCCGCCCTAGTCACTCTCGGTGTCTGCTACGAACGCTTCGCGCGCTTCGGCGGGGGTGCTTACCATTCAATCCTACGGCGACTCGAGAGCTTTACCGATGAACCGCTGCGCATTGCCCTCAAGGATCACGAGAAACGGGCCACGATGGTGCTCGATCTCGAGGAGAAAGTTGCGGCGGCGGTAAAGAGACTGAAAGAACGTGGTCTCGTCAGCCCGTACCTGCGTTCGTTCGTCGTAGCGCGGATAAACCCGCTGCGTTGGATTAAGGGCGAACCGCCGCCACTCGAAGAGGTGCTTAAGACGATGCGAGAGCGAGCAGCAAAGTTCAATGTTGAAAAGATCAGGCCTCAGGATCTTGCCGGTGCGGCAGGTCCCCCGGACGAAGAAACGTAGGAGAGCAGACCACGAATGACAACCTCATCTCGCAGAAAACATGCGGGGCCCGGACCTGCGAGTGACCAGCCTCCAGTCCCCGAGCCGACATTCGCCGAACGTGCGCGCACGGTATTGTATCTGGGCCGCATCGGTAGTCTCTCTACCCTATCGCGTAAACAGCCAGGATTCCCGTTTGGGTCTGTAATGCCCTACGGGTTGGACGATCACGGTCGTCCTATCTTCCTGATCAGCACCATGGCCATGCATACGCAGAACTTGCAAGGCGAGGCCCGCGCCAGCTTGCTGGTTACCCAGGAAAGCAAAAACGGCGAACCGCTGGGCGCATCGAGGGTCACGCTGGTAGGAAATGTTCTGTTGGTGCCGAACACCGAGCTGGCTGACGTGCGAAAGCTGTACCTGGAGCGTCACGCCAACAGCAAGTATTGGGTAGATTTTGAAGACTTTTCGTTCTACCGCATGGACGTTGTGGATGTTTATTACGTGGGCGGCTTCGGTGTGATGGGCTGGGTATTCGCGTCCGACTATGGCCGCAGTCGACCCGACCCTCTCGCGGACTCAATGGCCGAAATCATTCAGCACATGAACGCCGACCACAAGGACGCGCTAATCTTGATTGCCCGCCAGTTTGCTCACATCGATTCAACGGAAGCAACCATGACAACAGTCGATCGCCTCGGTTTTCATGTTCGCGTGAAAACCCCGGATGGTATGCGTGGTGCCCGGATCGCATTCTTGAGGGAGGTAAGCGATCCGGCTGAAACTCGGAAAGTGCTTGTGGAAATGGTGCAGCAGGCTCGCTCGCAGGCCGAATAAGCTCAAAATCACGCACACATTTAACACACCGACAGCCCGAAAACGCGAATAAAATTGAGCCTTTCGAGTGAGTCGTAGTCAGTCGTGGCGCTAAAGCCGTAAGCCTCACACAATCGATATACCCTTGCCTGCTTCGCGGATGGTTGACGCAACCGGTGTGGATCGCATCTGTGTCATTCCCCCCGAGCAGGCGGTTCCTCGCACTTATCCTCGCCGGTGAATCTTCCCGCCGCCGAGCAGAATCTGATATCCGGGGGAGCGGAGGAACAGCGGATGTCGTGGATTCTGAATGTTGTGGCTGTTGTGGCTCTGGCGTTGTCTCTAGCTATCGTCCTCCGTATCAAGCGGCTAAAGGACCAAAGCGAGATGGAGCAGCATAGTATTACGGCGGAGGAACTCCACGCCTTGTTGGCTTCAAATCAAGAGATACTCCTGTTTGACGTTCGCCAGCCGCTGGACTTGTTAGCCTATCCCGAGATTATCCCCAAAGCACAAAGGGTCGCCCCAAATGAAGTGCTAGAGCGGCCGTCACCGATCCCGAAAGAAAAAGACGCGGTTGTTTACTGTACCTGTCCGAGCGACCAAACCAGCCGAGCCGTTTTGCGTCGGGTATTGGCACTTCAGTTCTTCCGGGTGAAGTTCCTCAAGGGTGGATTGGCGGCCTGGAAGGCGAAGGGTTATCCGGTAGAGCCCTATCAGGAAGTCTTTCACCTCTACACTCCAAGCTTGGCTTCGGGCTCTAGGTGATCTAGGTCGCCGAGGAAACCCGGCGGCCGATCCGACCAAGAGTGAAACCTGTGTCGGTCCGGCACCATCCTAAGAAGTGGGTATTATGAATTCCAAATCGGGGAAATTGCTGGTGGTGGAGTCCGACGACGCTCTCAGGAGCGAATTGTCGCGGTGCTCAACGATGCGGGATATGATGTCTCGACCGCCTACCGGGAGGGAATCAAAGCAGTCCTCGCATTCGATCCCGACGCAGTGATCATGGGCGCTGACCCGCCCCAACTCGATTGCTGTGACCTTCTCTCCGAAATCAAGGGCGGCGAGCACACTCAGAACATACGCGTCGTGATGCTATCGCCGGGAGGATCCGCCGAGCGAACTCGGGGCCTCGATCTCGGCGCCGACGATGTTCTCTCACTGCCCTTCGACTCACATGAATTGTTGTCGCGGGTGCGTTCCCAGCTGCGAAACAAATCCCTTGCGGACGAGTTTGGAAAGCAACTCCGCCTTGCCGAGGAAAATCGAAACGCTACCCATGAGGTGGTGACAGCGGTCAACGAAGAACGGCGGACGCTCCGGGTGGGCGGGCTGACGGCAATTGCCGTGCTTGTGGCCGCTGCGTCGGTCTTCTTCCTTTTGTATCGCCACAACCAACAACAGAATACCCGGGTCTACGCTGCGATCACTCGTTTGCAAACCGGCATGCTAACCGAACAACGGGTGATGCAGGGCTCGCGTCGGGGTCTTGAGGGTGGCGAACACAGTCCATCCCCGGCGAGCGATTCACAAAAAGTGCAACTTCAGAAAAGGAGTGAGGACCTACGGTCGGAGATCGCAGCCAGCAAAGACGAGAACACTTCTGCTTTGCAAAATCAGTTAACGGCGGTAGAAACCCGTCTTCAGAAGCTCGAGACCGATGGCAAGGTCGCGCAAACGATCATCCAATCGTATGAGCCGAGCGTCTGTTTGATCCACGTCGTGCTTGCCTTCCGGGAGCACGCTACTGGACTGAAATTGCACTACGCTGAGATGACCAGTAGTGGCGTCCCCAAGACTGATGAACATGACAACCCGCTCTTGAGCCTCACTGGGACCGGACCGGAAGTACACTTGGATGCTTTTGGTACTGGATTTCTCGCCTCCGCTACGGGACAAATCCTTACCAATCATCACGTAGCCGAACCGTGGTGGCAGAACGATGATTTGAAGGAAATGCTCGATCAAGGCCTTGAGCCAGTGACCGTGGAGATGGCTGCGTATTTCCCGGGCGTCCCCCACGGCATTGCCATCAGTACCGAAAGGATTTCCTCTGCCGCTGATGTTGCAGTCCTGAGAGCGGATATTTCACAACTCGGAATCAAACAGATAGCCCTTGCGGATGGCCGCCGCTCCGCAGTCAGCGGCGGTCCCGTCGTGCTGCTTGGATATCCCACGGCTCTCGATGCAATCTTGGCTCGGGCTGGAGCAGAAACCGTCAAGTCGATCGCCACCACATCCAAAGGTGACTCAAAGCAGGTGATGGAGGAACTAGCCCGTCGTCACCTGATCAGACCCATAACCACGCAGGGACACATTGGCGACGTCCTGCCTGACAAGATTGTCTATGACGCCCAAACCACCTCGGGTGGCTCGGGTGGCCCGCTTTTCAATGACGAGGGAAAAGTGATCGGAATTAATTTTGCGATGGTGCGTGAGTTCGGCGGATCGAACTTCGCCATTCCTGTTGGTTACGGGAAGTCACTTCTGAAACCATAATCCCGCGCTGCCATAGCCCACAAGGCTCCGAGCACGTTGCAAGCGATTACGCATTCCAGCGCTAACCCTGTGCTCATACCGAATGCCTATCCCGCATTCCAGTGATGCGGCTCCGCGCAATTCCTTTCTCACGACAAATTGTGTGACTGTCAAGGTTTCGACATGTCAAGTCGAGCGAACTGAAGTGACATCTCACTATCCACCGTGAGTTGTGTTCGAACTGATTGTATCCATCGCGTTCTCAACGCTTTGAAACAAATCGCGTGAGATGCACTTGGTTTGGACAGCATATTGCAATTCAAGTGACCAGGGAGGAGCAGCCATGCGGACGTTCGTTGGGATGGCTTTGGTGTTGTTGCTGTTACTGGGCCTTCGTTTCGCTCAAGGCAATTCCCCCGCACCTGGATCAATAAGAGGTGATGTGTTCACGAGGGGCACGAACGGAGAACCTGCCGTTTTGCCCGGGGCACGCATCGTCCTTCGCGGACCCATAAATAAGGAGACCGAGTCGGACACACAGGGAGCATTCGCTATCGATGGCCTTCCCCCGGCGTTCTACGAAATCGAAGTGAATGCTCCCGGTTTGTATGCGATGCTCGCGGCGGAAGTGAGGGCCGCGACATCTTCCACCGTTCCAGTCGAAATGAATGTGGCTGCGGTCACTAGCACGACGTCACTGCAACTGGCACGGCTCAAGGCGATGGGTTGCGCCTTTAGCAGAAAGGTGCGCCATGCCTGACCTCACGGCAAAACCAACCGTTTCAATTGTTGTTCCTTTCCATAACGAGGAGGACAACATCACCGAACTGTATGCTCGGCTGCACTCAGTGATGGAAGAGCTTGAGTGGGAATACCAGCTTGTCTTCGTCGATGATGGGAGCACAGATCTTACATATAAACGACTGAGTGATCTTGCCGCAATCGACCCTCGTGTCACTGCTGTCCGGTTGCGCCGAAACTTTGGTCAGACCGCGGCGCTGGCGGCTGGGTTTGCACACTGCAAATGTGACTACGTGATCGCCATGGACGGCGACCTTCAGCATGATCCGGCGGAAATCCCTGGATTCCTGGAGAAGCTCGAGGAGGGATACGACGTTGTCAGCGGTTGGCGCAAGCATCGCGTTGACAACCTATTGTTGCGGAAGATTCCTTCACGTTGTGCAAACTGGCTCATGGCCAAGCTCAGCGGCGTCAACATTCACGATTTCGGAACAACATTCAAGGCGTACCGGCGCGAACTGCTTTGTCAATTGCCGCTTTATGGAGAGATGCACAGATTTATACCAGCTTTGGCTTCGGCATACGGCGCCTCGATCTGTGAAATTCCTATTCAAAACAAGCATCGGAAGCACGGGGTATCGCATTACAACTTGTCTCGTACCTTCCGGGTCATGTTCGATCTTCTCACCATTCGGTTTCTCCTTCGCTACATGTCGCGGCCGCTTCACTTCTTTGGACGGCTCGGCCTGATCAACATGAGTGCGGGAGCGGCCGTGGCTCTTTGGCTTCTGGTGTGGAAGCTCCTTTATCGGACCAATGTCGTGGAGCAACACGCACTGCTGCTGGTTTTTGCGGCAGTCCTGGTCCTCCTGGGCCTCCATTTGGTGGCACTCGGACTCCTGGGTGAATTGGGAGTCTGGCAGTACTTCAACCCGGCTGCGCGGAAACCATATTCCGTGTCCGAGATTTTTGATCTGCGCGCACCTGCTGGGATTGATATCGCGTCGGAGCGGCGGTCATGAACACGAAGGCGCTCACGATGGAAACGGAAGAGCCTGTCTTGACTGAGTTTCAAAATCGTTCCTGGCGCTGGCATCGGGATGCAGCGATTGCGGTCCTGCTTACGGTCCTGGCGTTTGCCGTTCGGCTGAGCCACGTCGACTTTAACAGTCTGTCTGAGGACGAGTCGGCAAAGTGGGCGGCCGTTCAGGAATATCGTCACGGACATTTCGTGGGCGTCAACAGTGAGCACCCGATGATGCTGAAGGTGCTGGCCTGGGTCAGTCTGACAGCGGGTGAGCGCTGGAACCGTCTGGCCTCACTCCATGGCTGGCCCACGATGAGCCCCGAGGGCTGGCTTAGATTTCCTAATGTCCTTTTCGGCGCGACGACGAGTGCAATTCTCTTTCTGTTTTGTCGTCGCCTGATCGGACTTGTAGGGTCATTCGCGGCGAGCTTCTTCTGGGCAGTTTCGCCATTGGCCGTTGCGCTAAATCGGCTTGCCAAAGAGGAAACGCCGCTGACCTTCTTCACTCTTCTCGCTTGTTACTTCTTCTGCCGGGCTCAACAGGCAGATTCGGACGAAAGTGTGCGCAGATGGTATGACCTGAGTGCGATTGGGTTTGGACTGGCTTTTGCCTCGCAATACATTCTTCACCTTCTTGGCTTGAACGCGCTTGCCTGGTTTCTTGCCGGCAGGATGGGGCTTAATCGCGAGCCTTCGCGGTTCAGCTACAGACGATTCTTCCTTGTCATAGTCCTCACCTTCACTCTGGTGAACCCGGTCGTTCTTTTTCCGGGCAACTTTAGCGCTATCCTGCATTGGCTGCACCACGATGGCGTCAGGCACAGCGGATACGCTTTCAACGGCACGCTTTATCTAAACTTTCCCTCGCGTCTGCTGGCTGGCGTTCCCTGGACTTTCTATTTGTGGCTCATATTGATCAAGACACCGATTCCAATTTTGGTGTCCGTCATCGCTGGAAGCATCATCCTCCTGCGGGACCGCCGGACCCCAGCATCGTGCATTTTTCTTTCTCTGGGAGTGGTTCAGCTGGTCGGGCTTTCCGTTTCCGGCGCAAAGTGGGTGCGTTATTCACTCGTGCTACTGCCATTTCTTTTTCTGGCTGGCGGTTATGCGGTGCAAGCGATCTGGGACCGCATGAGGGACAAGAAAATGTCGCTGGCATTTGCTGGGCTGGCCGCTGCTATTCTGTTCGCCTTGCCTTTGCTTGAATTGCACGCGTGGTCTCCGTACTACTCGTTCTATTTGAACTCCATTGGCGGAGGCCAGAAAAATATTGCCCGTTATTTTGGGCAAGATGAGGTTTCGGAGTTCGACACACGGGAAGTAGCGCAGCAGGTCTGTTCCAGCGCACACGCGGGCGCACGGCTGGCGACCGCCAGGCCGATGACCATGGCATATTACGTAGAGAACTGCGGTCGCACTGACATTGTGGTTGTGCCCCTTTACGACCGCCATTATGTGCCCCGGGAGGGAGATAGGATCATTCTTGAGCCATCCCGGCGGTTCTTCGAGACACAGAGATTCTTCGACGCTCTCGAACCATCTGGCATGTCTCGTGGTGAAGTCCGCGTCGGACCGGTTCTCGCGAGCACGATTTATTTTTTCGACTCATCCACGCCACAAACAACTAGACAGGAACAATGGGCGCTCACTCACCTGCGGGAGTCACTGTCTGAAGTCGAGACCAACTTTCACAAGCCAGACTTCGCGAACATAAACACTGTTGTCGAGTTCCCACGATTCCATTAGAGAAACAAATGATGATTCGGTTTTCCCAAGAATTGAACTGTCAGGCGAGCTGGTTTCTGCCCGTGTTGGCTTTGCTGGCTGTGGGCATTCCGGCTGTCGCACAGCAGGCCACGGTGTCGGCCCCGCTGAGCGCCGATGAAGTCATGCGGCGCGTTGTGGAAATGAACGAACGCCGGGCTAATGCGCTCGAAAGCTACTCAAGTATGCGAAGCTACCACCTCGAGTGCCACTGCCTATCACACAAGAAGGCAGACATGGTCGTTCGGGCTGAGTACGAAGCGCCCAATAAGAAGGTATTCACGATCGTGTCGGAGAGCGGTTCGGGCACCGTGCGGAGTCGCGTGTTTAAGAAGCTCCTTGAGGCCGAACAGGAGTCCATGCGCGAAGAGAATCAGCAGCGTTCGGCAATTACGCCTCAGAACTACACATTTGAACTAACAGATTACCAGACGATCGGTGGGAATGAGCTCTATGTGCTCGACGCGCAGCCGCTGACCAAAAACAAGTTTCTCTTTCGAGGGCGCATCTGGGTCGATGCGAAGGACTTTGCCATCGCTCAAGTCGAGGGCGAGCCAGCCGTGAATCCTTCGTGGTGGACGGTGAAGACCGACTTCACACGCAGCTATCAGAAACTCGGCGGCTTCTGGCTGGCCGAGTCAAACGAGAGCGTAACGAGGGTGCGGATTTTTGGCAGTGCAGTCCTGACTATCAAATATGGGGAATATCAAATCACACAGACTCACAACTCAAATCCACCTCTTGGCGTGGAGGAGAAGCCCTCGAATGGACAGTAACTCGACTTTGGTGCCGAATCCACAGAGCAGTTCACAGGAGGGAGAACGCAGCCGCGTGAAAGAGGATTTATTTGCTATGGCTACTTATAACGACAATCATTCGAAATCAGATCATTGCATTGCAACCAAGGATTTTCGAAGACCCCGCGGGCGAATTGATTCGCGGATCGAAGTGCTCCCGGAGGACGACAAAGAACAGCGGCCTGTATCTCTCACTCTGCAGGAAGAGGATTTATTTCACAACAGCCTGGTTATATCAGGTAAGAAGTCGCGACCGCTCAATCCTTGGGCCGCGGTTGGGTCGGTGGCGCTGCCGTCGCTCGTGTTGTTAGCACTATTTCTCA
>Ga0307477_10002870_pt1 | contig 13084 bp, 9 predicted proteins | sample atmos_gasesECM2C_FD_203316 | JGI IMG/M metagenome (GOLD analysis project Ga0307477, IMG submission 203316) | Hardwood forest soil microbial communities from Morgan-Monroe State Forest, Indiana, United States - atmos_gasesECM2C_515 | ecosystem: Environmental > Terrestrial > Soil > Temperate...
AGCGCGCATAGCTGATGCGCTCGACGAGCGAAAAATTGTTAATGCTGCGATCGCGGAGGCAGCTGTGGCGCCATTAGTCCCGATCGGCTTGTCGGTGTCGATGCAGCTCATCCTCTCGCTGATAACAGCGGGGCTGCTAAGTGTTGGCATGGCGTTTCTTGCCGAATACGTGGATCCGTCCTTCCGTACACCGAAAGACGTGGAAGAAACGCTCGACCTTCCGCTGCTGGCGGCAATTCCAAAGAACGGACACTAGGCGAAACAGCTTTGTTCCTCGATTATTACGGTTTTTGCGAACAGCCGTTTGGCGTTACGCCCGACCCGCGCTTCCTCTATTTTGGGAGCTCTCACCGAGAGGCGCTTGCGTCTCTGTATTACGGAGTGGAGAGCGGACGGGGATTCCTGGCACTGATCGCAAAGCCGGGAATGGGCAAGACCACACTGCTATTCCACCTGTTGGGGAAGCTGCGCAACTCTACCCGCACGGCTTTCCTTTTCCAAACGCAATGCGATTCGCGGCAATTTCTGAGGTCGCTCGTGGCGGACCTAGGAGTTGAGTGCCGCGGGGACGATGACCTGTTTCATTTGCAGAACCAATTGAATGAGGTTCTTGTTCGTGAAACGCAAGCAGGCCGGCGCTTCGTGATAGTGGTGGACGAAGCGCAGAACTTGGACGACCCTGTATTGGAAACACTGCGGATGCTTTCCAATTTTGAGACGCCGCGCGCGAAATTGATGCAGATCATTCTGGCGGGACAGCCGCAGTTGGCAAGCAAGCTAGCGAGCGACAAACTCGTGCAGCTGCGGCAACGCGTTTCGATTGTCAGCCGACTGAATCAGCTTACGGCGGCGGAAACCGCAGACTACATCGATCATAGGCTCCGCGTTGCAGGATACGCCGGGACACCGCTATTCGGATCCGGAGCACTGGAGCGGATTGCGTCCGGAAGCGAGGGGATTCCGCGAAACATAAACAACCTGTGCTTTCACGCGTTGACACTGGGCTTCGCGAGAGGCGCAAAGCGAATCGATACATCCATTGTCGATGAAGCGCTGGCAGATCTGTCTCTGGACTCATGCGGCGCAAGTGCCGGTAGTGAAGAAAGAACCATCGATGATCCCGCCCCAATGCGCATCGCGGCTGCACTATCGAGTGTCGTGCATTCGCCGGAAGCACACGTGAAACGCCGTGAGCTGCCGCCGACGCTCTGGAAGGCCAGATTGCGCAGAGCGGGCGCGGGAGTATTGACGGTTAGCGCCATCTGTGCCGCCGCGTGGCTGGCCTTCAGCGGTGCTAGTGCGACTTCGCAATCGACGGAAAGCGTTTCCACTCACGTACAAACAAGAAACGCCTCGTTGCTAAAAAGCGCAGCTCGGCCGTTGCCGCAGAGCTCGGGCGCGATCAAGAGTATGCACATCGCCAGGAGCAGCGGCGCGCGACCGGCAAAACTTGGGTTTCCGAAAACGGCGAGCGAACCTTTAGTGCCAGAGGTGAGCACCGCGTATGGCAATAGCTTAAGCAGGCTGGAACGAGCTCTCAAGATGAGCACACAGCGGTCTATTTCCGAAGCCGCCGGAGGGTCACGGTATGAGCAAGAATTTTGAAGTTTTGCTGCGAGCGCAAAAGGAGACGGAACTATTTGAGGCAGCGAACATTGCTCCGGAACTCCTGCAGCCTGAACAGCCATCTTTTTTGTCGACCGCGCGGCGAGTGCGGCCGCCGGTCCACATCGACGAGAAAGTTCGAGTTGAGGAGTCGAGGCTTGTCGAGCGGGTATTCGTGCTGCCGGGCCCGCAAGCGCCTCGCGCCGTGGTTTTCTGCGGAGTGGAATTTCTACCGGGCACAACGGGGATCTGTGCCAGAGCGGCTCAACACCTGGCCGAGCAGACGCGCCTCCCAGTTTGCCTGGTAGACGCGGACATGCACTCGCCTTCCTTGCATGAGTACTTCGGGGTGGACAATCTGTTGGGGCTCGGGAGAGCACTATCGCAACCGGGACCTATCCGAGGATTTCTGCACAGCCTGGACAGTTCGGGACTGTCGTTGCTATCTGCCGGCTCCGGCACAGACGATGGAGCGAGCCTATGGAAATCGGAGCGGTGGGTGTCGCGGTTGCACGAGCTTCGCCGTGAGTTTCCGTACGTATTGATTTTGGCGCCGCCGGTTGCTCAGTGCGGCGACGCTGCACTGCTGGGGCAGGAAACGGATGGAGTGATCCTGATATTGGAATCGAACCAGACGCGGCGTGAGACCGCTCGGATTGCTGCGCAGAATTTGAAGGCGGCAAACGTGGGAGTATTGGGCGCGGTGTTGAACAACCGCACGTTCCCAATTCCTGAGTCGATTTACAGAAAGCTTTAACCGGAGAGTCTTTTTTTTGATGATCGCACGGGGCGAATGCGCTTGATGCAGGATGTAGCTTCCATCGAATCTGTTCAGCCGGGAGTGGAGCGAGACACGACGCGGAGCCAAGTTCGCGGATCGAGTCTTTTGCTGACGGGCAGATTTTTATCGATGGGACTCAATTTTGGGGCGCAGGTCTATGTCGTGCGGTATTTGACGACTACGGATTACGGCGCGTTGGCATATGGATTGGCCGTGGTCGCTTTCCTGCGGCTGTTCGCAACGCTCGGATTGCATGAAGGGGTCTCACGTTTTGTGCCGGTATACCGAGAAAATCGCGAGTACGGAAAGTTGTTCGGCACAATCTGCCTGGCCGGCGGAGCTGTGGTGGTGGCGGCTGGCCTGCTTGTGGCGGGTGTTTATGAGCTTTCCTTTCATCACATGGGCAAAGATAAGCTGGTGCTTAGCCTGCTATCGATTCTTTTGGTGCTGGTTCCGTTTGAGGCGGTGGACGGCGTGCTGGACGGATTGTTTGCCAGCCTTGCGGGGACACGCGATATTTTTTTCCGCAAGTACGTGCTTGGTCCGGGACTGAAGCTTGGGGTCGTGGTGGTGCTGGTCTGGAACCACAGCTCAGTGACGTTTCTGGCGTACGGCTTGGTTGTGACGGGTGCGGCATCGGTGGTGATTTACAGCTTGCTGCTGGTGCGACTTTTGCGAGCGCAACATATCCTTCAACACTTTACTTGCAAGACTCTGGCGATTCCAGCGCGCGAGGTGCTTGCATTCGTCGTACCGGGAATCAGCGCGGTGCTGGCGACGGCGGCGATTCCGTCGATCAATATCTTTCTTCTGGGATGGCTGCGTAGCTTGGCGGATGTGGCTTATTACCGCGCCGCGGTGCCCATTGCTGAGCTGAATGGGATTGTGCTGGCGACTTTTAGTTTGCTGTATATACCCTCTGCTGCGCGCCTGGTGTCGCGCGAGAATTATGTGGGGCTGAATAAGCTGTACTGGGATATGTCGGCGTGGATGTCCGTGCTGTCATTTCCGATTTTCGCCGCGACCTTTTCGTTTGCTCTTCCGGTGGTGGTGTTCCTTTACGGCGCCCGGTATGCGCCGTCCGCGCACGCGCTGGCACTGTTGTCGTTGGGAAGCTACCTCAACGTCGCGCTGGGTTTTAATCTTCAGACGCTCAAAGTTTTGGAGAGGCTGCGTTACATCATCGTGGTGAGCGTGGTGGCGATTTTGGTTAACGTCGTTCTGAGCATCATGCTCATTCCGCGATTTGGTGCCACAGGGGCGGCGACCGCGGCGACCGTCGCAGTGATCGGCTATAACGTGCTTTTACAAGCGGGATTGCGGCCCGCGTCAGGCTTCAAGATCGTGGACCGTCGTTATGTTTCGATCTATTTGCTCATCGGATTTAGCGCAGGTGCGCTGTACGCACTGCAAGTATTTAGTCCAATGACGGTTTGGACTGCGTTGCCGCTGGCTGCTTGCGTATTCACGCTCGTGCTGGGACTCACGAGGAGAAAGCTGAGCATTGCGGAAACGTTTCCGGAGTTACTCCGCGTGCCGTTGATGCGGCTCATCTTGGTGTAACGGACTTAGCAGCGACGCTTACTGAATTCACTGTACAGCGGTAATTTCCAACACAATTCAATCTTTCTGATGAATCGCGAACTACAAATGAGTGCAGGTTTTTTCGCCATTCGCCGAATGGGCATGTTGCCGCCCTGCGCGGCGGTTGGGTTCCTGATGCTCGCGCTTATAAAAGTAAGCCCGGTACTCATGGCGGGCGTTCTCATCGTTTCTGCTTGTCTAGCACTGATGCTTCGTTGGCCGGAGACGGGAATACTCGTGGTGCTGTTCGCAATCTATTCGAACATCGGCGTGCTTGCGATGCGTACACCGACGGCTGTGCAGGCGGCGGCCGGTTCGGTGGGCCAGAATCCACGGATTGTGCTGGTGCTTGCAGGGTTGTCTCTACTGCTGTGCGTGCCGCTGGTGCACCAAGTCTTTGGTTGCAAGCAGAAACTAATATTCGACCGCGGGTTGGTGCTGATGCTCGTGTTTTTGGTTGCGTCGCTGGCTTCGTGCGTGTTTGCGCGCGACCCGGTCATCCTACTGTCCGAACTCGCCGACTATTTGGTCGAGGGGCTGATGCTCTACTTTCTAGTGAGCAATCTCATTCGAGATTTCGCTACGTTGCGACGGGTCATGTGGGCTTTGTTGCTGGCCGGGAGTTTTATGGCGGGAATATCTGTTCTGCAGAAGGTTACGCACACGGAGAAGAACATTTATGGCGGGCTGGCTCAGGTTCAGTCGGACTATCACGCGGACCCCAGAGTTTTGAATGTTGCCGCCCGCTCGACGAACGCGACCCAGGTTTCTGATAACGGCGAAGTCGCGGGGCAACTGCGGGCAGCGGGACCAATCGGCGAACCGAATCGATACGGGCAGGTATTGCTTGTGCTTTTGCCGCTTGCGGTTTTGCAGTGGAGCATAGCGCGGTCACGGCAATTAAAGATCGTTGCAGTGGTTGCAGCCGCTGTAATTCTGTGTGGCGTGCTGCTTACGTTTTCTCGGGGAAATCTGGTGGCGGCGATTGTGAGTCTCGGGCTGATGGCTTGTTGCGGGATGGTAAAGCGGCGGCAGATTTTGGGGGCAGTGCTAGGGGTGACTCTGCTGGTTGGCGTTTTCCAGCCTGAGGTCGTGTCGCGGATGCTGACGCTTGAGCGACTGACGTTTTTGTTTTCTGGGGCACGCGAACGCGCGGAGGCACCGGACAGTTCGGCGGTTCGCCGGTACGTCGAAAACGTGGCGGCGTGGCGCGTGTTTCTCGATCATCCAGTTTTGGGCGTCGGCCCGGGCCACTTCGCCGCTTACTATTCGAACGATTACAGCAATCGCTTGGGGCTGGTGGAGGAAACGCACTACTACCGGGCGCACAACCTTTACCTTGAAACGCTGGCGGAAACCGGACTGGTCGGCTTTGCCTGCTTCATTGCAATTGTCGGCGTGACGATGCGCGGATTGTGGAGTGAGCGAAGGCGGTTAATAGACAGACATCCGGAGCTTGCGTATGCCGCGACTGCACTCTTTGTTTCGCTCAGCGCTTATGGAGTATCCGCGGTCTTCGCTCATTTATCTTACCCGCGTTATTTCTGGCTGCTGTTGGCGGTTTCGAGTGCGGCGACCCGAGTTATCCACTCGGAGTCTCAAGAGCGCGAGATAGCGCAGCCGCTTTTTTGTACAAACGAGGCTTGAAAGAATCGTGCTGCGAATAGTTGCCTATCACCGAGTTGCGGAGTTCAACGGCAATCCCGCTGTGGACAACCGCAGCATCAGTGCGACGCCGTCCGCTTTTCGCGAGCAGATGCTCCACATCGCAAGGCATTACCGATGCGTTTCCATGTCCGAACTTTTGGACGCGATTGAGGGAAAAACGAAGCTCCCCAGGCGATCCCTACTGATTACATTCGACGACGGGTATGCCGATTTTGCGGAAATTGCTTGGCCCATCCTGAAGAGATTTCGACTGTCCGCGACCGTCTTCATGCCCACCGCCTTTGCGGACCATCCGGAGTTCGCATTCTGGCCGGACAAACTTTATCAAGCATTCCGCTGCACGCTTCGAACGCGATTGGCAAATACACCGCTTGGTCCAATCTCCCTCGCCACGCGGGAGGAGCGCGAGCGCGGTTTGTGGGCGCTGCAGAATTACATCACGACTATCGCGCATCACGAAGGCATGCGGCTGGTCGATTACCTCTGCGCTGAACTTTGTGGAACGCGAACGATGCGCGGTAGCGTCTTGAGTTGGAATCAGCTCCGCCAGTTAGCCAGGGACGGAGTGACGATCGGGTCTCACACGCGAACTCATCCGATTCTCACGCGAATTACTCCCGACCAAGTCCGCGAGGAAATCAAGGGCTCCCAGGAGGATTTGAAGAGAGAAATCGGAGAGGCTTTGCCAATCTTCTGCTACCCGAATGGAAATCATAACGACAGTGTGGCCGCAATCTTAAAAGAGCAAGGTATCAAACTCGCTTTCACCACGATCCCGTCGGGGAATGAATTGGAGGCGACCGATCTTCTGCGGCTTGGGCGAACGTGCATCACTCCGCGCAGTTCCTTGGCAATCTTCAGTGCGCGCTTGCAGCGCCTGGGCATGCAGGTCGATGAATGGCGACATCGCAAGCTGAAACAAGCTCTGACGCAAACATTTCCGCAAAATCAGTATGCCTAATTCGACCACCTCGGGAGCGCAAATCGATAAGCAGGCCAAAAGCCGGCCAGCGAGGGTTGCCTATCTTGTCTCGGCGTTCCCAACCGTCGAGGAAACTTTTGTGCTCTACGAAATGATTGAGATGGAGAAGCTGGGAGTCGCTGTCGAGCTTTACCCGCTGCGGCGGCTGCGTTTGAAGATCGAACATCCGGAAGCGGATTCCTGGGTTAAGCGTGCTCATTACCGCCCCTTCTTGTCGCTTAGTGTCCTTCGAGCGCAGTGGCGCTTTCTTCGGCGCGACTGGATGACCTATTTCAAGGCATGGGCAGAAGTCTTGAGCGGGACCTGGGGGAGTGCTGACTTCTTCTTTGGCGCAATCGTGATCTTTCCAAAAGCAGCGCTGTTTGCACAGGAAATGATGCACGAGGGAATCGCACACATTCATGCGCACTTTGCGAGTCATGCGACTGTATCGGCGCTCATCATTCACCGTCTAACGGGCATTCCATTCAGTTTCACAGCGCGTGGGACGGACATCCAGGTCGACCGGCACATGCTCAAAGAAAAGATCGAAGCTGCCGAATTCGTCATCGCGGTATCGTCTGACAACAAGAAAATCATGATTGACGAGTGCGGTCCGATTCTCGGAAAGAAAATTCGGGTCATCCATGGCGGTGTTGACGTCGGTCGTCTTATCCCGAGCTTCCAGTTCCCTGCGGCCAGCAACCTGCGAATTCTCTGCGTTGCGAGGTTTGAGGAGGTCAAAGGTCACACCTATCTTGTCGAAGCATGCAGGCTATTGCGAGAACGCGGGATGGCTTTCAAGTGCCGGTTGGTCGGAGATGGTCCCCTCGTGTCGAAGATCAAAAAGCAGATCCAGCAAGCTGAACTTCAAGATGCGGTTTGCTTGCTGGGCGCGCGCGCTTATCCCGAAGTGATTCAAGAACTGCGGCAGGCGGACGTTGTCGTGCTGCCAACCGCACCTACAGCAGACGGCAAGCGCGAGGGGATCCCCAACGTGTTGAAAGAAGCGATGGCCTGTGGGTTGCCGGTGTTGGCCAGCTCGGTTGGGGGCATTCCTGAGCTCGTGGAACACGAACGCACAGGAATTCTAGTACCGCCGCGAGACTCTGTCGCTTTGGCTGACGCGTTGCAGCGTTTGTGCGAAGACAAGGCACTCTGCGAGCGCTTAGGGCGCGCCGCCAGGGATAAAGTCGTTCGAGAATTCAACGTGAGAATCAGCACGGCGAAACGCGCTCAGCTATTTCTCGGAACACCAGGTCACAAGGGATTGCTGCGCAGCATGAACATAAATGAATATACCGAAAGTCAGGCTCCAGCGGTTCAATCCGCGTAGTGCAATCGGACAAATACTATGTGCGGCATAACCGGGTTCTTGACGCCTACTCCTGACCGCGAAGTCGAGCTGAGATTTGTGGTAAGCCGCATGACCGACCAGCTTGTCCACCGCGGACCGGACGATTGCGGTATCTGGGTGGACCAGGAGGCGGGCGTGGCGCTGGGTCACCGGAGACTTGCGATTTTGGATCTGTCCGCCGACGGTCACCAACCGATGCATTCGGAGAGCGGCCGCTACGTGATTGTCTTCAACGGCGAGGTGTACAACTTCGAAGAACTGCGTCGTGAGCTGGAACCGGCCGGGCATTGCTTCCGCGGGCATTCCGACACCGAGGTCATGCTCGCGGCAATTGAGGAGTGGGGACTCGAAGACGCGTTGACAAAATTCAACGGAATGTTTGCCCTTGCGCTGTGGGATCGCAAAGAGCGGCGGCTGGAATTAGCTCGAGACCGGCTCGGTGAAAAACCTTTGTACTACGGCTGGATGGGGAAATCGTTCCTGTTTGGTTCGGAACTAAAGGCGCTGGTGGTTCATCCAGATTTCGCGACGGAAATAGACCGAAACAGCTTGGCGATGTACCTGAAGTACAGCTGCGTTCCGACGACGCGCAGTATTTATCGCGGGATACGTAAGCTACCACCAGGTACCCGAGTGGTGTTGAAATTATCGGAACCGGGAAGCCTGCCCCAACCCGTGTCGTACTGGAGCGCCGCGGAAGTAACTCACCAGGGGCTGATTGATCGCTATCGGGGTTCGGCCGAGGACGCGATCGCCCAATTGGACGAGCTGTTGCGAGATGCCATCAAGATGCGGATGGTGGCTGATGTTCCACTCGGTGCTTTTCTGTCTGGCGGGGTGGATTCTTCGGCGATCGTCGCGCTGATGCAGCGATTGAGCGCTTCGCCTGTGAAGACCTTTTCAATCGGCTTTCGGGATGACGCTTATAACGAGGCTAAGAACGCCGCAGCGGTCGCGCATCACTTGGGGACCGAGCACACAGAATTTTACGTGTCGTCTGAAGAAGCGATGCAAGTGATTTCGCTACTTCCATCGATGTATGACGAGCCTTTCGCGGATTCATCGCAGATTCCTACACATATCGTATCGAGGCTTGCTCGGCAGCATGTAGCCGTGAGTCTATCAGGCGATGGTGGAGATGAGTTGTTTGGGGGCTACAAGCGCTACTTCACATGGGGCAACATCTGGGAAAAAGTTGGGTGGCTGCCGTGGACCGTTCGGCGGACCGCTGCTCGAGGGCTGCGTAGCCTGAGCGCGGCACGGTGGAATAATTTTGCTAGCTATCCGTGTTCGATCGCGGGAGTTGATTTTCCCGGCGACAAATTGCACCGGCTGGGCAACTTAATCGCCGCTGAGGATTCCACTTCGCGGTATGAGGCCATTGTATCTGCCTGCGAAGCGGCGAGCTCGTTGGTGTTGGGAGGAGAAACAGAGGAATTTCCTGCTCATCATCGCTACATGGAAGCCGTCAATCCAGATTTCCGACAGCACATGATGTTTCTCGACACGGTGAGGTACTTGCCTGACGACATCCTGGTGAAAGTGGACCGCGCAACGATGGCCATCGCTCTCGAAGCGCGCGTTCCGTATCTCGATCATCGAATCTTCGAGTTCGCCGCTCGTTTGCCGTTGCAACTGAAAATTAGCGGAGGAATAAGCAAATGGATCCTGCGCCGCGTTCTGTACCAGTATGTGCCGAAGGAGTTGATCGAGCGCCCGAAAAGAGGATTCGCTGTACCAATTGGAAGCTGGCTTCGCGGCCCACTGCGTGATTGGGCAGAGGGACTGTTGATGGAAAGCCGCGTGAGGCGGGAAGGATTTTTTAACGTCCGCGCCGTCCAAACGCTTTGGAAGGCACATCTGAGCGAGCAACAGGATCTAGAAAACCCGATATGGAGCATCTTGATGTTCCAGGTGTGGCTGGCCGAGTGGAGCAAGGCGATTGCACGGACGGCAGAGCCGGGAATAATTCGCGAACTGGCCGGATCGAGTACTCGTGCGTTCGAGGGACAGGCAATTTGCTGAAGGGTCTGCGATGTGCGCACGACAATTTTCGGACCGACCGCAATCACGACTGGTCCGATGCGTGCGGTCAGTTAGAAGAGTGAAGGCCTAGACTCCGAATCCGCGATCGTTATACGAAAGCTCCTATGAGCCAAACCACGTTCACACCGACCATGGAAGCCCGAACAGCCATCAAGCCTTTGCCGTTTCATGTGCCTGCCATTCAGGAAGAGGAGATTCAAGCGGTTGTAGAGGCCCTCCGGAGCGGTTGGATTTCGACAGGCCCAAGGACGAAACTTTTCGAAGAAGCGTTTGCCAAACACATAGGAACGAAGCACGCCCTTGCGGTCAACTCAGGAACAGCTGCGCTTCACCTTTCGCTTGAAGCAATTGCTATCAAAGAAGGTGATGAGGTGCTGGTGCCCACGGTTACGTTTACCGCGACGGCAGAAGTGGCTGCCTATTTCAAAGCCAAACCTGTACTCGTGGATATCGAGCCGGTTCATTTCAATATCAGTCTGGAGGATGCGGAAAGAAAAGTCACACCAAAGACGCGTGCGATTCTTCCGGTTCACTTTGCCGGACATCCGTGTCCCATGGATGATGTGGCGGAGTTCGCTGAATCTAGAGATTTGGTTGTTATCGAGGACGCGGCCCACGCCATTCCCGCCAGCTATCGAAGACGCAAGGTTGGAACGATGAGCCCTTTGACCGCGTTCAGCTTCCACGCGGTGAAGACGCTGACGACAGGTGAAGGCGGCATGGTGACAACGGATGATGACCGGTTTGCCGAGCGCATCCGAATCATGCGGCTGCATGGAATGGATCGCGAAGCCTGGAAGCGGTACACGGCTGAAGGGACTTGGCGGTACGAGATTTCTGAAGCAGGCTACAAATACAACCTCACCGATCCACAAGCGGCTATGGGGCTCGTCCAACTCTCCAAGTGCGACCAACTGTGGAAACGACGTAACGCCATCGCAGACCAATACCGGCGCGCGCTGGAATCGTCTGAGACCTATCGAACGCCGAAGGCGGACGCTGACGTCCAGCACGCTTGGCATCTGTACGTAATCTTGATCAATCCGGCCGTGCTTCGACTAGATCGCGACCAGATGATCGAAGAGCTACGCCGGCGCGGGATCGGAACGGGAGTCCATTTTATCCCCCTACACCTTCAGCCTTATTACCAAAGGACCTGGGGCTATAAGGTCGGCGATTTCCCGATCGCCGAAGAGTACTTCGAACGCTGCATCTCTCTGCCAATTTACCCCAGCATGACCGACGACGATGTAGAACGGGTCGTTGCAGAACTCCAGGATATCGCCGTAGGGTTTCGAAAATGATCATGGGAAACATCGTGAGCCCTGGGCAAGACATGGGTGGATCTGCACGCGGGCTTTACATCGGGTTCGGAAAACGAATTCTGGACATTTTGTTTGCCGCAGCGGCTCTACTTATTCTCAGCCCCGTCGTTTTGGCCTGCGCCACCGCAATATACGTCGATTCCCGAGGATCTATTTTCTACGCACAATGGCGGGTCGGCCGGAACGGGGTGCCTTTTCGAATCATCAAGCTGCGCACCATGGTCCGGGGAGCAGATACGCAGGGATCCAGGCTGACGGCCTCAGGTGACCCGCGCATAACCAGGGTCGGCCGGATTCTTCGACGGACCAAGCTTGACGAGCTGCCGCAGTTGTTAAACGTGCTGCGTGGAGACATGAGTCTTGTCGGGCCGCGGCCGGAGTTGCCGGAATACGTGGCGAAGTATACGGCCCGCGAAAGAAAGATCCTCGACGTCAAGCCTGGCATCACCGGACCTGCATCGCTGACTTACATCGACGAAGAGACAGTGTTGGCACGCAGCAGCAATCGCGAGCAGTTCTATATCAATCACCTGATGCGGGACAAACTTGCAACGGACCTGGCCTACTGTCGGACGATTTCTCTCTCGAACGATGTCGCTATCATTCTTCGGACGGCGGCATCTTTATTCCATGTCTTCCGCGGGCAGAAAAGTCCTGTACCTCAAGATCATTTTGAGGCAGCGAATAAAGATGCAACGACGGGACAGTTTGGCCTTTCGCTCATCGAGCAGGTGGCCCAAAAAGGAACGCACGCAGAGTTTGAAGGCAAACTATGAGTCGCGCCAGGCCTTTCAACGAAGATGACATCCCGCAAGTCGCTACACTGACTTGGCGATTCTTGTACGGTCAAGAGAGTTCGCTGCCCGCTGCATTGGAATATTATCTTCAACAGTTATTCCTGTCTGGACCGTATGCCGATCCTGACCTTCCATCCTTCGTTTATACGGATGAACGCGGAGCGGTTGTTGGCTTCTTGGGGGTGATAACTCGGCGGATGTCGTCGACGTGGGGACCGCTCCGAGTTGCGTTTGGGAGTAATTTCATCGTCCGTCCGAGCAGCCGCACTTCGCCAGCAAGCTTGCAGCTTGCTAAGTCGTTCTTGTCCGGTGCCCAGGATCTGTCGCTTAGCGACACAGCAAATGAAACGAGTCAAATGATCTGGACGGGATTTGGAGGGTTTGCCGTCCCCATGTCGGACAGGCATTGGTCTCGCCCGCTGCGTCCTGGTCGCTATGCGCTTCGCGCTGTTTCACGCGTTGGAGAAGGAACAGTGTCAGCTGCCTTGCGTGCCGCGTGCGGACCGCTGTGTCGACTTACGGATTCCGTGGTGTCCAGAATTCCGTTCGTTCCGGCTCAAGCCAGTGAGATTCAGAGCATTCCATTCGACGCGGATATCCTTCTCGCGTTCTTGACGAAGTCTTCGGTTGGCAATGCGATCCGACCGACCTACGACAGAAGTTCCTTACATTGGTTACTGGACTTCATGCGCCGCACTAAAGCGCGGGGAGTTCTCCGAAGGGTTGCGCTGCGAGACCCAGCGGGAAGCGCAGTTGGCTGCTACGTGTACTACGCCAAGCAGGGCGAAATCGGAGAGGTCGTGTACCTCGGGGCGGAGGACGTGTACTTTGACGCGGTATTCGATCACCTGCTCTACGATGCGGTGCTACGCGGGGTCATAGGTCTTCAGGGAAAGCTGGAACCTGGAATTGCGCGCAGATTATCTAAGCGCTTTTGTTTCTTTTACGGGGGACGTGATC
>Ga0307477_10002871_pt1 | contig 13083 bp, 15 predicted proteins | sample atmos_gasesECM2C_FD_203316 | JGI IMG/M metagenome (GOLD analysis project Ga0307477, IMG submission 203316) | Hardwood forest soil microbial communities from Morgan-Monroe State Forest, Indiana, United States - atmos_gasesECM2C_515 | ecosystem: Environmental > Terrestrial > Soil > Temperate...
CGGTCAGTGGAGGCCGACGCCGTCCCTGCTGCCGGGGCCGCCGCCAACGTTAGCGCCGGGACTGACCCCTTGGTTGGCCAGCGTCAGGCCGTTCACCATGCGCAGCGGCTCACAATTCCGCGTCGACCCGCCACCTGATCTGACGAGCCAACTATGGGCAGACGACTACAAGGAAACAAAGACAGTGGGTTCGCTGACCAGCATCACGCGCACCGCCGAGCAGACCGAGATCGGCTACTTCTGGGCCGATAGCGGTCCGCTGTTGTGGCAGAACGCCCTGCGGTACATCGCGGGCGCCTACCTGCATAATACTGGCGACTCGGCTCGCATGTTTGCGCTGGCTGAGGCCGCCCTGGCCGATGCCCAGATCGCCTGCTGGGACAGCAAGTATTTTTACAACTTTTGGCGTCCGATCACGGCGATCCGGCTGGGAGACCGGGACGGCAATCCAGCCACGGTGGTCGATCCTAGCTGGCAGCCACTCATCAACACTCCCAATTTTCCCGAGTACCCCTCGGGTCACGCCGACGTCAGTGGCGCGGTTTCTCATATGCTGCGACTTTTCTTCGGTAGTGATGAGCTGACCTTTCAGATGACCACCACTAACTCGCTGGCCCCGCAGAAGACGCGCACCTTCACCCGCTTCTCGCAGGCGGAGCAGGAGGTCATCAACGCGCGTGTGTATGTCGGAATCCACTATCGCCACTCTGACACTACCGCCCGAGAGCAGGGTGTCCGTGTCGCGAATTGGGTCTTTAAGCACTCTCTCCGTCCGGTGGACGAGCCCGGGGACGACTCAGAGGAATAGACTAAACAAGCTCTGCGCGGGCTCCCGCCAGGGACGATCGCGTCCCCGGCAGTAGTGTGAGTCTTGGGGCCTCAAGCCAAAGCTTCTTCAAGCGATTGGGTCAAAGTTGGAGCCGCACGTCGCAGCTTTGCGTCTTCGGTCACCAATCGAGCGCTCAGCATCTGCGCGACGACCAGAAAGCGAGCGTCGTAAACTGAGACGCCCAACTCTTCGGCGGTAGTCAGGGATGCGCGATGAGCGGCTGGATGTAATCCGGGCTCAATGATCTGCTCCGCCTTGCCCAGCGCATCGTGCGCCCGTCCGGGTGCAAGTAATCGGTTTCGTACCATAGTCGCCAGTACGTTGGAGAATTCGACGAGCACAAAGGAATCGCTACGCCAGTCCGGGTCCTTTGCCAGAAGAGCACGCGCCGTAGTCGTGCGATCGCCCTGGAGCAACAGGTAAGCGATGATGTTGGTGTCGACGACTTGCACTGCACCCTCACTCACGCCCTTTGGAGATCGCAGCTTCGATCTGCTTAATCGTCACAGGTCCACTCTTCAGGCGCAGGGGAGGCGGCAGCTCAGGCATCGCACGGGGTTCGGTAAGTTGACGCTCGATCAGCGCGACGGCTTCCTTGTTCAGGGATCGATGATTACGCTTGGCTTGCGCCTTGAGACGTTCGTGTAGGTCGTCAGGGAGATCTCTAATGACGATGGTAGCCATGTATGGAATGATATCAGAATGCTAGCGTTATGCCCAATCCAACTCGGACACGTGACTCGTCGAAGCGCAGCGAGCTAGAGCGTGACTCCGGCAAGGGTCTGGATGACGACGCGTCTGAGTAGTAACTCCGTCGGCGCGTCGAGGTTAGATCGCCGCGTCGCCGTGGCGACGATGATGGATTGGACCGACGAAGTCCATTTCGTTTGGCAGATCAGCAGCTTAGATAGCGTCCGAAAGCCTTGTCTCCTTTATGTCTCCTCTAAGTCGCGTCCTTGGGCGTGCTTATCTCAATACTGATATAATCCTGCCGTGAAGCTGATCGTCTGGTGCGGCGACAGTCTGCGAAGACTTCGCGACTTTCCGAAGACGCACGGCGCGAGAGCGGGCACCAGCTGAACCGCGTGCAGCAGGGGCGCGAGCCGAAGGACTGGAAACCCATGTCAACGGTAGGTCCCGGTGTGCGAGAGATACGGATTCACGAGGAGGGTGAGTTCCGCGTGCTCTACGTGGCGAACCTGTCCGACGCAATATACGTACTGAGCGCCTTCGAAAAGAAGACGCGCAAGACACCGCAAAGAGAGCTCGACCGGGCGGCCGACCGGTTTCGCTCAGTTCAGAGGGAGCGCAGGAGACAGCGACGATGACAAAGCGAATGAAGATGGTACGTGGTAGCGGCAACGTGTTCCGGGATCTCGGATTCCGAGAGCCCGAAGCGCGCAATCTTGCTTTGCGCTCCGAGGTCATGATCCGCATCGAGGAGTTCGTTGAGCGAAGCGGCATGACGCAGGCTCGGGCGGCCGCACGTCTCGGCCTCACTCAGCCGCGCCTCAACGCGTTGTTGAAGGGCAAGATCGACCAGTTCAGTCTCGATGCTTTGGTGAATGCTGCTACACGCGCCGGGCTGCAGGTAGATCTACTCGTCACGGCGCCGAAGCGGATGCGGGAGCGGCCGGTCGCGAATGCCTGAGATCCCATAGCGGTTGCGAACGTGACACGCAGGAATGACGCTGAAACGCGCAGCCTGATGGACTGGACCGACAGAGTCTAATTCCGGTGCTGAATTAGCGGCTTGGCCACGGCCAAAAAGCCCTGTCTCCTTTATGTCTCCTCGCTTCTACGAGGGTCTCGTGCGCGAGCTCACGGTGGTGAGCTTCCCCGTTGCTGCGGTTTCGATGTGATGGATGTTCCACAGCTCCCAGAAGTGGCGCACGTCCAAGTGCTTCACTTCGAACCACGTTGCCGGTCGAGGAAGCTGAGAGCTGCCGTCAGTTTGTCGCAGCTGAGGCTGCAAGAGCAGCTGCGCGTTCTGCTGCCTTCTGGGCTGAGCCGGCAGCAGTCTTCTGGGCAACTGGATCGGGGGGCCCCCCTGCCTGAACGGCGACGTTATGGCGCAGGCCAATTGCTCCCAAGGGTTTCTGTGCCGGATGCTCGCGAGAGCGCGAGAAGTCGAGCCGTAGAGCGCGGGGGCCTTCCCAAAGATGAACCGCAACGACGATGCTGATTGCCGCGGCTGCCGATAAGGCGAGCAGTAAAAACCAGCGCCGCGAAGTCGAATTCGCCCACGTGAGTCGCACCGTCCTGATGATGAAGGCTCGATAGGGGCGGCGTCCAGATCGCTGAGTATCGAACGTCGGCTGTCGTCGTAGAGGGGAAGGTACACCTTATACGCGGCCCGCAGTTCTATCTGTCGCCGCGCTGCCATTCATCTCACCTGGCTGCGTAGTTTTTAGTTCTAATGCAAAGATTTTGTGACATCTCTTGCGGCATGGGTGAAATACGGTACTACTTGGCGTAGACGCGCTATCCACGATTCGCGCGATGGAAGACGGCCTCTCTGGCGCCGTCTTGATAATTCAAAGGGGTTCAAATGGTCTCTACGTTCATTGCCGCATTGGCTTCTTTGCGCTCGCGCAGGTTTCGCTCGTCATCTTCCGGCCCAAGGCTGCGCGCGGTTCTGCCGAAACAATCCGTGCAAAGGAATCAACTCTCGTTGCCACGGATGCTCGGCGGCGTCGTGGCGCTGCTACTCGCGACCTCGGCGGCTCATGCACAGCAGCCGAACCCGGCTTACGTGCAGCCGATATTTCTCTACCAGTGGGTCAACGTGCAGTCTTGCGGATCCTGCAACCACGGGCCGGGGCCTTACGAGACAACACTCGCAGCGGCGTGGGCTGATGCTCAAACATCGAACAACACCAGCGACGGCTCTACGTGGACTGAGGTAAATCTGCATGGGGATAATTCGTACGAGTACGATGGCATCCCCTATCACTACTACTTCGATACACAATCCTGTGACTCCACGGGGCACTGTACGACTTCCACGAACAACGGCTACATAGACGTCTACCCAGTCTGTCCCGGGGGAACTGGAGCTACTGACTACAACTACCCCTCATCGAATCAACTCCGGGCCTGCCCGATACCGCTCCCGACGCCGCCTCCGCCCAAGAACTGTCCGAGCTGCGTCGGTAATCCTATCTACACGAGCACCGGCGAAAAGCTGCAGGTTGAGACAGACTATCAAGGCGCGCCAGGACTCAGTGCGGTGCGCACTTATCGGAGTGACATCAAGTCCTTCGCGTCGATCACGAACGCCAGTTTTGTTGATTACTCGCCAACCTCGGCCGCTGCTTACCCGTCATGCTACAGCTCGAGTTACGCTTTCACCGGCGTGTCCGGCAGCTACTGCTTTCCGTACATGGGCGTTGGTAACAGCCAGTATCACCTGATTACCGCCGACGGGCGCTACATCCAGTTCACGGGGCCGAACAGTGCGGTTACGCAAAACAACGATATTAACGAGCGCGTGACCCAGCTCAACAATGGAGGCGTTCTGGAATGGCAGGTAAACCGTGAGGACAATAGCGTAGAGCTCTACGCTGCGGCGACAGGCTCTCTGCTCGAAACGAGGCTCCGTGGCGGCGAAGTCATCACTTACACGTACTCCACCTCGAGCACACCCTCGAACATCGCCCCACGACCGGGATTGATGCTCGCAGCGAGCGACCCCTTTGGGCATACGTTGTCATGGCAATACAACGCCCAGGAATTGGTTTCGCAAATGACCGATGCAGCCGGGGGCGTGTACCAGTACGGTTACGATGCGGTCGGCAATCTGACCAGTGTCAGCTATCCAGATGGGTCGGGCAGAACATACGTGTACAACGAGTCCGCATACACGAGCGGCACCAACCTTCCCAATGTGCTGACCGGAATCGTGGATGAGAGCAACACGCGGTTCGCAACTTTCACCTACGACAGCTACGGTCGAGGGATTGGGACGCAGCATGCCGGCGGGGTTGACAACTATACGGTGAGCTATCGGTCGTACCTTCCCGGTTCAGACGCTACCGTCATCGATCCGCTGAATGCGACCCGAAAGTACACGTTCGAAAATCAGCTGAGCTACTGGTTGGATTACACCCAAGTCCAGCCGGCTGCGTCTGGGAGTGGAACCGTCAGTCGGGCCGAATACTACGATGCAAATGGAAACATCGCTTGGTTCCCCGACTTCAAGGGAATCGGCGTGAATTCCGGCTACGACCTTACGCGCAATCTCGAGGTCTGGCGGATTGAGGCGTATGGAACCTCCGCGGCCCGGACCATAACTACACAATGGAATCCAAACTACCGATTGCCGGCTCAGATTTCGGTGTATGCGGGCGGGTACCAGACCAGCCAGCCGAATGCGACGCCCGTGCGGACAACGTCCTTCACATATGACAGCAACGGCAACCTTCTCACCAAGACGGTCACCGACCTGACGGTGACACCCAATGTGTCGCGGACCTGGACGTACACCTACGACAGTTATGGGCGGATGCTCACCGCTAAGGGACCGCGTACGGATGTCAATAGCACGACGACGTACGCCTACTACACTTGCACGACGGGTTATCAGTGTGGTCAGTTGCAGACCGTGACCGATCCGGTTGGGAACCTCACGACCTACAACACCTACAACGGCCACGGTCAGCCCCTGACGATCACCGACCCGAACGGCGTGGTTACTACGTTGACCTATGATGCCCGGCAACGCCTGACTTCACGCCAGGTCGGGAGTGAAACCACGAGCTTCAGCTACCACCCGACGGGCCTATTGAAGAAAGTGACACTCCCGGACAGCAGCTACATCCAATACAGCTACGATGGCGCTCACCGGCTGACCCAGATCAGCGACGGGGCGGGTAACTCAATCCAGTACACGCTCGATGCGATGGGCAATCGCACGGCTGAGAAGGTCTACGACCCATCCAGTGTTCTGCATCGCACACACACGCGTGCGTACAACAGCCTGAATGATCTCTACCAGGACATCAACGCGGCGGGAACCTCAACGGTGACGACGACTTTCGGCTACGACGACAACGCCAACCAGACGTCGATCGCAGCGCCTCTCAACCGCAACACGACAAACGCCTACGATGTGCTGAATCGCCTGACGCAGATCACCGACCCTGCCAACGGCAGTACCTATTTCAGCTACGACCCCGCGGACGATCTGACTTCGGTCAAGGACCCCCGTAACCTCACGACAAACTACGGCTACAACAGCTTTGGCGATCTTACGACCCAGGTTAGCCCGGACACGGGAACGACGACGAACACATACGACTCAGGCGGAAGTCTCGCGACCTCGACCGATGCGCGAGGCGCGATATCGACTTACGCGTACGACGCGCTGAACCGGGTGACCTCAATCGGCTATCAGAGCGGCGGGGTCGCCGATCAGACGCTGGTCTTCAGCTATGACGCCGGGACCAATGGTAAGGGAAGGCTCACGAGCGCTTCCGATGCCAACCATGCGCTCTCCTGGACCTACGACGGTCTGGGCCGGGTGACGGGCAAGGGGCTGACTGTGGGCACTGTGTCCAAGTCGGTGGGTTACGGGTATACAAACGCGGATCTGACCGCGCTCGTGACCCCCTCCGGTCAGAATGTGGTCTACGGCTATAACAGCAATCACCAGGTCGTCAGCGTCACGGTGAACGGCACCACGGTGCTCTCAGGGGTGACCTACGAGCCCTTCGGCGGGGTGAGCGGCTGGACCTGGGGCAACGGCAGCACCTCGACCCGAAGCTTTAACACCGACGGACTGATCAGCCAGATCGTGAGCGCCGGTGTGACCCTCGGCTACGGCTACGACAATGCCAATCGCATCAGCGGCATCACGGACTCATCGAACGGTACATTGTCCTGGACCTACGGTTACGATGCTCTGGACCGGCTAACCAGCGCGACAACCAGCAGCATCACCGACGGGTGGACTTACGATGCCAATGGCAACCGCCTGACGCAGACGGGAACCAACCCGATCACATTCTCCGTCAATTCGGGCAATAACCAGCTAAGTTCGACCTCCGGGAGCCTGGTCCGCAGCTACAGCTACGATGTGGCTGGTAACGCCCAAGCCTACGGCAGCTACGCGTTCGGCTACAACAACCGTGGGCGGATGATGGCGACAAGCGCCGGTTCGACCAATTACCTCTACAACGCCCTCGGGCAGATGATTGAGAAGTCGGGCACAGCCGGGACCACGATCTTCATGCAGGATGAATCGGGTCACCTGATCGGCGAATACGATGGCAGCGGCAACCTGATTGAAGAGACGATCTGGTTGGGCGATATCCCGGTAGCGACCTTGCAATTTGGAACGAGCGCTCTGAAAACGTACTACGTGCATACCGATCATCTCAATACGCCGCGGCGCATCACCAACCGCAACACCAACATCATTGTGTGGCGCTGGGACTCCGATCCCTTCGGCAATGGGGCTGCGGTTCAGAACCCGCAGGGGACGGTCACCGTGACCTATAACTTACGTTTTCCCGGACAGTACTACCAGGCAGAGACCGGGCTGAATCAGAACTGGAACCGAGACTACGATCCGCTCACAGGAAGGTATGTCGAGAGCGATCCGATTGGATTGCGAGGCGGAGTCAACACGTACGCGTACACCGCTGACTCACCAATCATGCTTTCTGACCCGAACGGCGAGGACGTGACAGTGTGTTTCTACCCGGGCTTACCGGGTCACGTTGGAGTTGGCGTTGTGCCAAACCAAACGGTCGGAAGGTATCCTGCACAGGACAGCATAGCCGTTCCGATTTGCTCTACCGTCCCAGGCGTCATCAAGCCAGATGATGCTGCACACGACTGGGGCGCACCCAAGCAGTGTTTGACAATCAGAACAACGCCGGCCCAAGACGCTGCTGTTAACCAGTTTATTCAGGCCGCGCGCAATGTACCGAACCAGCACTACAACATGTGCAACAATCAATGCACGTCATTTGTCCGAACCGCACTGATGCAGGCCGGGATTCCGTTACCTGCGAGCGCGAACACGCTACGCGCCACTGTGCCGAAGACCTTCTTTGATGCGCTGGATAATGCGTACTCGCCGGCGAGAACTGGGAGTTGGTAGTGAGCACGTCTAGGACGGCGATCGCGTTCGGGGGTGTTGGCGTCTTATTGCCGATTGCAATACTCGTAGTCGACCGTTGGACTCCGGGCGGCTATTGGCAAAGTTGGATTCTCTATGTCTGGCCTACCAGCTACATGTTCATAGCAACCAGCGCCATTGTGAATTGGTTCTGGTACGAGGTCGCAGTGCTTTCGATCGGCTTGAACGCTTTGATCTACGCGTTGGTGGGCGCATTCGTAGCGGTCGGATGGAACAGACTGTTTGGGACACCGTGACGAGTTTGACGGTTTTCTGTGGATGCGAGGTAATTCGCCTACAACTTAACAACTTACGTCTCCCCGGCCAGTACTACATGGCCGAGACGGGGCTGAACCAGAACTGGAATCGGGACTACGACCCAATCGTAGGTCGATACCTTGAGAGCGATCCGGCCGGGTTGAGAGCGGGCATCAATACCTATGCGTATGTGCGCTCACAACCGACGTTGCTAACGGATTCCACGGGTCTGGCCATTGATCCCAAGCAAACATGCATCGATGGGCTAGGGCTCGGATGCAAGGGGCAGCAGAACAATCCTGGAGTTCCCGGCACGCCAGCTAAACCTGGAAAGACAAAGCTCCCTGACCCGGATATTTGTGCGAAGCACTCAATCAACTCCCAGGACTGCGTCACTTGCTGCACTGGGATCGCCGCGAGAGCTCCGCCGCTTGACTTTAATTGGCAAGGTCTATGCAACGGCGAATGTGTACTTCAGTGGGCCGGTTGCCCATTCCGACGCAAAGATCCTGTGGCTATACCAGCCTCTCTACAGAGTTTTTGAAGCAGATGCCCTCGGGGCTGACAGAGGAGGTTGGCATGAAGAGCCGACTATTGCAGGCATGTGTGTTGCTGAGTATTGCGGCAATCTCGTCTGGCAGCTACGCCGGGGATCCTGATCCGCCTCATCAGCACTCAGTGAAGGAAATCGGAGTCAATGCCTTACTTACAACCGCGGTTTTGGGTGGTGTTCAGAAGCGCATTCGCGACGGCAAGCTGGATGAAGCAAAGCAGTTGATTGACGCTGAGTACTTACGACTCCTTCCGCAGCTTCGTGACTTCGACTCTGAAATTGCGGGCGAGCCAACGTTCCGTAAGTTGAGAGACCGAACCGTGAAGGATTTGCAGACACGCTGGCTAAAGGAACCTCCTATGTACCTGGACGAGCAGTCTGCGGAGTATCTCGAGCGAACTTGTAACACGATCTCGGAGTGTCCCAAGGGTCGGGTTCATCCCCTGAAAGAGCCGACGCTGCCGCCTGAAAAATGAACAGGAGGGGGACGTTCGTCTACAACCTGCGCTTCCCCGACCAGTACTACATGGCCGAGACCGGGCTCAGCCAGAACGTCTTTAGGGACTTCGATCCCGCCGCTGGCAGGTACGTCGAATCCGATCCCATTGGCCTCAAGGGCGGAAGCTATTCCACGTACACCTACGTCGCAGGCAACCCCATTTCCCGCACGGACCGATCTGGCTTGTGCGACGGAAATTGGCATGTCGTAGGAGAGGCCATTCTCACCTTCACGACAGTCGAGTCGAAGGGGAGAAAGTTAGACGACAAAGAGTTTGTCGGCCCGCAATGCAAGTGCTTCTGGTTGTGCGAACCTTGCCGCGGGTCGGTGGCATACGGTGATGTGCACTCCTTGCCAAGCACGCTTGGCGACACGTTGATCATCAACACAGGCAGCTCATCTGACTACAGATGCCTTTGCCCGAAGCCAAAAGAGCGAGAAACCGGATGTCACGCATGTTACATCGACTCAAAGTTTTAATCAGAACTGCCCCAGTGTCGCTGTCGATTCTTGCGACGCTCTTGGGAGCATGTACACATCACAGTGACGTTGCGCTCGGCGCAGTAAAGCTGAGCGAGTCGGCAAAAGCATTCGTACCGGAAGACTCATCTGACAGGAAAGTGGCCCCGAACATCCCATGGGTACAGATCGATTTTACTGTTCGACGTAATCCGTTTCAGTTTGCATTCAGCGACCGTATTTTGAGCCAAGCAATCGCAGATGGTTGGGCGGCTTGCCGTCCGAAGACTTCCGAGTGGGTCGCCTATGAAGATCAAAGCGTACGGCCGAGCCAGTACGTTCAGTCTCGAAAATACGGTATGTATAGAAAGGGCATTCTTGTCATACTCGTCGGGATCTACTACAGCGAAAGCGAGGCAACGTCCGTCAAGAATCACGAGGGACAATCGGAAACGGTACCGCAGCACGGTGTTGTGATCGCGCGCAATTCCACTCGTGATCAGGCACTAGAATGGGCTGCCTCTCAAGACCTTTCTTGCGAGAAGCTCGCCGCCGGCAGCGGATAATTATCAGAACATGCACCTGGACTATGACCCTCAGGTCGGCAGGTACATAGAGTCAGATCCGATCGGCCAGCGCGTAGACGTCGACTTTTCCAACTCGTTTATGACGATGACACAATACCCTGGTTACTGGAACCATCTCTACAACTACGTCGACAGCAACCCGACCTCTCGAAGAGATCCTCTCGGGCTGGGCTGGTTCGACAGGCTGTTAGACCTTTTTAAAGACAAGGCGCCCGAAGTGGGCCTATCTACTGCCGTTGGATCCGGACTCTATGCGCTGTGCATCACCAGAAACTGTGGCAAGAGTCGCAGTTACATCGATCTCTATGGAGACTGCGCTAGTTTTCTTTCCGAGTGGGTGAAAAAGCATCCCGAAATAATCGGTGCTATTGGCGGTATAACGAGCGACGGCGCTCAAGCAGCGGTCTCGGATTGCGCAGAGCTCTGTGCCAAGGGAATCAAGCATGCGGGAGCTTGTGGCTGCTCGGGGCGCTAAGCAATGAAAACCTCTGTCGCAGTAGTCTGTTTGGCTGCGTGGTTGCTGGCGGCCATTGCTCTTCTTGTATTCATTCTTGGTCTCCCGGCCAAGACTGTCGTGTCAGGGATAGATGTCTCGCACGCTGCCAACATGCTTCTCGTACAGCAGGCGATTTTCATTGCTGTTGGACTTGCGTCCGCAATATGGGCCTGGGCGAATAGGAAATGGCGACTTCTTCTTGTAGTCGCCTCGTCGCTTCTCTACTTGTTGCACTGGTTCCCCTGGCGAGCCGTAAGCAAGGTCGGTCTGATTGCGACTGCAAAATCGATGTACCTGCTTGGCTCGACTCCAGGCCTCCAATTCATCTCCTTGATTCGTGACGTGGTCCTGCCAATTGCGTTTGCGGCCGCGTTCATCTTGGCCATACTGGAGACGCGCAGGCACCCAACACGTTCGGAAACACCCTGAAAGTTCCATTTCGTCAGGCGGAGTAAGTTGCCTACAACCTGCGTTTCCCTGGGCAGTACTACCAGGCCGAGATCGGGCTGAACCAGAACTACTTCAGAGACTTCGATCCGACCGTAGGCAGATATGTGGAGAGCGATCCGATCGGGCTAAGAGTCGGAAGCTACTCCCCGTACGTGTACGTTGGAAACCAACCTCAGCGTTACGTGGATCGCTTCGGGCTCCGAAACGGATGCGGTTCCGAGGGATCTAGCTTTAAGCCGCCGGATTATCCTTTGGGCAACGCGTTTTTTGACTGCTGTAACCGACACGACGATTGCTACGACGATTGCCGAAACAACCCTTCGAAAGACCAATGCGACGGCGCGTTCCTGAAATGCATGCTCAGAGCATGCGCAGGAGGCACCGGACTTCAAACACATGCCTGCCAGGTCTTAGCTGACAGCTATTACGAGGCGGTGCATCTAGGTGGGAACGGAGCGTTTCAGTCGGCCCGGCGTGCGTGCAAAGCAAATGGCTGCCCCCCAGCGCCTGGGCCGGGATTCAAACGGTAAGTACGACTGACATATGTGGACCCCATGGATTGTCGCAACCGTGGTGGCCGCCGCCGGCGGCTTCGGCAGGCGAGGGCAAATTCCATGACGGCGAGCATCGGAATCAGTGAGCGTTTATCGCGATGCGCGAAGTAGTCGCGCAGCTGCTCGAGCTCCCCTGGAGTCGGCCGGCGAGCGCGCTTGCGCGCCTTGCCGATGAGGTGGAGCTCCGTGCACGCATTGCGTGCCTGCTGGACGATCTCGGGTCGCACCGGAACCTCCCTGACGCTCCTGGCGGCCCGAAGCACCACTCCCGTCCAGATGAGGTCGTTCGCAACAGTCGCCGGCCCCGCGCCTTTGGCGCGCCTCGAGCGCACATGATCGATCAGTGCCGCAGACGTCAGGGTGAGTGCGTTGCACTTGCCGAGCGCATGGCGCTCCAGTAACTCCAGGTGAGCCTGTTTGCTTCGCTGCCACTTCGAGATGGTCTCAAACGTGTCGATGTACCAGCGGATGAGCTCGGCGAGCGTGGGTGCACCGTGTTGAACCCTCGTCAGCGCGGAAGGATCCTCCAGAACAACCTCGCGGTGTTTGGCCCAGGTCACTGCCGCTGCGCGATGCGCGAAAGTCTTGTACTCCTGGTGGACGACGGTCTTGCCCCTGCGAATGCGGACGATCGCGGTGTACCGCGTAGATCCATCGGCCTGCTTGCGCGCACGGATCGTTGCCATGCTGAGTTCCTGGAGGAGTCAAGCTATTCTTGACACCTATACGGCACCTCTGCAACCCATAAACTCCCCGTAACCCGCAGGAATACGCTGAAACACACAGCATGGAAAGCCCTGGAAAAATAGGCAATTCCGTCGAGAATTCGGCTGGAAAGATCGACCGGCGAGTGTCGGTCGCTCCCATGATGGATTGGACCGACCGCCACTGCCGCTACTTCCTGCGCGGCTTCTCGCCCGATGTGCTGCTGTACAGCGAGATGATCACCGCGGCGGCGATCGGGCGCGGTGACGGGGCGCGACTCCTGAGGTTCGATCCCGAAGAGCACCCGGTCGCGCTGCAGGTGGGCGGCAGCGAACCTCGCGAGCTCGCCGCCGCGGCACGCGCCGGCGAACAGGCCGGCTACGACGAGATCAACCTGAACTGCGGCTGTCCGAGCGATCGCGTCGTCAGTGGCGCCTTCGGCGCCTGCCTGATGCTCGAGCCCACGCGGGTTGCCGAGTGCGTGGCCGCAATGCGCGCGGCGGTGCGCGTGCCGGTCACGGTCAAAATGCGCATCGGCGTGGTGAGCAGCGCGAAGCGGGAAGT
>Ga0307477_10002872_pt1 | contig 13082 bp, 8 predicted proteins | sample atmos_gasesECM2C_FD_203316 | JGI IMG/M metagenome (GOLD analysis project Ga0307477, IMG submission 203316) | Hardwood forest soil microbial communities from Morgan-Monroe State Forest, Indiana, United States - atmos_gasesECM2C_515 | ecosystem: Environmental > Terrestrial > Soil > Temperate...
AGCTCACCGTGCCCCTCCTTGAGGGGAAGGGGTTGCCTTGCAGCTTGATGGAGGGCGTATAGTTGGAGTCAATGTACGCGCTCCCGTCCACGACGACGTTGTCTCCATACCCGTCACAGTTCAGGGCGGGACCGGCGCCGCCCGCTAACAGCACAAGAGGAGCAACCGGGACGGTGGTGGTTGTCGTTGAGGGCGCGATGGTCGTCGAAGTCCCAGGTTGAGTTGTTGTTGTACCAGATACCGTTGTTGTCGTCACGGCCACGGTTGTACTCGTTGGCGTGGTCGTCGGAGTCGTAGTAACAGTCGTCGTGGTCGTACTGGTTGAAGGCTGGCCCGGCGACCCCCCGTTGGCCTCATTACTTCGAGGAGCCGCCACCAGGTTGAACTGGTAGCCGCTGGTCGGCTCGCCTGAAGCCAAACTGATGCTTGACACCTCCGCGGATGGCAACCAGCCCGTCGCGGCTTGGGCCTCGCAGGCGGTCCCGTAGACCGCAGGGTCGCAGTCCGCCGTATACACGACGTTGACAACGGGGTCAATTACGTTCCTGGCGACGGGATCGTTTGAATAAGCTGTCGCCGACCCATTGGCGCACACCTCGCGCGCAATTGCGATGGTGGTAGTTACGAAGTCGCCAGTGGACAGTGTGGTCGTCGGTGTGATGTACCCGGTCGCGGAGGCCTCTGCGCCTAGGAAGGTGGTGGAGGTGGTCCCCGTGTACGTAATAGTCGCTGTCCCTGAACTAGTCGCCACAAGGAGGGACCCGGAGGTAGGAAAAGCCGTGGTTGAAGCGACATCGAGGACCCCTGAGCCATTGAAGCTACTGATTGCAGCGCCACCAGAACCGGCCGCGACCGAAGTTGAAGGCGCGTCCGGGGCCGGGGTGACCCAATACGAAACAACGGTTTCTGTCTGGGTGCCGGCATTGTTCCACGACAGCCCCAACAGGAAGTCATTGTTCAACCCCGATGTTGGGGGAGGGCACAATGGCGGTCCATTATCTGGGGTTGGCGGGGCTCCTATGACGTTCGAGCCTGGCCAGCTGTCGCTCCCGGCAGCGCCGGGGGTCGAGATCTCAAATGAGCTCTGGATGTCACGTGTGTAAAAGGCCGAGGCAATCTGGGCGGCCGAGGAGTCGGTGATCCTGTTCTGGACGCTCCCCTCATTGTCGATGGTGACGATAAATGCCGCAGCAATAGCGCCCATTATGATTGAGAGGATGGCCACCGATACAAGCAGTTCTGTAAGCGTAAAGCCGGCGGCCCCACGGCGTCGCCGTCGAGCCGCAGCCAGGCCGCGGAAGACAAGCTTGCTCACTGGATGTTGACCTGTCTGTAGATGCCGTACATAGCCGACACAAGGGCTATCGCCACGAAACCCACGATCAATCCGACGACAATGATTACCGCCGGCTCCATGAGCATCGTGAAACGGTTTATCTTGTACTCGAGATCGCGGTCGAGGTAATGAGCGGCAGCTTTTAACTGGTCGTCCAGGCTGCCGGTGCTCTCTCCCACGGTGATCATCCGCCGCGCCGCCCCAGGGAACATCCCGGTAGCCGCGAGCGGTCCGGCAAGCCCCTCACCTCTCATCATAGCTGCCCGGGCCTCGGTGAGCCGCTTGCGGAAGAGCATGTTCTGAGTTGCCGCTGTGGTCACAGCTACAGCCTCAGGGAGGTTGACGCCGGCACTCACCATCGAAGAAAGGAGGCGCAGGAAGCGCTCGACGATGGCGATGTGGATCATGTCGCCGATCACAGGTATTTTCAGTATCAGCCTGTCCTTCAGCTCCCTGCCTCCGCTGGTGCGTGATACGAGAAACCCAACTGTTCCGACAATGATCAGCACTCCTGCCAGATAGAGCCCGTACTTTCCCAACTCGTTGCCCAAAGTGAGCAGCATGCGGGTGGGGAGCGGCAATTTGGCGTGGAACGAGTTGAAGAACCCCTGGAATTTAGGCAGCACGTACACGACAAGGACGGTGGACACAACGAGGGCGAGGCACACTACGATTATCGGGTAGGCAAGTGCCGACTTGATCTTGCGTGCAGTTTCGGCCTCCCTTTCCAGGTAATCAGCCAACTGGTCCAAGACGATGTCCAGGTTCCCGGTCAGCTCAGCCGAGCGCAGTACCTCGACCGCGTAAGGCGGGAAGAGCCCAGGGTATAGCGAGGCCGCCTCCGAGAAGCGGGCACCAGCCTCGAGCGACGTCCGCATGCCCTCTAAGGCGGAGCCCATAACCTTGTCGGTGGAATCCTCTGAGAGCACAGCGAGCGCGTCGAGCACCGGGATGCCAGAGCGAATGAAGACAGCCAGCTGACGGCATAGGTGCATGAGGTCGCGCTTGCCGACCTTCTTGGCTGTTATCTCGAACTGTAAGAGGCTCTTTTTCGGTGTGATCGAGATCGGTTGAAGGTCCTTGTCGACCAGGATGTCGTGGAGAGCGCCGATGGCAGACGCGTTGGCGATGCCGGAGATGACCGCGCCGTCCGGAGATGCGGCTGCGTAACGGAACTTGGGCACAGGGTTACCTCGATCTCATAGCGAATAGATGCTCCGGACTACCTCTGAAATAGTGGTGATGTCCTGCTCGACCAGGGACACGCCTTCTTCCCGTAGGGTACGCATGCCTTGCTTTGTGGCCACGCGGCGGAGCTCGTCCTGCGTAGCCCATCCCACGAGGAGGCGGCGGATCTCGGGGGTCATGTGGAGGAACTCATAAACGCCGATACGGTCCATGTAGCCGGTGCCGGCGCAGATGTTGCAGCCCCGCCCCCGGAGGAACTCCCGCTTTGGGTGGCCCCCAGCTTCCTCGTAAAACGCCACTTCCTCGACGTTAGGTATATAAGGGCTGGCGCAGCTCTGGCAGGTGCGACGCAAGAGCCTTTGGCTCACGATCCCGAGCACCGAAGAGGCCACCAGGAACGCTTCGATACCCATGTCCAAGAACCTGTGCAAGGCAGCCACCGAGTCGGTCGCGTGGAGAGAAGTCACCACGAAGTGGCCGGTGAGCGCGGCCTGAGTTGCGATGCGGGCGGTGTCGGTGTCGCGGATCTCCCCCACCATGATCACGTCGGGGTCCTGGCGCAGGATCGCTCGCAGGCCGTCGGCGAACGTGACCCCTGCTTGCTCGTTGGTCTGGATCTGGTTGACGGTCGGGAAGACTGCTTCCACGGGGTCCTCGATCGTCACGATGTTGCGGGCGCGTTCGTCGATCTCGGCAAGTGTGGCGTACAGGGTAGTCGTCTTGCCGCTACCGGTTGGCCCGGCGGCGACCACCATCCCGAACGGTGAGCGGATCATCTTGCTGTACGAGTGGTGTGTGTCTGTGGGCATGCCGAGCTCGTGCAACTTCAGCAGCGACCGGTCCTTGCTGAGGAGCCGCATAACGCACTTCTCGCCGAACACCGTGGATATGGTCGAAACGCGCACGTCCACGCCATGGCTGTCAACTTCCAAGTTGAACTGCCCGTCCTGAGGCCGCCGCCGCTCGACAATGTTCATGTTGGCGAGGATTTTGACACGGCTGACAAGAGGGGCGGCCAAGCTGACCGGGAGCGAGATGACGTCGGTGAGGCTGCCGTCGATGCGGAACCGCACGCGCGTCTGGCCCTCAGTCGGCTCGACGTGGATGTCTGAGGCCCGGTCCTGAAGAGCCTGCATGACCAACTTGCTCACCAGCTGCGCCACCGGGGACGTCGAGCTGGATGCTTCCTCTTTGGCCACCACGCTCGGGGAACGCCCGCTTTCGGTAGCCACGAAAACCTTTACCAACCGGTCGACATCCGACAGTGCGCGGTAGGCACGGTCGATGGCTTGGCGCGCCTCGGTCGGAGGTACGGCGTAAACCTTCACCGGGCCGCCAACCGCTGCCCGGATCCTTTCCTCCAGCCCGGGCCGGATGTCCCCGGCGATCACTTCCAGGACCCCGCCGGCGTCGCGGAGAACAAGGATGTTGAGCTCACGCGCCAGGCTCTCGGGCACGCGCGCGGCCACAGCAGGGTCGGGCACCTGCCTGCTCAGGTCAATGGTGGGAACGCCGAACTGTCCCGCCAAAGCCTTGACGAGCGCACGCTCGTTGACGACGCCCATACCGACTAAAAGCTCGCCCAAACGAAGCCCGGAACCGACTTGGTTGGCTAAGGCCGCCGCCAGTTGGTCCCCACTGATGACGCCGTCGTCGACGAGCAGGCCACCCAGCCGGCCAGTTACCGGTGCGACCGCGTGCTCCGCATCGACCGGCGTGAGCTCACGCCTCGAATGGCTATGGGCGCCCGGCTCTTGCGCATCGTTCGCCGAACCGTAGCTACGATGTAAATCGATAACCCCGATGGCTGAGTGGGCAAACTCGGCGTCCCGTTCGATACCGGCACTGTCGAGCACCTCGTCCGAGGGAGCGACGTAACCGGTCGTCGCAGTCGGCGCGGACAGCGCTGTCGCCGCCGGCGTTTTGGCATCCTTTTTCCGATCGGAGTGCGCCGGGCGTGGCCCGTCATTTCCCTTCCCCCAAAGACGCGCCATCAGACTGTCTCCTCGGCCACTTGCCGGGTGGCCTTAGCCACAGCCGCGTCGCAGGTCGAGACGATGTCTCCACCGGGCGGCACCTGCTCGGCCCATTCGGTGAGCACAGAGCCGTCCGAAATCCCGCCCATCACCAGCGGGAGCCCGCTGCGAAGGCCGCAAATAGCTCCCATCTCCGAGAAGGGCAGCCGTTCACGGGGCCGGCTATGGACATCCAGGACGGCATCGACGGGGTGCTTGTCCAAAGGGCAACCGCGCCCTGGCACCAACGCGTTGCACGGGAAGGGGGCCTCGACGCTATCGGCACACCGGTGGACCTTGCGCCCAGCCGCTAGGAGCTGTGCCGCTACATCCGCGATCGCCCAGTCGTCTACCCCAACGACCAGGACTTCTGCGGCCAGGCCAACGGTGCTCGGCAGTTTCGTCGAGCCGGCGAGGCCGAGGTGTTCAAGTTGTGAAAGGTTGATGTTGGTCACTGCAACCGACTATGTTCCAGCAGCGTCACCTGGTCCCCTCTGTAGTAACAACAGGCTCCCAACTTGTTGGCTAGCCTTGTGGCAGCTCACCGAGGTCTAGCTGAGCTCACGGAGGGTAGTTCATGGACCAGCAGCAAAGCGCCCGTGTTCTTGTGGTGGACGACGACGAGCAGCTGGCCGAACTGCTCAGGTTTGTCCTCGCGGGCGAGGGTTACGAGGTGGTTGTCGCACTGGACGCGGCCAGCGCAATCGCGAGTGCTCGCGAAGAAAATTTGGACTTGGTCGTGCTCGATGTGGGCCTCGGCGACGACGACGGTCGGATGGTCTTGGCCGAGATCCGCAAGTTGCGCGACCTGCCGGTGATCTTCATGAGCGGGCAAGGTGACCCCGCCGAGCGGATCCTCGGGCTGCGCCTGGGTGCAGACGACTACCTGGTCAAGCCGTTCGCGCCGTTGGAGCTGGCTGCTCGCGTCGCCAGTGTCCTGCGCCGTGCACAACGCTCGAACGCCGAGGCACTCGAAGCCACGCCCCCCATCGACGGCGTCGTCGTAGACGAGCGGACGAGGGACGTCTTTGTCGACCAGCGCCCAGTGGAGCTCACGGCCAAGGAGTTCGACCTGCTGGCTTTCTTCGTCAGGTCACCCCGCCAGGTCTTCAGCCGCGGCCAGCTCTTGGAGCACGTGTGGGCTTCCCGCCCGGGGTGGCAGGACGAGGCCACGGTGACCGAGCACGTCCGCAGGCTCCGCTACAAGATCGAAAAGGACCCAGAGAACCCCCGCTGGCTGACGACCGTGAGGGGTGTCGGTTACCGCTTCGAGCCCTAAGCCTCCGGGTTGAGCGCCCTTGCCTCTAGCAGGACTGCCACGCTGAACACAAGTTCTTCGGGCCGGTACGGTTTGTGAAGGACATGGGTGTGGGGCCCCTCGGCCGGGAGCGCCCCGGCTGCCTCCGAGTAGCCTGTTACGAACAACACCGGCAGCTGAGCCGTGCCCGCGTGCAAGGCGCTCGCCACCTCGAGGCCCGAGCGGCCGGGCAACATCACGTCCGTCACCAGCACGTCGAATGGGCCGCCGCTCCTGGCTGCTTTCAGCGCGGCTTCCCCGTCGCCTGCCCTGGTGACCTCGAGGCCGGCTTCTTGCAGCGCGCGAGCCCCCAGTTCTCGCAGCTCATGTTGGTCTTCGACCAGGAGCGCTCGCCCTGAGATCACCTTGCCCGCGGGCCAGGCCTCGCCGGGCGTGTCTTCGCTCACCACGGGCGGGCCCTCCCGGAGCGGCAGCCAGACCACCACGGTTGTCCCCTGGCCGAGGACGCTTTCGATCTCGAGGTGGCCTCCTGCCTCGCCAACCAGGGCGTGCACGGTGGGAAGCCCGAGCCCGGTGCCGCGGTTGCTGTCCTTGGTGGTGAAGAACGGCTCGAGGCAGCGTGCTCGCACCTCCTCGGTCATCCCAGGCCCGTTGTCGGCCACGGTCAGCACTGCCCAGCCCGACGGGGCCGGCTTGGGCGGCACGTGCGGCGCGCCAGCGCCGTCGGTCCCGTCGGTCACGAGCGCGAGCTTTATCAATAGCGAGCCGCCTACACTTTCCATGGCTTGACTGGAGTTGAGGGTCAGGTTGAGCGCCAGCTGTTCGGCACCGGCGGGGGTCAAGGAGACGACCACAGGCTCGTCCGGCAACTTGACGGTGGTGCTGACAGCCTGGCCCGCCAAGCGGTCGAAGACTGGGAGCAGGTCACGCAGCTCACCCGCCAGGTCAACCGCAGTGGCGCCTTCATGCGGGGCCCTGGCGAGCCCGAGCAGCTGCTGGGTCAGTGAGGCCGCTCGCCTGGCGGCCCGGTTGATGTTTGCTACGGCGACACGTTGCGCCTCGGCCTCGGGGTTGCGCCCAAGGACTTCTGTGTAGCCGATGATGACCGTGAGCAGGTTGTTGAAATCGTGCGCAACCCGACCGGCGACCAGGCCCATGGCTTCGAGCCTTTGGGCTTGCACCAGCACCCGCTCCGCACGCTTGACCTCGCTCAGGTCGGTTGCCGCCACAAGGACCGTCAGCTCGTCGGCGCCGTCAGAGACCCTTGGCATCAGGGCAGCCGAAAGGGACAGTTCGAAAGGCTCAGCCGACACGACCCGGTTCGCCACGCCCCCCGTAATTCGGACGTGCTCGGCAAGCTCCTGGAAAGCGGCCCTGACGGCTGGGGGTGGCACCACGGCGCCCGCCCCTCCGTCCCAGCCGAAGAGACGTTGCGCCGCGGGGTTGGCCAGGGTGACCTCTGCCCCGGCCCCGAGGCCGATAAGCGCCACTGGCGAGGTGCTCACGACGGCCCTAACGCGCGCTTCTTGAGCAAGTGCGGCGCCGGTCCCAACGGCGCGCTCGAACGCGACCGGGATCAGGGAGGCCAGGGAGGCTAACACGAGCTCTTCCTCGCTGGAGAGCTCCCGGCGCGCGAACACGACCAGCGCCGCTCGCCGCCGGACCTGGTTGGGTAGGAGTGGGTACGCGACCCATCCCGGGTTGCGAGCCACCCGCCGGCCATTGGTCTCCGTGAAGGCTTGCTCGGCCAGCTCATCGTCGACCTGGCCGGAACGAGCTTCGACGATGCTCCCATCGAGCATCCACCACCGCGCTATGGCGCCGTCGGCCTCCTGGATGGCCCGGGCCTCCATGCACGCGACCTTGAGGACCTCATGGGGGGTGGCAGCACCGGCCAGCTTGGCCGCGGCGTTAGCTAGACGCCGGAGGCGTCGTACCGCACGCGCTTGTTCCTTGGAGGCCTCTTCCATTTCCCTGTGGAGGGTGCTGCGGTCGAGGGCGGCTGCCAGTCGGCTCGCCACTTCCGCGCCGACCCTGAGAGCCGACGGCCGGAAGGCACGCCGGTGGGGCCCGGTCGCGGCCACGAAGTACCCGACCGTTATCCCGCCTTCGGCGATCGGCGCCAGCAGCAACGACTCGGCCTTGAGCCGCTGGCGGAGCTCGCTGATCGCCCCGGCTGGCTCGTTACCCTCGAAGGCCAGTACGGCAGAGCTTTGGGCGTGCGGGGACCCGATCGGCGCCCACGCTTTCGGCCCGTTGAGGCCACTGCCCGCTTCGGTCCGGTACGCGACCGTCTTGAGCTGGCCCCCAGGGCCCACCATTTCGATGGCGCACAGGTCGGCAAAGGTCGGCACGCAAACTTCCGCTACCCGCCGGACCGCCTGCTCGTAATCCTTTGTGGTGGTATCGAGGGCCCTCGAGACATCAGCCAGCAGCTCCAGGCGCTGTAGTGCTTCGGTCGCAGACCGCCGGGCGATGTCCCCATCGGTCTCGCGAGGGTAGGCCGCCTTGGTCAGTTCAGGCACGAGCTGTTGCCTCCTCGAGCCTGTCCGCCGGCGTTGCCGGCGCGGTGACGCAGTGGCGCGATGTGCTCGAGAAGTTGTGTGTTATCGCGTCCATTTCGCCCTTTTCTCACCCAATGAGCAACTCAGGCAGGCCCGGATTCGCTAGATGGTAGCGCCCAGACCTACTCGAATAATGGGGAGACCGCGCTTATCGTCGTCGCACGCGCTCCACGTGGTCGTCGGTGCCGGAAGGCCGTTCTTTCTTTCTTGTTTCCTCGCCTTTGAGGCATTTCTTGACACTCGTGGTGTCGCAAGAGTTCCGGTCGCGCCAGTGCTTTGCGCGGGTGGCCAGTGGCGTTCAGTGGTTGTAGGAGTGGCTATGATCGTGCGGATGTCGAAGGGCCTGCACGCTCGTCGGGACGTCCCCCCGCCGACTACCCGCCCAGAGGCCCTCCGAGCTACCCAGCCAGTCGCCAAGCCACCGCCCCACCATGGGCTTGCTTGGCGAGACGCCGGGCGCTTCGTCTTGAGCTCCAATCTAGCGCTGGGACTGATAATGGCGGTGCTGTCTTGGCCCTACGGCGCCGCCTCATTGGTACCCACCAATGGTTTCGACCCGGGTTGGATGGCCGCCCTCGAAATGTCGGCACACCAAGGATTGCCCTTCGGTACTCACGTTGTCTTCGCGTACGGGCCGCTCGGGTTCCTCGCAGTTTGGCCGTTGTATTTCACGGCCACGGCCATCTTGGCGTTCGTCTTCTTGCTCGCCTTGTACACCACGGTATTCGCAACACTCATTTGGTCTTTGCGCCAAACCGTGCCGCTCGCTGCTGCCCTCGTCGTAGCGTTCGTCGCGGGAGCCGTCTCAATCAATGTCGTCGCCTTCCTCTACACAGGTGAGCCCGAGAAGGCACTCGCACTAACCCTAATTGGGTGCGTATACGCGCTCAGCCGACCGGCCGATCGGCCTGCGCCTCAACTGCTATGGCTAGGTTCCGGTATCGGCCTCGCGATCCTCGCTTTGGTGAATGTCAGCACTGGCGTGGGTATGGCCGTGACCTTGGTTATCACGGTCGTGTCGCTTCAAGGCGGGCGGCGTTTGGCCACAACGCTGATTGCGCTCGGGTCGGTTCCGACATTGGCTGTAGCGTGGTTCGCGACAGGTAACGGTTTCAGCAATATCTTCGCCTTCGTTCGCGGGAGCGCGGCCATCATTAGCGGTTACAGCTCCGCTGTATCGGGTCCTCCGCCATACCCTGCCGAAGAGTACACGTATTGGCTGGCGGCTCTGCTAGCGGCGCTTGTGGTGGGGTTGGTCGTAGGCTCCAGTTGGAGGTTACCGCTCCGGGCCCGGCTCGGTACTTGCCTCGTGTCCCTGGTCGTCGTCTGGCAGCTCTTCAAAGAAGGCTTCGTCCGCTTCGACGTCTACCACGTCCCGGTTTTCTTCGCGACCGCACCGCTGGTGGTTGCCGCCTTCGCACCGGCGCTTCGCACGTGGCGGTGGCGCACGGCACTCGCGGGTGGGGTGTTGGTAACGTCGCTGACCGCCGGAATTGTCGCGTCCTTCCCGACCGATCTCATCCGCCCCGGCACCGGCGCAGGGAACTTCGCCCGCGAGGTCGCCACCCTCGTATCTCCTGGGAGGCGTTCGGCGGAGATCGAATCATCGCGTCTGGCGCTCCAGTCAGAGTACCTTGTGCCCCCCTCGATGTTGGCCCACATGGAGGGCCACACTGTAGATGTCGACCCCTGGGAGCAGACGGTCATCTGGGCATATCCAAGCCTGCGGTTCGACCCCCTGCCTGGTCTTCAGGGTTACAGCACCTACACCACGTCACTGGACAAACTCGACGTGCACTACCTCGCCTCCTCCGATGCACCCAAGTACATCCTCCGCCAGCCACCGGCCGCACCCGACGACCTTGACCCCACGTTTGAACCCCCCGCCACTCAGATCGCGGTCGAATGCCGCTATCGCCAAGTGGCCGCCGACCTCTCATGGCAGCTGGTGGAGAGGACTACCGACCGTTGCGGGTCGATGCGACCCCTGGGCATCGTCTCAACGGGTCTCAACCAGTTCGTCCCCGTGCCCTCGGCCGGCCCGGGACAAGCGATCGTTGCGACCATCCAATTGAATCTGTCGTTGTGGTGGAGGCTGCAGAACGATGTCTTCAAACCCCCTACCGTCTACATGACAACCAACGGCGGCGCGACGGTCTATACGTTCTCACCCGGCACTGCGACAAGCCTGCACCTACTGCAGCCGGCTTCCACCCTTCTCTACAACCCTGAGTTCACGCCACCGAAGATCACGAACCTTTGGTTCACCATCCGTAATGAGGGCACCACCACGTCAGGCGTAATTGTCCGGTTCTACGCCCTGCCCATGGCATAGGTCATAATATATGCGTCGTGGCACGATGCATCTGCACGATCGTGCCTGGACTCTTGTCGCTGATTCGATGACGGTATTATTGCGCGACCGTCTGGCTATGCGAGCGGTCTGGTCTTGGTCGGCACGCCGCCTTGTACCCGAAGTAGCGAGGACCCCCCGAAATGAGCTAATCGGGCTGTTCACCGTTTTACGGTTCTCCCCGTTCGTGGCCGCTTTCGGATCGGTCTTTCGCCCTTCGGAGCGGAAATCCAAGACCTCCTCTTGCTGTAGTCGCTCCCTTTCCTCAGAGGTTCCTCGTAGGGCACTTTCTGGCGTCCACAAGGTACCCATTTCGCCGCCGGCTGCGGGGTCCGCCAACCACACCGGCAAAGCTGGTACGAAGAGATCATGAGTACCCGCACTCCGACCACCCGTGGGCCCGCTCCGGCCAGGCCCCAAAGGCCTGCTCCAGCGAGCCCCCCTAAGCCTACCCCGGCGAGTTCCAGCGCGGCTGCTCCCACGAGCCCCCGCGGCCCGGGGGTAAAGCCGCGAGTGAGCGTTTTCACGCCGAGTCACCAGCCGCGTTACCTCGACAACTGCTTGCGGACCCTTCTCGCTCAGACCTACGAGGACTGGGAGTGGGTGGTGGTGCTCAACCAGGGGGCACGCTGGCGTCCGCCATCTGAGGACCCCAGGATGCGGGTGCTTGTGAACGACGACCTCGACGGCGTTGGGGCGGCCAAGCGCCATGCCTGCTCGGTCACGCGGGGGGAGCTTTTGGTGGAGCTGGACCATGACGACGAGCTTCGCTCCGACGCCTTGGAGCTGATCGTAAAAGCTTTCGATGACAACCGTAAGGTCGGGTTCGTGTTCAGCGACTTCGCCCAGATCAAAGAGGACGGGACACGGGACGACACCCGTTTCGATGAAAGGAACGGCTGGGTGTACCGGGAGACCAAGGTCAACGGGCGGGCCGTACTGCGGTGCGATGCCATGGAGGCCTACCCGCACAACGTGAGCTACATTTGGTACGCCCCCAATCACGTGCGTGCGTTCCGCCGTGACGTGTACGAGAGGGCAGGTGGTTACGACGCGAGCAAAGATGTGCTCGACGATCAAGATCTCATGTGCCGGCTTTTCCAGCTCTCGGACTTCCACCGCCTAGACGAGTGCGTCTACTTGCAGCGCATGCACAAGAAGAACACCCAGCGGGAGGCTGAGACCAACGCCCGCATCCAAAAAGAGACTGTCGACCTGTACGACCGCTACGTGGAGCCGAACGCACTGGCCTGGGCGAAGCGGCATGGTTTGGCGGCCTTGGACCTCGGGGCCGCCCACAACAAACCAGCCGGCTATCTCGGCCTCGACCAGCACGCCCGCGCGGGGGTAGACATCGTCGCCGACATCTCATTGGGGATCGACCTACCGGACTCGAGCGTGGGCCTCGTCCGTGCCGTGGACTTCTTCGAGCACGTTCCCGACAAAATCGCTTTGTTCAACGAGCTCTACCGTGTACTCGCACACGGGGGGATGGTGCTATCGCTCACACCGAGCACCGATGGACGTGGTGCGTATCAGGATCCCACCCACGTCGCGTTCTACAACGAGAACTCCTTCTGGTACTTCACCGACCGCCAGTACGCCCAGTTCGTTCCTTCCATCAAATGTCGCTTCCAGGTGAGCCGGCTGGTCACGTACTTTCCCAGCCAGTGGCATGAAGAGCACAAAATCCCTTACGTTTGCGCCAACCTCGTTGCAATCAAGGACGGCCCCCGTCAAGGTGGGTTCCTCCTTATCTAAGGACCGGGTCCCTCACTCCGCTTCAGCTAGGTCGTTTTGGTAGTCGTCCCCGTTTTCGGCCCTTTGGCGGTCTTGGTTGCCGTCTGCTTCGTGGAAGGGAACGTTATACCCGCCGGGATGTAGGCTGCGAGGGCAGGGTCCAGGCGCAGACCGTATTCGAGGTAGAGGAAACCCTTTGTTTTCTCGCCGTGTTTGATCATGAGAACTCCAAGGTTGAAGTTGGCAGAGGCGTTGTTGGGCTCAACCTGGAGATCTCGAAGATAGTACCCTTTCGCGCCCGAGGGGTTGAACGGCGTTTCGAGCACCCCCATGTTATATAGGGCACGCGAAAATTTCGGGTTGATTTGTAGAACTGTCGCGTAGGCACTCGTTGCCTCCGCAACTAAGCCGCGCAATTGGTATATATATCCCAGGTCGTAGTGAGCATAAATGTTCCCGGGATCCCGCACGGCGGCAGCCCGGTAGTCCACAAAGGCCTGGTTCAGGTTCCCCGCCCGTTCGGCAGCCAAACCTTCGTTTACAAGTTGGTTGGAAGCGGCGGTTGCGCTTAGGGCGGTTGTTGTGGTTGTGGTGGAACCCGAGGTTGGGCCCGAGCACGCTGCCGAAA
>Ga0307477_10002873_pt1 | contig 13070 bp, 11 predicted proteins | sample atmos_gasesECM2C_FD_203316 | JGI IMG/M metagenome (GOLD analysis project Ga0307477, IMG submission 203316) | Hardwood forest soil microbial communities from Morgan-Monroe State Forest, Indiana, United States - atmos_gasesECM2C_515 | ecosystem: Environmental > Terrestrial > Soil > Temperate...
GAGGCGTTGCGCCGCGCCGTTTATGGCGGCAATTGCCCAAACTCGTCGGGCATCCCGCAACTGGGCGAATTTCTTTTCCAGCCGCGCTGCGTTAACCCCCTGTTCCGGTGGGGATCCCATCCCGCTCGGGTACTCAGGCCGTTAGCAACTGCTCGACCCGCTGGGTGGCGGTAGTCTCATCAATTCGCTCGACCGCGGCGAACTCGCGCACGAGACGATCAAGCGCGGCTTGGTAGATCTGTCGCTCGCTATAGGATTGCTCTGGCTGACCTACATTGCGGTAGAGATCGCGAACCACCTCGGCAATCGAACCGGGGTCACCGGAAGCGATCTTGGCCTGATATTCCTGGGCGCGCCGGCTCCACATGGTGCGTTTAGCCCGTGAACGCCCGCGCAGCTTCGCTAGGGCCGCATCCATCTCCTTGCGGCTCGACAGCCGACGCAGACCGGAAACCTTCGCCTTGGCCAGTGGTACTCGCAGCGTCATGCGGTCTTTGTCGAAGTGCACCACAAAGACATTGAGCGTATGACCAGCGATCTCCTGCGTTTCGATTCCGACGATTTTACCGACCCCATGGGTTGGGTACACCACGAGATCACCGGCGGCAAATGGAACCTTTTCCGAAGTCATGTCCGTCTCTCACAATCGATCCGCTGGGCATTGCCGGGACGCTTCCGTCGATCGCCGCACAGCGCGACAGCAACCGTCGACGACTCGACGAGGAGCGGGGAGGTGTCACCGCATCAACGTCAGAATATCGTAAAAAGCCTGTTTGAGGCTAGCGGATCGGGTGTACCAACTCCACAAATCGGATATCGGAGCCCGCGGACCATCACCTCCCGGTACACTGGCCTGGCTAGCTCCCGCCCGGATTAGGACTGAAATACTTATCGTACTTGTCCGGCACATCCTTCCACTGATCGGCATCAGCGGGATAAGTCTTCTTACGCGTGATGTTAGGCCAAGTCACCGCATATTCACGGTTGAGTTCTAGCCATCGCTCGGCCGGTGGTTCGCTGTCGGGAATGATAGCCTCGACCGGGCATTCAGGCTCGCAGACCCCGCAGTCGATGCATTCATCGGGATGGATTACCAACATGTTCTCGCCCTCGTAGAAGCAGTCGACCGGGCAGACTTCCACGCAATCCATGTATTTGCATCGGATGCAGGCTTCTGTGACTACGTAGGTCATGGTGATGGTTATTCTCCTGAGCTTTACTAGCCGTCTCGCCCGGAGGTGAGGTCACATCGTCGGGGTAGCCCCCGGCCCGAGAGGGCGGTGGCGCGCCATGCAACGCGCGATAACCGGTACATAGATAAGTCGACCAACGTAACGTACCAGGCTCTCATCGGATTTGGCGATCTCATTGTCGGCGCAGGCAACAGCCTTTCACATCGACCGGCTTCCCGAGACGGTCCGGATTGCCGGTCGGAGTGAACGTGAACGAGTACTCCTCCGGCCGCCGCCTCATCCTCGTCGGGCCGACCGACGTGGCACCTCATGCGCTTTTGCCTAACATGCGGGCTCACCGATGGGCAACCCCATACGGGTTGGGGTTTTCTTCAAATACTCGAACAAATGGCTCCCGTTCCGAGCCAACATCTATATGTATCTGACGTCATTCCAAAATCGGTCGTGAACTCCAACCATCTCATTTTCCACTTTCGAAGCATCCCGATGGAAATCAACCGCCGCCTTGGCCGTTGTTCGCTGACTAGCCACTCCAATCACGGATTCGAACGTGAAGAAGCGCGGAAAGATCGTCGTTCTCCACTTCGCCGCCCAAATGCCGCTCGCGGGCGTCGCATGTCAAGCGCTGCATTATCTTTTGGGAATCGAACAACTCGGTTATGAAGCCTGGTATATTGAAGATAATGGAGCCAATCCTTACGATCCACGGGCGAATAGCGTCGTGATGCGGTGCGACTACAATGTTGCGTATTTGAGACGCATAATGGAGCATTACGGATTTGGGGATCGATGGGCCTACTGGGACGCGATCCGAAATGTTTGTCACGGGTTGTCCTGCGACCGCATGCGATCGCTTTACGCCGAGGCTGCGGCCGTGATCAACCTTTGTGGTGCGACAAGGCTACGCGAGGAGCATCTCGCTTGTCCTGTCCGAATCATGATCGATACTGATCCCGTCTATGAGCAGATTAAATACGCGAAGGCCGATCGAGCGGCCCGCACCTATCTTGACGCCCACACACATTTCTTCACGTATGGCGAGAATCTCGGGGCCCCGGATTGCCCAGTGCCACTGTGCGATGTGCCATGGCGCCCAACTCGGCCACCGGTGGATCTCCGCCTTTGGCCCGGGCCGCGGGACGAACCCGTATCTTTTACGACCATCGGTACTTGGGAGAACAGGGGTAAGAACATCGAATTCGAAGGGTCGCAATACGTTTGGTCAAAACACGTGAATTTTCTGCAGTTTGTCGATTTGCCTAGTTGCCGGCCGAGGACATGTTTTCGCATGGCGATGATGCCGCCCGATGAGCACGTGCGTGCCGCGTTAGAGGGGCGCGGCTGGAGCCTGGTCGATCCCCGTCCGATCTCCGCTGATATGTCGCGTTACCGCAATTTCATCGCCCATTCGGGCGGCGAGTTCACGGTCGCTAAGGACATTTACGTACGACCGAACAGCGGTTGGTTCAGCGATCGCAGCGCTTGCTACCTTGCCGCCGGTCGGCCAGTGGTGACGATGAGCACAGGATTTAGCAAATTCTACCCGGTCGGCCGCGGCCTTTTCAAATACACCACCCATGAGGAGGCGCTTGCTGCTATCGACGCAATCACTGCTGACTATCCAATTCATAGCCGTGGAGCGCGAACACTCGCCAGAGAATATTTTTCCGCTGATCGCGTCATCGGCGCGTTGTTATCGGCAACCGGGCTCTGAGGGCGATGGACCTCGGCTTCACAAGATAGTGCCGACAGAATTCAGATCTTGCGACCTTGAGTAAGGGACAGGCCCCATCCTTAGAAGTCATCCCTAGAATTTAACCATGGATGCTTTCACAGCATGGCTCGCCGCCACCCCCGCTTTGGCCAGAACAACCCGCGGATGGTCGTGGTCTCGTACGTCCAACGAGTTATTCTGGGGAAGGTTGTCCTTCGGGCTGATGATACTCGCTCTTGTACTCGTGCTTCTCACTTTTCGCGGCTATGGTGTCACTTGGGACGAGGACGCCCATAATTGGTATGGAAACTTTGTACTCGATTATTATTTATCATTTTTTATCGACCACAATGCTCTTCATTGGCGTGATCTCTACAACTATGGAGCGATTTTCGATACACTCGCTGCGGCACTGAACCGAGTTTCTCCTATTGGGATCTATGAAACCCGACATCTTCTCAACGCTCTTGTCGGCATTCTCGGACTGGTCGGCTGCTGTAAACTAGGCCACGCGATGGGCGGCGCGCGCGTCGGGTTTCTCGCCGCACTTTTTCTCCTTTTAACGCCGAACTATTACGGGCAGATGTTCAACAACCCAAAGGACATCCCCTTCGCCGTAGGTGTCGTGTGGGCGACCTACTACATGGTTCGGATCGTGCCAGTACTGCCGAGACCGCCACTCAGACTGCTGATCAAGTTCGGCGTGGCGGTCGGAATGACGATGGGGGTGCGGGTCGGGGGTTTGATGCTGCTTTGCTACTTCGGTCTGTTGCTCGCTGTTGATGGCGTCTGGAGAACAATAGCCGCACGACGAGCTTCCGCGCTAATCGAAAGCGCTTGGATCGCAGTTTCGCGCGTCCTTTTCCCGGTTGTGGTCTTTGCCTATCCGGTCATGCTGGTATTCTGGCCCTGGGGACAGATCGACCCGATCGAGAACCCGCTGCGTGCCCTCGCCTTCTTTTCGCATCAGACCTTTCCATTCGCCACTCTGTTCGCCGGACGGTTCGTCCCCGCGTCCGACCTGCCTTGGACTTATCTTCCTACGTATATCGCCCTTGCCCTTCCCGAACTCGTCCTGGTCCTCTTGCTGTGCGCTCCGGTCCTTGCCGGGACCACTATCTTGCGCGAGTGGCCCCATCTTCGCCGCGAATCAATGCTGCCCTGCTTTGTCGTCGCGTTCAGCATCGCCTTCCCAGTCGCTTTTGCGATCGCGATCAAGGCTGTCCTGTTCGACGGCATGCGCCATTTCATCTTTGTGCTGCCGCTGATCGCGGTAGCCGCGGCCCTTGTAGCCGACCAGGCATGCACCCGGCTGGCACGCCTTCCGTATTGGTGGCCGATCTATGTGATGCTTTCAATTTACGCCATTGGGCATGTTTCGATCATGGTGATGTTGCACCCAAATCAATATGTATACTATAATGCTTTCGTCGGCGGTGTTGGCGGCGCGCAACGGAAATTTAAACTCGACTATTGGGCCAATTCCTATGCTGAAGCAGTACAAGGTCTAGAGATTTATTTGTACACTGCGTATGGCCCAGATTTTGAAGACCGTGAGTTCACGATCGCAGTGTGCGGGCCGCCGATTTCTGCCGACTACTATTTCCCAGCGAATTTCCGCTTTACCCGCGAACGCGCTCAGGCCGATTTCTTCATCGCATTCACCAAAGACAATTGCGATCGCGCGCTGCCGGGTCGGCCCATTTACCGGGTCGAACGCATGGGTGCTCTTCTCTCGGTTGTGCTTGATCGCCGCGAGACACTCGCGGAGCAGCGGACGGCCAAGCAGCCGCCGGGGGGTGTGTTGCCGCGGCCCACCTGGGGACGGGCCAGCCCGTAATCCATGGTATGCGCCCCACAAGGTGCGGAATAACCACGTCCACGCTGGCGTTTTGCGTTTGCGGCTGCGACCGGACGTGGCCCGAGTCGCAATGGACGGCGGATGGAACGTTCCGAATACAACAAGCTCGACCGCCTCGAGGATCGAATGTGGTGGTTCGCCGCCAATCATCGGAACCTGCTGACACTCTCGTGTCGGCAGGTGCCACTCGCAGCCGGCGGGCAACCGATCTTGGATGCAGGTTGTGGGACCGGCGGTTTTCTCGCACAACTGGCAGTACGCTATTCCAATTGCGCTGTGTTCGGGCTTGATGCCGATCCGTTGGCCTGCCGGCGCGCGGCGGCGAAGAGCGCCCAACCGGTGTGTGTCGGATCGATCAACGCGCTTCCTTTCCCGGAAGGCGTATTTGCAGCAGTCTTTAGCGTCGACGTGCTATGCCATAGCGCTGTCGATGAGCGTTGCGCGGCGCTGCAACTCTACCGCTGCCTCGCGGACAACGGCTGGCTGATCGTTAACGTGCCGGCGTACAGCTGGATGTTGTCGCGACATGACGCTGCGGTGCACAATGTCCGGCGTTACACCGCGAAGGGCCTGGGCCGGCTCTTAGAAGGCGCCGGCTTCCAGATGGTTTACGCTACATACTGGAACGCCCTGTTATTCCCCTTGATGGTGCTAACGCGAAAGTTCCTTCCGAAGCGTGGCAGCGCTACTAGCGATGTTACAGAATACCCTCGCCCGATCGACGCGATGTGCCGCGCGGCAACAATGTTCGAAACCACCTTGTTGAGAAGGGGATTGAGACTCCCGTTCGGCGGCTCGGTTATCGCGATCGCTACCAAGAGGGACGCTGTTCGTGGTTCGGAACAGTGAGATCATGTCGTCTCGCCTCGCCCTCTCAATCGTGATTCCGGTCTTCAACGGGGCGGACAGCATCGCGGATTTGGTTCGAGCGCTAGAGAACCTCTCTATCGTGGGTGGACACGAAATCGTGCTCGTCAATGACGGTAGCGCCGATGATAGCCTCGCAGTGTGTCACGCCCTTATCGACAATGCGCGCGTACCAATGACCATTGTCAGCCTAGCACGCAACTATGGCGAGCATAATGCGGTAATGGCGGGACTGCGTTACGCCAATGGGGCTCACGTTATCACGATGGACGACGACTTGCAGAACCCGCCGGAGGAGGTGCAACGCCTTCTGGCCTTCGCCCAAAGCAACGGCAAGGAGGTCGTTTACACCTATTACCGCGACAAACGGCACGCGTTGTGGCGCAACCTAGCCAGCGCCTTTGCGAACCGGGTTGCCGATTTCGTCCTCGATAAGCCAAGAGGCTTGTACCTGTCTAGCTTCCGTTGCATGACCGCATTCGTCGCGCGGGAAATCACTCGCTACGAGGGACCTTTCCCGTACGTGGATGGATTGATCCTTCAGATAACGCACGACATCGATCGACTAGTCGTGGACCATCTGCCGCGCTCAAGGGGAAGTAGCAACTACACGGTGCGCCGGCTTTTGCGCTTGTGGATGAACATGTTCATCAACTTTTCGGTGATGCCTCTGCGGATCAGCACGTTAACCGGCTTCGCCTTGAGCGCACTCGGGGCGGTCGGAGTGGTGATCGCGGTCGGCGAAGCGTTGTTCTCGTCCCCTCCGCCAGGCTGGGCCTCATTGATGGCGGCGGTGTTGTTCCTCTCCGGCGTGCAACTGTTGATCCTCGGTATAGTTGGAGAATACCTCGGCCGACTCTATCTGACCGCCAACCGGAAACCTCAATCTGTCATCAAGGAAGTGCGCAGTGCCGAGCCCCGAGGTCCAACCGCGACCGGGTCGCCAATTTGGCTACGCGAGCCCACTTGAGTGCGATGGCGGTCTATTAACCCAGCCTCGCGGCGCGATTTTGCTCGACGTTGGCGGGGCAGATTTTATCGAAACTGGCGGCCGATGGTCGAGCTACGGTGTTTGGACAACTCTCGGCTGGCACAGATCATTGGCCTAGTGCGGGATTGGCGGCGCGTGCTCCTCACTACCCGACATTGAGTAATCGTCACAGCACACCGGCCTTTGTTCACCGAAAAAGGCGCAGATCTCGATTATCACGCGTTCAATCATCTCGTCGGAGAGCTGCGGATACATCGGCAGGCTCAAGATCTGTCGTGCCGCGCGCTCAGTTACGTCGAGGCCCGATGGGCCGGCAGCGAAACGACCGCGATACGCAGGCTGCAAATGGACCGGAACGGGGTAGTGAATGCCCGTGCCGATCCCCGCGGCGTGAAGCCAGTCGCGCAAAGCATCGCGCTCGGCGAGGCGGATCACATATTGATGAAACACATGGGTCGTGTCCGTACGGCGCTTCGGAAGCGTCAGCGGCAATTTCACCAGGCCAGCATCGTAACGCTCTGCGATGGTACGCCGTTGCGCATTGTCGGCCGCAAGGCTCCCGAGCTTAACTCCGAGGATCGCCGCCTGGATCGAATCGAGACGCGAGTTGATGCCGGCGCAAGCGCTGATGTAACGCTCGCGCCAGCCATACTCCCGCATTTCACGCAATGCCGCGGCGAGAGCGGGATTCCCGGTAACGGCCATGCCCCCATCGCCGAGAGCACCAAGATTTTTCGTCGGATAAAAGCTGAAGCAACCGACATCGCCGAATGATCCGGTCGGTCGACCGCGGTAGAGCGCGCCATGGCTTTGCGCGCAATCCTCGATCAAACGCAGGCCATTGACTCGGGCAATGTCACGGAGGGCGGAGAGCTCCGCTGGCTGGCCATAGAGGTGCACCGGCAATACCGCTGCAGGCCGACCCGCGTGTGGCATTCGCAACGCTCGTGAAAGCTCATGCGGCGCCATCGTATAGGTTCCTGGCTCGACATCGATCAATACCGCTATCGCGCCGACCCGCTCGATCGCGGCGACGGTCGCGACTGCAGTATGCGAAACCGTAAAGACAAGATCGCCGGCCCCGATGTTACAGGCGCGCAAAGCGAGCTCGATCGCATCCGTCCCGCTTGCACAGCCGACGGCGTGTGCGACCCCGACGTAATTGGCAAAAGCGGCCTCGAAGGACTCGACCTCTCGACCGAGGATATAGCTCCCGCCCTCCAAGACGCGGGATATGGCGCGATCAATCGCGGGCTGTTGCGCGATATAGCCGGCGCGGGGGTCGGTCTGGGGGATCGGACTAGGGGACGCTTTCCCGACCACGGAGCCTCACAGATAGCGATCCAGATGGCGACGATAATAATCAAGCGACCGACGAAGCCCGTCGGCGAGCCGGACGCGCGGGCGCCAGCCGGAGATTGTACGAAAGAGACGATCGTCGGTTACAAAGTCGCCAATATCGATGCGCTTGCGCTCCGCTGGAAACTCGCGAATCTCGTATTTCCCTCCGCCAGAAGCCGCAATAATCGCCTCGGCCAGATCCGCCAAGTTGCAGGGTTCGTCGCCGCCGACATTAAGTGCCAATCCCTCGGCTTCCTGAGTAACCGCCGCGTAGAGAAACGCTTCGGCCGCATCGTCGACGTAAAGCAAATCCCGACGCTGCTCGCCGCCCCAGACCTCGAAGGGCTGCCCCTCGATCACCCGCCGCAACCAGATGCCGAGAAAGGTCTGTCGAGCATCCTTGATGCGCATTCCCGGCCCATAAACGTTGGTCAAACGGAGAGAGCGGCTCTTGATACCGTAGACGTCGCGAAAGAGAAGATGGTAGGCTTCCCCCGCCATCTTATTGACGCCGTTCACGTCGACCGGTCGCAGAGGATGGCGTTCGTCGACCGGGAGATAATCCGGGCGGCCGTAAATTTGGCGCGTCCCAGCATGGACGATGGTGATACCCGGATTGACCGCGCGGCATGCTTCCAACAGTTGGAGTTGAGCGGCGCAGTTTATCGCGAGATCATCTCCGGGTGCTGTCATTGAGTCTAGATGGCTCGTCTGCGCGGCAAGGTTGAAAAGGAATTCTTGACCGGCGAGTAAATATCGCAAAACATAGCCGCCACGGATATCGCTGATATTGACTGCAACCCGATCGCGAATATCAGCAATATTGGCCAGGTTGCCACCATATTCTGGGATCATACTGTCGACAAGGAGAACCTCCGCACCGAGCGTCACAAGGCGCCGAGCCAACGCTGAGCCGATCAAGCCAAGGCCACCAGTGATTACCACCCGAGCGCCTTTAAAGGCTTCGAGGGGCAAATCAGTACTCGAGCTCACCCTTTTCTCGCCATTCGATAACTACTCGGTGCATATCACGGGATGGAACGATCTACACGCGGCTCCCGTATGTCGCTAGACGACAACGCCAGCGGTTCGAGAAATATTCCAGAAATGACAGGCCCTAGCTTATTCGTAAGAAGCGTTTTTGGGCAAATTGGGGGGCTCACTCGTTCCCTGCTGTCGAATGTCGGAAAATTCGCCGGCAACGGCTGCATCAATCTGTTCCGAACAAAAGAGGAGGGCAAGCCTTACCAGACTAGAGACCACCCGCGCTGGGATGATCAAGGGCTCAGGTCGGACGGAGGAGCCTCCGCGCTGATCCGACAGCATTGGCTATGCGTACATTCCCGACCCGGAGTTTTTGCTCGCGGGTTAGTTATCCGCCAGCAACGGCTTCCATGGCGGATCGAGTTCCGACACCGCCGCTGGGGCGGCGGCTTCTTCGTACAGTGACTGCGCTTCGATCGAGGGGCCACGACGCGAACCAAGTGCCCTTACCCGGATTGTGCGGGAAAGGACACCTTGGGGAACGACGATGATATCGCCAACCCGAATGAGGTGGCCGGCCTTTTTGACGACGATCCCGTTGAGGATGATCACTCCAGCGGAGCAAAGGCGGGAGGCGAGAGAGCGGCTTTTGGCGAAGCGGGCGAACCACAACCACTGATCGAGGCGTCGGCTTGTCGGTCCTGGCGAACCGGTTTTCCTCAAGTGAGGTTCAACTCCCGCAACTTTGCGAACGGATGCCCTTTGAGTGCCGACGGCCGATCGTAGCTTTTGATAACGGAGCGTCGGCGGCGCCGTGGTCCGCTAAATTTCTCCTCGCCGGCGCGAATTACTGCACGATAGCCGAGCGCCGCGAGCAGTCGTCGCAGGGCAGGCCGTTCGACTCCCGAGATTGCCGCTAATTCGTCGTCCGCCGAGAAAGCGCCGAAGCGAGCGAGACGTCGCGCTGCGGCCGCGAGTCGCTCCAACCGATCCGGACGCAACGCGAGCCCGGTGAACACGCGCAGACCTATCGCTGAGTAGAACGAGGCCGGTAACGCCGGATCGATTTCAACCACCTTAGTGAGATACCGTTTGGACAGCAGCGGCAGCGCTGGCCGGCCATGTTGCACCGCCCATAGCAGAGCGCGAAAGCGCACTATATCTAAGCGTTGCATCGGCTCGAAATAGACGCTTTCAGTACCGAATCGGAGGCCGAGCCGGCTTAATGCGATCCGGTCTGGCGACTCAAGAGCCCTGAGTTGATGGCAGACATCGATTCTCGGTACGCATCCGAGTTCGTCGACGAGCTGAAAGACGAGCCCCCGGCCGACACTGCCGAGCGGCAAAGCTTGTGCCGCGAAGAGCGGCGCCAACCGACGCTCGATCTCACCGCCGAGAAAGGCGTGCAGGCGCTGCCTTATCCTTCCGCGTGCATCGCCATCAACAAAGTCGCCGAGTAGTAGATCTATCCGCGGTGCGAGCATCCGGCTCCCCGCCACCAATCGACCGACGACTTCACCGTGCCAGTGCAGCATTCCGCAGGGGTCGATCGCGAACACGTCATCGGCATCCGCGGCGAGGCGGCGTATGCGGGTGGCAACCTCCTGCCGCAGCACGCGGCTTGCAGCGGCGATCAGCGTCCGCGCCTCGGCACCGTCGACCGCGTCCGGCACGAAACGCAATCCGTCGAGTCGGCCGACATAGGTCCTCTCGACACGAACCTCACCCGCGTCCGACACCGAGGCCAGCAGTTCACCTTCGGATGCAAGCTGGCGGATCAGTAAGGCCGACCGGCGATCGACGAAGCGCTGAGTAATGCGGTCATGCAGTGCATCCGAGAGCCGATCCTCGATGCCGCGGGCGCGTTCCTGCCACACTGTTGCGTTATCGACCCAGTCACCGCGATGGCTGATGTAGGTCCAGGTACGAATGTGCGCGATGCGCGCCATCAGCGTGTCGATGTCGCCATCGACGCGGTCGAGATTTGCCATCTGTCCCGCGATCCAACTCGTTGGAAGCCGTTGCTCAAGGCCAGCCAAATGGTGAAAGCACTGACCAAGTAGCCGAGTATGGCTGTCGGTCATAGCCTTGCGAAAATCGGGGATCTGACACACTTCCCACAGCAGGCGAACCGCGCCGGGATGTACCGCCAACTCAATGACTTCCTGACTGCGAGCGAGCGCCTGTAAGGCACGGTGGTCGTCGGCCTCGGGGACCTGGACCAGACCGGGGATCGACGGGCGCTCTCCGAGGCTCTTCAGCAGAGCCCCGACCGACTCGAAACGCAGCCGCGTGTTGCGCCAATTCAAGCGTGTGAGCGGATCGAACCGGTGCGCCTCGACTGCCTCAACGATCTCCGAATCTAGCGGCCCTTGCTCGGCGGTGGTGCCGAAGGTGCCGTCGCTCATGTGGCGCCCCGCACGACCCGCTATTTGAGCGATCTCGGCAGCGTTGAGCCGGCGTGGACCGCGGCCGTCGAATTTGCCGATCCTGGCGAAGGCCACGTGGTCGAGATCCATGTTAAGCCCCATGCCGATCGCATCGGTGGCGACGAGATAATCAACCTCGCCGGCTTGGAACATGTCGACCTGTGCATTGCGCGCCCGCGGGCTAAGCGCACCGAGAACGACTGCTGCTCCGCCTCGCTGACGGCGGATGAGTTCGGCGAGGGAGAACACGTCTGCTACCGTGAAGGCAACGACGGCGCTCCGCGGCGGTAACCGCGTCACCTTTTTGTGGCCGGTATAGGAGAGTGTCGATAAGCGCGGCCGACTTACATATTCTACATTGTGGATGAGCCGATGCATCAAGGGCTTGATCGTGTCGGCGCCGAGGAACATCGTTTCCGCGAGACCTCGGGCGTGGAGAAGGCGCGCGGTGAAGACGTGACCGCGCTCGGGATCGGCGCAGAGCTGGATCTCATCGACTGCTAGGAAATCGACTTGACGATCGAGCGGCATCGATTCCGCGGTGCAGACGAAATATGACGGGTTCGGCGGCAGGATTTTCTCCTCGCCGGTGATTAGGGCAACTGAGCGGGATCCTCTCAGCTTAGCGATCCGATCGTAATTCTCTCGGGCGAGGAGCCGCAGCGGGAACCCGATCATGCCGCTACGGTGGCCGAGCATGCGATCGATGGCGAGGTGAGTCTTGCCCGTATTGGTCGGCCCGAGAACCGCGACGAGCCGCGGAGCGGAGCTGAGCTTGGCCATGGGAAGAAGGTATCGGGCCGAGGCGGCGAGAGAGCAAGTGCAAACTGATGGTTAAAAGAGCGGAGCGGCGCAGAGAGGTTTGCTCCGAGTCTAGCCGCGCGTGTTAAGCGATTGTTTGCCGCTTCGGCCGAATATGCCACGACGCGATACAGGACGAGCGGGATGGTCAACGCTTATCGAGGGAAGCCGGAGGCGTTTCTCGAGAACTACTGCTCTCGGCTCGGAACCTTGCTCGAAGCCAGATATACCGGGCTCGCGCTGCTCGCTGCTAAGCAGGAGGCGGACGATGCCGCCAAGCACGCAAATGAAGCGATGCTGGAAGCCAAGGCGGCGGATCTCGCGAAAACCCGATTCCTTGCCAATATGGCGCACGAGCTTCGCACGCCACTCAATGCGATCATCGGCTTTTCTGAGATTATCAAGCTAGACGCCATTCAGTCGAAAGACCGTTATCCACAATACGCCGAATACATTCATGATGCCGGCATACTCCTTCTCAATATCATTAACGGTCTTCTCGATCTCGCGCGGATACAGGCGGGAAGGGTAGATCTCGATGAACAGATCGTCGCCGTTGGCGAATTGATACAGTCGGCGGTTCGCACTATAACGCCGATTGCCGAAAAGAAATCTATCTACGTCGATTGCGATCTGGCTGAGGCATCGATGCTTATTTGCGTCGACCAGACTAAATTCAGGCAGATTATCCTTAACCTATTGTCCAATGGCGTTAAATTTACCGAACCGAAGGGACGTATCTTGATTGGTTCGGGTGTGGACGGCCAGGGAGACTTGGTAATTTCGATAAAAGACACAGGTGTTGGTATTCCACCCGAGCATTTGGAACGGGTGCTAAGCCCTTTCGAACAGGTCGCAGATCACTTGACCAAAGAGAACGAGGGAACCG
>Ga0307477_10002875_pt1 | contig 13069 bp, 10 predicted proteins | sample atmos_gasesECM2C_FD_203316 | JGI IMG/M metagenome (GOLD analysis project Ga0307477, IMG submission 203316) | Hardwood forest soil microbial communities from Morgan-Monroe State Forest, Indiana, United States - atmos_gasesECM2C_515 | ecosystem: Environmental > Terrestrial > Soil > Temperate...
ATGGTCACGAAGGTCAGAGGATCGGTCGCCGCCACGCCGTACAGGAGCGATCCCAGATAACGAGTCACGCCGATCGCTGCCGTGATGCCGACGACCGCGCCGAAGATGGTGAGAGTGAGTCCTTGTCTAAGGACGAGCCGGAATATTTCGCGGCGCTGGGCTCCCAGAGCAGTGCGGATGCCGATCTCGCGGGTGCGGCGCGCGACTTCGTAGGACAGCAAGCCGTAAAGTCCGACACAGGCAAGCACTAGCGCGAGGCCGCCAAAAACGGAGGAGAGCTGGGCCACTAGGCGTTCGTTGAAGAGCAAGCGATCAATGGTTTCGGTTTGGGTCGTGACCTTAAACAGCGGCAGATTTTCGTCGAAGGACGCAACAATTTGGCGAACTGTGGGAACCAGCGCTTCGGCCTGAGTGGAAGTACGTATGGCGAAATAGGCAGCGCCTTCCTGCAGCGGAACGTAAGCTGTGGGCTCAACGCTCTTGCGGAGGTTGTCATATTTGGCATCGCCAACGATGCCGACGATTTCTCTTTCGATCTTGTTGTCGCTGGGAGTGGTGCCTCCGAGGCGAACTCCAAGAGGATTTTTGCCGCCAAGAAACCGCTGGGCAAATGTTCGGTTGACGACGGCAACAGCGCGTTCTGACTGGAGATCAGAGTTAGAGAAGGTCCTTCCGCCAACTAATGGGAGGCGCATGGTCTCAAAGAATTCCGGTCCGACTGCGAGCATGTCTGTTCGAATGGTCGAGTCCTTCGGTTGGCCTTCGATGTGAACTTCCGAGGTCCATAGCCCGTCGCTCAAAAGGGTGTCCGAAGAATAGGTCGCGGAAATCACGCCAGGCACGGAGGCAAAGCGGGCCTGCAGTTCACGATAGAGAGTCTGGATTGTCTCCACTTTGTAACCGGCTAGAGTGGGGTTAATTCCGAAGAGCAAGACGTTGTGCGTATCGAATCCAGGATTTACTTTGCGCAGATTCGTCAGCGTGCGTACGAGCAAACCTGCACCGACAAGCACAACAACCGAAAGGGCAACTTGAGCAACAACCAAGCAGCTGCCGAGGCCGATGCGGCGCCCCGTTGCTTTGGGCGCGGCCGTGGAACCGCCGTAGCTATCCTTAAGCGCCGGACCTACGTTGATGCGGCTGCCACGAAACGCAGGCGCAAGCCCGAAAAGAATTCCCGTCAGCAGGGTGACGACGACAGCGAACGCCAGCACCCGCGCGTCAGGCCGCGTGTCGATGAACAATGTGGAATAAGCATTCCTGGAGATAAAGGCCGCCAGAGCCTGCGCGCTCCAATCGGCAAAAAGGATTCCCAGGGCCGCGCCCGCGAAGGAAAGCAACAGGCTTTCGGTAAGGAGTTGCTGGATAATTTGCCCTTTGCCAGCACCGAGAGCCAGGCGCACAGCCATTTCCTTTTCGCGCGCGGTAGCTCGCGCCAGGAGCAGCGCCGCAAGGTTGGCACAGACAATTACCAGGATGATTGCGACTGCGGCGGACAGGATATAAATCGGCTGGTCATAGTATTGACGGATTCCAACCAGCCCTTTCTGTGCGGGCAAAAGCGCCACTTGGGGATCATCGGCGTCCTTAAAGACCGGATTTGCCCCATGCAGTGCCTCATTGCGGAAGGCGAGATTCGTTGCGGCTTGGGCCTGCGCCAGTGAGACTTCCGGCTTCAACCTTCCGATGATTGCAAGCCACCAATTGGTGGGCTCGTCCACATGCCGGCGCTGTTCGTTCCAGCTTGGTCTTACCGAAGCCGCCTGGGAAAGGGGTATCCAAAGATCGTGAGATTTGCCAGGTGTCAGCCGCGTGAACCGCGGATCGATCACGCCAGCAATGGTGAACGGCGAGCCGTTGAGTCGCACAGTCCTACCAATAACGTCTGCCGCCCCGCCAAAGGCGCGTTGCCAATAACCAAAGTTCAGCACGACTACTGCTGGAGCGCCGGCTCGATCATCTGATGGTCGGATCGTGCGACCAAGGGCCGAGGAGACACCCAAGGCTTCAAAGTAATTACCGGAGACGAGTTCACCGCCAACCATGCTGGCCGGACCGTTGCCACTCAAATCCAGTTGACCGGCATCGGCCATCGCCAGCACGCTGGAGAATGTGTCTGTGTGCGCGAGGAGTGCCTTGTACATCGGAAACGAAAAGGAACAGCTTTGGATCGCTCCCGGCACCCACAGGCAGTCGCCGTAGCTGCTCGTGCCCAGATTTTGAGGCCGACTATGAGCTGACCAGCGAAGAATCACTAACTGCGCGGGGCGGCTGACCGGGATGGTCTTCAGCATTACAGCATTAAGGAGGCTAAATATGGCGGTGTTCGCGCCGATGCCCAGGGCGAGCGTCAGGACGGCCACGGCTGTGAAGCCGGGAGCTTTGCGCAACATGCGGGCAGCGAATCGCAGGTCCCGCCAGCAGTTTTCAACAACAGACTCCCAGCTGCCAGAGCGAACGACTTCCCTCGTAAGTTCCGGAGTGCCCTGCTCTAGCCGGACCGCACGGAGCGCTTCCTTCCGGCTCATGCCCAGCTTCATCTTTTCTACTGCAGCCATCTCGAGGTATGCGCTTAGCTCCTCGTCCAATTCCCGATTGACCTTATTCCGTCGAACGAGGGACCGGAGCCCAGTTGCAATATTTCTGAGCAAAGACATAACTCACCTCTTACAAGGCCTCTAGGATTCTCGCGATGGCGGCCGCTTGCCTGCCCCATTCTCGCGTTTCGGTGTCGAGCCTCTTTCGTCCCTTCGCCGTCAGAGTGTAGTACCTTGCTCGCCTGTTGTTTTCGGTGGGTTTCCATTCGCCATCGATTAGCCCGTCCCTCTCGAGTCGTTGAATGGCGAGAAATAACGAGCCCGCATTCGGCCGGAAAACATCCTTACTTATCTGTTCGATTCGCACGGAAATTCCATATCCATGCATAGGCTGCAGCGACAACGTTTTTAGGATGAGCATATCGAGCGTGCCCTGGACGAGATCACTCGGCTTGTCTGGCATAAATCTTCTTCCCCTGGCTACCAAGAGGAACATACTCCTCTTCTACTGGCTGTCAAGAGGAGAAGACCCCAAAATTCGTTAGGAAAAGACCTGAGAATTCATGGCGGCAGGTGAACAGTCAGGGGATTTGGCGGAAATTTGGCTTGGCCTGAGGAGTCGCCGCTGCAGCAATGTGCAGAGCGCCGACAGTGTGCCAGCGCGTAAATTTTATTGAGGTGGGGGAGTCGGTACGGGTGGCGGAGGAGTAGGCAGGGGCATATCCGTTGTAGGCGGAGAATTCTGCTGGTTATTCTGCTGATTGTTTTGCTGGTCGGTTCGCTGCCCGAAGCCAAATCCGGTCTGGCCCTGGCCCGGAGCGACAACGCCCTGAGGATTCTGGCCGGGAGCGCCGATTTGCTGATTCACGGCGTTGGCCAGGTCTTTGGATGGATTCCAGACGAATTCAAAAAGACGATAGTTTTTGGCCTTATCGTAGATGATGACCGAGCGCTTGTTGATCTTGCTGCCCACGCCGATGATATTGCCGCCGACCAATGCGCTGTCCGCACTGAGCAAGCCGGAAGGGGCGGCGTTGGCGGCATCATCCGAGGCGGTGTTGTTGCCAGAGGTTGATTGTCCCGCCGAGCCGGGCTGTCCGGGATTCGCTGCGTTTGTATTCGCTCCCTGCTGGCCCGGCTGCCCTGGCGCAGAACCCGATTGGGCAGGCGGCTGCTGGCCAAATCCGGAGGCTCCGAAACTTACAGTCTGCTGAGGGTTAGCGCCAGCCGGGGTCCCGGGTTGTTGAGCACCATTCGCGCCGGGAATCTGGAAGGTCTGCGGTGGCTTCAAGCTGCCGATAAGCTGGCCATTCGGTCCGACATAGATAAATCTCCAGGTGCCATCCGCCGCATTCATGGGATCTTTGTAGGCCTGGCGCATGAAGCGCAGCGATCCGAGTTTGGGCTTGGTCAAATCGTCTACCGAGGTGGGAAAGCGGCCGGTCTTGCGGTAGTAGAGTTTGATCCCGCGGACATACTGCTTGCCCCGCCAAATCATTTCTTCTTCTTTTTCGCGGCGGCCCTCGGTGCGGACATAGGGAGCCGCGGCAATGGCCACCAGAAGCAGCAGAGTGGTCATAAACATGACCATGAGGATCGCGAATCCGCCCTGCGATTTTGCAGATGTTTTTGTGCGATTTTTCATTACCAAGCTCATGCGGGCGGAGCCGCCTGCTCATCCAAGGTGGCGGAACCGCGCCTTCCGGTACCCAATTCCTCGAACTCCAAGGTGGCGTTTCCAATCTTTAGGATACGAAATCTTCCGAGCAGCGTATCCCCTTCGCCGACGATGAAGACTTCTTCCCCGTCGGTAAGGAACGCCCGCTTGGATGTGCCATTTGGAACAGTTCCATAGCCGAAATACTTCGTGTTGGGCGGCAGGCTCGGAGGTGGAGGTTCGGGAGGCGGCAGGGGCACGGGGTTTCGAGTCGGCTCGGGTTTCTTCGGAGGCGGAGCAGGCGGCAGACTATCGCTGAACAAATCGCGGCCGCTGCTCTTGTACTCGGTGCGGCGGCTGGCATCCAGCTTCCAATGTTGCAGTTCGGGGTTCTCCACCGGTAGTGGAGCGTAGTTCCTGGCAGCAAAAGCCGACGTTTTGCCCTGGAAGGACATAACTTCGCTGTCGAAATAGAGAACCCCCACCGCTGCGAGTATTAAGACGGCCAGCAATGCGATTTTTGTCTTCTGGTTCATCAAGCCGCCCGGAAATACGTTTTGATATGCACGGTCACCTGCAAGGCGCCTTTAGGAACGCCTTGAGTGCGGGTGGCCGAGCGCGCCGACAAGCCTTCCACGGCATAGAAATTCGTGGAGCGCTGCAAGGCGTTCAGAAAGCGCACCACTCCGCGATAATCGCCGCTGACCTGAGCGTCGATGGTCAGCTCGGTGAGATCGTGACCCTTAACACCTTTGGGCTTGAGGTTGCGGCTCTCCAAGCGAAGGCCGGATTGGGTGGCCAGCGAGCCCAACTCGGCGCTGACCGTCGAATAGCCGGTGCTCTCCGGGAAAAGGGAGTGCTCAAAGGCATCGCAATCCTTTTGAATGGCGGGAATGTGGCTGCGGATTTCCCGCGCTCGCTGGATATCTTTTTTCAAGAGGTCGCGATTGCGCATCATTAGTGTCAATTCCTGCTGGGCGGCTTGCGCGGAGGCCAGGTTCCAGGTGTATATGCCGAGGGCCACGTCGGCGGCGATCAGCAGCACGAGGAACAGAATTATCAGGCGCTGTTCAGTTTTGAAGTCGCGGCGCATCAGCTCCTCGCGTAAATCACGTTGAGTTGCACCTGCAAACGGTCCAGGTCGCCGCTGCCGGCTTGCGGATCAACGTACAACTCGTGATCTTCCGTGACCTCTCGGAAGGCCGGAGAATTTTCCAGAGCGCGCATGAACTTGAGTTTGGCTTCGTCGCTAATGGCGCCAATCAACAGCTTGACCTTGACCTGACCCTTTTCGTGAGCCGGCTCAATGCTTACCAGGCGGACGCCGGTGGGCATGATTTTTTCGAGATCCATGAACATCTGGGTCCAATTGAGGCTTTGCTCGTCGATCAAGGAGTTGAGAAATGTGGAACGCTCGTTGAGCCTGGCATTTTCCCGTTGCTTGAAAAAGCCTTCCAATTCGTCGCGCTGGCCCATGAGGCCGATCATTTCCTGGCGCATGGCCGCGGCGCGCGCGCGCAGCGCCTGGTTGGACTTGCGCACGGAATATACATGCCAACCGAGCGCCAGAACCACGATGCCGGCAAGCGCGCCAATCAGGCCCGCGACCGCGAGGAACTTGCGGTGGGTCTGCAACGGATTGGTGGCTAAATTTAAACGAACCTTCATACTTTCGATTTCCCTGGATACCCTGCCCGGATACGATTTCTTAGTTTCGATGCATCATCCAGCCGACCAACCCGTCGGCTTCGCGGTCTGCCAACGGACGCGCATCGTGTGGAATTCGGCCGTCGGAGACCGCGGCGTGCAAGAGCGAACTAACCTTGCAATTGAATTCGGACTCCAGAGTCGGAACAAAATCCGCAAGGCGCAAACCCAATCCGGCCACGCGCACCGACCCGATACCTTCACCCCATGTGTCCTGGTAATAAGCGGCCACCGGATAAATCTCTTCCAGCAACATCTGGGGAGTGATGTCGCCGCTGTGGGCCGGGAGCTCGGTGCAGCGATAGCCGCAAAGCACGCCGCCCCGGACGATGGCGGTGGTCAGGGCTACGCCGGAGACCCGGGCCAGGAGCGTGGCTTTCTTATCCTCCAGCAGAGAAATGGCGGCGAGGGACGAGCTCAGAATCACGCCGGGATCCAGGTTCGCACCCTCAACCAAGGCTTCGTATTCGCGGACAATGCGCAAGCGGGCCAGCGCGGTAACAATGTCCACGCCTTCGGCGCGGGCGGGCTGGCGCATGTAGGAAATTACGGTTTCTTCGGCATCGAAGGGAATGCTCTTTTTCAGCTTCCAGCGGAGCATGGGGATGGCTTCCTGCGGCGAGCGTGGAAACTCGTCAAAATGTTGCACGAAAACGCGAACGACGGGGTCAGGCAAAATCAGCGCGACTTCGTGATCGCGGGCGCGCAAGCGGGCGACGATGTTGGCCACGGCCGATTTCACGGCGCTGGCGTTGATTACATTGGGTTCCACGGCGGAGGGCAGCAGCGCGGCGGGGGGCAGAGTTTCCACGGTGAAATCGTCGACCGACTTGCCTTTCCAACGCGCGGCGGCAATGCGGTCGGGGGCAAATTCGATGGCCACGTGCGGGTGGGGCATGGCGTCAAGCCAACGCGAGAGCCGGTTGAAGAGCCCGGTCTCGGAGGCATCTGGACGGATCGTGGAAATGCTACTCAACGAAAGTCACCTTGTTGATTTCTTTCAGGGTTGTGATGCCATCGCGAATTTTGGCGAGGCCGCTTTCGCGCAACGTGATCATGCCCTCTTCGCGGGCGATGCGCTTGATCTCCGAAGTGGGCCGGCGATCCACGATCATTTCGCGGATGCGGTCGGTCAAATCGAGCAACTCGCAGATGGCGGTACGTCCGTGGAAGCCGGTGCCGGAGCATTCCAGGCATCCGCCCCCTTCGACTAACGTGACGGTGGACCACACAGCGGGATCGAGACCGGCTTCGGTCAATTCTTCCGGAGTGAATTTTTTCGGGCGCTTGCAATTGCCACAGACCACGCGAACCAGGCGCTGCGCCATGATGCAATTGAGCGCGGACACAAAATTGTAGGGCTCGACGCCCATATTGATGAAGCGGCCGATGACGTCGGTAACGTTGTTGGCGTGGACGGTGGTGAAGACGAGGTGGCCGGTGAGCGCGGACTGAATGGCGATTTGCGCGGTTTCCTGGTCGCGAATCTCGCCGACCATGATCTTGTCAGGGTCGTGGCGCAAAATGGAGCGCAAGCCGCGGGCGAAGGTCAGGCCTTTCTTTTCGTTGACAGGAATCTGGGTGATGCCGCGAAGCTGGTACTCGACGGGATCCTCGATGGTGACGATCTTGTCTTCGTCGGTCTTGATTTCGTTGACGGCGGCGTACAGGGTGGTGGTCTTGCCGGAGCCGGTTGGGCCGGTGACCAGCACCATGCCGTAGGGCTCGCGAATGTAACGTCGAAAGCGGCGGGTTTCCTCCAGCGAAAACCCGACGACGTCGAGGTTGAGACTCGAGAATTTTTCGGAGAGCGTTTCCTTGTCCAAGACGCGGAGAACGGCGTCTTCGCCGTGGCTGGCGGGCATGATGGAGACGCGCAGGTCGATGAAACGGCCCTTGTACTTCACGCGGAAGCGGCCGTCCTGGGGAACGCGGCGCTCGGCAATGTCCAAGTCGCTGAGCACCTTGATGCGGGAAAGGACGGTGGAATGCCATTCTTTGGCGATGGGCTGCATGGCGTGCTGCAGCACGCCGTCAATGCGGTACTTTACAGCGACTTCGGTGTCGCGAGCTTCGATGTGAATGTCACTGGCACGGCGCTCGAGGGCGGTGAAGATGATGGTTTCGACCAAGCGGACGACCGGGCTTACGGTGCTGTCGCCGCGCGTCAGGCGATCGCCGGAAATAGTTTCTTCGCCTTCTTCTTCTTCCTTGGCCACTTGCAAGGTGAAGGCTTCGGTGGCTTGCTCCAGGACGCGCTGGGACTGCTCGGTACGCTTGAGCAAATCGGCGATCTGGCGAGGAGTGGCGACTTTAATGGAGAGTTTCTTGCCGAGAAGCAGAGGAAGCTCATCGCTCATCTGCACCTGGCCGGGATCGGCGGCGGCGATGGAGAGGACGTTGCCGTGAATCTCGAGCGGGACGAAGTTGTAACGGAACATCAGGTCGGCAGGGATGGTGCGAAAGAGTTCAGGATCGATGCGCTGCTCGCGCAAATCGACGTAGGCGTAACGGTAGCGCTCGGCCAGCTTGCGAGCCACTTCGCGCTCGGCCTGTTCGTCGGCGGCGGATGTGATGCCCGCGATTACGTTGGAATGTTCGGTAGTGGCCATGAATCCTTAGCCTGCCGTTCCCGAGACGGAGAACGAAAAAATTGGCAGGTAGAGAGAGATTAAAATGAACGCCACGAGAGCGCCCATGAAAACCAGAATGACCGGCTCGATAATGGAAACCAGAGCGCCCAGCCGCAAGGCGACCTCATCTTCGTAAAATTCGGCGACGCTGGTCAGCATCGGCGCCAGAGCGCCGCTGGACTCACCGACTTCAATCATGTCCAGGGCCAGGACGGGCACCACCTGTTTGGACGCCAGGGCGTGATGGAGGGATTCCCCCTCGCGAACCAGCTGGGTGGCGTCGGAAACCGCGCCCCGCACGAGGCGGCTGGAAATCGCGTCGGAGGCAGTTTGCAAGCCGGCGACGAGAGGAGTTCCGCCGGTCAATAAGGTTGCGAGGGTGCGGGCAAACTGAGCCATTTGAAATTTCAGGAGGGTGTCGCCGATTACGGGCAAGCGGAACTTCAGGCGATCAAAGGCCAGCCCACCCTCTTCGGTGCGGGACCAGAGATACACGCCCACGGCAAATAAGACGAGGACGCCGATGCAGCTGAGAAATAAATAGCGATATTCCACCGTCAGGGCGATCAGAAGCCGGGTGGGGCCGGGCAGCGTTACATTGAGGTCTTGATATAGGGTGGCGAACTTGGGAACGACCGCGGTCACCAGGTAGGAAACAATGGTGGTGGCCATGACAACTAATAGGGCCGGATAAACCAGGGTGGCGATGATCTTCTTGCGGACGCCGGTGGTCACCTTTTGGTAGGCGATGTAATATTCGAGAACGCCGGAAAGGTTTCCGCTCTTTTCTCCCGCCAGGATTGCGGTGGAATAGACTTTGGAGAACACGCCAGCTTCGGTAACCGCTTCGGAGAGAGACTTGCCTTCGCGCACGCGGTCGCGAATCTGGGAAATTACGGGACGAAGCTTGGGGGATGAGGCACGATCAGCCAGAAGATCGAGAGCACGCAAGATGGGCAGGCCGGCCTTAATCAATGTGTTGAATTGCTGATTGAGGATGAGGAATTCGCTGCCGCCGATGGCGCGCTCGCGGCGCTGAAACAATCCAGACAAGAGGCGGTTGCGCTGATCGACGGCATACACGTACAGTCCGCGATCGGCCAGCTTCTGGCGGGCCTCGGCCATCGAACTCGCAGCTTCAATGTGCGAAAAAACACGGCCGTTGGCGTCTGCCACACGGCAAACAAACTCACCCATAAGTATCCAGTTTACCTCATCTAACTGATATGCGGGGAAGCGTGCTGAGGTTGGCCGTTATTTGAACGTCACGGGAGGGCCGACCGGCGACGGCGGGCTAATTCTTCTAAGATTTTGCGTCGGGTAACTCGCCGTTAACAATGGCCACGCCGGCGGGTGGCTCGAAGTGAAACATGCTTTCGGGGAGGGGAGGGTCGAAACGCCAATTTTCGAAGCGAAATTCCACCGCGACGCCGCCGGATTGGCGCACGATGATTCGCGCCAGTTCCCCGCTGTCGCGGGCCAGCTCGAAGAAAACAAGATCTGCTGCATCGTTGCCGAAAGCAGCGTCGGGAGATGCCGAAGTTCCTGTGTTTTTTCCCTGGCCGCGCAGGTCGCACCGCAAGACGGCATCGCCCTCACGGAGGGGCTTCTCTTGCTCGGCCAGCTCCACGTGCGAGCAGATGCGAGAAATTTTCATACGACCGGCCAGGAGGGCCAGCGGAGTACGCAGGTCTTCGCTTTGCTTGGCCGGGGCGCGGGTCACCGTGTGATCGCTGGGCACGTAGAACCACGCGGTTTTTCCGTCTACCAGGAATAGATCTTTCTCGGGGCGATCGTACTCCCAACGCATCTTGCCGGGCCGCCGGAAGTACGCTGTGCCCGCCTCGGTGCGAAGAACGGTTCCATTCTCTGAATAGCGCTCGAGAAAGGTGGTCTGCAAGGTGGCGGCATTGCGGTAACGCGTTTCCATGCGCGCTGCGAGGATGGCTGACTCGGAGCCAGCCGGCAGGGAGAAGAGAAATAAGATGAGGGCGGAAAGCACGGTGGGCATACTGCCAGTCTAGCAAGCCAACGAACGCAAACATACTGAACGATTCGGTGTCTTGGCTGAGCCATGAGGCCTTGGCGCTTTCGGCATGGCAGGTTCTCTCAGTGAAAGCAATTTGATGGCGGGAAGTAAAATCGGAAGGCATGTCTTCGCAAGCTCACATCACACCGGACAGAGCCGTTTTGGTGGTAATGCTGGTCACGGCCGGCGTGTACTGCCGCGACCTGCAATACGACTTCATCCTCGACGATGTGCCGCTGATTTTGATGAACGAAACGCTGACCTCCTGGAAAAACTGGACGACACTCTTCGTTTCACAGATTGTGCCTACGGGCATGGATGTCGTGGCTGTGCACTACCGTCCGGTTTACATGCTGTGGTTGATGGCCAATCAGCAATTGTTTGGAATGGTGCTGCCGTGGTGGCATCTCACGTCGCTGCTGTTGCATCTTTTGGCCATTTTTCTGGTGTACAAAGTGGGCGTAAAGGTGTTGCAAGAGCCGTGGACGGCGGCGTTGGCGGCGCTGCTTTTTGCATTCCATCCTATTCATGTGGAGTCGGTGAGTTACGTTTCCGCATCGAGTGATCTCCTGGCGACGGTGTTCATGCTGTTGGCGTTCCTGGCCTACTCCCGATTCCGGGAGCAAAGCGCCCATCCTTTTTACCTGGCGGCGTCGATGCTGATGGCCGCTTTGGCGATGCTCTCGAAGGAAACGGCGGCTATATTCCCATTGGCACTGGTCGCGTACGAGATCCTGCGTGAAGGTCCGCCAGGCCCGCAGCGCTGGGGGAAGCGGCTGGTTTGGACCCTTCCGTTTTTCGGCGTGGTCGCGGCGTATGCTGCGGTACGGACCCTGCTGTTCGGCCGCAACCTAGGGCCGGGACCGGGCATGGACCGTATGGTCGCGCTGTGGGACGCTCCTGTTGTTCTTTTGGTGTACGTGCGCAACCTGCTCTGGCCTGTTCGATTGAGCTTTTTTTATCCAGACGAGTGGGGCACACAGTGGACATTAGGCAAAGGACTTGCGGCTGTTCTGATCCTCGTTGCGGGAGCGTTTGTGTGGAGGCGTTACCGAGGAAGCCCTGGTGTGCGATTGCAGCTGGTCTGGACGGCCATTCTGTTCGTAATTCCCGTCGCCAGCGTGTCCGCATTGCGAAAGCAGGATTGGGTACATGACCGGCATATGTATCTTGTTTCGGTTCCGTTTTGTCTTCTGGCCGCCGCGGTCCTGACCGATCTCAGGCTTTCACGAAAAGTTTCCATTGTTGCGAGTTCTCTGCTCGCCGTATCGTTTTTGGTTATCACCGCGGTTCAGGTACCTAAGTTCAAGGATGAATTATCCGTTTATGGAAGCGCCTTGAAAGTGGCACCCCACAACGTACTGTTGCGTAGACGCTATGTCGCAGCGCTGTGGAATACTGTGCCGAACGTCGGTGAACCGTCAGAGCGTCGCGAAGAAGCCCTAAGGGAGTTCGTCGTTAACACAGAGTTGTGGCCGGAACTAGAGCTTGGCTATGAAAACTATGGCGCCGCACTGGCTCAGGTTGGCCGCGACGAAGAAGCCGCAACACAATATAGAAAGGCGCTGCAGTTGGACACCGGAGGTCCGAGCCATCTTCGATCGTCCATCTTGTACCGGCTCGCGATACTGGATGTAAAGCTTTCCAAATTGGAAGAGGCAGAGAGCTGCTTGCGTGAGGCGGTAGCGATCGACCCAAAGGCTGTTGGCTATCACGCGCTGCTCGCCCAAGTGCTAAACCAGGAGGGCCGCGGACAACAGGCCAACGAGCAAACGAAACTGGAAGCCAGCGTCAAAGAAGAATTCATCCACCAGCATGCTGTGGGCAAAGCTCGCTGATCGCCCGACCTGCCTGCGTAGGTAACCGGAATCTTACGTAAATTCAGTCTGACCGGGTGATCAGTTGCATGAGGTTTTGCGCCACCCGGTTGGTGGGGTCCAAACGCAGGGCGGTCTGCACATCAGCCCGAGCTGCTGCGGTCTCACCACGTTTGTAGTGAATAACCGCCCGATTCGCCCAAGCGCGCCCGTATTCCGGAGATTCCGCGATCTCACGATTTAAAAGGTCCAGGGCGCCATCCATGTGATTTGTCTGTATGTACAATATGGCTAAGTTAACAGCTATCTCATCGTAGGCGAAATACTCCCGGCCGACCATGGAAAACGCCTTCTCCATCTTTCGCCCAGCCTCCTGGTAGTTTCCCTGCGAGGCTTCCAGCACTCCGTAAGACGCCAGCGTGTGGGGGTCCGGATAGATTCGAAGCGCGGTCTCGAACTCTTTGCGAGCGAGATCGACCTGTTTATGGTTCATGTATACCAACGCCATGTTTTCATGTGTCTTGGCGCTGTCAGGTGCATTTCTAAGCTGTGCGGAATAGAGCGTGTCATTGTCTTTCCAGTCGCGGTTGCGAACTAGCGTGCGAACGCCAAGTAGGGCAATGAGAACGGCCAAGATACCAAACGCGAGGGTTCGTTGCCGCTCACAAAGCCAGTTCCAAGCTAATGCG
>Ga0307477_10002876_pt1 | contig 13067 bp, 13 predicted proteins | sample atmos_gasesECM2C_FD_203316 | JGI IMG/M metagenome (GOLD analysis project Ga0307477, IMG submission 203316) | Hardwood forest soil microbial communities from Morgan-Monroe State Forest, Indiana, United States - atmos_gasesECM2C_515 | ecosystem: Environmental > Terrestrial > Soil > Temperate...
TGCTGAATTATCTCGACAACTGGCTCAGCACCGGACCGCATTCCGCCCTCGCGGAGAAAAGTAAAAACCAGAGCGGGCTGAACGAGAATTATGGCCGCGAACTGATGGAGTTGCATACGCTCGGCGTGGATGGCGGCTACACGCAAAACGATGTCACCGAACTCGCTCGCGTCCTCACCGAATGGACCATCGCACAGCCCGACGACGGCGGCCAATTTCAGTTCGACCCCAACCGGCACGAACCCGGCAATAAAACAGTTTTGAAGCAGACCATTTACGACAGCGGCCAGCAGGAAGGCATGCACGTCCTCGACATGCTCGCGCACTCGCCCTCCACCGCACACTTCATCTCGAAAAAGCTCGCCGAGCGCTTTGTCGCCGACAGCCCTCCCGAATCGCTGGTCAAGAAAATGGCTGCTACCTTTCAGGATTCCGACGGCGACATTCGCGAAGTCCTGCGAACGCTTTTCAAGTCTCCCGAATTCTGGTCGCCACAATTTGAAAACAACAAACTGAAAACGCCGCTCGAATACCTAGTGTCCGTCCTGCGCACCAGTGGCACGGAAATGGATGCGCCCGATGCGGTCACACAAAATCTCGCGCAGATGGGCATGCAGCCCTACGGCCAGGCCGTCCCCACCGGATACTCCATGATGGCCGAAACCTGGGAGACCGAAGGCGCGCTGCTCGCCCGCATCAATTTCGTCACCGCGCTGACGCAGTGGAAACTCAACGGACTGAAATTCGACCCCGGAAACTTGCTCACGCTGGCTGTTTTTGACGACCCGGATATGCCGCGAACAAAAACCGTTCTGCTCGGCAAGCATTCCTCCATGGATCTGGCCATCGCGCTTTCGCAGGACGCCCTTTTGCCCGGCGGCATCTCGGCCAAAGATCAGGCCATCATAGAAAAACAGCTCGCCGACCCCGAAGTGCAGCGCCAAATCGCAGGTTCTCCCGGCGTGGGGCTCCGCCTGATCGCCGGCTTCCTCCTAGCCTCCCCCGAATTCCAAAATCGCTAAATGCTTAGTGCCTAGCTCCGTTGGCGGAATTGGCCACAAAGCGCATCTTTCTCGAATACTCCTCGAAAGCCTTGCGTCCTTGTTTCGTCAGGCTGCAAATTGTGAGCGGATATTTTCCTTTGAACGTTTTCTCGATCAGCACGTACTTCGCTTCTTCCAGCTTGGCTAGATGGCTCGATAAGTTCCCTTGGGTCAGCCCGCACTCGCGCTGCAAATACAAAAAGTCCGACTCCTTTACCGCATACAGCACCGACACGACCATTAGCCGCGCCGGTTCGTGAATCACGCGGTCTAGCGTCGCCAATTCCTGCAATGTAGGAGTCATTCCGCCGGCACGCTCGCCACCGGATTGCGCCACAAATAACGCGCCAGGGTAATAGCGCCATCCGCGATTATTAGCACGCCACAGCCCACCAGAAAATACCCAACTCGCTGAACCGGCCATTTAACTTCCGGCGCATAAATTGCTAAAGCGACGCCCACTAACGGAATACCGCCAATCACGAACCATGAGAGCATCACGTCCCTCCGATTCAGCATCCACAGGATTACAGCCATCGATACACCCGCGACCGCATACATTGCCGGGTTAGCGATTGCAAACAGTCCCAAGACGGCGAACATGGCTAGGACGAGCAAGGCGGCGAATCTTACAGTTCGTTCGCGCGGGTTGCCCGCCGTTTCTGGCCGTGGTGCCGGTTCTGCGTCCAACGAAAGGGCTGTCAGATTCCCTGCGGCCGCCGGAGCATCCTGGGTCGGAGAGGGGGGCGACACATATCCCGTGCGTGGGTAAGTGAGGTGCATTTTCACCCATTCAGTTATCGCTCCGTGGCGCAAAACGATGACGCCATATAGCGGGAAAAACAGGAGGCGAATGCCGCCGGCAAAAAAGAATGACAACCCTCCGAAAAGACATCCCAAACCTCCTACGATCGTTGGAAGGCCGTCTTCAAACCAGTAATTCCAAGCGCGCCGCTCGGGTCCCAGGGTCTTAGATAACGAATCCATGAAGCACCTCCGTTACGCAGTCTAGTTTGCATTACAAACCAGAATTGTCAAGCCCTATCTCTTGCTCCGCGGTCAACGAAGTATAATCCCGCGCGGGGCGAACTTTAATCAACCGAGGCTCAAAGATGAAATGCTTTTCAATCGCTTTAGCAATATGTTTTTTCGCCGTTGGACGTACCGGTGGGCAGCAGGAAAAACCGTACCAAACCGGAGAGCCTTCTACCCCGCAGGAAATCAAGCAGTTCAACACTGACCAGCTTGCCATCCTCGAAAAACAAATTGCCGGCAAGGAAACCCAGCCCTCGGAAGCTGTTTTCAAGAATATCAAGGTTATGACGGGCATTCCGGCCGGAAACCTCTTGAAGATTATGCAGGGCGGATTCAGCCGTTCGCTGGGCACAAGTTGCGCCCACTGCCATGTCGTCGGTCAGTGGGAAAAAGAGGACAAGCCGACCAAACAGATTACCCGGGACATGTGGAATATGGACCACGCCGTCGTTTCCGAATACTTGAAGAAAATGGACGGCCTGAAGGATCGCAATCCCATTGTGAATTGCACCACATGCCATCGCGGACAACTGAAACCCGCGCTAAATATGGACACCGACGCGCCGAAGAATTAAAGCGAACAACCCTGGGCACATCAGCGAAAGCTGCTGACGGCCTGGCTCATTCCCTGTTCGTAAGCCGTGACCAGCTTATCCATTGTGGCGTTGAGCCGGTCGTCTATCTGTTTGCGCGCAGGATCGGCATTGAACCAGGCCAAGGTCTGCCGTACCCCGTCGGCAAACGCCGTGGTGGCGCTATACTCGGGCACAAACCGTTTGATTTTGGAGTTGTCGAAAACCACGCTGACGGATTTATCTCCCAGCAACGTGCCGCGTTTTTCGGGGATGCATGCGGCAATAGAGTCCGACGCAATATGCACGAGCTTCGGCTCCACGCCAACCGCAGCGCCTACGATGCGAAATAGCTGGTTCCAGCTCAGCACTTCATCCGACGTGATGTGGAACGCCTCCCCCGCTGCTTGCTGTTGGCCGAGCAGGCCGACCAGCCCTTTCGCGAAATCGGTGTTGTGAGTCACCACCCACAGCGACGTCCCGTCTCCCGGCACAAGCATTTGTTTACCGCGCAACATCCTGTCCACTGCGGTATAAGGTTTCTGCCAGCTATTCAGGACCAGCGGAATCGAGGTCTCGCCGTACGTGAGCGAAGGCCGTACGATCGTTACCGGAAACCCCTCATCACGGTAAGCCTGCATCAGGCGCTCTTCACACGCAATTTTGTTCCGCGCGTACTCCCAATAGGGATTCGCCAGCGGCGTAGCCTCCGTCAATAAATAATGTGCCGGTGGTTTCTGATATGCGCTCGTTGAGCTGATGAACACGAACTGCCGCGTGCGTCCTCGAAACAATTTTAGATCTCGTTCAATGTCCGCCGGCGCGTAGGCAATCCAGTCCACGACCACATCAAACGATTGCCCTTCGAGTTTCTGAGCTAGCGCCAGGTCGTTGACGTCCGCGACAAGGCTCCTTACTCCCCGCGGAAGTTGCTGCGCCAATTTTTGCCCGCGGGTCACGAGCGTGAGATCCATCCCGCGTTGCGCGGCAAGTGCAGTACAGGCCGTGCTGATAATTCCAGTGCCGCCAATGAAAAGAACCTTCATGGTCGATGGTTTTCCATGCTCGCCGCCAAGCTTTCCGCCGAAGAATCGAAGTCACGCCCTCGAAAGCGACGGTTTTCGGAAATTCCTTTGTCCGACATCACAAATCTACCGCGCGCCGCGACTCGGAGCCTTAAGGTTTCCATGTGGCGCCGGGACCTTTCGCCTGACATCTTTCTTTTCTGCAGCTCAGCTTGCGCCCAGCCGTTGCGCGCGTTTGGCAGCGCGATGCCGGTCCCGCGAACCTTTGCGCCCGCGTTTCAGCAGAAATTCTATAGTGAAACCCAGCCGGCGTATGCGCGTGTCCATCCCTCGCGCGGAATCGAACCAGTCCACGATATGTCGCCGGTGCCCTGCCGTGAGCGCTCCGAAGATCTTTTGCGCTTCAGGATTCTCCTTCAATGCCATGCGGAGATCAGCAGGTACAGTCGGTTCGCGCGATTCGCGATCGATCCGCAGCGTCACGCTGACTTCATCGCCCGCATCGGCCCGCGCAGCCTTCCGCAGCGCGGTGTTAAGATGCACGCGATACCGCCCGCCACCCGCCGGCATCAAAGTCACTCGCGCCTGCTGTCCGTTCACCGTAGCGAAAACAGGAATATATTTCGCGCGCAACGAATTGCTTTTCTTGCTCGAACGAGTGCCGCGCCTCGAACCTTTGCTCGCACTGCCAGCCGCGAACTCTTTCGTCAGCGAACGCACCACTTGGTCCGGCACATCCACATGCCGCTTCATCCACAACTTATAGATCGTGGCAACAAACCGGTGCGCCGCCTTAGTCTTGCTTTTCCCTTTCATTTTCGGTTCATCCGTACAGATAGAAAAGTGCGAAACGCAACTGTTCGGGATTTTATATCATGCCTTGAAAATCGCCCTTGGGACTATCGGGAGGATTTCACTGCGACGGCGGAAGCGAATAGTCGAACTCGTAGGAATGGCTTCCGCTTTCGATGATCACCGTGAGCTTGCCGGTGAGGCCAGTGAGCTGACCCGTGCCGGAATCCGGCACTACGACGATGTTTTGCTGCGGAGCGCCGCGCGTCAACGTGCCATTGTGTTGCAGGACGAAACTTCCCTTGTGCCCTTTCAGCGCGCCGGTAACACGTTCGACGGCCACATATCCCGCCGAGCCTTTCACCTCTGTACCAGCCGTTAACATAGTGCCTTTCGCGCTGGCTTCGAGATCGCCATGATATTGCTTGTCGAGAGAGTACGTCCCCAGCGTCGAGCCGTCCCCCTTATCGGCCTCCCCTACCGGAGCCAGCTTCACATCAAAGGTTCCGCTCGCATGTTCGGTCACGATTGCACCCTGTACCCCAGATTTATTTGGCGCATTAGCGCGGGCACGCGCGTAAGTAATCGCACCCAACGCAATAATTGCGCAGATGGCGCCAACCGCTGCCACACCCACACGACCTTGCAATTGCATCCGTCGCCCTATTTTCATGGCGACCGCCAGCGTACTCCGAACTCTGCCCCTTTGGATACATTTTTCATGTTAGCTGTGAAATTTACGATTGGCGAAGCCGCTATCGTTTGGCCGGATCGATGCGATCTCTTTTCTTATGAAACCTGCAATAATTTAGGAAGGAGGATACCCGGGTGTATTGTAATTATCTTCGGCATTTTCAGGTAAATTTCATCTGATCGTGTGACGATAAACGCGACAAAACAGCAGCAAGGGAGGAAATCAATGAAGGTCCTTGAGCCGGCCGCAGTTCTTTTCGCCACTTGTATCTCTCTTCTGACGGTTGCTGCCTTCGCGCTGGCAGGTCCGCCGAGCGGATACCATTTGAAAAAGAAAGTCCCGCTGGAATCGGCAGCCGGCGCCGGGGAATACTTCGACTACCTCACGTTTGACGCTCCTTCACACCGCATTTACATCTCGCACGGCACCGAAGTGAAAGTTGTCGATGCGGACAGCTATGAAATTGTCGGCACGGTTACCGGTTTGAAGCGCTGCCACGGAATCGCTATCGTCAGCGACCTGAATGAGGGATTCATTTCCGATGGTCAGGCCGGCGAAGTAGCTGTTTTCGACACCAAGACCTTTAAGGTCACCGGGAATATCAAAACAGCGCCTGACGCCGACGCCATTATTTACGACCCCGCCTCAAAACTCGTATTTTCTTTCAACGGCGATTCGAAGAATGCCTCGGCAATCGATCCGTCCAAGAAAGCGCTGGTAAAAAACATTCTGCTCGGCGGCGGCCCAGAATTCGCGGTGGCCGACGGCAAGGGCATGATTTACAACAATATTGAAGACAAAAACGAAGTTGTGGCCATCGATTCGCACGCCCTCGCCGTGAAATCGCATTGGCCTATCGCGCCCGGAGGCGGCCCCACAGCCATCGCCATGGATCGAGAACATCGCCGCCTGTTTTCCGCCGGCCGCGAACCCCAGATGCTTGTGATGATGGATGCTGACTCCGGAAAAGTTTTGCAGACTCTGCCCATCAGCGCTGGCGCCGATGCCGCCGTCTTCGATGCAGGCGACGTGTTCGTCTCCACTCGCGATGGCAAGGTTCACATCTTCCATGAAGATTCGCCTGACAAGCTCAGCGAAGTGGAAACTCTGCAAACCGAATATGGCGCCAAAACCATGGCGCTCGATCCTAAGACGCACGACATCTACGTTGCCACCGCCGATTTCGGCCAGCCTTCCGGCGCGAAAAAACGTCGCGAGCCCGTGCCGGGAACATTCCGCCTGCTCGTTTACAGCCGCTAGAAGTTGGCGTTCAGCAGAGGGTATCCAGGAGACCGCACGCTCGTGTTGATTGCCCGGCGTAAGCTACCGCGCCCGTGACCGGCTCCGCCCCCTAATTGGCCGCACAATTTCGCATTACCGGATCGTTGCGCGCGGCTCAGACAAAACTGACGTCGTGCGTTTCACCGACGCTACCCGGTAATGCGCTAAGAAAACGAGTATTGCGCCATTGGCCGCGCCGCGAGGCTTCGAGCTGGCATCTCGCGCTAGCGCCGGTCCGGCAGGGCATCCGCCAGTCACTCGAATTTACAATTCACCCAGCAACCTGTTCGTGCATCAGGGCGTCTAATCAGTTAGAATCGAAGAAATTGTCCGTCAACGTTTTGCGGCGGAGGGCCCCAAATGACGCAACCATCCCAGCAACCCACAGCATCCAGTTCGACCCTGCTAAGGATTTTCTTGGCCATCTCGTTCGCAGCTCTCCTGGCTTTAGCTCCTTCCCCGGTTCTCGCGCAACACGGAGGCGGCGGAAGTAGCGGCGGAGGTGGCGGCTCCCATGGGGGTGGTGGAGGCGGAGGTGGCTCGCACGGTGGCGGCACCAGCAGCGGCGGACACGCATCGAGCGGTTCCCACCTAAGCACAGGCTCGCACGCAACTTCAGCCGGCGGCAATGCCGCCAACCCCAATGGTGGAGGTCATTGGTGGAATCCGTTCCACGGCAATAGCTCGAGCGAAGCAGCCAGAGGTGGCGCGAATTCAGCCGCAGCCAAAGACTCCAACGCAGCAAAGGTCACCAATGCTCCGCGCTTTGCCGCGGGCAATAATATTTGGCAGGATCCTCCGACAAGTGCGCGCACAAACGTGCCATCGAACCACTTTGCGGCTTCCAATCACGGCGCAACTCTAACCAACAGGCCGGTTCGAAATTCGATGAGGAATGCGCCCCGCGAAGAATTTAGCTTCCGGCACCACCGGCCTCCGGTTGTCATTTTCGATCCCTTCTTCTTTTCTCCGTTCGGTTTTGGATTCGGCTTCGGCTGCGATCCATTCTGGGACTGGGGCTGCTCTCGATTCGCCTTTGGACCCGGTTTCGGCTTCGGCGCTGGCTTCGGATATGGCGCAGACTTCGGCTACGGAGGATTTGGGAACGGATGGGATCTTGGCTACCACAATGGCGGCGGATATGGCGGATCGGACATGACGTTCAATGCCATGGGTCCCTCGTCAGCGCCTGATGACATGTCTTCACTAGAAGGCGACTCCGGCGCTTGGCAGGATGCGCCCGCCAGCGGTTCTCAGGCCGCCGACGCCTCTGGGAATAATTTGAATGCGCAGCCGTACGTTGTGATTATCCTGCGCGACGGTTCGAGCTACGCGGTCAGCGATTACTGGCTCGCGGGAGGCAAGCTGCACTACATCACGTCCTATGGCGGAGAAAATTCCGTGGCCGTGAATCAGCTCGACCTGCAGCGCACCGTAAACGACAATGCAACGCGCGGCATTGAATTCTCTTTGCGCCCGACGCCCGCGGCGAATCTTCCCAACGACCAGCCGGTTCCGCAACCAGCTCCGCCCGCGGACAGTCGTCCTCAGACTGCCGCGCCAAACCCACACTAACTCGTCTGTCTCTTTGTGGCGGGTTGCCGGTTGGGAAAAAGGAGCTCGAACGCTGCGATGGCATTCCTACGCTATGATAGTCTTTGATTCCTCATGTCAAACCTGCGCGTCCTGATTGTCGACGATCACGAAGCCGTAAGAAAAGGAGTGGCCGGAATTCTTGAATCACGCGGCGACATTGAAATTTGCGGCGAAGCCTCGAATGGCGAAGAAGCCGTTCGCAAAGCTCACGAATTAAATCCCGGCCTGATAATCATGGATTTCACCATGCCCGTGATGGACGGCTTGGAAGCCGCCAGGCGGATACTCAAAGCGGCACCGGCAACGCCGATCCTGATGTTTTCCATGCACAAAATGCAAACGCTCACCGACGCTGCCGAGACCGCCGGCACTCGCGGCTTCGTCACTAAGGGCGAGTCGGCCGGGAACCTATTGCGCGCTGTGGATAAGATAATGCGTCACGATGCCTTCTTCGTCTTGGAATCGTAACCTTCAGCGGCCGCATCGATTGCTCCAGACCTTGCCCTCAACTCACTGTCCGCAATTCGCGCGAACAGATGGCGAAGCCGGATTAGCCCCATCGTTATCAGTCCACCACAACCGAAAGCCCGAAAATTCCTCCTTGCTACCAACCAGGCTAATCTACTATATAGAGGCTCACGAATATAGAGGCCCACGAAAATGCAGCCCCGAACCGCTTCCCTCTTGCTGTTCGCATTTTCCGGGCTTTTGCAGGCGCAAAGCGCGCCCGTAAAGCCCTTGGGATTTGCCGGCCACAACATCGGAGAATCCGTAAAGATCTTTCTGCGCCTGGAACCTGGGGCGCGCGACGAGCTCGAGGTCTGCGAGCAACATCCTGACCAAACCATGTGCATTCACCTTTTCGCAGCCGTGGAAAAAAGTCAGCGCGCCGAGATATCCACCGCCGTTCCCGCCGACCTCGACCATCCTGAAGTCTCCAACGACACACGCAACTTCGTCCTGGATGGCGGCCAGCTCGTGAAGATCACTTTGTCAGTGAATGATGTCGCCGAGGTGATGAATACATTCGGAAAGCCGTCCAGCGACACTGTCACACAGCATCACAACGATTCTGGAGCCCAATGGGAAAATCGTCTTTGTGTGTGGGAAATGCCGTCTGGCTACGTGACGCTGGACGCGGACAACAATCCCCGCCTCCAGGATCACCGCCCTTTGCTCGTCCTTGAATCCCGCGCAGAGCACGCACGCAGCACCACGCCTGCACCTAAATCCTCTACCGCCCCGCCTCCTCCCGCAAATACGCCGCTACCAGCAACAGGAAAGCCCGTATCCTTCACGTTTACGGCCCCGCGGTAGAAGCCGCAGGCTTCCGTTCACAATTATCATTTTACCATCGCACAGAAAAATTATTTCGACGCTGGTTTTCCCATCGCAGTAATGTGCAAATCCATCCATGTTGGTGTTCCGCGGACGCCTGCGGGAAGGATTGCAACTAGTCGGATCTGGAGACCGTTTCGCGCCACCGCTTTGCGTCAACTTGTAAAACTCTTCGGACTCGCCGCAAGATTCTGCGTCATCGCGAACTTGTCTGCTGGATGTCGCGGGAGCGGCCACGCAATGTCCTCGGCGCCCATATTGAGCGTGTCAAGCATTGCCGCTGCGTTCTCGGCAGTTCAGGGCAGTATCCCAAGGCAATGCCGGCGTCATCATTATGCCGACTGGAGAAATGTTCCTGGACATAGCCCTGGGCGCGGCCTACACCCTGCTCTCCATCGGCTCTGACCCAAAAACTCTACACCAGAATAACGGCAAGTTCTTCGTCGCAGGGAATTTGCGAGAGTTTTTGTAGCCGCCACCGTAGGAGGCGCGTTGAAACGCAGAAATAGGCCCCCAAATAAAATCGGCCGGCAGTTTTTAGCTGCCGGCCTGTCAAACCCTGCGGTGATTCAGTTTACAACTTTACCTGCGTCCACCACCACTATGACCGCCACCGCTATGTCCGCCCCCACCGCCGTGGAAGCTGCCACCGCGTGACGTACTACCGTGGAATCCGCCGCCCGAATTGCCGCCGCGGAACCCATTCCCTACCGATCCGCGACCGCTGAAGCCGGTTCCGCGACTGTCAAATCCTCGGCCGCCGAATCCACGCCCAGCAAAGTCACGATGTCCGCCAAAGTCCCGTCGGCCATCAAAATCGCGTCGGCCAAAGAATCCACGGCCTCCAAACCCACCGCGGAACCACGGACCGGCCCCGATGAAGATGCCGTCAGAAAACCACCCGGGACCGTAAAAACCATACGGCGCGCATGCATACGGATAGTATGAATAGTAGCCGTAAGCGCAGACCGGAGGGCCTCCCACATAACCCGGTCCCACTCCGATTCCCACCGCTACCTGAGCATGTGACGCTGGTGCCGCTACTGCCAAAGAAGTTCCGAGTAACACTATCATTATGAAATACTTCGCGATTCTCATTTTTAGGCCCCTTCTGAGCCTATAAAGCCTTTCTTTTACTTGCCTTTCGACGCTTCCTAACTTTTGCGTCTACTGGTTAAACACCTTCCCTCCTGAATAGTTGCGTTTCGCGTTTGTTCAACTTTCCGCGCATTTCCGCAACAACCTCGCACACCATGATTGGATGCTCCTTCTTGTTTTCGGTCCCAGTCAGCCGCCAATCCCGCTCTGGTGAACCCTGTGCAAAACTGAACAGAAATCGCTCGGATGAACTTCTACAATTTCTTCAATTTCCTCACCCGCGGGGTGTCGAGACATGAAACTACAATGGGACCAGGAATGGCAGCGCCTATACGTGGAGGCTTTGCTGGAAACGAATCCGCTGAACTTGGTGGGAGCTTTTGCCGCCGCAGAAGTAGCGATCCTGTCGCGAGTCGAAGAGCTCTGCGTGCTCGAGAATGGAGATGCAGAGTGGGAAGCGATTGAAGACGCCATCCACGGCTTGATGGTACTGAAAAGAGGAATCCTGAAGTCGCAGTCGGCAACCCGGGTGCAGCTCTCTGAAGTAATCAAGTCCCGTGTATCTGCCCGCTAGGCTCGAACAACCCCACTATGTATCAGCGGTGAATGATTGGTTTGTCCGATTTTGCAAAGGAACATCCCAGGAACGGACCAAGCACGCTAGCAACCTCTTCAAAAGTCGCGCTAACCGGCTCTTTTGCGGCACATTAGCCAGCTGATGGTTGGCAACCAACTTGCCACCGAATACTCTACAAGTGCCTCTACAGGAGGAGAACCATGGCCACCCTCTGGCAGGACGTTCGCTTCGGACTCCGCATGCTCCTCAAGAGCCCTGGCTTCACCGCCCTGGCCGTTCTCGCGCTGGCGCTGGGCATCGGCGCCAACACCGCAATATTCAGCGTCGCCATCGCCATCCTGCAGAAGCCCGTTTCGTTCCCTCAACTGGATCGTCTCGTCGCTATTTCCGTCGTCCCCCCGCAGGCGAGCTATGAATTTCAAGGTGTCTCGCCCGCCGATTACCTCGACTGGAAGCGACAGAGCCAATCCTTCGAGTCCATGACCTCCATGGAAGGCGTCGAGCTAAATTTAACCGGCAAAGGTGACCCGGAAAAAATTCACGGCAATCGGATTCCTGCGAACTTTTTTGACGTGTTGGGCATCGGGCCCGTCATGGGACGCGGCTTCCTCCCTGAAGAGGAGCGGCCCGGGCGAGAACAGGAAGTGATTCTCCGCAACGGTTTGTGGCAACGTCGCTTCGGATCCGATCCCAATATCCTCGGCCAGACCATCAGCCTTAGCGGCCAAAGTTACACCGTCGTCGGCATCATGGGACCGGATCTCAATTTCCCCGCGCAGTCCCAGGTATTCCTTCCGCTCGCCTTGGACGACGCCACAAAAGCAATCCGCACCGACCGCTTGCTCGAGGCCATTGCACGTTTGAGGCCCGGTGTTTCTGTGCGCGATGCGCAAGCAGAGATGTTTACCATCGCAGGGCGCCTCCAGCAGCAATTTCCGGATGCTGAAAGAGGGTGGAGCGTGCGCGTGGTGCCGATCGCCGTATGGGTATCTGGCGAGCTGGCCGGCGAGTATTGCCGCATGTTGATAGGCGCCGCGATTCTCGTTTTGTTAATCGCCTGCGCCAACGTCGCCAATCTGCTTTTCGCGCGCTCGGCTAGCCGTATTCGGGAAATGGCGGTTCGCCAGGCCCTGGGAGCCAGCCGCGTGCGCATCATTCGCCAACTCCTCACCGAAAGTTTATTGCTCGCAACCGCGGGCGCGTGTCTCGGTTTGCTGCTCGGCTTGTGGGGCATTGACGCTATTCGTCATTACATGCCGCCCGAAGTGGAACGGCTCCTTCCCTACTGGCGGCACGTGCGTCTTGAAACTGACGTTTTCTGGTACTCCGTTGCTGTCGCTTTCATGGCCGGAATCGTTTCCGGACTCGCGCCTGCCTTTCAATCATCGCACTTTGATGTTTACGAAGATTTGAAAAAGGGCGGGCGATCCAGCAGCGCAGGCCAGTCGCGTCAACGTTTGCGCAGCATTTTTGTTGTAGCCGAGGTTTCGCTCTCGCTGATTTTGCTGGTCGGCGCAGGTCTGATGACCAAGGGTGTCCGCGCTCTCCTCACCGTAAACCCAAGTCTTAACCCTGCAAGCGCGCTCACCATGCGCGTCAACCTGCCGGATTCGAAATACCATACGCCTCAGCAGATCGCCCGGTTCTATGATCGTGCACTCGAAGGCCTCCAGTCTCTCCCGGGCGTGCAATCCGCTATCGTTGCAGCATCGGTGCCTTCCGGTGGCGAGCAAGATGGTGAAAACATCTCAATCCAGGGACGCCAAAGACAGCCCGGTGAGGACGACACCATTAACATCAATCCGGTCAGTCCGAATTATTTTTGTGGCATGAACATTCCGCTTCGCCAGGGCCGACTTCTCTCTGCCTCCGACGGTCCCGATCAGCCCCTCGTCGCCGTAATCAGCCAGGATTTCGCAAGGCGCTTTTTCGGGCGCGAAAATCCGCTCGGCAAGTTCATCAAAGTTCGCGCGGAAGATTCCAGGTCGCCGTGGTCGCAAGTAGTGGGTGTTGTCG
>Ga0307477_10002877_pt1 | contig 13065 bp, 13 predicted proteins | sample atmos_gasesECM2C_FD_203316 | JGI IMG/M metagenome (GOLD analysis project Ga0307477, IMG submission 203316) | Hardwood forest soil microbial communities from Morgan-Monroe State Forest, Indiana, United States - atmos_gasesECM2C_515 | ecosystem: Environmental > Terrestrial > Soil > Temperate...
CGGCTCCCACCCGGTTCGGCGCATACGTGTCGCCCGAGTGGGTGTCGCCGGCGAACAGGTCCTGGCCGGCCGTGTTCATGATGTCGGCCTTGATCTGCTCGGCGGTCCAGGCGCTGTGCTCGGAGTGGATGAGCGCGGCGAGCCCGGCGACCATGGGCGTGGCCATCGATGTGCCGCTGTCCGACAGTCCCGCGTTGCCGGTGCCCATTCCGGCCGAGAAGACGCTCTGCCCGACGGCGCTGACGTCAGGCTTCACATCGCCGGCATTGCGGATGCCGCGTGACGAGAAGCTCGCCACCTTGTCGTCGTCGGCGAAGACGTGCTGCTCGAAGTCGTTCGGCGACGTTGAGCTGACCGTCATGGGCTGGCTCGCGTCGAGCGCCGTTTTGATCGCGTCCGAGGCGGACTTGATGACCTGGACGACCGGGATGTCGGCGCTCCCCGTGATCCCCGCGGAGAACGTCTCCTGGTCCTCGCCGAGGATCACGCCGATCGCACCCCCACTCTCGGCGTTCGCCGAGCGTCCGGCAGAACCGCACCTCCGGACCGTGCTGTCGTCCGTCCATTCGAGAAAGACAATCTTGCCGTTGACGGCCGCCTTATCGGCATTGCTGAACGGCAGGCAACCGTCTTTGTTGTTCGGATCACTCATCTCGACGACGGTGCCCGAGAGATCGGGCTTGTTTGCCCAGGCGTAGGCGACCGAGCGCTGCGCTCCATAACCTTGCGTGCCGCCACCGTTGATGTTGGCGTGCAGCGTGTCGATCTGCGAGTAGGCATCCACGCTCGCGGCCACGCCGATGACGCGGGTTGCGTTGCCCGGCGAGCCGCCGATGTCGTAGAGGTCGCCGCCGTTCCCGGCCGCCACCACGACGCTGATGCCGAGCGCCGCGTCGGCGTTCGCGAGCACCGAGTCGCCGTCCTGCGGTGAGCCGAAGTCGGAGCCGAGGGACATGTTGACCACGTCGACGTGGTCTGCGGTGCTGCCGTCGTGGTTCGGGTCGGCGGCTCGGTCGAGCGCCGCCCCGACGAGATCGGTGCTGCCCGCGCAGCCGAAGACCTTGTACGAGATGATCTTCGCCTCGGGGGCCATCCCCGGTCCGATCCGGAACAGCGCCTGGTAGGCGGAGGCGCTCATGCTGCCCAGGGTCGTGTAGTCGCCCGTGTACGTCGAGCCGTTCGGGTTCTCGCCGTAGCCGGCGACGATCCCTGCCACATGGGTGCCGTGGCCGGCGCAGTCGAGCGGGTTGTTGTCGGGAGCCGGCGTCGAGTTGTTCGGGTCGTCCGCGTTGTACGCGTCTCCGGCGAAGTCGGTGCTCTCGGTCGAGATCTTGTTCGCGGTCCCTGCCGGGTAGGTCGGGGGCAGCGTGTCAGTGGCAAGTGCGGTGTTGTAGGCGGCGGTTGTTCCCGGGCCGCCGAAGTCGGCGTGGGTGTAGTCGATGCCGGTGTCGATGATCGCGACGGTGCTGTTCGCGCCCGTGGCGCCGGGGACGCCCGACGCCCATACCTCCGGCGCCTTCTGGAGGTGAACCGCGTACGAGAGCGACGGCGTCTTCGGCGCGATCGGGTACACGTTTGCGACCCCCGAGATGCGCTGCAGGGCCGGGACGTTCGCGACGTTCGTGTAGACCGCGACGCCTGCGAGAGCCGCGTGTGTCTGGTAAAGCACGTGCGAGCCGCTCGGCAACGCCGCGATCACGCTGTGCTGCGCAGCCCGGACGGTCGCGAGCTCGTTCACAGCGGCAGTGGTGGCTGCGCTCTTACCGAGGTTCCGGAACGCGTTGTACGCCATCCCGGTCGGCTCGGCTTTGAGCTTGAGCAGGAAGGCGTAGTTCCCCTTCGAGGGCACGCCCTTCAGGCTGCGAGGCAGCTCGCCGGTGGCCTTGGAGAGAGGGATGTGACGTGTCGTGAGCGCTGCGCTCTGCGCAAGCGGGCCCCCCGAGCCGTTCTGAGCTGCTCCCGCACCAGAAACCGAAAGAACGGCTGCGATCGCGCCCGCGACCGCCAGCACGACGAATCCCTTCATACCCCTTGGCTCCTTTCGTCCTCTGCCTCGGCTCCCGAAGGCCGGCACGCCGGGCGCATCGTAGGCCGGTCGACCGGTTTCTGCTAGGCCCGCAGCCAGTCTTCAAGCTCGGTGTGCGCCGCAGGCCCGTGACCGGCCCCCTCGAGCTCGGCCCGTAGCTCGCCGATTGTGCCATGACGCTCGGCCAGCACTTCGTGGGCGTGGATCGTCTCGAAGTTGACCTGCCGCGAGAGGACGAAGTCGCCCTCCCCGAGGCCCGGCAGCTCGTCGAGCACGCTCTTGAGAGCAACGCGCACCGAGTCCTCGACGAAGCGCGGCTGGAGATGCGCGTGCTCGACGACGAACAGCTCGTCGGGCCGTTTCAGGAGCTCGTAGATCGGCGAGCTCATGGAGCCTTCGACAATCTCGACGAGCCGCTCCGCGTTGAGCCGTTCGGCGGTGCCGACAAGGAGCGTGCCGCGGCCGCGCTGGTTGTGGGTCGCGAGCGGGACGAGCTCGAGGATCCGCTCGACGTCGACGTCGTCGAACCCGGCCTCCAGCAGCCGGTCGGCCGCGGCTCCGCGCACCAGGCCCTGCGCGCACGGGCAGGCGTTGATCCCGGTCGCCTCGACGCCGACGACGCGGCGGACGCGCTCGCGCGAGGCAGCTGCGATCCCGATCAGCGAGATCATCTCCTGCGTCGAGAGCCTCGTGACGGGCGTCCGCCGCTCGTACGGGTAGCGCGCGACGATCCGCACCTCGGCCAGCAGCGCCTCCTGCCGGTCCACGACCCGGCGGGCGACGCGCTCGGCGAGGTCTTCGACGAGGAACGCGTCATCGTCGACGACTCCTTCGACGGCCTCCTCGAACAGCTCGGGGAAGCGGGACATGTGGACGCCTTTGCGGCGAGGGTCGAGGTCGACGGTGCAGTCGATCGTCGCCGCGATGAGCTTCTCGGCGCGGCCCTGGCCGATCCGGACGGCCTTCTGGACGCCGGTCACGCCGACGCTCGAGAGGCCGAGCGCAACCTCCGGCGTGGCGGCCTGCAGGTCGGGCGTCTCGGTGCGCTCCATCCGGCTAGGTTAGACCCGTGAGCGACGACACCGCCTTTGCCCGGCTCGTCTCGCTCGCGTGCCACGACCTGCGCACCCCCCTCGCCACAGTGCACGGTTTCGCGACGACGCTCGCGCGGGGCGGCCTCGAGCCTCCCGCCGACCGCTACGTCGAGATGATCGACGCCGCCTCGGCGCAGCTCGCGGAGCTCATCGAGGAGCTCTCTCTCGCCGCCCGGATCGAGTCGGGCCGGTACGAGCCGACGTTGCGGGAGGCGGACACGCTCGAGCTCGCGCAGGCGGCGGCGGCCCGGCTCGGGGAGGACCGCGTCCAGGTATCGGGCTCGGGCGCGGCGGTCGAGACGGACGGGGACGCGGTCGAGCGCGGGCTCGCGGCGCTCTTCCAGTCGGCGCTCCGCCACGGCGGTCTCGAGGGCGTCGACGTCGCAGTGGACGGCGTCGAGGTCCGGCTTTCGCGCGTCACGGGCGCGTCTGCGCCGGTGGTTCTTGGCGAGGACCTGCGCGATCTGGGCGCGGCGGTCGCCGCGCGGCTCGTCGCGCGTCTCGGCGGCTCGCTCTCTGTCGAGGGCGAGACGCTGACGATCCGGCTCGCCTAGACCGCGGCCAGCACGGGTGCCGGCGCCGCGAGCTCGTGGCAGCTCCGGCAGCGGGCTTCGTACTGCTCGAGCGCGCCGACAACGATCGTCGCGCCGTCGGCCGGCGCCGGCGCGCCGTTGACCAGGCGTTGCGTCATCGTGGCGGGGCCGCCGCAGCGGTGGCAGACGGCCTGGAGCTTGTCGACGAGCTCGGCGCGGCAGAGGAGCTCCGGCATCGCGCCGAACGGGAAGCCGCGGAAGTCCTGGTCGAGCCCACACGCAACGATGCGCAGGCCGTGCTCGACGAGGCCGTCGAGAACGAGCACGATCTCCGGCCGGAAGAACTGCACCTCGTCGACCCCGACGACGTCGTAGCCCTCGACGAGCCCCGGGATGTCAGCGGGCGAGTCGACGGCAATCGCGCGCATGCGCGCGCCGGCGTGGCTGACGACGTGCGCGATGTCGTAGCGATCGTCGAGGCGGGGCTTGACGATCAGCGCCCGCTGGCCGGCGATCTCGGCGCGCCGCAGGCGGCGGATGAGCTCCTCGCTCTTGCCGCTGAACATCGGGCCGCATACGACCTCCAGCCAGCCGCCGCGGTTCGGGAAGAGCCGGATCACGCGCCGACCCTACTCGGCGGACCCGACGGACTCCTTCCCGTGCTCGAACTCCCATTGCGAGAGGCGGCGGAGGCTGACGATCCCGAGCAAGCGGCCGTCCTTCGTCACCGGCAGGTGGCGGAAGTTGCGCTCGAACATCATCTTCGCCGCGTCCTCGACGGTCGTCTCCGGCTCGATCGTGATCACGCTCTCGGTCATCCACTGGCGCACCCGGGCCTCGGCCGCGCGTGCCCGCTGCGCCACAGCCCGGAGGATGTCGCGCTCGGTGACGATCCCGGTGAGCCGCACCATGTCCTCCATCACGACGACGGCGCCGACTCCTGCCTCCATCATCTTCTCCGCGGCCTCGCCGATCGAGGCCGTCGGGTCGACGGTGAGGACGTTCGTGGTCATGACCTCGGCGACGGTTGCCATGGGCCGGAGCCTAACGGCTCTCAGCGCAGCAAACGGGAAAGCCGCCGGTCCTTGAGAACGCGGCCGCCGGTCTGGCAGGTCGGGCAGTAGTAGATCGTGTGCTCCTCGAAGTCGACCTGCGCGAGCGGCGTGCCGCAGACGTGGCACGGCTCGCCGAGCCGCCGGTGGACCCGGTAGGTCTTCTCGTCCGAGGCTCCGCGCTCGCGGAGCTCCAGGCCCCGCTCGAGCTCCTCGTCGATCGCCGCGGCCAGTCGAGCGACCTCCTCCTCGTCGAGGTCGGTCGAGAGCGCGTACGGCGACAGCTTGGCCGCGTGGAGGATCTCGTTCGCCCACGCGCGGCCGATTCCGGCGATGAGACGCTGGTCGCGCAGCAGCGCGTGCAGCCGGCGGGACTCGCCGTGGACGATCTCCCCGAGCGCATCCGGCCCGAGCCCGAGCGCCTCGGGCCCTAGATGCGCGAGCTCGGCTTCCGCTGCATCCGGGGTGAGCAGCCAGACGCCGGCGCGCTTCTTCTTCCCGCCTTCGGTGAGCACCAGCTGGCCACCGCCCTCGAATTCGAGGCGGAAGGCCGGTGATTTGGGAGCCGCCCCGCCGGCAGCTATCGACTTGAGCCGCCCGGCTGTCATGAGGTGGACGAGGAGCACGAGATCCTCGTCGTCGGTCGGAAAGAGGAGACGCTTGCCGCGCCGTTCGGCGCCGCGGAACCGCCGCCCCTCGAGTGCCTCGAGCGGAGGGTCGAAGGTCTTCAAGGTGGCGATGTGCGCGGGGCCCGCCTCCGCCACGGGGAACGCGGCGACGGGCTCGTCAAGCTGGCGCCGCCACGCCTCCATCTCCGGCAGCTCGGGCATTGCGGCGAACGGTACCGCGCTCAAGACCGGTGGCAGCCACCGCACGTCTCAGTCAAGAACGCTCCACAGCGCGACGCAGTGCGACCACCCGTTCGTCGCGAGGAGCTCCTCAGCGCCGTTAATGCGCCGTGAGCCGCAACCTCGTCACGGTGGCTGCCACCGGTCGTAGGCTCCGGTGGTGGCGGAGCCGTTGCTCGTCGAGGTGCGCCGGAACGGAACCGTCGAGGCGACGCATCGCGTTCACGCCGTCGCCGTTCGTGGCGGCGAGGTGGTCGAAGCGGCCGGCGACCCCGCGCTGACATGCTTCATGCGCTCCTCGTCGAAGCCGCTGCAGGCGCTGCCGCTCGTTCGTGCGCGCGACGACGTCCCCGACGACGAGCTCGCGATCGCCTGCGCCTCCCACCACGACACGCCCGAGCAGGTCGCGGCCGTGCGCGCGCTCCTCGCTCGGGCGGCGGCGACGGAGGACGATCTCGAGCTCGGCCCGCAGGAGGGCAGGCCGCACGGCCGCATCCACAACAACTGCTCCGGCAACCACGCCGGGATGCTCGCTCTCTGTCGCGCCCGAGGCTGGCCGACCCAGGGTTACCGCCTCCTGGAGCACCCCGTCCAACAGGCGAGCCTCGAAGTGCATGCCGCGGCAACGGAGGTCGAGCCGGATCAGCTGGGAACAGCGACCGACGGCTGCGGAATCGTCACGTTCGCCCTCACGCTCGAGCGGATGGCGCACGCGTTCTCACGCCTCGAGTCGCTCCCGGGGGGCGGCCGGATCGCCTCGGCAATGCGCGCGCGGCCCGACCTGGTGGGCGGCCCCGACGGCGTGGACTATCTGCTGATGCGCGCTACGTCCGGGTGGCTCGCGAAAGGAGGCGCCGAGGGGCTTCTCTGTGCGGCCGGCCCGGACGGGCTCGGTGTAACCGTCAAGAGCGAGGACGGCGCAGGCCGCGTCCACGGACCGGCTCTCGCCGCCTTCCTCGGCCGCCTCGGCGTCGACCTACCCGACCTTGCCAAGCGTCCGGTCCTCAACACCCGCGGGGAGCGCGTCGGCGAGATCGTCACTGGGCGTTGACAAGTTCTTTACGAATTGCCGTCACGTGACTAGTATCCGAGCCGCGTTGAGGGAGGACCGGGGTGCCGGTGGGGAGCCGGACCGGTCGGTTGTGGAAGTGCCGTCATGCAACGACTAGGCCGGGAGGTTCGGGGACGTGCTCACCGTCGACATCTCGCTTCCTGACGTCGAAGAGCTGCACAAGCTCGTCGCCGAGGGGAGGGAGAAAGGCTTTCTCTCCTACGACGAGATCGTCACAGTGCTCGAGGAAGTCGAGCTGACGAAGGAGCAAGTCGAGGACTTCTACACCTACCTCGTCGAGCACGGCGTCGACCTGGTCGAGGGCGAGCAGCACAAGGCGCCGCCGCACGAGCAGCCGGCGCCCGAGGACGAGAAGGCTGCCGCCGTCCCGAAGCTCGATCTCACCGTCGAGCCGTCGCTCGACTCGCTCCGCCTCTACCTGCGCGAGATCGGCAAAGTGCCGCTCCTGACCGCCGACCAGGAGGTGACGCTCGCCAAGCGGATCGAGCGCGGCGACATGAGGGCGAAGACGGCGATGATCGAGGCGAATCTCCGGCTCGTGGTGTCGATCGCGAAGGGCTATCTCGGTCGCGGGCTCTCGTTCCTCGACCTGATCCAGGAGGGATCGCTCGGCCTGATCCGGGCGGTCGAGAAGTTCGACTACCGCAAGGGCTACAAGTTCTCGACCTACGCGACCTGGTGGATCCGCCAGGCGGTGACCCGCGCCATCGCGGACAAGGCGCGCACGATCCGGATCCCCGTCCACATGGTCGAGAAGCTGAACAAGGTCGTGCACATCGAGCGCCAGCTCGTGCAGCGGCTCGGACGCGAGCCGAGCCCCGAGGAGATCGCCGAGGAGCTCGAGATCACGACCGAGGAGGTGCGCGAGATCCTCCGCATGTCGCAGCTCCCGATCTCGCTCGAGAAGCCGATCGGTGAGGAGGAGGACTCGTCGCTCGGGGACTTCGTCGAGGACGAGGCGGCGGAGTCGCCCTTCGACACGGCGCAGCTCCTGCTCCGGCGCGAGGACGTCGTCAACGCACTCAACGCTCTCCCTCGGCGGGAGCGGGAGGTGATCGAGCTCCGCTACGGGCTCCTCGGCGGCGAGCCGCGCACGCTGGAGGAGGTCGGCCGCGCTTTCGGCGTCACCCGCGAGCGGATCCGCCAGATCGAGAACAACACGCTGAAGAAGCTCGAGCACCTCCCCGAAGCGCAGGCGCTCCGCGACGCGGCTTCGTAGCTAAGCGCCCGTGTCCCGAGTGAGGCCGGCGTCGGTTGCGCGACGCAGCGGGACGAAGAGCTTGCAATGTGGGCACTTGAAGCCCCGGTAGCGGTCGGCACGGCCGCCCTCGAGCGGCTCCTCGTCGAAGGTCTTGTGGCAGTGCGGACACTTGACCTCGAAGCTGCTCGATAGCTCGACTCCGCTCACGGGCTGTGTCCTACCCCCCCACGCGGCATCGCCACTCCTGAGGTCTTCCGTCCGACGCGGCTCGTAGCGTTTTGCTCGTGGACGAGAGCCTGCTGCGCCGGAGCGTCGCGGAGTTCATCGGCGCCTTCACGCTGATCTTCATCGGCGGCGGAGCAGGCATCATCAGCCACTCGGACATCGTCGCGGTCGCGCTGGCCAACGGCCTCGCGATCGGGATCATGGTCTCCAACCTCGGCCACATCTCGGGTGGCCACTTCAACCCCGCGATCACGCTCGGCTTCGTCGCGACGCGCCGGATCACGCCGGCGCTCGCCGCCGCCTACTGGGCGGCCCAGCTGCTCGGCGCGGTCGCCGCGGCGTTCATCCTGCGGTACCTGTTCACCAAGCTCGCAGTCGCGCTCTTCGCCGCGCCCGCGCCCCACATCGCGGACGGGAAAGCGGTCCTGCTCGAAGCGATCATGACCTTCTTCCTCGTCTGGGCGGTCTGGGCGACCGCCGTCGACGCGCGGGGCGCCTTCAAGGCGATCGCCGGCCTCGCCATCGGCCTCACGATCACCATGGACGTTTTCGTCGGCGGCCCGGTCACCGGTGCGGCGATGAACCCGGCGCGCGCATTCGGCCCCGAGCTCGCCGGCAACACCTGGACGGGCTGGTGGATCTACTGGGTCGGCCCGATCGCCGGAGGGCTCGTCGCCTCGCTCCTGTACGAGTACCTCTATCTGCGCCCGCTGCGGCCGACCGTCGTTGGAGCGCCGGAATCCGGCGTCGACGAGCCTCGCCCCGGCGAGACCGCCGTCTCCTAGTCCTGATCGGCAAGCCGTGCGGTGACGGCGACGTCCGCGCCCGCACGCTTGAGGAGCGCCGAGAACGGACATTCCTCGTCCGCCTGCGCGCGTGCGGCCTGCAGCGCGGCATCGTCGAGCCCGTCCACGCGGGCGACCATCTCGACCCGCGAGCCCACGATCTGGTGGCCCTGGCCCTCGACCTCGTCCATCACGATCGTGCAAATGGTGTCGAGCCGGCCCGGCGGAGTCCCGGCCGAGGTGAGCACGCCCGCGAGGGACATTGTGATGCAGCCGCCGTGCGCCGCCGCGAGCAGCTCCTCGGGGCTCGTCTTGCCGCCGGACTCCCCGATGCGGGACGGAAGCGAATACGGGAGGCGTGCGAAGGCGGCGCTTGCCGCGTCGATGACCCCCGCGCCTCGGGCGAGGTTGCCGTCCCAGCCGACGTGAGCTGTGCGTTCGATGTGCGGCATCTACGGGTCAGGCGGCAGGAACGACGGCAGGGGTCCCGTCGGGATAGTAGGCCTCGGCCGGCGAGCCCGCGGGCCGGAAGACGCCGAGCACGTGCATCTCGCCCGGCCCGTGGTTCTCGAGGCAGTGGACGAGCCCGGAGGGCAGGTGGACGCTCGAGCCCGGCCGCAGCGGCACGCTCTCGCCGTTCACGTGGAAGGCCCCCTCACCTGCAAGGACGTAGATCACCTCGTCGTAGCGGTGGTAGTGGTCCGGCGCGCGGCCGGTCGGGATGTGGCCAACGAACTGCGTCACCGATGCGCAGCCGTTCTCCGGCGCCGCGAGCAACGTGAACTCGCGCCCGGCCGTGGCCGGACCGCGCTCGCCGCCTTCCAGGACCGCGTGGCTCGACGTGGCCGGGAGCGGCTCCTCGACGAGCACGGACAGGACGCGCAGCTCGTCGGCGGAGTCGACGTGCCAAGGCGTTCCGCGTGCCACGAACATTCCCGTCCCCGGCTCGAAGGCACGGGTCTCGTCGCCGACAACGACGACTCCGTTGCCACCGAGGACGTAGAGCACCTCGTCGCGCTCGTCGTCGTGCCGTTCCTCGCTGCGACCGTCGAAGCGCAGGATGCGCTGCCGGAACTCCGGGACAGTGAAGAGCGCCGTTTCCGGCGCCCCCGAGTCCTGCTCCACCTGGATGCAGTACCGCACGACCAAGACCAGCCTATACCGCGGCTCCTCTTCCGATGAAGGTCACGGCGGAGTAAAGTCGCTGCCCAGGTCTCCCCCGTGACGCAAACCTCGGCCGTGGGCGCGCGTCTAAACGGGCAGTACGTTCCCATAAGGAGGGCATGAATGTTGAAGAGAGTTGGAGCAACTGCGGCGATTGCGGTGGCGTTTGCCGTCGTCGTTGCCGCCACGCTCGGCGGCACGGCTTCCGCGAAGTCCGGCAATACCGCGACCGCGGCGCTGTGCAAGAAGGCCGGGCTCGGCTTCGCAGGCCCGCTCACGGGCGGGGCGTCATTCCTCGGTACGGACCAGAGCAACTGGGAGAAGCTGTTCATCACCAACTGGAATGCCGGTAAGGCGATCCCCGGAGTCCCGACGAGCCTGCATCGGGTCAAGCTGAACCTCGCCGTCGAGGGCGACAGCCAGCTGAACCCGCAGGTCGCGGCGACGGTGGCACGCCAGATGGTCGCGAACAAGCAGATCCTGGGCATGGTCGGCTTCGCCGGCTCGAACGAGAACCTCGGCGGCGGACCCGTACTCGACGCGGCAAACCTCCCCTACGTCTCCGGCTCGGCGACGAAGGACACGCTCGCGACGGGAGCCGCGGGTCAGAAGCCGCTGAAGGACTTCTTCCGCGTCGTGCCGATCAACTCGCAGCAGGCCAAGGCCGCTGTGACGTACATCGTCCCGAAGCTCAAGCTGAAGGGCCAGAAGATCATGATCGTCGACGACGGCGAGGCGTACGGGATCGACATCGCCAACGCGGCGCAGAAGGCCTTCAAGGCTGCCGGCGTCAAGAACATCGACCGGGAGTCGGTGAAGGAGACCGACGCGAACCCGGGCGGTGCTGCCGGCTTTGCAGCGGACATCCAGCCCGTGGCGCTCAAGGCTGCGAGCAGTGGCATCAAGCTCGTCTATGCACCGTCGCAGGACGCGCCGGACTCGCAGACGTTCGTCGAGGACCTGAAGAACGCCGGCTACAAGGGCGGCTTCATGGCGACCGACGGCAGCGTCAGCCCCACGCAGTACAAGTTCCCGGGCGCGTACGTCTCCTTCTTCGGCCCGGGTATCGAGAAGATCAACAAGACGTACCGCACGCGGTACCTGCACACCTACGGTAAGACGTCGGCGACCGATCCGTTCGGGGCCCCGAGCTTCGTGGCCACCCAGATGCTCGCCGTCGCAATCTCACAGGTGTGTTCGGCGACGCACGGCAAGACGATCAGCCGTGCGCTCGTGGCGAAGCAGCTGAAGAAGGTCAAGCTGTCGACGACGATCCTCGGCTACAGCATGGCCTTCAACAATCCGGTGGACAACTTCCACGGCCCGAAGTCGGGCGTGACGGTGTTCCAGATCCAGTCCAACGGCGCGTACAAGGAGGTCTACGCGGCCGGCTAGTCCGGACCGGCGTAGGAATCGCGTGCGGCCCGTCCACAGTGGCGGGCCGCACGTGCTACTGAGGTCAAGATGAGCGGAATCCTCGCCTTCCAGCTCTACAACTGGCACTACTTCTTCGCCGAGCTCGTCTCGGGCATCACCGTCGGGAGCGTCTATGCGCTCATCGCACTCGGTTACACGATGGTCTACGGCGTCCTCAAGCTCCTGAACTTCGCGCACGGCGACGTGTACATGATCGGGGCCTACATCGGGTTCTTCGTCATGAACGCGCTGGGGTCGCCGTCGAACCCGGTCTTGCCGGTCGTGCCACTGATCCTGCTCGCGTTCGCGGCTGCGATGGTCGGCTGCGGCATCCTCGGAGTCGTGATCGAGCGCTTCGCCTACCGGCCGCTGCGCAATGCGCCGAGGATCGCACCGCTGATCACCGCGATCGGCGTCTCGTTCTTCCTGCAGCAGACCGCCGTGCTCCTATTCGGGGCGAACCCGCGGTCGTACGACACGTTTTCGCTGAAGCCGAACAGCAGCGGCACCGGCGTGCTCTTCCAGAGCGTCCAGATCACCAAGAACCTCTCGATCCAGTACGTGCAACTCGCCGTGATCCTCCTGACCATCGTGCTCATGACGGGGCTGTCGCTGTTCGTCTGGCGCACGCGCACGGGCAAGGCGATGCGCGCGGTCTCGTTCGACACGGAGGCGGCGTCGATGATGGGAATCGATGTCAACCGCGTGATCGCGATCACCTTCCTCCTCGGCTCCGCACTCGCAGGCGCCGCGGGCGTGATGACCGGTCTGATCTACCAGCAGCTGAACCCCTACATGGGTTTTGGCGCCGGCCTGAAAGCGTTCACGGCGGCGGTCATCGGTGGGATCGGCAACATCGGTGGCGCCGTGCTGGGCGGGCTTCTGATCGGTCTCGCCGAGACGTTTACGGTCGGCTACCTCTCCTCGGCGTTCTCGGACCTCATCGTCTTCTCGTTCCTCATCATCTTCATGCTCTTCCGGTCGACCGGTATCCGCGGCACGCCGGTGCTGCAGAAGGTATGAGCGTAGGCTTGACGGAGCTCGAGAAAGAGTGCAGGCGGCGGCTTTGCCGGCGCCGGAGCGGAGAATGAGCCTCGAGACCCCGCCCTCACAGCCGGCGACCTCCCCGCAGATCGGGGTCGACGAATGGGTGAGCCGCTCAGGCGAGCGGACCACCGGGGCGGACTCACTGTTCGGGTTTGCGAACCGTGCGGCCAACAAGACGCCGCCGATCGTGCTCTTGCTCGTCTTCGTCGGCCTCGTCTGCGTGATTCCCCTGCTGACCTCGAACGGATACGTCATCGGCGTCGATGCCGACACGATGCTCTTTGTTCTGCTGGCGGTCGGCCTCAATGTCGCGGTCGGCTGGGCAGGGCTGCTCGACCTCGGCTACATCGCGTTCTACGGCTTCTCGGCCTACATGTACGCGGAGCTGTCGTCCGGCCACTACAACCTCCACTGGCCGACGTGGCAGAGCGTGCCGCTCGTGATCGCGACCACGATCCTGCTCGGCTTCGTCCTCGGTCTTCCCACTCTGCGCCTGAGCGGCGACTACCTCGCGATCGTCACGCTCTTCTTCCTCGAGATCTTCAACAACTTCACGACGAACGGCTACGCGTGGAACTGGCTCGGCCTCACCGGGCAGCACG
>Ga0307477_10002878_pt1 | contig 13059 bp, 12 predicted proteins | sample atmos_gasesECM2C_FD_203316 | JGI IMG/M metagenome (GOLD analysis project Ga0307477, IMG submission 203316) | Hardwood forest soil microbial communities from Morgan-Monroe State Forest, Indiana, United States - atmos_gasesECM2C_515 | ecosystem: Environmental > Terrestrial > Soil > Temperate...
TCGCCGCTTATGATCTCTGAGATTCACGTCGGCGTGATGCTCGATCAAGATCTTCACCGATTCTTCGTAACCGTAACCCGCGGCTTGCATGAGAGCCGTTTGGCCTTCGCGGTCAGTCCCGTTGGGGTTTGCTCCTGCTTCCAGCAGAATTCTCAAAACTCGCGGGAAGAAGAAACCGAAACTCGCCAGATACGTTTGTCCATGAGAGTCCACGCCATCGACTTTAGCCCCGGATTTGAGGAGCAACTTCATAATTTCATACTGTCGCCAATTTGCGGCCTCGGATAGAGGTGGCGAGAAGCTTACCTGCGCTGGATTTACAGGCGCGCCACTCTGGATCAATAGCTCGACGATGGCCGCGTTGCCGGAACGGATGGCCTTATTTAGAGCCAGTGACTCGCTCCCGTCTTTGCTGTCAATGCCATCCTTTGCCAAGAACCGGCGGAGCTGGTCGATGCATCCGAGCGAGGCGGCTCGTTCCAATGATTGGGCTGTTGCGCACAGCGCGGTTTGGTTTGGTGGTATACAGCGATCTTCCTCGTAGTCGTCGCTTGCGTCATTGCCCGGAGGCAGGGAAAGATCAAAATTCAGAACCCTCTCAACCGCCAGTTCTGCCGCAGCAGCGCCCAAGTGACCAAAGCCATTTGTGATATAGCTACCATCCTCCCTACAGACGGCGGAATACTCCGACCTCATTTTCAAGAGTCCCACGAAGGTCGCGGTCTTAACTACGCTGAACCTACCTTCCAGAGCCTCTTCACCTTCGGGCACTGGTGGCCACCTTGTCGCATTGAGCTTTGCGCTTTCGGTTGAATAGTGGGCTGGCTCCCCGAAGGTCAGAAAAACGGGCCAGCGGTATCCATTCGTGACGAATCCTCCCTTGCAACGACCTGATATCCAAGCTCCTTCCATAGTGGTGACAAACTCGCCGCGCACGGCAATGCGCTTTCCCTTCCATGACGAGAGATTCTGAAAGAGATTACAGATGGGAATCACTGGTAACGTGCCGGGATCAGGCAGTGCCTCGACTGAGAGGTTTTCGAATGAATCGAATATAAGTTCACCTGGATAGCCGCCAGATGGCACCATTCGCAGTCGACCGGAAAATGTTCCTGACCCGCTTACAGTTTTTCCTGCTTGTCGGAGATCATCGGCCTTCGCGGCGGCCTCGCGGAAGTGCTGGAGTCTCTCTGGAGTGATGTCAGTCGAGGGTCGTAGCGAAAGGCCGGTAGGCCAAATGTAGTGGTCCGAAATGTATTGGTTATCGCAATCGGCTGCACCGATAGCGGCTAGGTCTTTAGAAATGATCAAATCACCTGTAAGTATTACCTTACGTCCGTCGGAGCCTTCTACAAGATGCGAGAACAGTTCGCAAACGGATTCCTGCCCGCATAATGCTCTTCCCGGAAAGAGCATTGAAGCCGCAACAAGGAGCATAACCTTGGATTTCATTGAACTCGCTCGAAGCAATTCTACTGCGAAACACTGGCAGTGGCCTGGCCATCGAGTTAAATTGGTCATAACTCCCGGTAAGTCAAACCGGTAAAGTTCCCTGCGCCCAAATCAACTTCGGCGGTTACGGCGTTTACCAGGATTTGAGAACTGGTTGGCCTCGGAATCGACTCGGAATCGCGCGCCACATTAACGCAATAGTTGCCAAATGCCAGTTGCAACGGCCACACAGCCTACAACCCGGAAGATCAGCCTCGCATTGCGCCAACGTGTATCTGCCTTTGCCGCCTCCGACATTTGTATCCTTTTCTCTGAGGCTACGACTATGGCCTCGGCCCTAAAAAAAAGTAGAAGTCCTATAGCGATGGATATAAGGCTCGATGCGTAGTGCAAGAAAACAGCTCCTTCGATCCACAATTTGTTTCAGTGCCAAAGAGAGCGCAGGAGAACACGCAAAAGAAACAATCCGAATCCGAGTGCAAACAAACCTGGAACGAGTGCCAGGTGAACATCAGGTGTATGTCATACATTTCGATGAATGGTGGGAAATACATCCACCGATTCCCAAGACGGACGAAATGTCTATCACGCTGAAAGCGATTTAATGAGGTATCGCCCACGCCGGAGTCTAGACAGTACAAGGCCTGGACAGGCCGACTCGAATCCCACGGTTACAAGTTTTAGCTGCGACAGTGGTAAATCCCAGCCTCTTTCCACTCGCCTGGTTGGGTCTCCATTTGGGCGCACCCCGTGTAGCCCTCGTGAATGAGATCGCAGCAAACCTTTTTCGGGCTTCGGCCCAGAGGCGGATCGAATCGGCTAGTGGCTGGTGGCTCCGCTGTCGTTGCTGACGATGAGACTGGAGACGTTGACGGGCTCGAAATCCCCTAAGGTGAGACTGGTGATGCACAAAAGATCAGTATCGTTCCAGCGAGCATCGGGTGTGCCGATGAGTCCACCGCTGGCGCCGTTGTCGGCCAGGATGATTCCATAGTTGCGGAAGGCGGTGATGATAATGGCCGCCTGTGGACTTGTGGATGCACAAGAGGGAGTGGCCACCGAAGCTTTTAGCCGATATATCTCGCCAGCGGGTCCCGACATGATGCAGCTTGCGGGAGGAGAAGACTGCGAGATCTGCGATCCCGTGGGAATGGTACTCCCTCCCGTAGCCGTGCAACCGCCCACGCCTGCTGTTTGCGTGGCAGGCCAGACCCAGTAGTTCACTATGTGGTTGAGGGTGAACCGGATGGGATGCTGAATGGTGCCATTCGGAGAACTGGGTGTGCCGGTGCCGATGACCTCGTCGGCATTGGCGAGCAGTGGTGCCACTGGAAGTCCCGCGGCATCGGATGTCCCGTTCCCTTGGGGTGTCAGGGCATTCGAAGATACGTTAGGCCAAAGAGCATTGGAAGAATCGGTCCAGGGGCCGCCTTCGTAGATTCCCTGCCACATCTCGTAGAGGGCAGCGTTGTTTCCACCGCCTGCCTGCAGATAGACCAGGACGTGGCGATCTCCCGTCGAGCTGAGGGTGCCTTCCACAGGAGCATTTGCCGGAATAGGAGCAGAGGTAAAGTAGGATTGATAGAGAGTGGTTGCGACCGATACGTCCGCCTGGTTGAAAGGAACTTGAATGACCGGTATTCCATTCGGAAAGGGAGCATTGGAATTGTTGCCGAAGAAAGGCTTGACCGTGGATGACAAATAACCACTATACATTGGCGCCGCGGGGGAAGAATCCACGGGCAGGCCGGTCGTGGCGGCGTCCACTCGATGGTGAAAAATGGAAGTGGACGGAAAGATGTTTGCGAGGAAGGCGTTGCTGCCGGTGAGGGCAATGCTGATGTCCCGAGTCGCCTGAGTATTTGCCGAGTCCGTAACTACAAAGTGAGGCGTGTAGGTGCCTTGACCGCCGATCAGTAAGCTGCTGATGTTCCCCGTAGATGCGCTGAGAGACATCCCCTCAGGTAACGGAGGAAAGCTGGAACTCGTGGTTAGGGAAAATGTGTAAGGCGGAGAGCCACCGGTGGCGGTTATTGTGCAGCCTGCATAGGTAGAGCCTTGAGTTCCGTCGGGGCACGAGATTGTTGTGATCGCCAAGGGACTGCCGGACGCCGCTATCGTGACTTTTGCCGTGGATGTGGTAGAACCGGATGCGTTGGTCGCAGTCAGCGTGTAGGTGGTGGTTGCCGTTGGGCTTACGCTTGTTGAACCACTCGCCGACGTAGACGTGAATGTTCCCGGGGTGATGGCAATGTTTGTCGCCTCGGTAGTCGCCCAAGTCAGCGTGCTGCTGGAACCGGAAGTGATGCTTGTGGGGTTAGCTGTGAAGGAGTTGATCGTTGGCCCGCTCGGCGTGTTGACGGTGACTGTTACCGTGGCCGTGGTTGATCCAGCGGGATTCGTTGCAGTTAGCTTGTAGATCGTAGTTACCGTTGGGCTCACGCTCGTCGAACCACTAGTCGATGCGGACGTGAATGTTCCCGGCGTAATGGCAATACTCGTCGCCCCGCTCGTGGCCCAATTCAGCATGCTGCTTGTGCCGGAGTTTATGCTTGTCGGAGCCGCTGTAAAGGATGTCACATTCGGCGGCGAGCCCCTAGGCGAAGTCGCCGCGCCGCAACCCGCCAGTTTGACACAGGCAAGTAGAGCGAGGACCAGCGCACAAAGATCCAGCCCTCCAGAATGGAGTCCCCACGGGCTGAGCTTATTTCTGCAAAACGAGTTAGGAGAGTCCATACCTGAGCCCTTCGTTGCCGACGGCCACACCAGTCTAGTAATCTCTGATTTGAGCTGCCTACTGGTCGCAAGTACAGAATCAGACTAGTGGTCCACAAGCAACATTGGGCAGGTATTCAGTGCGAGCGTTACGCTCGTGATGCTGCCGTTTCCGCTGTTCTTGTTGTGTTCCCGGGGGTTGGGCTTCTGCGTTGGGGGTGTCAGCCGGCGAGACAAGCCAGAGCACAATCCCTGCGGAGCCGTTGACTGTCCTCGCTCCGCCAAAGGTGCGGTGATATTTTAGTGAGGAAGAAATCATGTGCATTTCAGAACCCGATTCGGATGGGCCCATAACTCGCCGGAAGGGCCACGAGCAACCGGTGGCTACTTCGGTATGCGGCTGGCGATATCACCACATCGGCATTCCGACTGACGTTCAGCGTCCCGACGAGATTTACCTGGAACGGTATAAGATGTACGTCTCAGCGTTCGAGACCAGTCCCTGTGGCATTCAATGGATGCGCTTCGAGCCCGATAGCCCAGTACACGCCTTGGTCAAGTCAGTCCCTCACATCGCGTTCGAAGTAGACGATCTTCAATCTGCTATAGCAGAGAAGCAGATTCTTACGGAACCGAACTCACCTTCGGAAGGCGTTATGGTAGCGATGATCCTCGATAGCGGCGCGCCGGTTGAACTTCTCGAATTTCGGCGTGATGTGGGTGACGGAACAATGCATTGAGACCCTTGGCGGAACCCCGGACTTTGAGAACAGATTCGTTCCCCAGAGTGAGATCGCCCAAGTCGAGCTGGATTGCCCACCAAGAACGCGCTTATGTTCAATGTGTCGATGAAAAGATCCCTGGCGCACTGCCGATAATCAGATAATCTGCGGAAAGGTCTGAAGAAGCGTACCCATGACCACTGCGGAAGATATTGCCCGCGAGGCGGGCGCTACAAGGATCGCGACCGGAGCATGCTCGATACCATGGCGATCTGCCCGGAATGGTAAATCGCGTGTTCCACGATTCCCTGAAGCATAGTTTCGTAAGGATAGTCACGCCCAGAAACCTGTTTCGCCAAATCCTCGATGGGGAAATTCCGAATCTTCTCTTCGAGGAGTTCGCGACTTTGGCTCCAGCGGGAGACGAGTTCGTTCCAGGGAATCGGTGGCTCGGCCCATTCCATTTCGGGCTGCCAACGCGGCAGCGAATTACCGTCGCAGGTATTGCGAATTCTTTCATTCCAAAGGAGCAAATGCTGAAGCAGCGCCGAAATTGAATGAGACCCTGGCACGGGTGGCGTCGTCGCAAGCTCAGGCGAAATCTGCACTAACAACTCAGCGAGCGAAGGTCCGTACCAAGCACCTTTGACCGTCGCAGCGCGGTAAGAATCGGCGATTCGTTGGGTTTGGTGCATGTGATCTCAGCAGAAACGCGGACAATTGCGGCGTTCCCGGCGGGTATAGTCTACATCAGGCGGCCTGGTGCTGAGACCCCGGTTCCATGCTTGAAAAACGCTTGCCGGATAGATGAAGTCGATCCAAAACCACTTGAACGATTCCGCAACTCACTGGCATTTAGTGCGTCATGGATCGAACGGAGAAACGCTCGTCCGATTGCGATCTAGTCTTAGGTTGACTTCTTATTTGAGTTCTTGCTGAGGATCGGCGGTGGAGGAGCCCAGCTCGACAGGCTTGCCGTGCGGCGTATGCCGGTACGCTTCGGCCCACGCTTCTTTACGCGCCAGCATGGCCGTCGGGTCAGATAGGCGTTTCGCCGCTACCAGACGCTCCAAAACCGCAAGCCAATGGTGGTAGTAGCGCGAGCCATCATCGGGTTCACCGCGACCTGCGGCAGCCTTCAATTCCGCAGCGAGCGCTGTCGCCCATTCCTTCCAGGTAAAATGCCCTTGTGCGGACAGCCGGACGGCAAGCGCGAAGGCTTGTGCCTGCCAAGGCTCGGCAAAGACCGGCCCGCCCTCATCGCGTGGCAGGCGCGGCAACGCCGCCAGATTTTCAGGCTGAGGAATTAAGTCAGGCCGGTTCAAGGTAATCGTCCCACATATCAATGTAAACAGAATCTTGCGGCGGGGCTTGCTCGCCCCACAGTTCGCGTGCTGCAAACCGCACGGAGTAAACATGCTGCGGCTTTTCGCCGAGAAACAGCGCATTTGTATCGGGAAACACAAAAACTCCATGATCCACGTGAATTGTCCCAGTTTTGCTCCGCGCATAGCGCACCAGGCGCGTGTGCCCCACCGGATTTATATTCCGTGCGCGCACGCGCTCGCCAGCGTGAAACCGGGCCGTCACCGCAACATCCCTGCGGGCCGACACTCCTTTTGAAATCAGAATCGGTACTTTTTCAGCCGTCAGCGGCGGGGTCTGTTTCGCGGATCCCGGGTCAGGTTTTCCGCTCTCTAACTCCGCGGGCGTCACCATACCTTTCTTGAGCATCAACTCCACCAGCGCCACAATCCATCGTTCGTAATAGCTGAATTGGAAATAATTTAGCGGGGCGATCTGCTCGCGCTGGAACCGGGAAGCGTCCAGATTCCACTTGCGCCAAGCGCCCATGGCACGCGTAACGGCAAAGGCGCAACCTTGCCAAGGCTCGTGAAACACGGGCTCGTTCTTCTCGGCCTCAACTGGGCCCATGTCCTGCATCCCGCCCAGATCATGCACGCCGTTCATGGGTGGTCACCTTGTCCTCTTGAGGCGCCCCTTGCCACACCGATCATCTGATCGCGCGTTACCAGTGTCGCCAGCTCTTCTTCGCTCATTTTCTCGGTGCCGGCTGGCCGCTCGGGGAGCACCAGATAGCGCAACTCCGCCGTGCTATCCCAAACACGCACTTCGACGTCATCCGCTACCTCGACTCCGAACTCCCGTAAGACACCCCGCGGATCAATCACTGCACGGGAACGGTACGGCGCGGACTTGTACCAAACCGGCGGCAGGCCAAGAACTGGCCACGGATAACACGAGCACAACGTACAGACGACGAGATTGTGTACCCTGGGAGTGTTTTCGACCACGACCATGTGCTCGCCTTGCAATCCTCCATAACCCAACTCGGCGATCGCAGCGTCCGAATTAGTCAGAAGCCGCTGCCTGTAAGAGGGGTCAGCCCACGCATGCGCCACCACTCGCGCTCCATTGCGAGGCCCAACTTTGTGTTCATAGGTGTCAATCAGCGCATCCAGCGCGGCGCGGTCGACCAACCCTTTTTCCACAAGAAGAGATTCGAGCGCTTTGACGCGCAGAGCTGGATCGGAAGGAACAACCTGATGATCATGTCCATGGTCGTGATCATGTTCCTGCGCGCGGGCAAGCTCTGGGGTTACGGCAGCTCCCGCGGCAGTCACTGCGGCGGTCAGGAAGTCGCGGCGGGTCGTAGTCATTCCAATTACCCCCACGGGTTGTAAAGCAGAGTTCGCCTGCCGGGGCAAATAGGCACTGGAAAGCAATTATAACCAAGGTGTCAAGCAAGAGTTTGAAGGGCTAGGCTTTCGCTGCTGAAATCGCGTCCGATGGACCAATGCAAATATACAGACTAACCTTCTAAGCGCCCAACCTATCGGACGTTAGAAGCCAGACTAGGCGACTCCTGGCCAGGAACTCCTCAGGGCGGCGAAAGCCCTGCCGCCACCAGGCCTTGTCTTTGCGCCGGCCAGTGCACGGAACCTTTTCTAGGATCTGCAGTATTCACTCTTTGTAAGGGCTGCACAGCCGTTTAGGACCATAATTCGGCGATGACTTTGGCCCCCGACGAGGATCTGATGCTCCAAGTGCGCGATGGCGCGGGCGAAACGCTAGGCGTGTTGTTTGATCGCTATCAAACGCCGCTCTTCAATTTCTATTCGAAGTTGACGGGCGACCGGACGTTGAGCGAAGACCTTGTCCAGGAAGTATTTCTCCGTATCCTGAAATACCGCCAGAGCTACCGCCCGGGCACCCCTTTCCGCGCTTGGGTCTACCAGATTGCGCGCAACGCGCGCATCGATCACTTTCGCAAGTTTCCTCCGCAGACCGCTCTCCAGCCGGAAATGCTGCCCCCTGTTCTTCCCACGGATTCCGCGCAGGAGCAGCAGGAAGTCGAACTGTTGCAACGCGCGCTGCAGCAGTTGCCGGAGGACAAAAGAGAAATCCTGCTTCTCTGCCGCTTTCAAGAACTGAAGTATGAAGAAATTGCCGCTCTTCTCGGCTGCGAACTCAACACCGTCAGAACACGCATCCACCGTGCCTTGCAGGATTTGCGCAAGGCTTTTCATCAACTTGCGCGCGGCACGATGCTGAAGAAAGCCGAAGCGGCAGTTGCAGAGAATATTCCTCCTCGAGGAGGTCGCCATGAAGTGTGAACACATCGCGGAACTCTTGCCGGACTACCTGCAAGGGAACCTGAGCCCCGATCAGCACCAAAACGTCGAAGCACATCTCGAACAGTGCGCGGACTGCTCCGAAGAAGTGGTCATTTGGACAAAGCTTTCGCTTCTGCCAGTGGACCAGCCAGGTCCCACGTCTCGCGCGCGTTTTGAAGCCATGCTGCTGGCGTACCAAGCGGGTCGTTTGAATCAGCCTGCGGACGACTCGCATTGGAGAAAAGGCGCTTCCGCCTGGAACTGGAACATGTTCCATTGGCTTCGTTCGGCCGTGGGAGCGGTGGCGTGGAGCGCAGCTCTGCTCGCCATCGGCGTTTTCGCCGGACTTCGCCTGGCTGGCCCTAAGCCACCTTCCCTAGACTTGGCTGCCATGCAATCTGAACTCGCGAGCATGAAGCAGTTGGTTGTGCTTTCCATGCTGCAGCAACAATCGGCCAGCGCGCGGCTCGAGGGTATAACTTGGAGCACCCGCGACCAGCAACTTGATCCGCAGGTGCTTTCCGCTCTCCTTCACACGCTGCGCTACGACGCGAGTGTGGATGTGCGCTTGGCGGCTCTCGATGCTCTCAGCCGCCGCGGGCGCCAGCCCCAGGTTCACAAGGCAATTTTGGATTCTCTCCAGCAGCAATCGCCCCTGGTGCAGGTAGCCCTGATCGATCTTTTGCTTGAATGGAGGGATCCCGATGCTGCGCAGCGGCTCCAGGCCCTTCAGCAAGCCCCGAATCTGAATCCCACGGTGCGACAACGCGTCGAGTGGGCAAAAAGCAAACTGAATTGAGGAGGAGACCATGCGAAACACGCGCTTTCTCACGGTGTTGACGGTCGGGTGCCTGCTTCCCTTTTCCTTGTCCGCCCAGTCCGTGACCATAACAGTCCTGCAACCGGCAATAAAAATCGCTGCTCTTCCCTTGGAGTTTCATTTTCCGTCCGTATTCCCAATGACTCTGGACGACTCCGATCGCGACCTTCCAGTGCAGGAGGAGGAGACCATCCAGAAATCTTTTTCGATGGCGGGAGTCCAGCATAAGTCCCTGGAAATTGACAACGTCTGGGGTTCCATCGAAGTCGTGGGCACAAATTCCGACCAGGCGCAACTCACGGTCAAAAAGTCTGTCCGCGCGGAATCCAAGGAAAAGCTCGAAAAGTCTCGCAAGGAAGTCACCCTCGACATCACAGAGCAAGCAGGCTCCCTGAAGCTCTACGTCAACGGTCCTTTCCGCTGCAACTGCGACGATGGATGTGGCCGCCGCGAGTTCGAGGGGTACATCGTCAAAATGGATTTTCAACTCCGCGTTCCCCGCGACATCGACATCAAAATCAAGACTGTGAATGAGGGCCGCGTTTTGGTGCGCGACATCAACGGAAGTTTTCTTGTGCGCAATGTCAATGGCGACGTCGAAATGGACAACATTGCCGGTTCTGGGACGGCGCGTACGGTGAATGGTCCTGTCAAGGTTTCCTTTCGCCAGAACCCTCGCGAAAATTCCGATTTCCGCACCATAAACGGCGACGTGGATTTGCGTTTCGCGCAAGACTTGGCCGCGGATTTTCGCTTCAAGACCTTCAACGGCAGCATCTACAGCGATTTTCCCGTCACCGCGTTGCCGGTGCGCGCCATTCAGGAGGAGCACCATGGCGCGAAGGTAGTTTTTCACGCAGACCGCTATACCGGTGTGCGGGTGAATTCGGGCGGGCCGGAGATCAAGGTGGAAAATCTGAATGGAGAGATTCGTATTCTTGAAAATCATGAATAACCAAACTCAGCCTTTCCCATCCCTTGTTGTGGCTGCGGCGATTCTCTGCGTTGCGCTTGCCGCCGCGCCGGCCCACGGGCAGACGCAAACGCCATCTGGCGCGGATCACGTTTCCGTGAATCTCAGCGATCCCGCGCGGCCCGCTTTGGTGAAGGCGAGCCTGGTCAACGGCGGAATCACGGTCACGGGCTATGACGGCAAGGAAGTTGTCGTCGAAGCCCGCGCCCGCAACCGCGAGTCGGCGCGCTCTGATTCGACCATGAAGCGCATTCCTGTTTCAGGAACGGGCCTTTCCGTGGAAGAAGAGAACAACGAAGTGCGCATCTCCACCGATTCGTTCATCCGCGTTGTCGACCTGTCCATTTCCGTTCCCATTCACACTTCCCTCAAGCTAAGTGCCGTGAATGCCGGAGACATCGTGGTCACTGGCGTGGACGGCGAATTGGACGTCAACGACGTGAATGGCTCCGTCACTCTGAACAATGTCTCTGGCAGCGCCGTCGCGCATGCCTTGAACGGCCGCCTTTTGGTTACTTTTTCGCGCGTGAATCCCCAGAAGCCCATGGCCTTCAGTTCTTTGAACGGCGACATTGACGTTACGTTTCCCGCCGATCTGAAAGCCAACCTCAGCCTTAAGTCCGATCGCGGAGAGATTTTCAGTGATTTCGACGTCCAGGTTCAGGCTTCCGCACCGCAGCAAATCGTCGAGGATGGGCGCGGCCACGGTGGCAAATACCTCGTCAAGATCGACAAGGCCGTCCATGCCACAATCAACGGCGGCGGTCCCGAATTGCAATTTACAAACTTCAATGGCGGCATCTACATCCGCAAAGCCGGCGCCGCGCGGTGATGCCCAGGCAGCCTCTGTCTCGAGTTACAAACGTCTTCGTCGGCCTGACCACGAAGAGAAGCCAGAGGTAAAGGCCGGTTACATCCGCTTGCCGGATGGAACGCGCTGACCGGACATGTCCAGTGAGGCGGCGGAGCGTCCATTTGATCGCGCGGAAGCCGGGTCCGTGGATGACCTCCGAATAGGCGGCCGCCCATCCAGAATGAACCTTTTTACAATTCTTTTACAACATGAGAGCGTGATCGAACGCAAGATAGTCGCAATGTCGGAGAGCGGTCGCCTCCGCAGTCCTAGGAACCAATAATCAGATTGTGCTCCGAGGGGCTCCCCCCGGGGGGCCCCTTTCCAGTATGGCCAACTCCTCCCTCCGCTTGACATAGATACAAATCTGCGATTTATAGAATGCAGTAAGAACCTATACCCATCTTCCGCAGGAGGACTGTGTCCAATGATTATCGGTGACCGCCTTCGCGCACTCCGCGAAGAAAAGAAACTCTCCCAGGGCGACATCGAAAAGCGTACGGGCTTGCTTCGCTGTTACATCTCGCGGGTCGAGAACGGACATACCGTTCCCGCCATTGAAACGCTGGAAAAAATGGCTCGCGCTCTTGAAATTCCCATGTACGCGCTTTTCTACGACGGCCTAGAGCCGCCCCAGGTGCCGAACCTTCTCGCGCGCAAGTCTTCTGCCGAAGACCTTTGGGGCAGCAGCGGCAAGGATGCTCGGTATTTGAACAAACTTCGTAATCTGATGGGCAAGTCAGACAACCATGACCGCAGACTCCTGCTGCAGATGCTCCAGAAAATGGCCCATCGCTAGAAAACTGCCACATCCCCAGTCACGCAACAGGTTTCTGTTCTAAGCGTTCGAAGGTGCTCTGGTGATTTCAAGTTTTTCGATGTCGCAATTTGCCAAACGTTGCGATTTGTCGTTCAAACCGATCTAACGTTTATTACATGACTTGGAACTTCGCGGCCGCGAGAGCATATGTCTTCCGTTCTGTCGTCAACGACGGACGCACCTGTAAATAGCGTTCAATAAGCTCACGTGTGCCAGGATGATGCAGATGCCCTAACCCGTGAAGCGCTGCTCCTTGGCAGGGTTCAGAATCGAGAAACAATACTTTCGCTAAGGTCTCAAAGAAAACATCTTGCAGCTGCAAGTCCTCGCCACCAAGTTCTCGCTTCCTGTTCCCACAATGCCAGTCGTAACACAGCGAATCCCACCACATGAAAACGGACGTATCCAGGAACTCAAATGCGAAAAGTCCCCGGAATAGATCGAACATAGATCGGATGCATTCTGCACGTACGACAAAGGGCAAATCGGTGTCTTCAAGTATCCTGCTGACCGAGCAGTCTAGATTCGGCCCCTGTATTGCCCAGAACCCCTCTTCAAGCTGAACCTTCGAGAATCGTTCAACAACAATTCCTGGCTGTTGGAACAACTGCGTATAGTATTTGCAGATTTGCTCCGGAAGGAAGGTCACGTCAGTGTTCCAATACCAGGGTTTCCGCATCTCGCTCTCAGGATCCGTTTCCGGAATTTCTCTCGCGAATAGAAATTCAACGAACTGGTCAAACGAATAGAGGGTGAGATCAACTCCAGATGGTCTCATTTCGCAAGGCTATTCTGCTGCCGCCTTACATCCTCTCGGCCCGGCTGCAGCTGCGGCGTCGAGCTTCACTTTGCTCTTCATGAGGGAACTCGCCCCGTCGGGATTCTGGTTGGCATACTGCCTGGCCTGAGATCGGCTTGGATCGACCGTGGGAAAGACCACGCCCCAAAAACCAGGCGACGGTTTCAAGAATTTTATGGCCACCAGACCTAGCCCGCCAGCCAGCCGCATCGGCCGGAGATAGACAACCTGGGACTCCGCGATTTCTCCGGTAGCCTGATTGAACAC
>Ga0307477_10002879_pt1 | contig 13055 bp, 12 predicted proteins | sample atmos_gasesECM2C_FD_203316 | JGI IMG/M metagenome (GOLD analysis project Ga0307477, IMG submission 203316) | Hardwood forest soil microbial communities from Morgan-Monroe State Forest, Indiana, United States - atmos_gasesECM2C_515 | ecosystem: Environmental > Terrestrial > Soil > Temperate...
ACCGACTTGGCCGCTCTTGCCCGTCAGCAGGATTTTCCCTCTCATCTGATTGTGTATTGCGGCAGGTTTTTATGTGAAATTGCCGACAGGATAGGCAGCTGGCTGTCTTTTTCAGATAGCAGCGGAGCCGCTATGTTCCAAGATATTTCAAGTTGCGGGTCATTCCACAAAACGCCCCATTCGTCTTCGGGGTGGTACAACGCGCTGGACTTATAGAGGAATTGGACCCGGTCACTTAGTGTCAGAAATCCGTGGGCAAAGCCAGCCGGGACGTAAACCTGGTTCATTTTTTCCGCGGAGAGAAGCACACAATTCCACTTCCCGAAGTATGGTGACCCCACTCGAATGTCCACCACGACGTCGAGCGCTTCACCTTCTATCGCCCGGCATAACTTTGCCTGTGGATGGTGCAACTGATAATGAAGCCCGCGGAGCGCGCCTTTCCGGCTAACGGAATGGTTATCCTGCACGAAACAATCCTTGATGCCCGCTTCGGCGAATTTTTCACGATGGTATGTCTCGGCAAAATACCCCCGTGCGTCGCGAAAGACTTCTGGGCGCAATTCCAAGACACCGGGAAGTGACGTTTCAATTCGCTGCATGAAAGTGCACGTTCCTACGGTCCTATTGCAACGGCTTCAGCGAAGTACGGACAGTTGTCCGCAGGGAATCGCGATGTTGGTAGTACTTCTCGTAGTAGGACCTATATCCATTTCTGTAGACGTCGTCCAGCCAATCAGCATTCGATTGATACCAATCAATCGTCCGCTGTAGTCCTTGTTCGAGCGGGATCAAGCATTCCCAGCCGAGTTCATTTTGTATCTTTTTGCAATTCAGAGCGTAGCGGCGGTCGTGCCCCGGACGGTCTTGCACGAAAGTCAGCCGAGTATTCGGTTTGCCAATTATTCGGATCACCCGTCGCGCCATGGAGATATTTTCCTCCACGTCCGAGCCGCCGATGTTATAGACCTCTCCGACACGGCCGCCTTCAAGTACCGCCAAAATTCCCCTGCAATTGTCTTCAACGTGAATCCAATTACGCTGCTGCCTTCCATCCCCGTAAATCGGAAGTGGCTTTCCGCTCAATGCGTTCGAAATTAGCAATGGCAGGAATTTCTCGGGGAATTGATATGGCCCGTAGTTGTTTGAGGAACGAGTGATCATCGCGGGAAATCCATACGTGCGGAAATAAGAAAGCACCAACATGTCCGCGCTGGCCTTTGAAGCGGAATACGGACTGCTGGGCTGCAGTGGACAATTTTCTGCCGCAAAAGTTCCTGAGGCGAGATCACCGTACACTTCATCGGTGGATATATGCACGAAGCGGCCTAGTTTCTCTTTCCGAGCCGCCTGCATCAAAATAAAGGTGCCCGTAATATTGGTTTCAATCACGCGCGCCGGCTCGTGGATGCTGCGATCCACGTGAGACTCAGCTGCAAAGTGGACGACGGTGTCGCAACCGCGTATAGCAGTCTCAACTGCCTTCGCGTCGCATACGTCACCGCGGACGAACCGGTAACCGGGGTTTTCCGCTACGGCTTTCAAGTTCGCCAGATTTCCGGCGTAGGTCAGCAGGTCATAGTTGACGATTTCGTATTGTTTGCGTGACTCCAATACTAGCCGGATAAAATTAGACCCGATGAAACCGGCCCCGCCCGTAACGAGAATCCTCATGGATTGCGTTTCCCCCGGCCTCCGATTGCGATGCAATTCTCATCGGCGAGCTTATTTGCCCCTGTTGTGGCGACGAGATGATTCGCGCGTAGCAGGGAGTCAAATGTGCCGGCGTCGGTCCACCACCCATCGAGAACTTCAAACGTCATTGCATTTTCGTTAATATAAAAATTATTGACGTCGGTGATTTCCAATTCACCCCGTGTCGAGCGCTTCAAACGCCGGATTTTGTCGAACACCGTCGCGTCGTAAAAATAGACACCGATGACAGCAAGATTTGACTTCGGGACTCTAGGTTTTTCCTCGATTCCTTCCACGTATTCACCGCGAATCTCCGCCACTCCGAAGCGCTGGGCATCTGCCACTTCTTTGACCAGGATTTTCGCTCCTTTTTTCTGTTCTTTGAAACTCTCTGTCGCGTGACAAATGTTGTTTTCAATTATGTTGTCTCCCAGAATGACGCAGATCGCTTCCCCTGCCGCAAAATACTCTGCCAGACCAAGAGCTTCAGCGATTCCGCCTTCGCCTTCCTGATAGCTGTAATTCAAGTGCTTCAATCCGAACTGGCGGCCGTTGCCGAGCAGGCGCAAGAAATCTCCCGCGTTTTTCCCGCCGGCCACAAGCAGAATCTCTTGTATTCCGGCATTCACAAGCGTTTGAATTGGGTAGTAGATCATCGGTTTGTCATAAATTGGCAAGAGGTGCTTATTTGTCACTCGCGTGAGCGGATTTAGCCGGCTTCCTGTGCCGCCGGCAAGTACAACGCCTTTCATGTTGTTCCTCGCGCTTCTGTATGATTCAAAGAACTTTTTTGGCTACAGCCGCGTTCATTGATCTTGCGGATCGGGTTGTAATCCCCAATGCCGTAATGTCTGCGTAGAGTTCTGACCCCGCGGACTAGACTCTTTGAACATTCTCATTCGTTCTCTGGGGGTGAAGTGGTACAAAGTAATTCAAAAGAAGTGTTTTCCCCGCGGGATTGAAAAGCGCGAAGCGCAGGAGTCCTCGTTTTTGCAGCCAAAACTTTAGCGAAGTGGCGAGAACCCCAAAGCCGTATTTTACGCTGCGTGCAAAATTGATTGACGATGCTTCGGCGAAATACTTAGTTGGGCAGGAGACCTCTCCGACTCGATAGCCGAAATATAGACATTGCGCTAGCATTTCGTTGTCGAAAAGAAAATCGTCTGAGTTCTCGAGCAGAGGCACGTTAAGCAGCAGGTCTCGAGAGAACGCTCGAAATCCGGTGTGATATTCGGATAATTTTGCGCCGGTTAAAACGTTCTGAAAGCACGTGAGGAAACGATTGGCCACGTACTTATACAGCGGCATACCGCCGCGGAGTGCCCCACCGCCGATTATCCGCGAACCTAGAACAACATCATAGAGGCCGGAAGAAATCATGCTTGCCATGGGTGTCACAAGGAGTGGCGTGTATTGATAATCGGGATGAACCATCACCACGATGTCTGCTCCCGCCGCTAAGGCCTCCTTGTAACACGTTTGCTGGTTGCGGCCATATCCGAAATTCTCATGGTGAACAAAAACCTGCAAACCCAGTCTTTCAGCGATTTGCACGGTCGCATCAACACTATGGTCATCCACCAAAATTTTAATGTCGACGATTTCGGGAAGCTCGTGAACAGTAGTTTCCAGGGTCTTAGCTGCATTGAATGCAGGCATCACAACAGCGACCCGCTTTCCGTTAATCATGCCACTGTCCTCTGTTTGCTTTGGAAGATCCGAGCGATCTGGAAAGGTTATGTCTGTTTTCGTTACCGATCGGAATGGTTGTACCCGCATTTTCTGAGAGTCCTCGAACCGTCTTTTCGAGGGCCTTCGCCGGGTTACCGACGGCAGTTAAGACGGCGACTCGCATCCTGCCTATCATCGCCCTATTGTGTGGTGACTTCCAGAGTTAGTTTGTGCCGCCCGGCAAGCAAATCTTTGGGAAATCTCCCAAAGCTCTGGCAGCATTGGATGCTCAAATCGCGATCACTCAAGAAATGAAGCCTTGGCGTCTCATTGATGACGAGATATGAACCGCCATAAGTCCGCCGATGCCGTGGTGCTTCAACCCTTCGATGCGCGCAGCCGCCTAATGGCAAGCTGGAGCTTGCCGTGTTGTGAACAGCTTCCTCATATTGGCGCGAGCGAGCGGAAATGTCATCGGGGGTTCGCTGTGGCTGGCACCGCAGTCACGGTCGTTCACTAGCTCTGATTCTCCGGATCGCCGGAGCCATCACCTCAGCGAACAGGGAATTCCATTCCCTGTTCCGATTGGTCTCGAAGCTCTAGCTTTCCCTAAAGCACTCTGCAGTGTGGAGTTATTGCCGAATGGTTCTGGGTAAAGACGCCAAGTTCCCTGTATTTTCCCCTGTTAGCAGGGGATTCGTTCGGCGAAAAGTTCGCACGGGCCTGCGTCCACCGCCAGTCAGTCAAGAGTCCGGCGCGGACACATAACCTACCAAAATGAAGAATCGGGGGTTTTGCAACAGGCTTTAACTAGCGTCGTGGGTTAAAGCCCATCGGGCCCACCCGATGTATCAGGGGCCGACTTGCACGCAGCTCAGTGTGTTGTTGTCAAACTCCGTTTGGAGCATGTAGAAGTGGCCATTCCACATCTGGTTCGCATTGCCCGAATCCCAGGGGTACGAGGAGCCGTAATTGTAGGCGCACAGGTCACCGATCTCGTTACCCTGAGAAGTGAACCAAGCGTCCAGTTCGGGATCAGTGATGGCCTCGGTCAGTTCGTGGCTCGCCGCGGTCGACGCGGCATCGGCGACGGCATCGCCATTTGGCGATGGTATTCCCGGAGCCTGGCAGACGCTGGTGTCGCCGTATGGTTCGTTTGCGTAAATGATCGGCGTCGTGCCACTCAAGAAAAAGCCGTGGTAGGCGCAGTACTGCACGTAGGCACAAGATCCGTTGCTTGAGTCGAAACACGAGCCCTCGCCGCTCGAAGTAAAGACAAAGAACATCTTTGTGAGTCCGCCGGTCCACCCTTTTAAGGTCATCACCCTTCGAATTTCCGCCTGCAGTTGAGCGTCGGTAATGCAGTTGAGCGGAGTAGCCGAGTCTGAGCAACCAGACGCTGGAAACGGGTTGGTGTCGACGTAGGTGATGGCGGCAGTGGCTCCCTTGTTCTGGATATAGCTGATCTTTCCCTTGAAATTAAGCTGCTGGTAGTACTGGGTGTTATTGTTGTCGATGCCGTGCGCGCTGTAATCCCCCAGCATGTTTTTCTGCACGGTCTGGTAGTGCGCTGACATGCTGGTCGCCCCGCCACTTTGCAGCGTGGGCGGAACCCAGAAGATAACGTAGGGCGTGACTCCGTTCTGCATGACCGGACCGCCGTTGTACAGGAGCGGACCGGAGTCCAACGGAAGAGCAAAGGCTCGCTTGCTGTTAATCGTCGGAAAGATATGGATGTTGTTGCCGTCGTTATGCGGAGTGAGTTGTGACGACCCGTTCTGGGCCACGGCAGCCGCAGGCAACAGCAAACCCGTCGTGGCTACTACCATGATGAAACTGGCCAGAGTTTTCCACGAATTTCTCATACAAATTCCTCCCCAAGTTCTCCCAGGCAAGACTTTGGCGGGGAGCATATCACCATCACATGTGTGGTTCAACAACTCAAATGGCGCAATATGCGCAATGGCCCACGCCAATCGCGCGCGGCCCAGCCACCGTCGCCTGCCCCCTGGCCGTGTGCCAGCGCATTGTGCAACTCTCGCGCAACACCTCGGGGAGCCTCAACCATCACCATCTCTGCGAGAAACTGATCGGTGACACTTTTATGTTGCCGTTCGAGTGACAAAATCATGTTGCTACAACACAACCCAAATGGCGCAAATCCACGCGCCGATTCGTTTGAGACCGAATTTCTTTTTGACGCCGTTTCCTTAACTTATCCTTGGTTCAGTTCTTGGGTTTTGGGTCAGCAGGAAGACCTAACGAAGAGGAAGCGACGATAATCTAGGTCACTGTTGATTCATTTGTAGCCCTTGCTGAGCGGCTTCACGAACTGATGCGTCAGTATCCAGGCTTGCCTCCCAGAGAAGGGGAATGGCCGCCGGATTGGAACCGATGTTTTCAATCACCATCAACCTCACCGCAGGATCTGTATTATGGAATGTTTCAAGCAAGAGACCCAACGCCGCAGGACCACCCTCTCCGGAAAGGGCCTGAATTGCAACTTCCTTCAGTGTGGGATCCCCGGCGTTAAGAGCCTGTCGAAAGACAGGGAGGTTGGCTGGGTCGGCAGGGTCAATGGCCTGAAGGTCCGCCACGGCGTCACCAGCGTGTTCCGCCGCTGTTCGGTCATCGTGCTCCTTCAACCCCGGGGACCCGTCGGCTGTGAAGTTCGCATCTTCCTTTTGCAGCACCACCTCGTTTCTTTGTGCACCAGAGCCATCAGCGTCCGCGAGCCCTTTGTCCTCGAGCTTAGTCGAACCGCCGACAGCCTGGATACGAGGGGAAAGCGCACGCCGCTTGAGCACCACTACTCTCATCGTTCTTGGACAGCACGGATCGCCGATTATTCCGTAATCCACACGAGCGAGGAGCATTTGCAAGCCAGTGCCGAGCGGCACATTCGAAAAGTGCACGGAGATCTGTTTCTGGAGTCCATCTGAGCCCAAGAACTCGATGCCAGTTTGAGTCGAGACTTCATGTAGCACTTCAGAAAGCGGGGCCGCCTCGGCGTGCACGCTCAGCAGCCCCTGCCGCCACTGAACCCTTGTCGGTACCTGGGAAAAAGCGTTACAGGAGGCGCAGAACAACACAAGACCAATTCCGAAGCCGGTGAAGGGTGACGCTCGCCACTTGGCAGCTTGCAAGTCGGCTCTGCCTGACGCGCTGTGCAAGAATTTCCGCAGCATTGAGGTCTTAACTGGAATTTCCATCTTAGATCCCAATAGCCCCGCAGCATACGCCTCCGAGGGGGTTTCAGCACCCTATTTTTTCGTTGCGCTGGGTCCGGCGATGGGGGACAGGGCCAGAGCGAACCAAAGCCGAGCATGATGAGTTCCCCAGGCATCCTCGGCGCCCCAGGTTGGGTGTTCGGCGACCATCTGGAAGATCAACTCCTGAACTTCTTTCGAGGTTCGTCCGCTCCCAACTGGCTTCCTGACTCGGGAGATCAGTTTCCAATACAAATGGAATCCCGTTTGGTGCCAACGGACTACGGTTTCGGGCGTGACGAGAGCTTGTTTCCACCCTGACCAGAGTTGGCGAGCAATGATGCAGATAAGCCTGTCGCACAAATCGAGCCCTGGCCTCGGATGCCCCCGGAGTCCGGTTGACGCAGCGCCCACAATTCCTAATGCGCTCTCATCCGAGCCATTGAGGATTTTGATAGGTCCCGTCGAAGTTGTGTGTCGTCTTGTAGAGCTCGTATCTTCCGGACTGTGCGGCTTGAGTCGTTTTCGCGAGTAGCGCTGCAACTTCATTTGAGTTCATGGGCCGGAAGCTCCGCGCCGCGTCTAGCGCCTGGTTAAGTATTTGCATCGAGTCACATCCGGTGATCACCACGCTGGTAGGCAGATTCATTGCGTAGTGCAGACATTCGACCGGAGTCACCGTCTTGCTTTCCAGGATGATGTGGTCGCCCATCGATTTCATCCCGAGCACGCCGATATCGTCCTTCACGAGTATCGGTAAGACTTTCTTTTCGAAGCTCTCGTAGTGCGCATCCATTACGTTGAGAGGCATTTGAACTGCATCGAACGTAAAGTCGTGCTTTTTGGCGGTGGCCAGCATTTTCAGATGAATGTCCGGACTCTTGTGGCCCGTGAAGCCGATAAAGCGGATCTTGCCCGCCTTCTGGGCTTCAAGGACGGCCTCCATCGCTCCGCCTTTGGCAAAAATGCGGTCCGGATCGGTGTCGCGAATCACTTCGTGAAACTGGAGGAGATCGATGCGGTCGGTCTGAAGGCGGCGCAGGGACTCGTTGACTTGGCTCGCAGCGGCGGCCTTAGTACGTCCATCGATCTTGGACATCAGAAAAGCCTTTTGGCGATAACCATTGCGCAGCGCGATGCCCATGCGAATTTCACTCTCTCCGCCGTTGTAGTCCCAGCAGTTATCAAGAAAATTGATTCCTTCATCGAGACCCATGCGGATGATGCGAACACTTTCCTGAGGATCTGCCTGTTTGCCGAGATGATAGCCACCGAGCCCGACGAGCGAAACTTTTTCTCTGCTGCGACCCAGCGTCCGATAAGGAATACCGTTTCTGGATTCTGATGACGGGACCTGTCTGTCGGCGTGCACCGAGAAATAGGCTGCGGCTGCGAACCCGAGGAATCCGCGCCGCGAAATGCACGGGCCTGCTGTGCCGGAAGTTGACCAAGCCGACGTGAGATACCGGTGATGTTCGTCCTCTTGGCTATATTGATTGTTCTTGTCGTTCATGACGTACCTTCTCCTTCCCTTGGCTCTGTCTCGCTTCTAGTTCTTCCCAATCGTATGGCCGTCTTCGCAACAATGAGGTGAGTTTTTGGATGCTCTTGGCAAGTTCGACGATTTCACCACCTCCATGGACCTCGAATCCAACTTCATATTTCCCGGTGGCAGCGTGATCTACTGCGTCTCTTAGGCTGACTAGCGGCTGTATCACCTTTCGAGGGAGAATTATGCTGGCCCACACGCTGAACAAAAGAGTAACGAAGGAAACCGTACTTAGGAACCATTTAGCTCGATGGATCAACTGACGACCTTCTTGGTGGTCCTTCTGGACGCGACCCCAATTTTGCTGCTCCATGTCAGACGTGAGTTGCAAGGTCTCGAGACTGGATGCCCGGAGGTCCGGTGTGACTTGGCGCAGGGCGGGGTTTGCCGCTTGTATGGCTTCTGTAATCTGAGTATCAAACGAGTCGACTCGGGTGTGAAGATCCTGAATTAACTCGGCTCGTCTCCGGTGTTTGGACCCCTCGACGAGGCCGTCCAAATCTTTTTCATAGGCCATCACCGCCTCCCTAATCCGGTCGATGGGTTGCTGGCTGCCCTGCCCCATTGTCGACAGCGCTGATGCAAACAGCTGCTGATATCGATTGACTGCATCCAGGCCTTTCTGAACTCCGGTTTTTTCGTCAGGCTCGAGATCCCCAATGCGAACCAGATTTTCCTTCACTTTCGTCATCGATTCCTGGTTCTCGCGAAGATATTCTGGGTCCTGGAACAGAAAGTAGTTTCGCGATGCACGCCGGGCCTCCAATATCTCGATGGAAGCTTGTTCTGCCAGCTTTGCAGCGGGGGCATCGACATTAACGATGCGATCGGCTATTCGGCCCATCGCAAACAGGTAATACATAGCCAAGAAAATAACCGGGACTAGAATCAACCTCACGATGGCCAGGCTATAGGCCACCCTTTTTTGTAATGAGCTTCCTGGCGCGAGGATCTTGAACGATTTTCGGAGTGTCGATCTCATGGGCACGTTCATTCTCCCCAGCCCTCGTCGGGTGGCATCGGGATACCTCATCCTTTCAACGAATCCGTTGCTAAGCCAGAATTCGGCCTTTGCAACCAGCGAATTTTCACGCTGCGGCAGCGCCGGTCAGAATCCTCTCTAAGATACTTACCTCCAAGGGCTCCCGTACTAATTCTCGGACCGTTTGCTGCAGGTGCTTGAAGTGCAGACTGGCTGCGTGTTGATCGAGGGCAGCTTGGCTTTCCCATAGTTCATAGAAATAGAAGTGCCCCTGCCGGTTGGACTCATAGAGTTCATACAACCTACATCCCGATTCGGCGCGGGTAGGAACTAACATGCCCCGCAAGAGTTCCCTAAGTTGATTTTCCATTCCACTGCGCGCCACGGATCTTGCAATCACACGCACTTCAGGCATGGTTGCTCAACCTCCTTCATTCATCGTTGTTTTGCGATCGCGGCATATTGCGAACCTACTTCGCTATTGGGTCAATCAACGTCAGGTCCGTTGCCGGATCAAACCGCTTTTGCATCGCTACTGGATCGACTGTAACCATTACTTCCAGCGTCGGGGACACATACGCCTCGAGAACGTGACCGCCCTGCGTTGTTCCGTCTGGACTCCCCACCGCCATGTGAGTATGGACCACGGGTTTTCCTTGATAGAGCGCGATATCGCCGCTCATCGCAATCACTTCGTGCTGACCATTGATGGGAATTCTCTTGTACATTTTGCGCTGGGGATCGAACCAGCCGAGCGTTGCTCCATTCAGTGCTCCAATAGCGGTGAAGTGCGCACTGGTAACGTGATACTTCTCGGCAAACTCCAGAAGTCCGGAAAAGGCCTCGTCTCCCTGGTAGAAGATGACTGTATATTGTTTCGTTGGCTCCCCAGGGTTCAGCAATTGAACCCGCATCTTGGGCGCTTTGCCCGTCGGAACGGCTTCCGACGGGGAGACATATTCGCTCCCCTTCTCCTGCGCATAGGCCATCAAGCCGGCGATCCCAATCAATACCAATACCCAACCCAGTGATTTTACTTTGATCATAGCTTTCCGCTCCACGTTCAGATTTCATTCCGTTAGGCAGAAGTCCCTCGGCTGGCGTCAACCGGAGTCTGCGCTTCGTATGTAACATTCAAATGGGCCTGCTTCTCCATCTGGAGAATCACGGCAGAGAAATCTTGCTCGATTGCTTCCGCCGCTTGTGCCGCATTGACCTCGAAAGCCGATCGTGTTGCGGGCATCTGCGCGCCAACTGCAGCTGCGAGGTTGAGAATCAGCCCGAAATCCTTATTCATCAGCCTCAGCGGAAATTGAGGGCTATAGTCGCCAATCATCGCTCTCTGAAGTTTTCCCACATGCGCCGGGGCGACGACCGCGGTTTGGGACAACACGTCAAGCAAACGATGGCGATCGAGCCCAGCTTTCTCGCCGAGTGCGAAGGCTTCGGCTATCGCCTGCATCCCGATTCCGAGAAGAGTGTTCACCACAAGCTTCATCGCCGCCCCGGAGCCGCTCGGCCCCAAGTAAAAATACTTTCTAGCGATGACCCGGAATATCGACTCGGCGGCGTCAAAGCAGTCCTGTTTTCCCCCGCCGAACAGAGTCAGGGCACCTTGCTCGGCTGCAGGAGTGCTTCCCGATATGGTCACATCGAGGACGTCAACCCCACGCTCCGAGCCCAGCCGCCATAGTGCTTTCGAGGTTTCGGGGTTCACCGTGCTCGTATCGATGACCAGCAAGCCGCGACGAGCATTTGCAAACACGCCATCGAGCCCTCTATAAACGTCCAGAACTGCTTCATCATTAGGAAGCGACGACAAAATGACGTCACAACCTGAGGAAAGTTCCGCGATATTTTCTGCGACCGTGCCGCCGAAGCGAACGAGCTCGTTCGCTTTACTGCGTTCCCGGTCATAGGCTGTAACCTTGAAGCCTGATTGAAGCAATCTCTGTGCGATGGGCCGGCCCATATAACCGACTCCGACAAATCCGAGTTTATTTTTTTCTGGTGTGATTGGATTCATACCGAATTATCCTTTCGCCGAGGGCTGAACGAGTTCTTCGCTAGTCGGCCTTTACGCTACGTTATTTATAATCTCAACCCGATTCTCAGCTTCATGGTTCGCTAGGCAGCGACGGTGTTTCTTGCCGGCGGCGCCATGAATTCGGGACCGATCGGATCAGCGATCGTCTGCCGCAGAATCTGATCGATGGCCGCCCGCGCCTCCGCATCGAGGTTCCAGTCGAGAGCGCCCGCCACAGCTTCCAGTTCTGCAGGATGGCGCGCGCCCCACAGCGCCGCGGCGATTCCGGGCTGGTCTAACACCCAACGCACGGCAAGATCCATCACGTGTTTTCCGTATCTTTTTTGCGCCAGATCATCCAGCTGCTGAACCGCATTCAGATATTGCGCGAAGCGCGGCGGCTGGAATTTCGGGTCGGACTGGCGGAGATCGTCCCCGGTGAACTTCGTGTCCGGCTTCATGGTCCCGGTCAAAAGCCCGCGGCAGAGAGGCCCGTAAGCGAAAGCGCTCAGATTCCTTTCGCGCACGTAAGGCAGCACGTCGCGATCAATTTGGCGCTCAAAAAGGTTATAAGGGGGCTGGACGGTGTGCAACTCAGAGACGGACATGAACTCGTTCATCTGCTGCGGTGAATAATTGCTCACACCGATCGCGCGGATCAGGCCCTCGTTCAAGAGGGCTTGCATGGTTCGGGCGGTTTCTTCGATCGGGACGGCCAAATCCGGCCAATGGACTTGATAGATGTCGATGTAGTCCGTGCGAAGTCGACGAAGCGAATCTTGGACCTCCTTCCGGATGCGAGCGGGTGAGGAATTTCGCGAAATCGAGCCGTTGTGCCACTCGAGTCCAACTTTGGTCGCGATGAAAACCTTTTCCCGATCTCCTCTCTCCTCAATTGCCTTTCCGACGATTTCTTCGGAAACGCCGAAACCGTAAACGGGCGCCGTATCGATCAGATTGATCCCTTGGTCGAGAGCGGCATGGATCGTTCGAATCGATTCTCTTTCGTCTGTGCCGCCCCACATCCAACCGCCGATGGCCCACGTGCCTTGCGCAATTCGTGAAACATTCATTTCCGTGCCTGAAATTATGGTGTATTCCATCTGTTTTTCCTCCTCTCGTATGAAGTGGAGCGTCTCCATGATCTCGTCTTCCTGCCACTCATTCACAATGTGTCCGACGACGAAAAGAGCAATCCCTGTGCCAGAGGGTTCACGACACGAAAGCGGTTCAGAAATAGCTAATAGAACTGGTGGATAGTCCAATGACGAGCGTTTCGGTAACATCCGTTTGTTGCCGAAAGCCGTCGAATTGTTGGCACTCTGTCTATTCGACTGGACGAGTGGCGGGCTATCCCCACGTTCGGACCAAATGTGGATATCAACTCTACCCAAGCTCGGGGCCGCAATGCCGGCCCCCGGACAACATGTCCGAATGCTGACAGTCTGAGCAAAGTTAGTTGATATCGAACCAGCGCCATAGACACCGGCAATACCAGCATATGGAACTTGTGGTGGAGAGTCCTTTCATCGTACCGTCTCATTAATTTGCGAACGAATCGTGTTACCGACGCTTTAGAAGCACCTATCCAGCATATGGACAAGGTTTTAGCCGACCGATAACGTCGAGCTCGAGTCGGTAATGCTGGGAGCATGCAAACAGGCTATTCCCAGGCGAAACCGATTCTTGGCTTGTCCGAAGAAATTGGAAGTGCGCGTGCATTATCAAGAACGTAGGCAGAGGCACAATAAAATTTCCCGAACCGTTGGCCATTCGCTTAAAGGAGGATTGGAAATGTTGCAAATCAAGCACACGATTCTAGGAAGTAGCAAACTTGTCGTCGGTAATTTTCTGCTGATTTGTCTGCTGAGCTTGGGAAGCCCTTCGGCTTTTTCTCAAGACAGGTCGAAGCCAGAGACGATT
>Ga0307477_10002880_pt1 | contig 13055 bp, 19 predicted proteins | sample atmos_gasesECM2C_FD_203316 | JGI IMG/M metagenome (GOLD analysis project Ga0307477, IMG submission 203316) | Hardwood forest soil microbial communities from Morgan-Monroe State Forest, Indiana, United States - atmos_gasesECM2C_515 | ecosystem: Environmental > Terrestrial > Soil > Temperate...
CGCAAAAATCGGTCCACACTTTCACTCGACGACACTGGAGATGGCGGCGGGCAGATCGAGGCCGGAACTCTTCGGGACCCCTCTCCTGACCCCGAAGCCCATTGCGCTCAGCGCGAACGCCAAGCAATTCTTGCGAACGCCATCCGCCAACTGCGACCGAACTTTCGTCAGGCGCTCATTTTGCAAAAGCTGGAAGAACGCCCGGTTAAGGAAGCAGCCAAGATCATGGGGATTTCCGTGTCTGCGGCAAAGACTCGGCTATTTCACGCCAAAAACACACTCCAAAAATCATTGAACCTGAATGATTCGCCCACCTTGTGCAGCTAGGAGGGACCGCTTGTTGCCGGCCGTGTGCGGCGAAATCTGAATGCCGATGGGGAACGCGGGATTCATGCTGAAGAGCAACGAACAGGCTGATGGCGGCTTCGTGCCGCCCCTCAATGCCTCTGGAGAGCAACGTGTGCAAACCTAAGCTGTGGATCTCGATTGAACGCGCACTGCTCCTAGGCGGAATCGCTTTGTTGGCGCTTTATGGCGCGGCCCGAATCGAGGGCATCCTGACGTCGCGGGCTGCCGTAAAGGCGTTTGACAGATTCGATCGAGCGGCGATTGCTCGTGGATCATACAGCGGTGCAGCTAACGCTTCGTCGAAACCCTGGGATGACCACCGGGTTGAGGCGTACAAACAGACTCTCGCCGAACAGACCAGCCGCCCGTTGGCCCTGCTGCGGATCTCGAAGATACGCCTTGAGGTGCCGGTGTTCGATGGAACGGATGATCTAACGCTAAATCACGCCGTCGGACGGATTGCGGGAACGGCGCGACCCGGAGAACGAGGAAATATTGGCATTGCCGGCCATAGGGACGGTTACTTTCGCGGGCTTAAGGACGTTGCTGTCGGTGACACGATCGAACTCAAGACTCCTAAGGGCATCGACTTGTACGCGGTGCAGCAGGTCAGCATCGTATCGCCCACCGATGTCACTGCTCTGCGGCCACAGCCGGTTCCATCCCTCACGCTCGTGACTTGTTATCCGTTTGATTTCATCGGTAGCGCGCCAAAGCGCTACATCGTAACGACTTCTCTTATCCGAGAGACAAGAGGCGAAGCGGGGAGTCTGACACCCGGTTTGCCATCGAAAACAAGCAATTCAATAAGGAGGGCAAAATGAAAAGCATCAATCGGTTCACGAGTTGGCTAGGCCGAGCGTCCGCCACTGCCGTTGTTCTCGCGATGGTAGCCATCGGAGTTTGCGCGCAAGATACAACTTCAAAGACCGTCCGGCACGGCCCGGCGCGGTACGATACGACGGTAAAGAACGCGGAAGTGGTTTACGTCGAAGGCAACGATCTCGTCCTCCGAGTCGACAACGGCAAGATCGAACATCTCGTTGTTCCCGATACGGATCGATTCACGATCGACGGTAAAGAACTGACGGTGCACGAGCTGACGGCGGGGACGAAGCTGACTCAAACGATTACGACCACCACCGCACCCCGATACGTCAACACCGTGAGAACGCTAAAGGGAGAGGTGTTGCATGTGAATGCGCCCAGCTCGGTGCTCTTGACGCTGCCTGAGGGCACAAACCACATCTACAGAATTCCGAGCCACGCAAAGTTCACGATCGACGGCAAAAAGAAAACGGCATTCGACCTGAGAAAAGGGATGTCCTTCGAGGCGACCATCATCACGGATGATACCGAGACGGTGATCGGGCGGAGCAAGTCCGTCGTCGGGCAGACATCGCCTCCGGCATCGCCAGTGGAAGCCGGCGTTCTGCTCGTCGAGCCGCCTTTGGCAGCACCAGGCCTTTCAGCCGGCGCGGAGCAACCCGGTCCGTATCGTGTAGAGCCAATTGCGGCAACCTTGCCGAAAACCGGTACACACCTGCCTTTGCTGGGACTGCTCGGTGCGGTGACAGTCGCAATGTCATTTGGACTAGGCGCTATTCGAAAGGTCATGAGGGGTTGACTTCTTCGCAAGGCTCGCCCTGAGGCTATCGGACGGGCCTTTCTTTGTATCGAGTAGGACATTTCTGTCCCGAGATGCTTCCGACGAGCGATAGCTAAATCTGAGGCGGGAAATACCCCGCCGTCGGGATAGCGGACCGTTTGCCCGCCTTCTATGCTCACAGTAGAAAAAAAAACAATGACATGAGGCTGGTCAACAACACCGGAAGAACGGGGACCAGCCCCGAGCCTAAAGACCAAAATGGAGGAACCGAAATGCGACTGAACTTGAAACGGATGATCGTTGCTCTCGCGGCAGTTGTCCTGCTTGGTGGCGGATCAGCCTTTGCTTCTCCGTCACCTTCCTCTGGCTCATCGGCCTACTGGTCAGCAAGGGCATCCAGGCTCCTAACGGAGATCCAGAAGGAAGCGGCGGCGCTAAGACCGCACGCGGACACCCTGGGCAGCTTTCCAAGGCGATGAGCAACCCAAGGGATAGCCTCGCCATGTGTTCTCAGACGGACACCTTGTTGCATTTTCGATTTCCTGGTTCTGCTGCGGGCTGGCGTCGCACGCCGCATAGCTTAATTCGAGTCCCTGAATACCGTGCCGTTGGGATAGCCGCCCGTCACGTTCCCTTCTATGCTCACAGCTGAAGTTGAAGCCGGTAAGGCGCTTGCGGAGATTCGACATGCAGAAAGCGGAAACCGCGCACGTGCCGATGAAGCCCCGACGAGCCGCGCTCTTCGCCCTTGGATGGACTCTCGTGCTGGGGGGCATCGTGGGGTTGCTTCTACCGGTCGTGCCGGGAGCTGTTCTCCTATCGGCCGGCGTTGCTGTGCTCAGTTCTCAATCGGTATGGCTCGGACGAGCGCTAGAAAAATGTCGAGTCCAGTTCCCGGTTGGAAAGCACGTTGCGGGGCATTATCCCGGTTGGGTTCGGATGTGGCGGAGCCGGTTCAGGTGCAATCCGGACAAATCGGGTTCGCGATTGAGAGCTTGAAATTACACGGATAGTGCGAAGGCTAAGGATCTATTCGAGGACAACGATGAGAAAAGCAACAGAGGCGAATGTGGAACAAGCCGAAACGCTCCCGGTCACACGCAAAGTACTCGTCTTCGATCAAGACCCTATCGATTTGGCTCGGCATTCCGAACCGTTTGAAGCGCATGGCTTTGAGGTCCACAAATGTACCTCAGTTGAAACAGCGTTGCGCTGTATTGAAAGAGAGGACTTTGACTTTGTTCTAGTAGATCAAGGCTCTTCCGGTTTTGAAGGAATTCGAGTCCTAAGGCACTTGGTTCGTTACAACTTACCTGTGCCCTTCGTCGTGATTGCGCGAGCTAGGGACGCGCGATGTCATCAGAAAGCGCTCGCACTCGGAGCGATGGATTATTTGGAAAAACCCGTTTCAAGTGCAGATATAGATTGCATGATCCAAAGATACTTGGCGAGTTCCTGGAGGCAATGAGGTCGAGCAAGCATATCCAGTGAACCAGCGGCAACGAAGGATGACGGAGGAACGAAATGGACGCTGAGATCCGGGTTCTGTGTACAGACCTAACGGAGGCTTTGCAGTCGTACATCGAGCGTCGGCTGCATTTCTCTCTGGGGCGTTTCGGCAGACGAGTAGGGCGAGTGAGGGTCCGCATCACCGATGTGAATGGCCTCCGAGGAGGAGTGGACAAGGCTTGCTACGTTTCCGCGGAACTCCGGCAGTCCGGGAGAGCGGTCATTCAACAGGCTGTGGACGCGAATCTGTACGCGGCAATCGGCCGCGCCATTGAAGGACTCGGACACACGTTCGCGAGGGCGCTCGGGCGGAACCGCGAGCGGAGACAAAAGCGCGAGACGGTGAGGTTTCCCCGACAACACCAATCCTAAGGAGACGCGACCGAATACGATGCGCTCGGAGCCTATCGGTAGAAAGAAACGGGATACGCCTGTATGACCTGTCCACTTTGCGGTCACAACTTGAGTTTTCTAACGCAGGTTTTAGCTTCCACACAAACGGGGGCGCAATGCCCAAAGTGTTGGAATCGCCTGTGGTATCCGCACGCGACTTTTCCGATCCCGGTGCGCGCTAGACCGGGAAACACCCGAGGGAAACAGCGGGATTGAAGTAAGTGTGGAGCCCGATGGCCATGTCATGAATCCATGCGGGCTCCAGTCCTCATGAACGGTCTCGACCGAGTTATTTGTCCGCGTGAATGCGTTCAGCAGGGACCTCGACTTCAGTGACTCCGCGAAAGGAAAACAGCAACTTTACGAGGTACCTGGGTGGCTGTTCCGAGGTCTGCTTGACGATGTGGCCAACGGCGTCGGTAACCGCCGCCTGAAACATTACGCCCTCGGCCTCGAGACCAGCTAGATTCACACGTACAAGTTGTCCCGCTTGCAACATCGCAACTCCAAAGCCAAATGCTCTCGCCGCCAGAAGCAAAATGCAAGCCCGCAAGCTCACCGATTTTCATGCTGCTTCAGCGTGCCATAGCCCCGCGAGTTAACACCTCATCTGTGCCCGGTTTCGTGTGTTAGATTTTCGCCGGAGGACCAATGAACATCCTTGAAGCGTTGAAAAACGAAACGTTAAAGTTGTAAAGGCAGCTGGGTTCAGTCCATACAGCCATCAAGATCTTGGGCGGAAAGAACAGCGTCGGTCGCCACAAGAAACGGCATGTCTCCGCAAGTGCACGGGCCAAGATGTCGAAGGCACAGAGGGCGCGCTGGGCAAAGGTGAGAGCCACTAAGAAGAGTGCGTAACGACGGCATGGCCCATCTTGCACTCACCCCTCTTCGCGGCGCACTTCCGCCATGAATCGTTCGACGACGAAAGACAATCCTTGCTGTGGAACACCTACCGCCATGTTCCTCTTTGGCAAGGTTGCGGCGAGCGGGAACACGCCGCGGCCGTGAATTCCACATTGTGGATTTTCGGATAGTCATCGCAGCATGGTGGCCACTGGCTTGGCCTGACGCGAGTGACCTTGGCGATCGGGTTAACCCGCTCCCGAGGAGTCGCCTTGCGCTAGACTAGATGGCTTGCCCTGCGAATCCTCGCAATAAAGCGCGTCTCCACACTGTCGACATTTCGGCTCGCTCTTCCATTCCACGACAGCGTAACGCTTGCCACACGTCGGGCATTTGAAGCGCCTGGTGAGTTGCCAGTCTCTCGGTATATCCAAATTCCGCTTCTCGCTCCGGCCGTTCATGATGGGATCTCGGGGAGAACCATAAAAAATGGGAGGTGGGGGTAAAACTCTCCGGATTCCAAGGCGACGGAGGCCGCAAAACCCACCAAGAGATTCACCCCCATGTCACGCTATTCGAGGACTCGGGTTGAGTCGCAATTTTGGGGTATACCCTTAGCCGCGCAATCAGGCAAACACCTGCATTTGCAATGAGGTCTTTACTTGATCGTCCCTGGACGTGTCTGCTGCCTAAAACTTCGAATCGCTATGCGTCCCCATGGAAAAGATGCCACCGTGCCGCCAGCGATCACGGCGCAGTTACCTGAATGGTCAGCTTGAAAGGTGGATTTGAACCGCTATGAGGGATTTCCAGTTTCGCCTCTCCTTCCTCGGCTGCGATGAAACGGTAGATTTGCGTAGGGCCCCCTGGGTTCTGCATTGCCGGAAAGGAGCTACTCTCGAATCGAACTGACGAGGAAGAAACTTTCGGTTCGCCATATTGGCCGCCGCCGATGGTTTGCAGGGTAACGACTATCGTCTGGGCAACCCGAGCCATAACCCGTTCCCCATCGTTCGTCCGGTTGAGGGACAGCACCTCGGGCGTGGTGCCCTTTAGCGCGCCGAGGCTGCACTGATCAAGAGCCGACTTCACATCCATTTTTTCTGCGTCTTGTCTGTGGACAACTGTTTGCTCACCCTCCACCTGCGTAATGACTATGGCCGTCGGTTTTTCTCCGTCGGGCGTCGATTCGACCAAACACGAGCGCACCGGAACCAGCTGTCGGACCGGCCAGCTCCCATCGGACCCCACAACCCGATAGACGGCTAGCCAACTATTGGCAGGCCCCATGTGAGAACCGGAGATTTGACCGTCCCCAAGGGGTTTGAGATTTGTCAGCAACTCCATTTGCTCCGCTAAAAAATCTTTTCCATACCTATGCTGCTTTGGGTCGTAAAGCCAGACGCAGTACCGCGCCCATTTCGCGCCAAATTCCCGAATCCCTGCCAGGTCTAGGTGACCGTCGAAATCCAAGTCAGCGATCACGAAGTGCGTTACAAATTGTTTGCGCACCGCCGCTAGCTCCTCCACTGTCGCGTCCGCGGCATCGGGCAAGAGGCGGCATACCAGCTTCTGCACCTCCGTCCCTTTTTCATCCCGAACCGCCACAAGGCCCTGTTGTCCTTCTGCCCAAATCCGAACCGAGAGGGACGGTTGGCCATCGGTGCCGGGGATTTTCAACTCTCTCGGTTTGCTCGCGGCCGTGTCTTGAGAAAACACTGGCTGAGGCAAGCAAATGGCAACCCACCCAAGTAGCAAGAAAGCGCGAGTCTTTGGCGGCAACATTTCAAACACTTTCGCCATATGATTTATTTACTGGAGTGAGGCAGTAGGTCCGATCAGGGAGCTTACGAATTGAAGCGCACGGTCGGCCCCTCGCAGTATGTGTATGATGGAGAGCCTTGCCCGGGCCGGGGCGGCTGCACAATCCGCTCATTTGGTGCGTGCCGCAAATTCCACCCGGTGGGTGTGCCGATGACCCGCAATACGGGAGCTTCCAATGATGAAACGTCTTTTCGCCTCCGCGATCTTTCTGTGCGTCCTCGCGCTGCCCTTTAGCTGGCAAGCAAGAACGCAAACCGAGCCATCGGGAAAGGCGCTACTCGAAGCCTACGTGTCGGCGTGGAATCGGCGCGACTTTCCCGCACTGGACAAACTGCTGGCTTCCGATGCAGTTCACGAAGACATGGCCAGACCTTCCCGCGACGTGGGACCCGACGAAATCAAACGCTCGATTCGCACGACGATTGCGGATCTGCCCGATCTCAACTGGCATTTGACTAGCATCGTCGATGGCGGCTCATTGGTGGCCGCTGAATGGGTTTGGACAGGAACCTTCATCGGCGACAGCACCGTCCGGCCGGTTGCACCTAGGCGCATCTTGGGACGCGGCGCTTCCGTTGTTGTAATTGAGAGAGGCCGGATCAAGCGCTTTTCCGACTACTACGACTTCGACCACGTTTTCCATTGAGATTTGGCGCGGGAACTGCCCTTTGCCTGATGGCAGGGTTGCCGGAGAAAAAGATATCTCGCCGAAAATAGAGATTCCGCGCCGGCAATTTCAAAGCCGTGTGTGTTTCACGATGGGTGGCGACAACATGGTCCGTTGGAATCAAGCGGTCGCGGCTGACGATGGAGCGAAGGACCTAACGGCGGCGGCCTCGTCGTCCATGATGTCGAAGACCGTATACAGCCTTGTGATTTGCATCACGTCCTGGACCTTTTTCGTGAGATTGAGCAGCTTCAATTCTCCACCCTGCTTCTGCACGCTGGTGTAGGCACTGACCAGATGTCCCAAGCCTGAGCTGTCGATGTAATCGACGTCGCCAAGATTGAAAAGAATCTTCTTATGTCCCTTGTTTAACAGCTCGCGCACCAAGTTGCGCAGTGCAGCGCTCTCTTCTCCGAGAACAATCCGCCCGCTGATGTCCACAATGGTGACCCCGCCTACTTCTCGAGTGCTTGTCGTCATGTTCATTGGCAACCTCCTAAGACTGCCTGATGCCCGAAGACCCGGCTTTACATCAAACCAGGGTGCCTTGCAACCTCTTCCTGAAGCCCCACATTAGCGCAAATCTTGGTTCAGAGGCTAGGAATCCGTTTCTCGTGGGCGTACCACCTTTTGAGATTTGCGGGATTCGCCGGAAAACCAAGGGGACACGCCGACTCAGCTCGGTAACCATCTAGGCATCCGCCTTGCAACCGGCTACCCGCAATTCGGCATCCAGTATGCAAGGATACAGTGAATATCCAAAGACGGTACCAAAATTGGACTGCGGCCGTGGTCTCGGGAGACCGAGACCTTTCTCCAAGGTCCAAGTTGGAGGCATAATGCGCAGCCTCAAAATTCTGCTAGCGGCGCTGGCACTTAGTGCCATGCCGCTAGGTGCAACTGCCCAGCAGCTGGAAGGCACGAACCAGGTGGTGGACAGAATTGTGGCGCAGGAGCGGGCGGAGGTGCAACTACTTCGCCAGTATGCGCCACTGGTCGAGACCTACATCCAGTATCTGCTGCCAGATAAAGAGAAAGAGGCGGTGCCGAACGGCGACAGATACTTTCTTGGCCGGGCCGAGTTAGCGAGGGGACTGGAGCTCGAGCCGCTGGAGCGCGAGGCTGGCTTAAAGCGCAAGCTGCTCGGAGGCTTGCGAGACTTTTTCTCAACGGAGTTTGTCCCAGGCGGCTTCCTGCAGATGATCTACGTGGACCTGTACGGTTTCGACCGCCAGCACTACAACATCGAGTATCTCCGGCGCGAGTTTTTAGGGGAAGTTCGTTGTCTGGTCTTCGACGTCGAGCCGTTGCCGAAATCAGGCAAAGGACGGTTCGTAGGGCGCATCTGGGTGGAGGATCAGGATTATCACATCGTGCGCTTTAATGGCGCCTATGGTGGGTACTCGCTGACCAGCAACTATTTCAATTTCGATAGCTGGCGGACCAGTGTCGGAAAGAACCTATGGCTGCCGGCCTTCGTATACGTCGAACAAGGCAACGTGCATGACCCGAAGATGACGAGAATGGCATTCAAGCCCTTCCGCGCGCAGACGCGGCTTTGGGGCTACAACCTTGGGCACGCTCACGAAGAACAAGAGCTGAGTAAGGTGCTAATTGAGGCCCCGACGGCGATAAATGATCTGGCAGATACCGCCAACGACTATACGCCAATTCAAGCGGAACATTATTGGAACCGACAGGCGGAACTAAACGTCATGGACTATTTGGAGCGTAAGGGCTTGCTGGCGCCGCAAGGCGAAGTGGACAAAGTGCTGGAGACGGTGGTCAACAACTTGGAAGTAAGCAATGGTCTGGACCTCCAGCCGGAAGTTCGTTGCCGCATCCTGATGACTTCAACGCTGGAGTCCTTCAGCATGGGGCACACTATCGTTTTGAGCCGTGGCTTGATCGACGTGCTTCCCGACGAAGCCAGCCTTGCGGCCATCTTGGCGCACGAGCTGGGGCACCTCTTACTCGGACATCACGTAAACACCCAATTTGGGTTCTTTGACACCCTGCACTTCGACGAGAAGGCAACGTTTCGCCACTTTGACTTTGCCCGCTCTCCGGAAGAGGAACAAGCCGCGAACCGGAAGGGGATCGAACTCCTCGGGAACTCGCCCTATAAGGAGCACTACGACACCGCGCAACTTTTCCTCCAGGCGCTCAAGAACCGGGCGAAGGAGATCCCCAACCTTATAAGTCCGGACTTGGGCAACAGGGTTCCAACCGACTGGACCCTCGCGTCGGCGGCGCCCTCCGCGGAGTCCGAGGCCAAGCCGACGGCTAGAGTCATCGCTGCCCTGCCCCTTGGAGGACGCATCAAAGTCGACCCCTGGAATGATCAGTTGCGGATGCTCAAGTCCAAGCCGGTGGGTACGGTGGCGGAAACCGAGAAAATGCCTTTCCAGATCACTCCTTTCCTGTTCTATTTGACGCGAGATAATTCACCGGTGGAAGGTAAAGGTTCAGTAGCAGCGAAGTTGCCCGGCAATACAAAACCTTAGGCAACTCGAGCGAAGGTGACGAATATGCAAAAGAAGGCCGCATTCCCCTGCGGACGAATCTATGGAAGGCAACAACACGCGGCTGGCGTACCCTACGACCACGCTTTGCAGGAAGACTTGAAACCGTTCGCCTGCGCATCGATGGAAACATTTCATGGCAAAAACGAGCGCGGGCGTGTTGCTGTATCGCAGGGCCGGTAAATTACTGGAAGTATTTTTGGTTCATCCCGGCGGTCCGTTCTGGGCCAAGAAGGATGATGGCGCGTGGTCCATTCCAAAAGGCGAATTCGCCCGGGGCCAGGACCCGGTCGAAGTGGCAAAGCGCGAGTTCGAAGAGGAAACAGGGTTTCCGCTCAAAGGTAAACTGCAGGCGCTCGAGCCCGTCAAACAGGCGGGCGGCAAAATCGTGTACGCCTGGGCAGTTGAGGGCGAAATCGACGCGAGTGCAATTCGCAGCAATACGTTCTCGATAGAGTGGCCGCCGCACTCGGGGAAGACCCAGGAATTTCCTGAAGTAGATCGGGCTTCCTGGTTTGATCTGGACACCGCGGGCAGGAAATTTCTGAAAAGTCAGGTGCCGCTGCTCGAGCAACTTCAGGAAAAGCTCCTGGAAGGCGCGTGACTGCTCGTATCGGGATTACATTGTGAGGACGGCGCGGAACCGGGCCTTGCCCTCCGCAACGCGCTGATACGCCTTCGTAGCCTCAGCCAACGGATACGTCTCGACTATCGACTTGACTTTGCCTTGGGCCACGTAATCCAGGGCTTCGTAGAGATATTCGGGGCCGTTTTGCTGGCTGCCAATGATTTGAATGCGTTTGATGATCAAGTCCATCACATAACACCTCCTTTGCCGTAGGTGCATGATTTTGCAGGAGGACCGCTAAGCGAGATCTCTCCAGCAAAATAAAGGGCAAGCAGCGAGAAGGGAGACGTCATGATGTCGGGAACCTCCCGTAACCCAGTTATGGAAGGGTTGACGGTCCTCCAGCTTCGGAATCCCGATGGAGAGAGAACGGCGCGTTATCGGTAGCTAAACCATCCCAGTTTTGCTATAGAATTCGCGGACGAGATCCAGCCTCGACGAAGAACCATGGTTTGGTTGGAGGTCACGATGAAGCACACGGCATTCAGGGCATCCGGCGGACGGGCGTACACGCCAAATCTCACATGGCGAACTATTCTAGCCGGCGCAGCGCTTGGCACCCTCTTCTTCGTCGCGTCGTGCGCGAATAAGCAGGCTTCTGGGCAACATGCAACCATTCTGATGCGGGATGGTACGACGCTAACCGGCACGGTCACGGCGACCTCGTCGTCGGAAATCATGCTGGCCGGCGACGACAATGCGACGCATACCATCCCGATGGCGCAGGTGAAAACCATAGAGTATGACGATACGTCAGCCGCAGCAGCTTCGCCGACGCAACCTCTAGCCACGCCAACCCGGCACACTTCGGCGGCCAGGACCTCGTCCGACGCCCTGCACGAACATCACTACCATCCGACGCGAGCCGCAATTCATACCAAGACATACCTTCTGCCTGTCGGCACGCAAATTTCGGTGCGGACCGAAGACACCATCGACTCAGCCACTGCCGTCGAAGGCCAGACCTATCCGGCCGAAGTCACCGACGATGTTCTCGACGCCAACGGCGATGTAGTTATTCCTCATGGTTCGAACGCTCAGATGGTCATCCGATCAGCTTCGAAAGGAGGACGCTTTCATGGCACCTCCGATCTTGTGCTGGACTTGCAATCGATTTCGGTAGAGGGTCGGCAGTACATAATCAGTACGAGCGAGGTGCGAGAAAGCGGTAAGCAAGGGCTTGGCGCGAACAAACGAACCGCCGAATTTACAGGCGGTGGAGCTGCCATCGGCGCCATTATCGGGGCCATTGCGGGAGGCGGGAAGGGAGCGGCGATCGGAGCCGGCGCCGGCGCAGGAGGTGGCGCCCTGACTCAGATCCTGACCAAGGGCGGATCGGTCCGGGTGCCGGTGGAGACCGTGCTGACCTTCCAGCTCGACAAGGGCGTCCAAATCGTTGAGGCCAAGTGATCGCGCTGCGATGCTAAGGCAGGAATCTGCAGGCCACTCGAATGGCGCTCCCACGCCCTATCGTCGCCGAACCATTTCTCCAACGCGGCACGCAGTGTTCGGGCAGGCTCGTCGTTCCCGTCGCCAGATCCGAGCACCCATGGCACGTATAGCCGTCGGGCCGGATAAGCATTGGCGCTCGGATTCGCAGGACGCCCATAACAATGCGCTGTAACCGGGACGAGAGACGCTCAAGGAACAGCGACGGACCAGCGATAGATCCCAGGCGACCAGGAGGGACCGGCGCGACGACAGGTGCTGAAGTGTCTTGCTAGACTGTGCTCGATATGGATACCATGCGCGCCGCATACCACGAGGTGTACGTCTACACGATGGGCCGCCCTGGCTTTATCCTGCAGCACGTGGTGGACGCATTCGCCGTGCAATCCGTGAGCGACGACAGCAGACCGATTGGCCTTGTCTTCGGGCTGGTCGGGCTTTATCTCCGCGTTGAAAAACAGTTTTCGGGCCGCCAGGTCCAGCGAGTACACATGGAGCTTGGACGCAGAAAACGAGAATGGCCGCGCGTGTATGTGCCCGAGGATCGCGGCAGCATGACGGTTGCCGATGTGCTCGCAGCATCTGCCGGGCCTGAACGTGACACGGCGATCGACAATTGGTGCCGATCCGTGTGGACTGCTTTCGGCGCCAATCGCGAGACCATCATCGCCCTCTTGCGGGAATACCAGATCGCTTAGATGGCGTAATGTCGAGCTTCGGCCGGTTTTGCCCGTCACTTGTAAGCAACCGCAACGTTTCGGAGACTGATCGTTCAACTTAAATCAGATATTTCTCGAGCGGCTCCCAGTAGTTCCCTTTCCACCCGTCGGCGAGATGCTCGCCTTTGCCTTGCGGAAAACCAGCCTGGTCAAAGATAATTTTTGTACCGGAGCCCTGCTCGGTGAGATCGAACTTCACAATCGAGTAGATACCTGGATTCCAGTCGACCACACGCCAGGCTTGGACAATTCGTTCGTTCGGCACAAGCTCGATGTGTCGTCCTACGATATGCCCGCCAAAAAGCGTGAACGGACCGCCCGCTTCCCGGCCGATCTGCGTGCGCTTGTTTCCCGGCGCCATGCCGGACTGCATGGCCGCACTGAGCAGTGTGACCCTCTCGAATTGCTTTTCGTCGGTCAGTGCTTCGTACACGCGCTTCGGATTCGCTTTAAAGACTGGTTCTTGGTGTATGGATTCTGCGGTACGAGAAACCTCCTCCTCAATATGTGCCAGTGCGCTAATGGAGCCCATACCGAG
>Ga0307477_10002881_pt1 | contig 13048 bp, 10 predicted proteins | sample atmos_gasesECM2C_FD_203316 | JGI IMG/M metagenome (GOLD analysis project Ga0307477, IMG submission 203316) | Hardwood forest soil microbial communities from Morgan-Monroe State Forest, Indiana, United States - atmos_gasesECM2C_515 | ecosystem: Environmental > Terrestrial > Soil > Temperate...
ATCTAGGAGGATGGATGCCTGAAGAAAAAAAGAACATCATGACCACCGACGCAGGCCGCCCGGTCGGCGACAACCAGAATTCCCTCACCGTTGGCCCGCGCGGCCCCGTCGTTTTCGAGGACTTCCTGCTCTTCGAAAAAATGGCCCATTTCAATCGCGAGCGCATTCCCGAACGCGTAGTCCACGCAAAGGGTTCCGGCGCCCACGGCTATTTTGTTTGCACCAATCGAGACATGCCCAAGTACACGACCGCCAAGCTCTTCAACACCGTCGGCAAAAAGACCCCCACCTTCATTCGCTTCTCCACCGTCGGCGGCGAAAAAGGCTCCGCCGACACCGAGCGCGACCCCCGCGGCTTCGCCCTCAAGTTCTACACCGAAGAAGGCAACTGGGACATGACCGGAAACAACACTCCCGTTTTCTTCATTCGCGACCCTCTAAAGTTTGGCGACTTCATCCACACGCAAAAGCGCGATCCCGAAACCAATCTCAAATCCCCCACCATGATGTGGGATTTCTGGTCGCTCTCTCCCGAATCCCTCCATCAAGTCACCATTCTCTTCTCCGACCGCGGCACTCCCGACGGTTACCGCCACATGGACGGCTTCAGCAGCCACGCCTACAGCCTCATCAACAACAAAAATGAACTCTTCTATGTAAAATGGCATTTCAAGAACAAGCAGGGCATCAAGAATTTCACGCGCGAGTCCGCTGACGATATGCGCGGCAAAGATCCCGACTACGCCCAGCGCGATCTATTCAACGCCATCAAGGAAGGCAACTACCCCAAGTGGCGCGTGTCCGTCCAAATCATGCCGGAAAAGCAAGCCGACACGTACCACATCAATCCCTTTGACCTAACCAAGGTCTGGCCGCACAAAGACTATCCGCTCATCGAAGTCGGCGAACTCGTGCTCGACCGCAATCCCGAAAATTATTTCGCCGAAGTCGAGCAAGCCGCATTCGAACCGCGCAACATCGTTCCCGGCATGGGCTTCTCGCCAGACAAAATGCTGCAAGCGCGCCTGATTTCCTATCCCGACGCGCACCGCTACCGTCTCGGCGTCAACTACGACGGCCTGCCCATCAACAAGCCGCAGTGCCCCGTGCACACTTACAATCGCGACGGCGCCATGCGCTTCGACGGCAATCACGGCGCGCAACCCAACTACGAACCCAACAGCTTCGGCGGCCCGAAAGAAGCTGCGCAATACCGTGAGCGTCCCAAGGAAGTCGCCGGCACGGTCGACCGCTACAATCACCGCCTCGACTCCGATTACTACACGCAGCCCGGCAACCTCTTCCGCCTAATGGCCGCCGACGCCAAAGAGCGCCTCGTCGGCAACATCGTCGCCAGCATGGGCAGCATCCCGCGCCGCATCCAGGAGCTGCAAATCCAGCACTTCTACAAAGCCGATCCCGCTTACGGCGCCGGCGTAGCCAAAGGCCTCGGCCTGCAAATCGACCAAGTCGTCGCGCAGAAGCAGCAAGCCTCCGCAGCCGACTAAAGTGGCACAGCCATTTTTGGCTGTGCGCCCTGACTCGCACTCCCCGTAGGGGCGCAGCATTGCTGCGCCTATCTCGGCAAGATGTAATCCAATTACTTCCAAACGCTCTTCTGCGCTCTCCGCGTCGCGGCGCTAGATTTTGTCTTTCGCACTTTCTTATCTCCGTCCACTAGCACCCACCACCAATTTCTGTAAAATGACACCCCTATGCCCAAACTCACTTTTCTCGGCGCCGCCGGCACCGTCACTGGCTCCAAATATCTGGTCGAAGCCGCAGGCAAACGCCTCCTCGTCGATTGCGGCATCTTCCAAGGCACGCCGGAGCTCAGTGACCGCAACTACAAGCCTCTTCCCACCGATCCCAAAACGATCGACTACGCCGTCCTCACCCACGCCCATCTCGACCACACCGGTTTACTTCCCCGCCTCGTCCGCGACGGCTACCGCGCCACCATCTTCGCCAATCCCGCCACCATCGAGCTAACCACGCTCCTCCTCAAAGACTCCGCCCACCTGCAGGAAGAAGACGCCCTACACGCCAAAGAACATCCGAACAACCGGCATTCCAATGCCGAGCCTCTTTACACTTCCGAAGACGTCGATCCCGTTTTGCGCGCCCTGAAAGCCATGCCCCGCAGCGGCGGCTTTGATATCAGCCCCGAATTTCACATTGACTCCTGCGACGCCGGCCACATTCTAGGCTCCTCCAGCCTCGTCCTCACCATCAACGAAAATGGCAAGAAAACCGTCGTCATCTTCTCCGGCGATATCGGCCGTTACGACCAGCCCATCCTCAACGATCCAACCACGCCGCCAGTGAACGCCGACGTCCTGCTCTGCGAATCCACCTACGGCGATCGCGATCACGAGTCAGGCGACCCCGCCGAACTCCTCGCCGCCATCGTGAACCGCGTAGCCAAGCGCGGCGGCTCCATCGTCATTCCCGCCTTCGCCATCGGCCGCACGCAAACTTTCATGTACTACTTGCGCCAGCTCGAAGACCAGCAGCGCATCCCGCGCCTCCCCGTATACATCGACAGCCCCATGGCCCTCAGCGCCACCGACCTATATCTGAAACACACCGAAGATCACGACCTCGACTACACCCGCGAAGATAGCGGCGGCAAAGGCGACCCGCTCGATGTCCACCAGTTTCATCTCACCCGCACCACGGAAGAGTCCAAGCAAATCAATAACGTGAAGACTCCGTGCATCATCGTTTCCGCCAGCGGCATGGTCACCGGCGGCCGCGTCATGCACCATCTCGCGCAACGCCTGCCTGACGCCCGCAACGCCGTCATCCTCGCCGGCTTTCAAGCCCAAGGTACCCGTGGCCGCGCGTTGCAAGAAGGCGCAAAGACCATCCACCTCTTCGGCCAGGAAGTTCCCGTCAACGCCGAAATCGTCCAGCTAGGCCAATTCTCCGCCCACGCCGGCAAAAACGAACTCCTCCGCTGGCTCTCCGCCCTCCCCGCCCCGCCAAAACAAACCTACCTGACCCACGGCGAACCCGCCGCCGCCCAATCCCTACAATCCGCCATCCGCGACAAATTCAAATGGAACGTCTCCGTCGCCCGCTACCTCGACACCGTCCCCCTCCCTTGAACTCGCTACAAATGTTGTAGGGGCGCGCTTCAGTTTATCCTGAGGCACGAAGGGCGCGTCCCAGCAAGCGAAGCGAGTCCTCCCCTCTCATGCTCGCCGTAGTGCCGACGTCTCGCTGGCCCGCTATGAGTGCACGAGTTGTAAGGCGCGGGTCGCGGCCACACTCCTGTAGGTGCCGGGCTTCAGCCCGGCCTCTCTTGAGGTGGAAGCCCCTGACTTCCAGTTTACCCTGAACCTCGAAGGGTCAGGGGAGCGGGCGCTCTTCAGGCGCCCGCGAAGACACAGCCCACTACAAACCGGCTTTGGCCACGGTCCGATGCTTTAATGAAGCACTCTTCAACTACAAGTCGATTCCTCGACTCGCAATTTCGCCCCTCACCCCCCAAAAAATCTTCACCTTTCCAGGAAACTTATTCCACCCTCACCTCGTCTATACCAACAAGACCACTCGCGGGGTAGGGGGCTAACCACCACAGGGCAACCGACCGTCAGTTCCCTACCCCAAAAAATCCAATTCCCCTCTGTTTTCAATTACTTACCAGTTTGGATCGCGCAGGCAAATGGCGCGAGAGCTAGACAAAAATTAGGGCAAATGAGGGCAAGTTTAGGTTAGGAGGACGAAATTTCCCTCCAGTCGGCCTCGTACAACTCGCCGCTGGAAAGCTTGATACGAATGCCGATCACGTCCTCAGCGGCTTCAGGGCTGCACCTATCGAGCAAACGTAGGACAGTCCTTGAAAGTAGTTCTGGATTCGTGGCCCTTCAACAAACTTTGCGCGTCTTGACGACTAAGAAGGAGAACCGACTGGGTATGATACGACCCTCCGTTCAGCGCCTGATCTTCAAGGCAAAGAAAGATGCCCGCATCCGTTCGTTCCAGGACGCCAAGCCGAAAACGCCATCCACCATCCTCCAATTCCAGCACGGCTTCCTTCTCAGTTACTTTCCGTGCAACGAAACCGTAGTCCCCGAACGTATATCTTCCCTTCGTTCGTCTCGGGCCAATCGAGGACGGAAACGAAGTAACATCCAGCTTTTCCGCGACAAACTGCGCCAAATGCTCCTTGGGATACAGCGAACTGTCATCACCAATGGCAGCCGGAGCGAAGCTTAGTATCAGCGCCGTTAGGAATGAAAGAATGCGCATGGTGAACCCAGCCTCCCCGTGAGTGCCGTTTGACAATTTTCCTACCCCGCCAATACTAAACGATCCCTAGAATCAAAGCATCCACGGATGGTCGTATGTCACACCGATTGACTTACTTGCTGGCTGAACCTAAGATTCGCCCTAAATGTGACCGCCCTCGCTGCTTTGGCCACAAAGAAGGCCGTGAAGAATGGACTCAGAGCGCCGTCAGGCTCCACGCTACCCATTCATCGCAGAGGCAGTAGTAACTGAGATTTCGTCCGACACAAAGCTCATCGCCAAGACCGGCGACCTGAGTATTGGCGGATGCTTCCTCGACATGCTGAATCCCACACCGCAAGGTACGGAGGTTCGCGTCCGCATCTCCCACGATAACACCACATTCACGGCGCTCGGCAGAGTCGCATTTATCATGCCCAATATGGGCATGGGAGTCACATTCACACGCATCGAGCAGGACCAGCAAGCGATCCTGCAAAAATGGATCGCAAACTTGAGCCGCCCCGAATAGCGCTGGTCCCACCGGCGAGTGATTGGTGAAGGGAAGCGAACAAGGTCCAGCAGAGCGTTCTGGGGACTCTTCGCACCGTCGCAATTTGTGGCGCGCTAGGGTGTCGCGAGCTCTACATTCGTGTCTTGTCCCGGTTCATCGTTGGGCCACGCAATGGCCTCGCGCGTTACTTCGGTCCACGCGGATGCTGGACGAAGAACTCCCACATCACCCTACTGGCATTGATCTCACCGGTCGTGCGACCAACCATCCGTTCCGGCAAGGGCTTGCCGCCTGGCCACGTATGGCCTCCACCCTCAACGGTATAGAGAATCACGTCGGCGTTCTCAGCGCAGTTCGTATAAGCGAGACTGCGGACGCTCGCCGTGAGTCGAGTGACGCTCGGATCTCCGCTGCATCGGTTTCGTCGCGCCACGAGGGCTGTCCAATCCCGAATGTTCGGAACCGAGTCGGTGGAGACCGGCGATGACCCGCCCTGGTAGAGTGCGAACGGGTCGGCCGTTCCATGAAACGCCACCGTCGGCGCTGGCCTGGAATCCCCACACCGATCCCATTCCGGCGTCTGTGCAGCCGCCACGGCACCGACGGCCGCGATCCGATCGGACAGTCGGCACGACAATGCAAACGCCATGCCTCCGCCGTTCGACATCCCGTCGGCACAGATGCGGTTCGGATCGATGTTGTACGCAGCTTCCAGCTTGTCGATCAAATCGGAAATGAATTTGACGTCCGATCCCAGACTACATGCCCCATGCGCCAGCCCCCCTGGAGGGCAACTCCTAGGGACGCTCGTAGGCGCAGGATGCCGCTGTCCCTCCGGAGTGGGCGACGATCAGCCTGCATCGCAAACCGCTGGCAAGATTGATCGTGGCCACATAGCCCGACAAATGAGAATGCTCGGGAGCAACGGTTATGCTTGAGCCCTTCAACCAGCGCTGCGTCAACACAGTCATTGAAGAGGCCCTGGCGAGCTTCTCCCCCGTCAGCTCGAGCTTCGCCGTGGTTGGCTGAAATTGATCAAGCGTTTGGCGGGTTTCCTCGAAGGGCTCCCAATGCGAAGAGAGAAACCCGGCCGTAGCAGAAAAACTCCACAGAAGTGTAATTGCGATCACCGGTAGAAGACACCGCAACGTCCAGAGCTTGCTGTTTTGCGGCGGAGTTCGAAATAGGCGATAACTTTGCAGCAGCGCGAATAGCAACGTTGGAACAAACAGCCAAAGCACCTTTGACCGGGCGTAGTCTGTGACGCCCGCGAGTGCCAGAGGACTGAGATGAAAGGAGGAAATGACGAAATCCTTTAGCGTGCCCGTTGACCGCGCCAGATCTTGTCCAAACCATATCCCGCCCGCGCAAGCAAATGGGATCGCGGCAATAGAAGGCATGGTCCAGGTCGCTGCGTTTACGGTGCCATTTGCTGCGCAGGCGCACCAGAAGCAGGAAAAGGTCAGGATCGGATAAAAGATGAACAAGTCCGGCACGGCAACAAGGTACACGAACATGAAGGGCGAGCCGTACACCGAGCCAACGACAACCATGACGAGAAGAGGAAATAAAAGGGAGCAAGCAAGTCCGGCGAACATGGCCACGAGCAACTTGATGAGCCACTGCGTGCGTGCAGAAATCGGGAGAGTCATGTGCCAAGCCTGCGTACCCGACCTTCTCTCCTCTCCCAAAGAGAGAATCCCCGCAAGCCCCACCAGTCCCATGCAGGTCATAGTCGGCGGTCCCAATAGGGCCCATTGGAGCACCGTCTCCGGTAGAAACACCGGAGGAGAGGGCAAGAGCCGGAAGATCGCCAGGCAAGTCAAGTAGACAACGACCATCAACTCGATCACCCAAACGGGCCGGAGCAATCGAAGCTCCTTACGCATGAGGTTGAGAAGCGCGCCAGAAGGGCGTGGCCGGAACCAATCCGCTAAAGCTTCCGGCATTACAGACGGGCCTGCCACCATTAGATCTTCGCCGCTGGTTCCTCCGGTCACTTGCAATCGCGCAAATTTCCGCGACCCGAGCCAAAGCATCAGGAGAGCAAAGCAGATGGCGAAGGCAAAAATAGCGGTTGCGGTTGCCGAGGCCAAGGGGAGTGCTTCCAACTTCCCAGTCTCAATATTCCCAATGAACATGTACAACGCCCACCAAATAAAACCAATGATCAGGAAGCCCCCGACGGCGGACCTTGCTGCGAGAGTCCAAAACGTCGCTGAGGCCATGGTGATGATCACGTAGGCGACAGCCGCCGCCTTGTTGTAGGTGAGGTTCATCTTGGGCAACGCGAAGAAGAACATGCCGACGCCGGAAACCGTTCCGGCAGATAAGACTGCGGCACACACAACAATCATTTTGTCGGCCCAAAGTTGCATCCTGCTAACGGGTTGCGTGAGCCAGAGCGAAAACGTCCGGTAATAGAATTCATTGCCAAGTGAGAGTGTCGCCAGGATCGGGACACCAAAGAAAAAGCTCAGAAAGTTCAACTTGGCGGCCGGAGACGAGTGAGGAAAGAAGATCGGAAGGGCTCCGGCAATCATCACCGCGCACCAGGGCCAGAAGAGTGCCCGCGTTTCCTTCTTGATTCTGACGAGCCGTGAAATCATTGTGGCCCCCTATGTCTTCAATGCCGCTACGAAGATTTCTTCGAGCGTCAGCGCTTCCGTCGTGAGCGTCTCCGGATTGTGCTGCCGCAGGCGCTCCAGCAGTTCGGGGCCCGCACCATTGGCGATCACCTCCAGTTCACGCCCCTCGCGGCGCACCCTCAGTGCCGCCTTAAGGTCGATTTCCGGCGGCGCTTGCGCAAAGCGCGCGCGGATTTTCCGGAAACGCTCGCGGGCCTGGTCGGAGTCGAGCGTCAGCACGTCGCGGCCGCGATCGATGATGGTGAACTCGTCGATCAATCCCTCGAATTCGGTGATGAGGTGCGTGGAGACAAAAATCGTGCGGTTGCCCGGATTGCCCTCCTGGTAGGCGCCGATCACCGTCTCGATGAACTCACGGCGGACGATGGGATCCAGGCCCGAGGTCGGTTCGTCGAGCACCAGCAAGTCCGTCTCCGGGCAGATTGCCGCGATCAACGCGACCTGGGTTCGCTGACCTTTTGAGAGACCATCGGTGCGCTGGGCCGGATCAAGCCGGAAACGCTCCAGCAACTCCTCTTCCGTCTTTTGATTCCAGCGCTCCCGAAAAGACGCCAGGTAGTCGAGCGTCTCGCGAACGCTCATCCACGGATAAAACACCACCTGGTCCGGCACGTAGGCCAGGCGGCTCTTTACGGCAACTTCGGCCTTGGCCGGATCAAGGCCGAACACGCGCACCTGCCCGCGCTGCGGACGCAGCAGATTGAGCAGACACTTCATCGTGGTCGTCTTCCCTGCGCCGTTGCGGCCGAAGAGTCCGTAACACCGCCCGGGCTGCACCGTCAGGCTCAAATCATGAACGGCCTCCGTGCGTCCGTAAGCGTAGGCGAGATTTTCGATTTGGATGGCGGGAGTGGGAGAGTCCATGGCTGCTCAATCCTCCTTATGGATTACATTGGCGCGCCGTTTTTCGTCCAGCGCATCCATTCGTTCCTGAACCAGTTCAAGGAACTCGGGCCGGGGCACCTGCAAATGGTGTGCCTGTACGATGGCCTGGTCGATCTCCTCGATCAGGAGCTTGCGCCGGACTTCTTTTCGCAAATCCGAGTGATTCTCTTTCAGAAAACAGCCCCGCCCCGGCAGCGTCTCGATCACACCCAGGCTTTCGAGTTCGGAATAAGCTTTGGCGATCGTGTTGCGATTGACGCGAAGTTCCTCAGCCAGCGGACGGATGGATGGAAGCGCCTCACCGGGCCGCAGCGCCCCCGATGCGGCAGCGGCCTTGATCTGATCCGCCAACTGGAGGTAGATGGGCATGCCGGACTTGAAATTGATCTGGAAAATCATGGACGGCTCACTGTCATAGGACAGTATGACAGTTGAACAGTATTGTCAAGAGGGGAATTTTCGGGGTGGCCCTAGGTGATTGAATTACGGCCGGATGCGGCCGCCGCCATGGCGGGCGGCCTGCTCTTTCGGCTTGTGCAAGGGTGGGATTCTGCTCCTTCTACCCTGCCTTTCCCGCCCCCCAACAGGCCGGCCGCAACCCATTCAATTCGCAGGCTTTATTTCTCACTTGACCAATAGTAACGGATGCGGTAATCTATCGGCCAAGGTTGCTGACCGTGTCCCCGTATCGTCCCTACTTTCCCCCGCAACACGCCATGTTTCCGCAACCATTCGATCTCCTGACCATTCCGTCCCTGCGCCGAACACCTCGCTTCCCGCGTTTTCATCAACTTACAAATCCCTCTCTTCCACCATCGATTTGCAACCCTCCCGTTATCAGCAGCTTACAGATCCCTCTTTTCGCAACCCCTTTGTTTTCTCATCGATACAAAACCCCTGGGGGTGCGGGGGTGTTTCTGCCTGGCTGTTCACGAGTCACAGGTCACGAGTCACAAGTCACGTCCTTTCATTTGGTTGCCGCCTCTTTCACCTCTCTTTGCGCTCTTTTTCGCACTCCCTTCCTTTGTTTTCAACCGTTTGCAGCCTCTTTTGCGAAAACACCCCTCTGGGGGTGCCCATGCCCATGAAGGTGAAAGTACACCCCGTCCTCTGTTACAGTCTGCTCCTTCCATTTCAAGGAGCTTCGCAATGAATGTGGCAAAGATACCGCTCACCGGACTCACCTGCTTGCTGTTGTCCCCAATCGGGGCGGCGCAATCCCCCGCCCTGGACGCCAGGGTCGACCAGGAACTCCCTTCCCTGGTCTCCACCTACAAGGCGCTGCACGCCGCTCCGGAGCTTTCCCATCACGAGGATAAGACCGCGGCGTTGCTCGCGCGTGAACTCCGCGGCTTCGGCTACGACGTCACCGAGCACGTCGGCAAATATCCCAAGCCGGAATGGCAAGGCCACGGCATCGTCGCCGTAATGAAAAATGGCGCAGGCCCCACCGTGCTGGTGCGCGCCGATATGGACGCGCTCCCGGTCGAAGAACAAACCGGACTCGCGTACGCCAGCCACGTGCACACCAAAAACGATGCCGGCGTCGACGTCGGCGTCATGCACGCTTGCGGACACGATATTCACGTCACGACGTTGATCGGTACAGCGAAGCTGCTCGCCGCCATGAAAGATCAATGGCACGGCACGCTCGTGCTGATCGGCCAGCCCTCGGAGGAAACCATCGACGGCGCACGCGCCATGCTCGCCGACGGCCTCTACTCGCGCATCCCCAGGCCCGACTATGCGCTCGCACTGCACGACAGCTCCGAACTCCAAACCGGCAAAATTTCCTACACGCCCGGCTACGCGCTTGCCAGTTCCACCGCCGTCGAGGTCACCATTCGCGGCCGTGGCGCTCACGGCTCGCGCCCGGAAGTGAGCAAAGATCCCATCGTGCTCGCCGCGGAATTCATCATGGCTATCCAAACCATCGTCAGCCGCGAAAATTCTCCGTTCGATCCCGCCGTAGTAACCGTCGGCTCCATTCACGGCGGCACCAAGGGCAACATCATTCCCGACGACGTGCATCTCCAACTCACCGTGCGCAGCTACAAGGAGGAAGTGCGCCAGCACATCCTCGCTTCCCTCGATCGCATCGCCAAGGGGGTCGCCCTCGCCGGCGGCGTCCCCGAAGATCGCGCCCCCATCGTAAAAGCTAGCGAGACCGAAGCAACTCCCGCGACCTACAACGATCCCGCGTTGACCGCGCGCGAAGCCGCCGCGCTGCGCAAAGGCCTCGGTTCTGAAAACGTAATCGAAGATAAGCCGGTAATGGGCAGCGAAGACTTCGGCCTCTTCGGCCTCGAAGGCCACCAGATTCCCACGCTCATGCTGCGCGTAGGCGCCATCGACGCCGACCGCATCGCCAACAGCCAAAAGACCGGCGTGCCGCTGCCGTCGCTGCACTCCGCCCTGTTCTGGCCCGTGCCCGAGCCAACAATTCGTACCGGAGTCAAAGCCATGACCCTGGCCGTACTGGAATTAATGAAGAAGTAGGCTGCTATGACCGATGATGCCTATCCTTGTCTGACCATCGATCAATCGCGCGACTTTGCAATCAAGATCGCCTGCACGCGAGTGCAGGAATATTCAAAAGTGGGGATGCCCGGATTAAAAGAGTACTTTTTCGCAGTGAACGGAAAAATCCGTCACCCCACCGGGTACTTCATATACGACGCTAGTGACATAGTCTTCGGCGAGGACGACTTTGAGCGGTTCATGCAGGCGCTCGCTGACATCCGGAGCGGTACAGCTTCTTACGCAAAACTGGCCAATGTGGGAGAAATGTTTGTTCTAAGCGTGGAAACACGCGGACGTGAACTCCATTGCAGCCTCAACATCCGCGAATTCCAACCAGGAGCTGAGTTAACCGCCCTCAACGCGGGCTTCAAGGTTGATTACGACCTATTCATAAATAAACTTGCGGCCGACGTGAGGGAATTCACGAAGTCCCTGAAAAGCGTTGCGCCTGAACAGGCCGTATGAACGCTCGCGGCTCATGCCTTAAGTTTAGACAGCCGGGCTTCTCCAGCCGCCAGCGTCGATTCTTTTTTGCAGAAGGTGAAGCGCACTTGATTCGCGCCGTCGCGCGCATCGTTGTAGAAGCTGGAACCAGGAACCGAGGCTACGCCGATTTCTTCGACCAGATATTTTGCGAACGCAACATCTTTCGTTCCCGCAGCAAAGCGAACCGGGTCAGGATCGGCAAAGCGCGAAATGTCCGTCATGATGTAATACGCGCCGCGCGGCTTGAACACCGTAAAGCCGGCTTGCTCGAGAATTTTCAGCAGCCGCGCGCGCTTCTCGGCGTAATTGGCGGCGAGTCTGTCGTAGTAGGACTGCGGCGAGTGCAACGCAATCGCTCCCGCTTGCTGCAGCGGAGCAGCAGCGCCGACAGTGAGAAAATCGTGCACCTTGCGAATCGCCGAAGTCGCTTCCGGCGGAGCAATGGCCCAGCCAACGCGCCACCCGGTCACGCTGTACGTCTTGGACATGCCGTTGATCACGATGGTGCGCTCGCGCATGCCCTCGATGCGCGCCATGGAAATGTGCTCCGCGCCATCGTACAGAATGTGCTCGTAAATTTCGTCGGTGATGCAGAACGCGTTCCAGCGCACGCAAAGATCGCGAATGAATTCCAGTTCCGTGCGCGTGAAGACTTTTCCGGTCGGATTGTTAGGCGTGTTGAGAATAATCGCTTTCGTGTTCGGTCCAAACGCCGCGGCCAGTTCACTTTCGTCGTACGACCAAAAGGAATTCTCGTCGGCCGGGGGACGCATTTTGACGAAGCGCGGCGTCGCTCCGCTGAGGATCGCGTCCGGCCCGTAATTTTCGTAGAAAGGCTCGAACACCACGATTTCGTCGCCGGGATTGATGATGGCCATCATCGCCGACATCATCGCTTCCGTGGAGCCACAGCAAATCGTGATCTCCCGCTCGGGATCGACGCGCACGCCTTGCGTGCGCTCGAATTTTTCGACAACGGCGTCGCGCAGCGGTTTGGCGCCCCAAGTGATGGCGTACTGGTTGATGTCATCGGAAATGGCCTGCCGCGCCGCTTCCTTGATTTCCGCAGGCGCCGCAAAATCGGGAAAGCCTTGCGAAAGATTGACGGCGTTGTGCTTCAGCGCCAGCCGCGTCATTTCGCGAATCACCGATTCGGTGAACTGTTCCGCTTTCGCGGAAAGCATGCGCCGCGCCATTTGCGTCATCGTCGATTCATTCATAGTTGGAGCCTAGAGTTTAGAGTCGCGGAGGAAAAAAGCAAAGCTAATGGTTGTGACCTGCGGAGGTGGTTGCTACCGCGACGGACGGAGCCGGAACCGTGGAGCCGTAGATCATGCGGTAGACTTCCGCGTTGCGCAAAACGATTTGCACGTAGTCGCGTGTTTCCGTGAACGGAATCGATTCCACCAGTTCCGGAATCTCGTCGTAGTTGCGTTCCGAGCGCCAAAGCGCGATGCGATCTTCGCCGGCATTGAAAGCGGCCAGCGCATATTCCGGAGCACCAAGATTGCGCAACAATCCGGCAGCATACACCATGCCGACCTGCAAATTAAAATCCGGCTCGAACAAACTATTTTTGGTGTATCGCACCCGAAGCTGCCGCGCCATCAGCTTGCCGGTTTGTGGAAGAACCTGCATCAAGCCGACCGCATTCTTGTGCGACACCGCGTCGGCCTGGAATGTGGATTCCTGGCGAATCAGTCCGGCGGCCAGCATGGGATCGAATGAATTTTTCGCCGCCTCGCGCCGCAGC
>Ga0307477_10002882_pt1 | contig 13044 bp, 7 predicted proteins | sample atmos_gasesECM2C_FD_203316 | JGI IMG/M metagenome (GOLD analysis project Ga0307477, IMG submission 203316) | Hardwood forest soil microbial communities from Morgan-Monroe State Forest, Indiana, United States - atmos_gasesECM2C_515 | ecosystem: Environmental > Terrestrial > Soil > Temperate...
GCAGTCTCGGCCCCTCGCCCAAAGGGACGCCGAGGGACATTGACCCACTACCAGATGTCAATTCGATTGCGGGGATCGCCGATGACGAGTTGTGATGGCGTGCCTTTGTCGGTGGGTCGAGCGAGCAGGGTCAGGCTTGCCTCGATGCGCGCGAGCGTCGCCGTCGTGATGGCCCTGCCGGCTCTCGCGCCCGCCGCGTGTCGCGGCAGCCAGCAAGTAGCGAAGGCCGTGACAGTCCCCGCATATCAATGCTCCGACTGCAACGTGCTGTTGATCTCCATCGACACCCTGCGCGCGGATCACCTGCACACGTATGGCTACGGCCGCGACACCAGCCCGAACATCGATCGCTTTGCGCGGCAGGCGGTGCTCTTCGAGCAGAACATCAACACCGGGGGCGGAACGCTGCCGGTCCATACGTCGATGTTCACCTCGCTGCCGCCCCTCGTCCACGGCGTCTGGGCCGACAATGGGAAGGCGCTCGCGACCGAGCGGGTCACCCTGGCCGACCAGCTCCGCGCCGCCGGCTACCACACCCGCGGCTACACCGGCGGGGGCTTCGTGCAGGCCAAGTTCGGGCTCGGCCAGGGCTTCGACTACTTCTACGACCAGGGCGGCGACTTCAAGCTCGAGCTGCCGCTGCTCAACGAGTGGCTGGTGCCCCATCCCGGCGGCAAGTTCTTCCTCTTCCTGCACACCTACGACGTGCACTCGGGCTCCGACAAGCTGCAGTACGATCATGGCAAGCCCTTCAACGACCGTTTCACCGCCGGGTTGAACGTCGGCTTCGACGGCTGCAGGAACGGCGCCTGCGCCAGCGAGCTGCTGGTCGCCGTGAACCGTGGAATCTGGAAGGGCCAGCTCACTGCCGGGCAGGCTTTCAGCTTGCCCGAGATCGAGTACATGAAGGGTCTCTACGACGGCGGTATCGCCTATGTCGACGCCGAGCTCGGGTTCCTGTTCGAGGAGCTGAAAGCCCTCGGCCTGTGGGACAGGACGCTGATCGTGCTGACCGCCGATCATGGCGAGGAGTTCGCGGAGCACGGCCATTTCCTGCACGATGAGAACTTCGACGAGATCGCCCGGGTGCCGTTGATGATCCGGTTCCCGCACGGCGTGTACGGCGGCCGCAGGATCTCCGAGCTGGTGTCGACGCTCGAGGTCATGCCGACCATCCTCGACGTTCTCGGCATCCCTCCCAACCCGGAGGTCGAGGGCAGGAGCCTGATGCCGCTGATCGCCGGCGGCCGGGAAGGCCGGCCATGGGTGTACATGGCGGGGGCGATCGAGAAGCTGCGCACACCGGTGTGGTCGCTGTATGTCGACCCCGCCAGCGGACCGTGGTGGCTGTACGACCTGCAGCACGACCCGGGAGAGACCGTCAACGTGATCCGCGCCCATCCGCGGACGGCCGCCGCGCTCTTCGCTCACTACCTCGAAGCGCGCCGCCACGACCTGCGGGCTTGGCGCCAGCTGTTGCTGAAGGGGCCCGCCGGCCTGGTCCACCTGTCGCAGGCCGACCGCGCGCGCCTGCGCTCCCTCGGCTACGCCGACTGAGCCAAGGGGGGCCGCTCGGGCACTAGGCAGCCCAGACCCTATCGCGGGCCCGCCCTTCCTGCTTGCCGCGATACAGCGCCTGGTCGGCGCGCTGGGTCACCTCGGAGAGACTCTTGCCGTGCTTCGGGAACGCGGCCACTCCCATCGAGACGGAGATCGGCAGGGCGTTCGCGGCCTGGACCGCGAGCGGATGCTCGCCCAGGTAGGCGCGCACCCGGCGGCAGTAGGCCAGCGCGCCGGCCTCGGTGGAGTTGGCCAGGCGGACGATGAACTCGTCGCCGCCGATGCGCGAGCAGAGGTCGTCGCCGCTGCGCGCGGCGCTGCGGATGGCGTCGGCGACGGTGCGGATGAGGTCGGAGCCGGCGGCGTGCCCGTAGGTGTCGTTGACCCCCTTCAGGTTGTCGGCGTCCACCATCACGATGGTGTAGAAGCCGCCGAGCTTGCCGCGCAGGTCGGCGGCGACGGTGAAGTAGCGCAGGTTCGGCAGGCCGGTCAGGGCGTCCGTGTGCGCCGCGCGGAGCAGGTCCTGGTGGAGATTGGCGCCGAGCGTGCCGGCCTCGGCGGAGAAGTAGGCGACCAGCCAGACGCCCGCGAGCGGCCAGACCACGTTGCCCGACAGGCTCAGCCATTCCCGGCTCGGCGACCAGCCTCTGGTGGAGCCGGCGCCCAGCGGCAGGATGACGCCCAGCACCAGCGCGGTGATGGCGATCGCCTTGCCATAGGTCTGCCTGCCGCCCGTGGTCGGCGTGCTGGCGTAGAGGACGATGTAGTAGAGGAAGAAGAAGGGGCTGCGGGTCGCGCCGGTGAACAGCACCACGGCGGTGATCCAGGACAAGTCGATGCCGTTCTCGGCCCACATCCGCTCCTCGACGGTGAAGCGCGCGAACAGCCGCGAGTGCAGGGCCAGGGTGTAGAGGACCATGGCCGCGGCGAGCACCAGCAGGGTGCCGAGGTCGGACCCCAGCCGCACGCCGCCGGCGAGCACCGAGGACAGCGTGACGCCCTGCACCAGCAGGCCGTAGAGCACCACCAGCGCCGCGGCCAGCCAGTGCAGGTTCCGCACCAGCTGCGAGTAGGAATGAAAGCGCTCGCGCTCGATGGCTGCAAGAGCGCTGGAACTCTCCAGCGTGCGGAGGTCGGTCTCTTCAGCCATGGCGCTCCGGTCGAGAGAGAGCGATTATAGCAAGCCTGCTATGCGATCCCTCGAGGCGCAGGGCCCCTGGTAGTGGGTCAGTCTCCGTCCGCGTCCCTTTGGGCGAGGGGCCGGGGCTGCAAGGGCGGCGGACTTTGGCCCCTCGCCCAAAGGGACGCGGAGGGAGACTGACCCACTACCAGGGCCCCACCTACGACCAGCTGCCGTGATGGAGGAAGTAGCCGTAGCCGACCCGCATGCCGCCGGTGATCGCGGGATCGAAAGCCGCGGCCATGTGACAAAGCGGCTAGAATGGCCGGGTGGACGCGGCGCGGCGCACTCTCGGCTGCTGGATCCTGTCGGCCTTTCTCCAGCGCGGCTGCGATCCGACGACCGCCCGGACGCCGCGCGAGATCTGGAGCGTCCGGCTGCTCAGCGCGCGCGAGGCGGCGGCGCTGAACCCTCTCGCCTGCCTGGCCTCGCTGGGGCTGGTGCTGGCGCCGCTCACCAACCTGCGATGGCTGCCGCTGGCGCCGACGGCCGCGGCGGCAGCTGCCGCCGCGGGCCCGTCCTCACGCGTCGCCGGTCGTTGACACTCGGCCGGCGACCGCCTACTGTGGCGGCCAGGTTAGCTTCCCGGGAGAATTGGTAGGATTGGCGGCGGCGTTCAGCCGCCTGCCGCCTGCCGCCTGCGAGGAGGAGCAATGTTCGATCGGATCGCGCGTGTCTTGAAGTCGTGGCTCGGCTTCTTCATCTCTTTCGCCGAGGACCCGGAGGTGATGCTGCAGCAGTCGATCGAGGAGATGCGCAACACCTTGCCGCGCCTGAACCAGGTCCTGGTCACGACGCGCGCCACTTCCATCCGCCTCGAGCAGGAGCGGGACGAGCTGGCGGCCAGGGAGAAGCAGCTCACCGCCTCGATCCAGGCGGCGCTCCGGGAAGGCAGCCCCGAGGCGCGGCGGATCGCCGAGGACAACGCGGTGATGCTGCAGCAGGTGCGGCAGGACCTGGCTTCGACCCGCGATCAGCTGGAGACCGCCAATCGCGGTTTCGAGAACGCCCAGCTGTCGGTCGAGGACATCAAGTCCAAGCTGCGCGACAAGATCGAGCAGAGCCGCCGGGCGATCCAGGAATCGAGGAAGGCGGCGGTGATGAAGAGCGCCGCCTCGGCGCTCGCCGAGCTCGACAGCTACGGCACCGCAGCGACCACCGACAAGTACCTCGACCAGATCAAGCAGCGCGCCGCCGAGGCCAAGGCGGCGGTCGAGGTGGCGACCGGCGGCATGAACGTCGAGCGCATCAAGACCGAGCATGCCGCACGGCGGATCGAGGCGCAGTCGATCCTGACCGAGTTCGAGACCGAGATGGGGCTGCGCAAGCCGGACGCCGCCAAGGAGGCGGCGCCGTTCCCGACCGGCGCCGCGACGGCGGATGCCGCTGGAAATAGTGCCGCGGCGGCTCCCGAGCGGGCGAAGGAAGGGGCGTAGGGCAGAGGGCGTGAGGGCGTAAAGGGTCCAGCGAGCCGTCGATGTCACCCTCCCAGGCTCCCTCTCCGAGCTTCCTGGCCTCCCTGCCCGGCTGGGCAGGGGAGCTGGTGCGCGCAGTCTGGGCCAAGCAGGCCAATGTGTTCATCCTGCACGGCATGGCCTCCGACCTGGTGCCGGTGGGGGTGGGTGGGGAGCAGGTCTCTGCCAAAGCAACGCCGAGTGGGGAGGAGGCCTCTTCCAAAGCGGCGCAAGTGGTGGAGCAGGCCTCTTCCAAAGCGCCTCCGGAAGGCGCCTCTCGGCTGCCCGCGCCACCTGGCAACGCTCCGGCCACCCTCGCCGCCTCCGGCGGCTCCTCTACCTCCTCTTCATCCCGCTTCCTCCCGCTCGAGGACTTCCTACAGCAGGAGCTGTTCGCCGCCTGGCCTTCGATCCTCACCTACAACCGGGCGGAAGGCATCGGCTTCGGCAGCGCCGCGGCGCGCGGTCACTTCCAGGACCGCCTGCGGGCGTATGACGCGGTGCATGGCACCTCCTGGTCGCAGGGGCTGCCGCGCGACCCGCTGAACAGCTTCGCGCTGCTCGATTCCTACTTCCGCATCTGCGCCGGGCAGTCGCCGGCGCGGCCGGTGGCGCTGCTGCTCCCGTTCGCCGAGACGGTGGCGCCGGCGGCCGAGGCCGCCTACCGCACGCCCGAGGACCGGGCGGTGGTCGTCTACCTGCGGCGCTGGGCGCAGGACCCGGTGCTGCTGGCCAAGAACGTCGTCCTGGTGCTCGTCACCGAGAGCCTGGCCGATCTCGATCCGCAGCTGCTGCGCGCCCACGCCACGCGCGAGATCGAGATCCAGCGGCCGGACCCGGCCGAGCGCCTGGTCTTCCTGACCGCGGTGCGGCCGCCGAGCTGGTACGCCAGCCGCTCCGAGCTGCCCGCCGAACGGCTGGCCGAGCTGACGGCCGGCATGAACCGCGTCCAGCTCGGGCAGCTGCTCGACGGCGTGGACGCCAACGGCGAGATCCTCAGCCGGGAGCGGGTGCGCGACATCAAGAAGGCGGTCATCGAGACCGAGGGCCTCGGCTTGCTCGAGTACGTCGAGCCGAAGTACGACCTCTCCATGGTCGCCGGCATGCCGGCGGTCAAGGAGCGGCTGCGGCGGGCGGCCCGGGCGGTCGCCCGCGGCAACCTCGCCGCCGTGCCGATGGGCTACCTGGTGTGCGGGCCGGTGGGCAGCGCCAAGACCTTCCTCGTCGAGTGCTTCGTCAAGGAGATCGGCATCCCCTGCGTGAAGCTCAAGAACTTCCGCTCCATGTGGGTCGGCTCGACCGAGTCCAACCTCGAGCGCATCCTCAAGATCCTCTCGTCGCTGACGCCGGTCGGGGTGGTGGTCGACGAAGCCGACGCGGCGCTGGGCAATCGCGAGGCCCAGGGCGACTCGGGGACGCAGAACCGGGTCTTCGCGCAGATCGCCGCCTTCATGGGCGACACGCGGCACCGCGGCCAGATCCTCTGGTTCCTGATCACCGCGCGGCCCGACCTGCTGCCCATCGACCTCAAGCGGCAGGGCCGCGCCGAAGAGCACATCCCGCTGTTCTATCCGGAGACCGCCGCCGAGTACGACGAGATCTACCACGTGATGGTCAAGAAGCTCGGTCTCCACACCCCGGTCGCCCGCATCTCCGAGGTGGCCGGCGAAGCGCAGCTGCTGGGTCTCTCCGGCTCCGACCTGGAAGCGGTGCTGGTGCGGGCGGCGCTCGAGGCGGCGGCCGCCGACGCCGCCGAGGTGTCCGCCGATCACCTGCGCCAGGCCTTCGCCGATTTCATCCCGCCGGTCAACTCGCTCGAGCGCGAGCTGCAGATGCTCTACGCGGTGCTCGAGTCGACCAGCCGCGAGCTGCTGCCCGCCGCCTACCGCAATCTCGACCGCGGCGCCGTCCAGGCGCGGGTCCACGAGATCCGCATGGACCTGCGGATGCAATGAGCTCGGCCCGCTGATATAGTGCCCCGCGATAGTCGCATGCCCCCGATGCTCCGGATCGCCGCCGCGCCGCTGCGCCTGCCCATGCCCATGCCATCGCGGCCGCCCTGCCGCCGCCCGCCGGTCTTCCCGGCTCTGCTCGCGGCGGCCCTGGCGCTGGCGGCCGCCGGACCGCTGGCGGCCACCGGCGGCGCGGGCGCCGCTCCCGGCCAGCCGCCGCGCAAGCTGGTGATCCTCGGCTTCGACGGCGCCGACGCCAAGCTCACCGAGCGCTGGATGGACGAGGGGAAGCTGCCCCACCTGGCGGCGCTGCGCCGGCAGGGCACGTTCGCGCCGCTGCTGTCGACGATCCCGTCGCAGACGCCGGTGTCGTGGTCGACGTTCTCGACCGGCTTGAACCCCGGGCGCCACGGCATCTTCGACTTCCTGAAGCGCGACCCGCAGACCTATCGCCCGAGCTTCGCGGCGTTCGACGAGCGGAAGGAGACGTTCCTCTGGGGCCGCGGCAACGGCTGGATCGTCGGGGCGATCGCCGGCATCGCGGTCGGCCTGCTGGCGCTGCTGGTGGCGCGCCTGGTGAGGCGGGAGCTGCCCCGGCGGCAGGGATGGCGGGGCAGCGCCGCGGTCACCGCGGCAGCGGTCCTGGTGTGCGCCATCGGCGCCGGGGTCGCCGCCGGCGTCGCCGCCGACCGCCTGCTGCCCAAGCAGCGGCCGGTGGCCTTCAACCGCCAGCGCGGCGAGACCTTCTGGTCGATCCTCGGCCGCGCCGGCAAGCGGGTGCGGGTGATGCGGGTGCCGGTGACCTTCCCGCCGAAGCCGTACGAGGAGGGCCAGCTGCTGAGCGGGCTCGGCGTCCCCGATCTCTCGAAGCGGATCGGCAAGCCCTTCTACTTCACCTCCGAGCTGTTCTTCAGCCCCAAGGGGGGCGGCGACTTCAAGGTCGAGGTGGTCGAGCTGCCCGACAACAAGGGCGTGATCGACACCGAGATCAAGGAGATCCCGAACGACCTGTTCCCCGGCCAGGGCGACTTCATCAAGATCCCGATGCGCCTGACCGTGCCGCCCGACCGCGGCAGCGTGCGCATCCAGGTGTCGGGCAACGATCTCAGCTTGAGGGCGGGGCAGTGGAGCGGCTGGGTGCGCTTCGTCTTCCCGTTCAACCAGCTGATCAAGGTGCACGGCATCGGCAAGTTCCGGGTGCTGTCGATCAGCCCCGAGCTGCGCCTCTACCTGTCGCCGATCCAGTTCGATCCGGAAAAGCTGCCGCCCGGTCTCGCCATCACCACGCCGGGATCGTTCGTCGGCGACCTCACCGGGCGCTTCGGTCTGTTCAAGACCATCGGCTGGCAGATCGACACCTGGTCGCTGACCGACGGCACCTCGGATGAGCAGGTCTTCCTCGAGGACGTGCAGGCGACCGTCGACAAGGACCGCGAGATGCTGCGCGGCCTGCTCGCCGACGACGGCTGGGACGTGCTGGTGCAGTACTTCGAGTTCACCGACCGGGTGCAGCACATGATGTTCCGCTTCCTCGACCCCAAGCACCCGCTCTACACCGCGGAAGGGGCGAAGCGCTGGGGCCCGTCGATCCAGCAGGCCTACCAGCAGATGGACGCGATCGTCGGCGAGGCGATGCGCACCATGCCGCCGAACGCCGACCTGCTGGTGCTCTCGGACCACGGCTTCGCCTCGTTCCGCCGCGGCATGAACTACAACACCTGGCTGGCGACCAACGGCTTCATGACCCTCACCGGCGAGGACACCAAGCGCAAGAACCTCGAGGACCTCTTCGGCCAGGGAGACTTCTTCGTCAACGTCGACTGGTCGAAGACCAAGGCCTACGCCCTGGGCCTGGGCCAGATCTACATCAACCTCGCCGGCCGCGAGGCGAAGGGGATCGTGCAACCCGGCGAGGATTACAAGCAGGTCGAGGCCGCCATCATCAGCGGGCTCCAAGCCTACGTCGACCCGGCCACCGGCGAGCACCCGGTCGCGCACGTCTTCACCCGCGAGGAGGCTTACGGCACCTTCGATCCCGAGCTCATCCCCGATCTCATCCCCTCCAACAACGAGGGCTACCGCGTCGGCTGGCAGGACACCCTGGGCGGCATCGGCAAGAACATCGTCGAACCGAACGACCAGATCTGGTCAGGCGATCACTGTTCGGTCTATCCGCCGCTGGTCAAGGGCATCCTCTTCACCAACTTCAAGCTCGACCCCGCCGGCGCGGCCAAGGCCAGAATGGGCGACGTCATGCCCACCATCCTAGACCTCTACCACGCTCAACCCCCCGAGCGTCTCGACGGCAAGAGCCTGCTGGCGAAGGAGCGGTAGCCCGAGGCCAGCTCCGGATGAACACGAGCTGGGGCAGCGCCTTGCCTGATGCCTGATCACGACCCAGACTTCTCACGAATTCGGCCCATCAACGGCGACCGCCGCATCGGCTTTGAGGAGTTCTGCGCTCAGCTCGCTCGGCACGACGACGCTCCAGCTGATAGTCGATTTGTACGCCCTGAAGGTGCAGGTGGCGACGGCGGCGTCGAATGCTTCTGGCAGCTCGCAGACGGGACCGAGTGGGGGTACCAGAGTAAGTTCCTCGATCACTTGGACAAGGCGCAGATCACAGCCTCAGTCGCGACCGCCCTTCGTATTCATCAGAATCTCACACGCTACGTCGTGTGCTTGCCTTTCGACCTGAGCGGACGAACTGGCCGGCGTGGCTCTGACCAGCAGACAAGGTGGACCGGCTACGTCGCTGAATGGCAGCAACTCGCCGCCGAGCGCGGGTTGACCGTCTCGTTCGAGAAGTGGCCGAGGACCGAACTGATCGAGCGGCTCGTTCGGATCGACCCGACCGGTGGCCGACGCCGCTTCTGGTTTAACCAGGAGATTCTTAGCGCCGAGTGGTTTTCCTCTCACATCGCGGACGCAACCAGCGACGCCGGACCACGCTACCACCCCGAGCTCAATATCGAAGTACCTATCTCGTCGCAACTGGGTGCTTTTGGAGAGACGCCAGCGTGGAAGGCGTCCTACTCCCGACGGTTGCGCAAGTTCGGCGGGGAGATCTCTCGCTGGCGGCGCGCCTCGACTGAGCGTGAGCAAGGGGCGGGGAAGGAACGCATGGAGGCCGCTACGCCGCGGCTCGAGGCAGCGTACTCGGAGCTGCAAGGTTTCGTGGCAAGTGACCGAATCAACGCTCGCGTGATACGAGATGCAGTCAGCGGCGCTCTGTACGCGGTGCGAGAGGCCGAGGGACGGCTGCGCGACGAGCTTGAGGCCGTGCACGGTGAGGCCGCGTCCTCAAGCGCGTCATTTCGTCAATTTCAGGCGGGATACATGCTCGCCTTTCCGGCAGGCAACCTCGATCAGGCGCGAGAAATCTCGGAGTGGCTCTCCGAGGAGCTTGAGTTTCTCGTTTCCGATCTCGTAGACGCGATCGAGCGGCGCGTGCTCCTGATCACAGGCATAGCCGGCGCGGGAAAGACACATGCGATTTGCGACGCTGCCAAGCAGCGCTTGACTGAGGGACTCTTGAGCATCGTCGCCCTCGGCGAGAAGCTCAATGAAGGTGCCGTCTTCGAGCAGATCCGTGGGATTCTCGGCCTACCCGGCGACCTATCGCGTGACGAACTCCTCGCTGCGCTCGATGCGGCGGCCGAGAGCAGTGGCTCGCCCCTCATCATATTCGTCGATGCCCTCAACGAGCGGACGACGCGAGATGCCTGGAAGAACGACCTTGCGAGCTTCATCAGTCAAGTGCTTCGCTTCCCGAACCTGAGGCTATGCCTGAGTTGCCGCTCGACCTACCTGGACGCGGTCCTTCCTTCAGGGCTTGAACTACCTCAGGTCGAGCATCGCGGCTTCGCCGGAGTCGAACTGACGGCTATCGTGCGCTTCTTCGCGTGGTGGGAACTAGATCCTCCCGCAGTGCCGTTGCTTCAGCCGGAGTTCCTCAACCCCCTGTTTCTGCGAATGCTCTGCACTGGCCTGTCGCGAAGCACGAGAGCAGAGATCACAGAAAGCCCCCCATCGCTCCGTGAAGTCGTTGCGCTCCTGCTCGAAAGTAGCGAAGTAGAGGCCGAACAACGTCTCGACGTCGACCGCCACGACAACCGAGTTCACGCTGCGGTAGATGCGACGATTGCGGAAATGAGGCGCGTAGGAAGCCTGCGGCTTCCCTGGACCTCTGCAACCCGAGTTGTTAACGCTTTACTTCCAGGGCGCCCACGGTCGCAATCCCTTTTCGACTTCCTCCTCCGAGAAGGAATCCTCCGCGAGGTTCAGACGGCATCCACGGGTTTGGCGGACGAGGTTATGTTCGGTTTCGAGCGCCTCGGAGAGTTCGTCTTTGCCGACGCCCTGGTTAGGGAGATCGGTACCGACGGAGGCCTTGACGAGCTCTTTAAAACACGTGACCAGATCGGCGCTGCAAACGGGAGCGCGGCCGGCTTGAACGAGGCGCTTGCCATACTACTCCCCGAGGCGATCGGGAAGGAACTCTTCGACGTGGATCCCGAAGGGCGTTCAGAGGACTTGCTCCTGACTACGGTGCGCTCGTTCGCCTGGAGGGGGACCGGTTCAGTGAGCGATAGGACGAAAGAGTTGCTCCGACATGCAATCAGCACTCTCGACAGTCCAGTTCCCGCTCTAGACGAGATGTTTGCACTCGCGGCGCGCGCTGATCATCCTCTGGGCGCGTCGTTCATCGCTGAGTTTCTTGGGCCGCTCGGGCAGGCGGAGAGAGATCAACTTCTCTGCCCGTTCTTACACGTCAGCTGGGAGGAACAGGGTGCTGCAAAGCGACTTAGCGCGTGGGCGATTGAGCCTGGCCTTGGGCTGCCGACTCCTGCTACAGCGCTTGCCTGGGCTTCGGCGCTCGCTTGGTGTTGCGCCGCCGCCGACCGCCGCCCGCGTGATCACGCGACCGCAGGAATGGTCGCTGTACTCGAGCGTCAGAGCGAAGCGGTGGGGCCTCTACTCGAGCACTTCCTCCGTGCGAACGATGACTACATCGTCGAACGGGTTTTGCTCGCCGCATATGGCGCCTTGATCAGAGCGAGGAAGGCCGCGAGCACAAGAACTGCTGCGGTTGTTGTCTACAACCATCTGTTCGCTGGATCACCACCGCTCAATGCACTAGTACGCGATCATGGCCGCTGTATCATCGAACTGGCCGCTGTGCGCGAGGGCGATCTTCCCGAAGTCGACTTCAGTCGCTGCCTACCGCCGTATGGCAGTTCATTTCCCGGCGACCTGGTGACGAGCGAGAAGACGCTAGGACTGGACGATGATGTCGCGACTGAGGTCGGTGGGCGAATGGGAACAGGCGAACCTGAACGCCTGCCGGAGCCGTCGCAAGATGGTCCGGCATGGCGGAGTGTGAGGCGCAGTGTCTACAACGATGACTTCGCTGTCTACACCATGACCTCCGGGCTGCAGACCTATCAGCGTAAGCGCCTCAACGTGCCAGCGTGTAAGAAGTGGATTCTGGACGAAGTCGAGCGCCTTGGCTTCGACAGTACTTTCGACAACTACGACAGCTACATGCTTCACAACTTCGGTGGCGGGCGCGGTCGACCGGATTGGGCGGAGCGTGTGGGGAAGAAGTACCAGTGGATCGCGCTGTATCGGCTCATTGGGCTGGTTAGTGACAATGTGCCGCTCGATCCTGACCCGTGGGAAGCGGAATCACCTGCAGGGCTCCCTCCGGCCCTTCAGGCACCTGGTGAGCGGAACCTCGATCCGACGGTACTTGTCCGGCGAGCCGCCAGCAATCCCTTCGCGGCTGCTTGGTGGAACCCGATCCCGCTGGACCTTCATCCGGATCTATCCCCGGAGGAGTGGCTTGACCGCATCGATTTCCCTGATACGACGGATCAGATCGTGGTCACCGATCCTGACGGCACTCGCTGGCTTACACTTCAAGCATACCTCGACTGGGAAGACCGGCTTGATCACAGCGACTATGACGTTGCACGCCGCAAGTGCTGGGTTCACCTGCGCAGCTACCTCGTTGCCCGAGAGGACTCCGAGAGGTTGTGGCGCTGGCTCCGCAAGCAGGATTTCCATGGGCGGTGGATGCCAGAGGGTCCCCGGTGGCTCTCATATGTCTTTGCCGGCGAGTACCCATGGGCCACGCAAGCGCTTCACAACATCACAACGGGTGAATCCTACCGCAACGACAGGGTTCCCGTTCCCATGCTTCCGACAGTGTGCGATCAAGCACTCGAGTTCGAATTCGACTCGTACCATGAGGAGACGATCAACATGCTTGCGCCCGCGCCGTGGATGCTCTCTGGCGGCGAACTGCTGTGGGATAGTGGGAGCGGTTACTGCGATGCGGACGGTAGGCTCCAGTTCGTCGCGCCCGACCTGACGGAGCCGGGTCCGCGGGCGCTTCTCGCCGAGCGCGAGAGCTTCCTGAGGTGGCTCGATGACAATGGTCTTGCTATCGTCTGGACGACTCTCTCCGAGATGCACTGGTTTCCGCCAGGCCTTGGAGGTGGCCACAACTTCGGCTACGGGGTTCATTCTCGGGCGCACCGGGTTGTTGACGCCGCTGTCAAGAAGTCTCGGGGAATTACTCGCCGTATCCGGCCGAACGGCAAAGCTGGTTAATCAGAAACTCAGACGTATCGCTCGCAGCGCCGCTCAAAGACCACTGGCGGGCGCGTTGCATCTCCCTTGCCAGGGAGACTCTTTTATCAAGGTCCACTGGTCGAAGACCAAGGCCTACGCTCTGGGTCTGTACCAACTCACTCAGCCTCGCCGGCCGCGGGCCGAAGGGGTTCGTGCAACCCGGCGGGGACTACAAGCGGGTGGATGCCGCCATCATCAGCGGCCTCCGAGCTTACGTCGATCCGGCCACCGGCGAGCACCCGTTCTCGCACGGCCT
>Ga0307477_10002884_pt1 | contig 13039 bp, 14 predicted proteins | sample atmos_gasesECM2C_FD_203316 | JGI IMG/M metagenome (GOLD analysis project Ga0307477, IMG submission 203316) | Hardwood forest soil microbial communities from Morgan-Monroe State Forest, Indiana, United States - atmos_gasesECM2C_515 | ecosystem: Environmental > Terrestrial > Soil > Temperate...
TGGCCTGTGGCCCAATCGTAATTGTTTACACCGTCTATCAGAAAAAAGTTATCCAACTCTCGCATGCCCATAGCGGTCTGTTTGGTGGCTCCCGCGCCGGGCGCATTCACGAATCCTGGGCGCAGGGTGAGCAAGTCCACGTAGTTGCGGCCATTCAATGGGAGGTCATTGATCGTCTGGGTAGCGAGGGTGCCACTCAGGGTAGCGGTGGTAGTCTCGACCAGCGGAAGCGCTTCAGTTACCGTAATCTCCTGCGCTTGTTCACCCGGCTGCAGCGTGACGTCAACGCGCGCGTCCTGCCCTACGCCTAATCGAATGTTCTCGCGAGTAAAGGTCCTGAATCCGCGGAACTCCACGCGAACCCTGTACATATCGGGATCCAGGTTTGGCGCCACGTACTCTCCCGCCGAGTCCGTGGTCAAAGTGCGCGAAACGTTTTTTTGCACATCGGTGACGGTCACAATCGCGCCCGCAATCACGCCTCCACTTTGATCCGTAACAGTGCCGATCAGGCGCGCCTGATTGACCTGCGCGAGCAAGAAACTCGGCAGAACGCACAGAGCCACAATGGCGCTCACGACTTCTGCCAACCGCGTTAACCTGACCTTGAATGACGCCTGCAGGTGTGAACACTTCATGCGGCCTCCTCAGGTGCGGATTTGATTAAACTATGCCGAGCCTTCTTCGCGATGTACGCCACGGCTAACATAGGGGAATTTTGAAGTCAAGAAGATTAAGGGGCGCTTTACGTTGGATATGCAGTCTGGTGCGTCGCGAGTCAACCGCTTAGGTCACACGGAGCCGCTGCAGGAGTCTCACTACATTATCGCGATCGATCAACTTCAGATCTGCCTCGCTGAACATATTGAGCTCACGGATGGTTTGGGCGTTCTCCAGCATATGGCCGCCGGGAGGGAAATCGGTCCCGAAGAGAATCTTGTCCGAGCTCACGAGCTTCTGCAATGAAGCAACCACGCCCGCATTGTCAGCTCCCGCCAGATCGTAATAAAACTTCCTCAACTCGGGCATCAAGCCATTGGGTAGCTGCTCCTTGAAGTTGCGAGCGGCGCCGCCAATGCGACCCGCAAGGAACGGCATTGAGCCACCGCCGTGTGACCAGATCCAACGAATATTGGGAAATCGCACCGCGTCACCGCTGAAACAGATTCCCGTGATGGCGCGAGTCGTGTCGGTACCGTACTCCAAGCTTGCCGGGTGTATGCCGGGAGCGTAGTTGAGGTTCCTGCAGCAATCGGCTGCGGTCGGGTGGACAAAGACGACAGCATTGCGCCGGTTAAGTTCCTCCATCACGGGCCTGTAAGCAGGGTTACCCAGCCAGGTGTCGCCGAAACTCGTCATGAAGCCGATACCATCGGCGTGGATTTGGTCGTAAGCGTATGCGATTTCTTTCAGTGTGGCATCGACGTCGGGCAATGGCATCGCGGCGAACAAGCCAAATCGGGTCGGGTGGGCCTGCACCACCTTCGCGCCGAAGTCGTTGCACTCTCGGGCCAGGCGGATTGCCTGCCCCTTATCGCCCAGATATAAACCCGGATTGGTAATGGACAGCACCGCTGCGGCGCCGTTGCCTCGGTCCAAATCTTCGATCGACTTTTCAGGCGTCCACGTTGTGTTCGCGGTCTGCAGCAGCGGATTGCCCTTCATCGCGGCGACCCATGTCGGCGGCGAGAAATGATGGTGCACGTCTATGCGGTATTTTGTGGCAGGAGGCGTCGATTGTGAGAAGGCCGGAAGGCGGTCGCCGCTGGCGATCGCTGCCACTCCCAGCGAAGTGAGAGCGCTGGTCAAGAACCTCCGTCGATCAAAGTTGATCATATCCACCTCCTGAGGCTTGCCGAAACGCGCGAAACTTACTATAAGCCCGGTAGATATCAAGGTGGAGTCTCGCGCGTCTAAACCGGAATTTCCAATTGCAACCTTTCTTTCCGCAGAACCATATGCCCGCTACCCTGCAGTGTCAAGTTCCGACTGCCTCGCCCAATAGAATGACAAACGAAGCGATATGGGCCCGTTCGACTACAGATGTTTCAACAATCATGATTTTTGAAAGGTTGAAAACGCAAATTGGGGCGCGCAGAATCAATCACTTGCGGCGGGCGTTTTAGAGGGGATTTTTGAAAGGCATGGAAGCAAGCAGCGACGGAGAGCGTAAAACCACACAGTTCCTGCGATAGAAACGCTTGAGAAAATGGCTCGCGCTTTGGAAATCCCGGCGGCCCTTAATTTTCGTTCAACTTTGCGCCCCCGGTCGCATTCGCCCACAGACGCGCAAACTCCAACTGCTCTTCTGGCGGCAATTCGCCAAGGGTCTCGACTTGGTATCTGGCGATCAGCGAACACGGTTCCTTCCACGATTTTCGCTATAATTGCTTATGGGCAGAACAGACGGGTGCGTGTTCTGCGGGGCGCGAGCAAATATCACTGGAGAGCATTTGTGGAGCAAATGGTTCAGCAACATGGTTGGACCAAAACTCTACACAGTCATTCGCAAGGATTCCGAGGGCGAGGCAAAGACTTGGAAATCAGGCAAACTCGACTCCAAATCGAAAGTAGTCTGTGGGGAATGCAACAGCGGATGGATGAGCGAGTTGGAAAGCAGAACCAAGTCGGTAATCCAGGACATGGCAGTTTCCGGCCAAGAGACTAAGTTAAGTTCCCGTGAAATTGTAACAATCGCACAATTCACGTATCTGAAAGCCGTGATCGCTGACCATTCTCATGACAATCGGCGTCCGTTTTTCAGTTTTTCTGAACGCAAGATTTTTCAGGAGACTCTCGAACTGCCCGCAGGATTCTAGATGTGGCTTGCGAGTCTGCCAATCCAACACGGAATCTTCAAAAGTTTCTACGCAGTTGCGCCGCAGAATGTGCCTCGTCGATTTGAGATTAACGCCTTCGCCTACGGGCTGGGACATCTTGTGATCCAAGTCTCGACATGCAGGTGGACAAACAAACGGAACAGGCGATTTGAACCGCCGCCCCATTTGACGCAGGGATGGAGTGGAATTCGATTTCAATTGTCGCCCTCCCAGTCGAGCGCGGCTCAATTTATTGGCCTCCGGGAGCGCATATGGGGCGTGAACTCATCGATCAATACGCGCAACGGTGGAAGGAAGTGGTGCCAGGATGGATAGAACGTCGCTGACTCACTTAAACCGGAAAGACCAGGTTCGATCGTCAATGGGTTCTCGCCGAATTTGACTGCTGCGGTTAGAATCGCCCTCTCCGGGGATGTCTGGGCGCACATCTGGTGAAACTCTTGAGGAAGTTTCTTTCCGGCCACGATTTGAAATCTATACCGTGGACTCCTAAAGAAATGCCTCACTGTCCCAGACATTTTTCTCAAGCGTCCTAAGTGCAGAGACTGTTACCCATCGAAATGTAACTTAGATACCATTCGTGTTACACGGGGCCGTACGCTGCTTCCGCTACTACGGAGCGGCAGATCGGGAAGGACCTCTGTTGGGGGCTGTGCTTAGCTCAGAATCCAACGATGACTGGTTGGCACGAATCAGGTCAAGCTCCTCAATGACGATGAGAGCGTTCATTCTCTTGAGCAATTCCGCTCGCTGTTCCGCGCTTTGAGATGCTCGGAGATTGCGCTCCAACACCTCAAATTGCTTTGCCAACAAGTGGAACGTATGTTCGGTGTCGGGCATGAGCGTGCTAAAGCCATTTAATTGGAATCGGGCCGCAAAAACGTGGACGGGTTGAACCCCGATCAACCCAGCAGCGCGAAATATATGTTTTCCGAAAATCCATGAACCCTGTCAAAACTTACAGGGGGTGCTATCCAGTTACTCCCAGGGAAAGTTCGCGCCGGAGATATTCCGTAAATTCAAGCCGAAATAAAAACACGAGTGCCACTTGGATTAAAACGGAATTGCCTGGATCGCTCTAGTGATATTGTGTGGGATGTTTTGCGGTTCAGATCGCGTCAGTTATCCATCACTGGTCGCGTTCAAGTGTGATATACTGGCCTTGCATCGAGACGCAGGCAATACAACGCCTGCACCAACCGTCGCCCGAAAAAAAAGGGAAAGCGGTGGTTCACTGGCCTCCCGCCAGGATGCGCCGAGGATTTCGGAAATGGAAACGATCAAAGATCAAAAACAACTTGCTCTTCGAGAAGTCCGGCAAGCAATGTACGACCGTCTATCGTGCTTTTCTTTCACCGAAGAAATGCTCAAATCTAGGAGTGTCTTCCAGCTTCTTTGCCTGCTTCAGCTCATGACAGGTCATCGGAACTGGATAGGCCAGTTTTCTCACACTGCTTGGACACTGGACCAGATCTTCGGATATGACGTGATACACGAGGAACCGAAACAAGACCCCGAAACAGAAAACGTCGCAGTGAACTGATGGAGGGAGATATGGCGAAATTCGATTCCAGAAAACAGATTCGCGGCTTAGCCGACGCAGCCCTAAAGATCGCTCAGACCGTCTTCAATTCGTGTATCTCGAATCCTCCCTTTTCAACCTGCTCAACTGTTCCAATTGCAACTTTTTGATTTCCTCTTCAGCTTCGATGATCTCATCTGGAATTTCCGCCTCAAGCTCGCCAAGCTCTTCAGGGACATCACCCATAAACTGCAGATAGAGATAGTTATCCCTGGTCAACGGAATGTTGTTCTTCTTCATGAAGTCCAGTACCATGTCCATTTTATTCCCCCACTCAATTCACTCGCTTGAGTTCGGCTCCACGATGCTTTCTAGCAGCCCTAATCTTATCAGCGTATTTGTTCCTGGTTTCCGCTACCGCATTTAGAATTTGTTCGAGCGATGGCATTTTACCTTCAGCACGTAATCGGGCTGCTTCGACTTCTAGATCAGACGGCTTAATCTTGTGTTGGACTTGTCGAGCTTCAGTTTTGAGCTTCGCCCGCAGATGCGCCTTCTGATCCGGTGTCCACGTTGCGATATCATCTGCGACATGCTTCGCCAGCTGCTCGGTTGTCATAGGTTTGAGTTTGCGCTTTGCCATCATTTTACCTTCTTGCTTTTCCCGATGTACTGGTCAACCCCACGTCTGATTACCTCGGCCATCCGCATGCCGCTCTTGTCGCAATAAGCTTTTAGTCTAGCCATTTGTGCTTTCGGAAATGTCACGACGATCCGTGGGCTTCTTTGCTTCATAATTCCTAATATACAGTGATATCACCTGATGTCAATGTAGATTTGTCGGCCCCGGCCCAGGGATAAAATCTGAGACGCAACCTTGTGAGTTGAAATACTGCACAGGTGTCTACTCTGCTGCCTAAACTACAGCTGATGAGTGCTGCTCCGTGACTGTGGATTCAGGCTAGCAGGGCGCTTGCAGCGATGCTGGCCCCGGTGCCGGAAACTGCATCCAACAGCGAGACTGCTAACACGGTTTGTGTTTTGGCCATACGCACCTCCCGTTTACTGCTCCGACCCAACCGAACTACGCACAACAGCCGGGAAAGAACCGCTACGCAGAGGGCACCGAAGCCAACTGTCGCCCAAGGAATTGCACCTTGACCCGCCAGCCCGGTTAGCCTCAATCCACAGCACGGAACGATACTATTATAGCAATTTGGCCATTTTGGGCGCACCCAGACTAGAGTTTTGCCGGAACAGAGAAGGGCAAATTCCGCGCGGCGCATGTCCGATTCCATCGATGCCCGGAACGAATAATGTGGTGGGGCTTGCAAAGGCGCTAGAGCTTCCGGCTGAAAACGTGCATCCCGGAACCCGGTTGGCAGCATCTCATCAATAGGGCAGTGGGTTGCGCCTCGATAATAAAAACTTATCCCGATTGCGTACCTCGATTTTTGGGGAAATCTGACAAGGAGACCATAAAGAGCGAATTCCAAGCCCGTTAGGGCTACAGCACCATGAAGTCGCGTAACGAGTAGGCAGTACGAACGAGCGACAGTGCAAAGCAGATCGCCCCTCCGTTATACAAAGGCATCTGCACTTCCCTCGATGCCTTATGAAATCAAGCCAAATCAGACTTAGTAGGACCGCGCCCATCGCTCGGAAATTGTGCTACAGGCATAAGAGACCACAGCCGGAGCCGTGTGCGGTCTGCGCGGATCGGAGTGCGAAGCCTGCCCCGACGCAGCTGACCGAGGAAGTCGCGGACCCCATTGCAGTGGAGACTGCGCCGGAGCCTGTTACGCCACGGAGAATAATAGGTCCTCCGCTAGATGAATCCCCGCCTGATCCGTTCGCAGATCGAGTTCCATTACCTCCGCTGGTCGTGAAACTGAAGTCTAAGGCCGAGATCCGTGCTGAGAAGGCGAAATTGCGTGCGCAGAGATGGCGCGAAAAGCAAAAACAGGAAGACCTGGAGTTCACGAAGAAGGAAAAACAACGAAAGCGGACTGAACGCGACACAGAGTTCCGCGAGTCCGCGCTATATCGTGAGAAGTGGGAGCGTGACGGGTATCGTCAGGACACGATTCGGAAGGCGATTGAGTCCGCGAAGAAGTTTGCCGAGAAGACCGCAACTCCGATTGTCGTTAATCCGGCGGACCAGACCACAATTGATCTGTCAGACGAGAGCCAGATTCCTGCGTTCGACGAATCGGTCATCACAGGAATCTACCGCGACATCGTTGACCTGGCTGTCCGTGGCACGACAATTCCGCTGCAGTTCGGATTCTTGAACGCAAAGGTCTACTTGGGCGCTCGCATGGCCGGGAAGGTGACATTCGAGGGTCTTGATTGTGATTCTTCTTACTACGGTGTGGCCATTGGCGTCACCGGAACATCGAAGGGCGAATCATGGCGCCGCACGTTCGAGAAGATTCTGAACCCGCCAGAACTGACCGAGCTGAAGCCTAATTTGAAGGTGATCTACAGCGCAGACTCTGGGGCAGGATTGAAGGATGCGTTCTTTGAACTGCCGACTGAACTGCCTATCGTGTGCTACGTCGACGAAGTCACGACATTGGGCCACAAAGCGGGAGAAAAGAAGAATCCTGAAATCCTGGACACCATCATCGAGTTGGCCGATAGCCATCGTGTTAGCCGAGTCCTGGCGAAGCGCGGCAAGCAGAAGTCATCGAAGACACACGACGATGCCCGTTTGAGTGTGTATATGTGTGGACAAGACGGGCCAGCGTTTATGAGCGCGTTTGCCGGGCGGACAAAGCTTGGGTTGTTTGACAGGCTATATCCCGAGTTCAGTGGACCCATCGAGGCGGGAGATCTGCCTGAAATCAAGCAATCCGACATCGTCGATCTACACAGAAAGATTGGCTGGCTGAACTTCAATTGCAAGATGACGATGTCTCCGGACACCAAGTCCAAGTTGGATGACTTCTGGAAGAATCAGCCTGGCGAGATACGCCGGAAGATTCGCTTCAAGAAGTACGTGATGCTGGACATGTACATGGCGGCGTTCGGGCGCGGTGTCACGGTCGCGGAGCCGGAAGACCTGGACGTAGCGATTAAGATTCTCAAACGCCAGATGGTGATCCGTCAGATCTGTTTCACGGGTGAGGTTCCCGACCGCGTCGGCTTCTACGCCAGCAAGATCAAAGCGATTGTCGAATTGATGCGCAAGGAACTGAACAGCGGGAAGACCGTGGCGCAAGTGGCAAAGTCTATCCGAGACTTTCAGACTATGACTCATGCGTTCCGGGACAACGAACTCCACACGTTCGAACGTGCTTGGAAGAGCCTGTCGGAGCACGTCACGCCCGTGGCTGTTGTCGCCGGGAACGGACAGAAGTATCAGAAGTGGGTTCCGATGCCGTACGAAAACGAGATGTGGCTGTTCGACGTGACGAAGGCCGCTTGACGGTCAAGAGATGTCATGGGAGCAAATGGAATCGGCTCGTCTAAGCCGGATTCACTTGCTGCCACTTGTTTCCGCTTCATCTGCTGCCACCGACGCTAAAACAGCGAAAAAATCGGCACTTGCTGCCAATTCAAGTGGCAGCAGATGAATGCTTGTAAGTTGCATGGAATCAACACAAGTTGACGTGTTTCGTTCACCTGCTGCCATTCACGTACACAGACAGATTTTGATGTATATGACAGGTGTTTTTGAGTGTGTGCGCGTCTATGGCAGCAGATGAATTTGGCAGCAGATGGATTGTGTTTAAATCGAGAGTCATGCGTGAGCGTGGGCTTGGCAGTTTCGTAGGATTCGGTCGGGAACAGAAAATTTCGTCGACTGCGGTCAAGTTTCTCGGCCGTAACTGCCCATAAGTGATTTTCAGGACTTTTAGGTGAATCGGCCTGGATAAAAGAGTTTCGTTATTAGAAGCGGTTTCCCGCGCACGTAACAGTCGAAGGGTGAATCCATCCATGCGGCGGGAGATCGTGGACCGTGGGGCAGAGCTCGTACTCAGGCGGGCACTGGGGAGGCCGGCAGGGTGAGCGGAGCCTTAACGCGGAACGAACCTGGCGGAGCCCGGGGAGTCGGACCAGAGGCTATCCGGGAAGCGGTTGGATTAGAGCCGGAGCAGAACCAGGCCGAGATCGTGACCTGGTCACACAGCCGGGACCGAGGCCCTGAAACGCGACATTACTTTGAGATGTGCCAAAAAGCGGCTGTCGGCGAATCAGTAGGTTGCGGGCGATAAATCGCCCAAAACGCGACAGAATGATTAGTTCGTCGCGTCGGTCTCCGGGCACAAAAAGACCGCAGACGAGGGGATCGGCGGGTGGATGGCTCGATTGACTACCAGGATGCCAGAGCCGATACGACGGCGCGGCCAGTGGTTTGATCGGAGGGCACGGCATAGGCGCCAGTCGAGGCAATCGATTTGTGGCCGAGAGCTATTCGTACAGTGGCCAGATTGACGTTCTGTTCCACCAGAGCCACGGCGAGCGAGTGTTTCAATTGATGGAAATGTCGGCGCCCTTCTGGCAACCCTGATTCTTCGGCCAGCAAAGAGAACATCCGATGGACTTGTGAACGGCTAATGTGACCGGATTTCTGGCTAACAAACAGGTATTTCGATGGGTGGTTGCCACGTTGTTTCAACCACGCACGCAGGACGCGCTTCTCTGACAGCAGCGGCGAGCCCTGTACATCAGCAAGCGGCTGGGTTGTTGTTAGAGAGTGCTTCAATCGGCGAATCGTAATCTGGCCGTTCGGCAAGTCGATGTCCTTCATCTCCAAATTGCAGATTTCGCTGGTCCGCATTCCGTGCCGGAATGCCAGAAGGATGATGCAGTGATTGCGGATATCAGCAGAGGCCAGCTTGAGGATTTTCGTTAGTTCGTCGTGGTTGAGTGATTTCATTGAAATCTATAATGCGACTCTATTTTATTTATGTCGCTTTGTCAAGAACAATCAAAACGTGGACCCGTCGCGCAACCACGAATCGCAGGTGAGCCCTCGGGAGGCTCGCGGATTTTTCTTTCGTGAGACGGGTCCCATTTTTCCGAGCGGAAATCTTAAAACGACCCCCGGTGGGAGTCGCGGAGGGTGACCCGCCCCATAGCCCGTCTTGCCAGTAATACCAGTACGACTGGTGCGCCAGTCTTTCAGTAGCGATTTGACTGTCACAGGAGATGACATGGAGCAGCCGATGGAACAACCGCAATCAGGACCCCAAAAGAAGAAGATCAGGGATATGAGCGTTGACGAGCGACGTGCCTATCAACGTGAGCGTAAAGCCGCATCTCGTAGCAGGCAACGTGCTGCTCGTGAGATGACTGCTATACGAAACGTGGCCGAGTACAAGATCCCAGAAGCCTGGGAAGTTCAACTACGTGCAGCTTCGCAAGCTGCCGACATCGCAATCCGAGCGGAACTGGAACAGATCACAGACCACGACGAATACATCCTTACTGGAATTAGCCAAGTTCTTCATGGTCTAACAAACGGCTACACCCAGAGAGTTCTGAACCCGATAGGCATTGTCGTAGGAACGTGGTTTGTAGACGCACTCGGGTCTGAAGCTGTGGAATACGTTCACACAAACCCCGTTTTGTTGGGTTCGCCGACTTTCAGGGAGATGTACGATGAGATGCTCGCCGAGATCGTGCGATGGTCCAAGAAACAGGACCCGGCGTTCCTAACTCCACTGTACGTGGCGGACGTTCAAGCGGCCCTGGCCGGGCAATATCAACTTCCGCCAGAACCGAACATACCGAAACCGGACCCCGAGGGAGCAAGCGCCAGTGCCTGAAGTCGGCCTCTGGGTCTTCCGTGCCGAATTTTCGTAAATGCAGGTCAGGCTCCCTTCGAGCCAACCGTTAGTACCGTGCCGGGACCTGTGAAACGCACAACATCAGCGAGAGGAAATCGGCCTTCGCTGGTGGGTTCATAAAGGTGAGTCAAGTATTGCCGTAAACCACGGCAAGAAATCCACAAGGCTCAAGTCAAGAAGACTTCCGAACTAACGACGCCACGCGTGTCGAGAGTTTGGCCTCTATGAATTTTTGTTCGATCGTTCTCCCTGAAAATGAAGTAATGCCGTTGTCAAATGGCATCGGCAGCGATAACCTTTCGTCAGCGACACCAGACAAGCGGAAAGGGCCGTGTATGGCTCGCCGCGGTCAGGTGGGAACACTAGCTGTTAGTGGTAAGTGGTACGTTGTTCGGTTTTGGAAATATCCGCCAGGACAGGACAGAATTCATGCAAGTGAACGAATCTGTCCGACCGATAGCAACGCTCCGGGATATCTACCTAAAGGCGAGCGACGACGTAGAGCAAACCAAATCGTGGAGGCCAGCGGCGTAAACGACGCTAAGCAATTTGTCGAATCCAACGTCGGCACTACGTTTCGAGAACAGGCAGAGTGGTTTTTGAGTCATTCGGTACAAAGAAAGCGCCGTCCGGCGAAACCCGCCACTGTAGCCAACTGGCGGTGCTGTGTGGACAAATGGCTCAATCCCAACATCGGAGACCTGCCGCTTGCGAGCATCAATAACAGCACAGTGAAAACGCTGGTTGCAAAGATGCACGCTGCGAATTTATCTCCGCAGACCATGACCACCTACGTCAATTTGGTGAAGCTGGTCGTAAGCTCTGCCATTGACGCCAACGGAGAGGAACTCTTTCCACGCAAGTGGAACAATGAGTTCATGGACCTTCCCATTATCGAGAACCAAAAACAACCAAGCTTCACCGCAGAAACTATGAGTGCCATCGTTCAAAGGGCGACCGGCCAAGACCAAGTTTTATACGCGCTACTGGCCGGAACTGGCCTCAGAATAGGTGAAGCCTTTGGACTCGAACTGAAGCACCTGTCCGCCGATTGCCGAACGATCACCGTCGAACAATCTTGCTGGCAGAAGAGCATTCAGACGCCAAAGACAAAATCCGCCTACAGACAGATTGATGTCTGTCCCGAACTGGCCAAACTACTCAAACAATTCATCGGAGACCGTCAATCCGGTCTCATTTTCGCCAACGGCGCTGGCAGGCTGCTGTCTCAGACAAACGTGGTCCGTCGTTCACTCCATCCGATCTTGGAAGAACTTGGAGTTGAAAAGACGGGCTTTCATGCTATGCGTCGATTCAGGACAACATGGCTGAGGAAGCAGCGCACGCCGGAAGACCTTATTCGATTCTGGCTTGGACACGCACAGTCGTCTGTCACTGACGGCTATTCTAAGGTGGCTGACGATATCGAATATCGGCGCGAAGTAGCGGAGAAAATCGGGACAGGATTCACGGTTCCATCTTCAATGAGACCTATGGTACCTAGAATTCGGAAGAAAGAAGTCGAACTGGTTGCTGCGTAATTGCAAGAAATTGTGCGGATTAGAGTGGCGCGCCCGGAGGGAATTGAACCCCCGACCCTCTGCTTAGAAGGCAGACGCTCTATCCGCTGAGCTACGGGCGCATCCTTGGCTACTCAATTCATTCTACTGCTCTTGCCCAATTAATTCGAGTTCCAGTTCTTCGGCGATTCTTGGAGCACTTGGAGCAACTCCGATACATGGAACAGTAAAACCGACACCGATCTCCTCAGCTTCCCCAAGACGACGGTCCAACTCGAACTCCATGCGTGAGTAGAGTTCGGACATCGTCTCAGGTTGGTGTCCCATCCAGAAATTATTGATGTCTTCTTGACATCTCTCGCCCCTCAGCCATGTCTTTCGAAAGCGACGAAAGGCATGGAATCCCATACCTTTTTCGTCACTCCCAATAGTCTGAAGTCGAGGAGTCAACCAACGTTGCTCAAGGTTGTTGTGCAGGTACGGGGTGCCGTTCCGGGTCTTGAACATCAGCCCCTCCTTGCCGTTAACAAATGATCGCAGGCACTCTGCAACCTGTTCTGATAGGTCAACCTCCCGATACCCAGCATCCGTCTTGAGGTACTGGACGACGCGGGGTCTGTCGCGGTCAACCTGTTGGCAGACTTGAATCGTTCGACCGTCATTCACGAAATGCTTAGTCTCCAAACCCAAAGCCTCGGATATCAACATCCCGGTGGCAGCGAGCAAAACATAGAGCGCCTGCTCGTCGCCCTGGCTTTCTGATACAAGCGTGTTAATTGCCTCCACCCTAAGTGCAGGTCGACGCTGCCTTTTCGGGTTGACCACTGGAAGGTCCATCACCGAACTGTCCCACTTTCGTGGATGGATCGGCTCTCCAGTTCTGCCATCCTTGAGCGAAGCCACGACCTGAGCGATGTATTCCACATACTTGTTCACCGTGCGTGCCGGCAGTGATTTTTTCATTTTATCCACCAGCGGTTTCACCGTGATGTTGTGGACATTCCCCAATGGCAGGTCACCGATCTCGGGCAGAATCCACTTATTGAGGGCCGCTTCGATGCTTGAAGTGTCCCTGATTGGCTCCCGATCCCGAGTTTGAACCCAGCGAAGGTACTTTTTCGCTTGATCCCAGCTTGATCCCAGAAGGTGGTTTCGCCGAGAACCACACGGTTGAACCGCTCTTCCGAATTTGCCCCCGACTTCTCGACAATTTCGCGGGCCTTACGCAGCACATCTATCGATGGCGGCTTTGGGTTACCGCTCCTGTCGAAAATCACAGGTGCAACTTTCTCATTCATGTTGATGCGTTCTTCGTGACCTTCGACATCCATACGCCATCTGACCCGATACCACTTT
>Ga0307477_10002885_pt1 | contig 13038 bp, 13 predicted proteins | sample atmos_gasesECM2C_FD_203316 | JGI IMG/M metagenome (GOLD analysis project Ga0307477, IMG submission 203316) | Hardwood forest soil microbial communities from Morgan-Monroe State Forest, Indiana, United States - atmos_gasesECM2C_515 | ecosystem: Environmental > Terrestrial > Soil > Temperate...
TGTGGAACGGCCCGTTGCACCCGTGGCGGCGGTCTGGTCTGTGGCGGTGAGCACTGATCCTTATCCTTCCATCAAGATTCCCCGAAAGATGAGTTCGGGGAAATCGTCAGGCGAAGGAAATCTGCAGATCGGACGGATCATCTCGCGTGTTGACCCGATTTATCCCGAGGACGCCAAGGGCCAAGGGATCGAAGGGACAGTGAAGTTGCATGTCATTGCGGGCCGCGATGGAGTCATCGAGAAAGTGGAACCAATAAGCGGGCCGGCTTTGCTGGCCAAGGCGGCAATAAGCGCGGTGCGTGAATGGCGTTACGCGAAAACCTTGCTGGATGGACAACCTATGGAGACTGAACAGGATGTCGTAGTCAATTTTCGTAAGACGATTCCGCCAATCTCCAAGAAGTAAATGGATTGGCATCGGCTGCAGCTACGTATCCTAGTGAGTGCCAAACCATCGATGGGTCTAACGAGCTCAATGGAATTTCGAGCGGAGCTTGATGCGGGGCTCGAACGCCTTTCGAACGAAACCCCAGGAGATGTCAGGGGACGGCGGGGCTAACAGATTGTTTGCCACCGCCATGGCTCATTGACAGCGCGGCTGCAATTCCTGCCACAGCACCTGCTGCACCTAAATAAGCCCATGGCGGATAGGAATGGGTGATACCTATTGTTCGCCCTTTAGTTGAATCAGACTTGCTAGTAAAGGCGCCCTGCTTTTGTATAAATGCCAAAGCCCCGGTCGGCGAAACGTCCATGGATTGACCAGTCTGGAGAAACCGGCCCTGGGAGCCTTGCAAGGCCAAAACCCCAAGGGCGCCATCCAAACACTTGACAAGGAAAGAACCATTAGGGGCCTTGTCAATTTCGGCCAGTGCGGTTTGCTCCTTCGAGGAAGGAACCACCACATCGCTTCCAATCCGCAGCGTGAAAACGCCAATTCCGGGGACAGAATTCAAAACCACCGAACCTGCCCCCAACTCAGCCGTATATTCATATTTGCCGGAGAAGATTACTTCCGTGTGCGGAGAGAGTTTCAGGGAGCTTTTTCCGCTCATATTAAAAGTCGCGAGGCCGGATTCCGCGGTACGCACCCGATCGCCGGGGAAAATTGTGGTTTCGGCAGGAGCCAGTAAGTCATTTACATAAACTTCCCCGAAGGTCGTCAACGAACCCAGGGGTTCTTTCTCATTTTCTTGTGGCAATGGACCGGCTCTGCTGAGCAAGGGAAGCAAAAGAAGAAACGAAGCAAGCAGGTGAACGGGCGCAGAACGAAAGGCGGGTCTTGGAGTTTGCTTCCGGTCCGTGGGTAGAGTCGCTGCGGTAGAGAGAAACAAAAGCATCCTCCCCCAATAAAAGCTCGGAAGGGCTGAAGTGCAATTGTAAACACGAATCCGGGAAAATGTCCTATAGGGTTTTTGCCTGTATTTCAATTACAGGTTGCACCTTATCGACTGAATCGCATCCTATCTTTACCCTTGGGCTGCCTGAGGCGCAGCTGAGAGCATCGGCTGACCGAATCTTTTTCGAAAACGCAGGCACGCGCACAGTACTTTTTGTAACAAATTAAAATTCCGCACTGGTTGACGCTCATGATGTCAGGTAAACCTCTCGACCTCCAAGAGCTGCCCACTGGCCAACGTCACTCATCCGAGGGACGGCACCCTCACCCAGGGAAGGGTGAATTCATCATTAAAGCTAGACGTAACTCGCGTCCGTCCAGCAGGGGGGAAATCTCTGGGTTTCCCTTGCGAAGAATTGCAGCAGGACGAGGCAGCATCGTCCCGCGCGTGAGCGCAATTCCCTTCCCGGGTCTGATCCTGAAACGGATTCTAGATGTGATATTGTCGTGCGCCGCCCTTTTGCTGCTGTGGCCGTTTCTGCTCGTCATTGCGCTGGCCGTCAAGCTAGAGTCGTCCGGCCCAGTTCTCTATGCGTCGCTCCGCGCTGGGCAAAAGGGCAAAAGATTCGTCTGCTATAAATTCCGAACCATGGTCGACAAGGCGGACGAACTGAAAAGTTTGCTGCGCCACTTCAACGAGCGCCAGGACCCGTTCTTCAAGATGGCAAATGATCCTCGCGTCACTCGCCTCGGCCGTTTCCTTCGCAAATACAGTCTCGACGAACTGCCTCAATTCTGGAATGTGTTGAAGGGGAACATGAGCTTAGTTGGTCCGCGCCCTCATCCGATAGACGATTACACGCGATACCGTCCCGGAGACCACCGACGACTTGAGGTGAAGCCCGGGATAACGGGACTTTGGCAGGTAATGGCACGGACGAGTCCTTCGTTTGATACGTGTATCGCGCTGGATTTGGCATACATCAAGCAGTGGGGCTTGTTGCTCGATTTCAAGATTTTGATGCGTACGGTTCCGGCGGTGCTGTCAGGAGAAGGATCGTAAACGCGAGGGTTGTGAGGTGAGGTTTGATTTTTTGGGAAAGTCGACCGGAAGGCGAGATCGGTCTGTCTAGCTTCGCTGCGAATCGCCTGACTAGGAAACGGGCACTCGCTCCCGGAGTGGGCTACCTGACGGGTTCAAATGGTGCCACTGACCGCCCCGCCCCTGCATTGATTCGCATTCAGGCTCGAGGTCCCATCGTCAACACATGGCTGGTCGTCATTGCGTTGGTTGGGACCATGATTACCGTCGCGGACGGACTTACACGAGTCTCGCTTCTGGAAAGAGAAGAAGCATGGAAGGGACCCTTGGCGTACGAGCCTTACGGAGGGGCTCTTCTGCTTGCTGGGATCTCCTTTCCTTTGATGATGGCCTATGCGCGCAAGGCCAGAATTTCGCCGAGCGAGGGACTATTCCTATGGTTTGTGTTTTGCACCGCGGCCTATACAAGAGACTTTGCATACCTTCACTGGCCGGGGACGCCGTTCTTTGTTACCGATGTCGTCCTTTTGATTCTGCTCCTTTCGATCTATATCTCGCGGCGTCCGGGCCATACACGCGATGTGTCGCCGGTGAGTGTTCTTCTCATATTGTTCTTGGGAGCAGGCGCCCTGTCCGCGACGCGCGGCTTCTGGGGACTTCGGGGCACAATGGTGGTCCTCCGAGATTCGGCCCTGGTTGTGTACGCTCTCTTTCTCCTAGTGGGGTATCACTTGTTTCGGAGCTGGCTCTCCATCAAGAGAGTGGGTGCTTGGTTTCTATTGGGAACAGTGTTAAGTGCGCTGAACGGCGTGGCATGGTTCTTCGCCGTTCCGGAGGAGAGGCGCTTCATTTACCATGGTGGGATTTATATTCTGATATCGCTAACCGGTACAGTGGTTGCGACGGCAAATGGGTTGCTCCGGCCGCGCGTTGGGCTAATTTTTGTATGTATTCTCTGCCTTGGTCTGATGCTTGCGAACGCGCGTAGCCTATTCGTCTCTCTGGCCGTCCTGTTCTTTCTGGGATTGCTGGGGGGGACATCGATCTACCAGAGGATTCGCCGTGCGCACGTTGTGTCGACTGTCATTGCGGCTTCGGTTTTGGTTGCGCTGGTGACGTTCCTTTTTCTTTGTACAAGGGCTGGTCGTGATTTTGAGGAGCGCTCAGCCAAAGAACTGGCTTCCGGAGTGCTCAATTCCGACGAAGACCCTACTTGGCAATTTCGACTCTTCGCATGGAAGGGGGCGTGGAAGCGGTTTGGAGAATATCCGTTGGCGGGGGAAGGATTCGGAGTTCCTTTCACTATTGAGGAGTTGCCCTTTGACAACGATCCTCGACCGCACAACACGTTCCTGACTGTGCTGTACAAAATGGGACTCTGTGGTTTTCTCCCCTTGGCTGCCCTACTCATTTATGTACTACGGTGCGGCCTTCGTTCCATCCACCGCCACCGAAGGAGTCATCGGATCGCTCTCTTGGAGATCGTCGTTGGTACGCAAACCGCTTTTTGCCTTTATGGCCTCGCTAATTTGTTGATTGAGAGCCCATTCCTCGCCTCTCTTTTTTGGATGTCGATGGGTCTAAGTCTGCGCATCATGCGGATGCTGGACGCGGAACGATCACTGCAATGGAGTTTTCCCGGGGAGACGCGATAGTCATGAAGCCAGTGGAATATCGCGCAAGTGCTGCCACCAAGCTGGGCCTCTTATTGAGCTTGCTGCCCAAGGACCCGGACGAGTTCCGGGATCGCCTGCACAATTTCTTCGAAGCTCGCTACGACCGTTTGAGATTCCGTCCAGCTCGACGACCTAAGATCGGATTCGATGAGCTGATCAGACTTCTAAATCGATCTTTTAACTGGGACGTTTCAGGCGCTCTTCGGGAAAAGGCTCTCGAACACCTTGAAAGTTATCTTACCAGTTTGGCCGTAAGCGTTTGCGCGATCGGACCTTTCGCCGCCAGCCACAATGGAGATCTAGATCTGGCGCGATTCTGCTATGCCGTTTGCCGGGTTCTCTCGCCGAAGGTTGTGATGGAGACAGGCGTCGCATATGGGATTACCACGTGTTTTGTTCTGCAAGCCCTCTGTGAGAACAAACAAGGCAGCCTACTGAGCCTAGACCTGCCTCCACTGGCGCCTGACGCGGATCTATTCACAGGACTCTTCGTACCCCAAGATCTCAGAAGGATTTGGACGTTGCAGAGAGGCGCCAGCCGGCGCCACCTGCCCAGATTGCTCGAGCGATTGGGAGGCATCGATCTCTTCATTCACGACAGTCTGCACACCTATGCAAATATGACCTGGGAATTTCAAGCAGCATGGCCCTACTTGCGCCCCGGTGGAGTTCTGATATCCGATGACGTCGGCGATCACTCAGCCTTCTCGGATTTTGCGAGTAAAGTGGAATCAAGCATTTCGGCAATTGTTGGCGAGAAGAGCAAAAGCGCCACATTTGGCGTACTGGTGAAGGCCAAATGAAAGTTTTGATTTGTCACAACTACTACCAGCAGCCTGGGGGCGAGGACGTCGAATTCTTGGCGGAGAGAGCAATATTGCTCGAGGGTGGACACAGTATCTTGGAATTCACCCTTCGGAACGATCAAATTAACGGGTACAGCCTGTTTTCCAAAGCCAAACTCGGGCTGGCGACGACCTGGGCCCGCAGCAGCATTGAGGATCTGCGGACCGTACTTCGGCAGGAAAAGCCGGACATCGCTCATTTTCACAACACGTTTCCTTTGATTTCGCCCGGCGCGTATTACGCATGCCAGGACGCTGGTGTACCGGTGATTCAAACCCTCCAGAACTACCGATTACTTTGCCCCGCCGCCACTCTCTATCGCGCTGGCAACATTTGCGAGGATTGCTTGGACCTTGGACTCTTCCATGGAGTAATGCATGGCTGCTATCGCGATTCGCGTCCGGCTACGGCGGCGATCAGCCTAATGCTTGCGTTACATCGCCGGATGAATACATGGGCCGAGATGGTGGACCGCTACATCGCCCCAACGGAATTCGTTAGGCGCAAGGTTATGCAGGCGGGATTACCGGCAGAAAAAATCAAGATTAAACCCAATTTGGTCCATCCGGACCCGGGCGTGCGCGCGGGGAAAGGGGAATACGCGCTCTATGTTGGACGCCTCACCCCGGAAAAGGGCGTGGGCACTTTGCTCCAAGCCTGGGCCCTCCTCGAAAACCCCATTCCTTTGCGCATCGTGGGTGACGGACCGATTCGGGCAAGTTTGGAGAGGCAACGAGAACGTTCCAATCTTTCCAACGTTCGCTTCGAAGGATGGTTGTGCCGAGAGAAGCTTGCGCTAGCCATGAAGCGGGCCGCTTTTCTCATTTTTCCCAGTGAATGGTACGAACCCTTTGGTCTAACGATCGTAGAGGCATTTGCTTGCGGCGTTCCTGTGATTGCTTCCCGGTTGGACCCCATCACGGAAATCCTCGAAGAGGGAAAGACCGGATTGTATTTCACACCTCACCAATCAAGTGAATTGGCGATGAAAGTCGACTGGGCCTGGGTGCATCCGCGCGAAATGGAAACGATGGGCCAAGCGGCGCGCGGCCAATACCAAGCCAAGTACACAGCTGAGCAGAACTACGCCATGCTCATGGACATATATTGCCAAGCTCGCGGCTCCATCCTCACGAAGACTTGCAAGCAACGTGGGAGTGCCCCCCAATGACCTCCCAGCTCAAGGAACTGAACAGAAAATGGCACTGGTTAACCACTCAGGAAGCATTCCGGCGCGCCCCCTTCTCCACGTGCTCGCGTCTGATTTCTTGGCGAGCTATGTGCTTGTTGAGAAAAGCGGCAATCATCAACCTGCGCCGATGGAACCTACCAATCTTTTTGCCACCGAGATGGCGGGGCGTCGAGAAGCTCGTTTTTGTCTTGCGTGAGCACTATGAGCCTGAGTTGATTTACCTAGAGAAAGTTCTCTCCTCCAAATCAGTATTCATCGACGTCGGCGCAAACCTAGGCATCTACACGCTCGTGGCAAGCAGGCTCGTGGGCCAGGCAGGCCGCGTGATAGCTGTCGAGCCTTCCTTTCAGTCTTTCCCCGTCTTGCAGGAGAATATTGTCTTGAACCGCCTGACCAACGTCCTGGCTTTATCCGTAGCCCTTGCAGAGAAAACAGCGAAAGCATGGCTCTATCAGGGCAAGGACCCGGGCCAGAACTCTCTTGGAAAGGATCCCTCTTGCAACGGAGCAGTTGAAGAAGTTTTTACCCAAACCCTCGACAGCGTGCTCTTAGACGCCTCCATAGACAAGGTGGATCTGATCAAGATGGATGTGGAAGGAGCCGAAGAGCTAGTTCTGCGAGGGGCAAATAGGGTGGTGACTTCCGAGCGGCCTATGATCATTTTCGAATTCCAGCCGCAGGCGGCTCAACGTCTCGGCCTGTCCCCGAGCGGGGCATGGAACCTCCTTGAAGGCCTGAATTATGAGTTCTTTATGGTTGGACCGGGTGGATCGCTCCGTCGCTTTGATTCGCCGCTCCCGGGGCGCAACGTCGTTGCGATTGCCAGACCACGTTGACGGAAACCCATTGAGATGAATATTCGATTGAAAGAGCTCGAGAACAAATGGCAAAAACTGAGAAAAGAGGAGGGTTTCCGGCGGGCACCAGTGCCACCTTCGTTCGCCTGGTTTTCTGGCCAGCGCATGGCGCAGCGCGATTACGGATTTGTCGGGAGCCAATGAATCGTCGTAAGCATATGAGGTAAAGAGTATTTCGCCAATGAAGAGTTTGAGGAAACCCGGGCGCGAGTATCTATCTATGTTGTTTTTCAAAAGGCTAGGGCGGTCACGAGGTGTGGGTTGACATGCGAGTTCTCATCTCTGCTTGCGCGTGCGAACCAGGAGCGGGTTCAGAATCAGCCGTGGGATGGCACTGGGTTCGCCAGGTCTCACGGTTACATGAAGTGTGGGCGATCACTTGGGCAGGCAATCGAGACGCGATCGAGAAATCTCTGGCGACGAAACCTTTGCCCAATGTCCATTGGGTGTACTTCGACCCACGCTGGGCGCGCTTGTCCAGGGAGGGTCAGCGCAGTTTTCATGTCCATTACTATCTTTGGCAGCTTGGCGTTTACTTCGTTGGGAGGCGGCTTCATCGGAACGTCAAATTTGACCTTGTGCATCATGTAACCCTCGGAAGTTTCTGGTTTCCGAGCTTTCTCGCGCTGCTACCAGTGCCATTCATTTGGGGACCGATCGGTGCGGGTCTAGCGGCTCCCAGGATTTTTTGGAAGGAGTTCTCGCTTCGCGGAAAAGTGAATGAATGGCTCAGGGCAGCTGCTCTATCGTTAGTGCATTTCGATCCTGTCCGTGCCCGGACCGAGGATAGAGCCTGCGTTATCCTGGCGGTCTCCCCTGAGACTGCCAGGCAAGTCAGATCCAGAAACCAGCACAAGGTCAGCCTGTTTACTCAAGTGGGGTTGGATACCAGCGAATTCGACAGGCTAGATGATTCGGGGCCCAACGGTTCAGGTTCTTTCACGTTGCTCAGTGTTGGCAGGCTACTCCATTGGAAGGGATTCGCCCTGGCCATTAAGGCCTTCGCAATCTTGCACGAGGTCTTTCCGGACAGTCAGTACTGGGTTGTTGGAGATGGCCCGGAAAAAACGAAACTGACCGAGCTCTCAATCTCCCTTGGCCTTGCAGAATGCGTACATTTCGTCAGCAGCTTGTCTCGTCGCGATTATCTCGCTCGCCTGCGGTCCTGTGATGCCATGGTCTACCCGAGCATGCACGAGCCAGGCGCGTTTGTAATTGTTGAGGCAATGGCCGCGGGCAAGCCGGTAGTTTGCCTGGACTTGGGTGAGCCAGCCCTTCAAGTTACGGACGGCACAGGCATCAAAGTCCCGATCACCTCGCCCGAACAGGTCGTATCAGATTTGGCGGGGGCGATGGCACGCTTGGCACGGGACCCGGATCTGCGGATTCGGCTAGGTACTGCCGCGCGACGGAGGGTACGACAGCAATTCGACTGGGATAAGAAAGGGATTTTCATCACAAAGCTGTATGAAACCCCCTGCACGAAAGAGGCCGCGGTAGAAACGCCGACCGCCCACTAGAAGTAGTGATGGCTTCTCACACGAACAAGAGAATTGGTCTCTAGCTGTCGGCTGGATTGCCAGGGAGGAAACACGGATCATAATTCCGACCAGTTCGTCAGAGCAGCTCGTTCCAGATCTGGCGGGAGCGATGAGGCAACAGGCGCGATGAGGAAAGCGCTCACTCATCGCTCCCGCCGTGAGTCGCGATCACGTTAATGACCTCATCCGATCCAGGCGGGTGGTCCAAGGGGCGGAGATCACCGCATTCCTCAAGAGACGAAAATGTGTAACCCAGACCCTTCAGTAGATTCCAAGAGCCGAGGGGGTCAAGTCCCATTTGCTGAGCTCCAGTGCGATAGAATTCGAAAATAATGGTTGGACGCAGACGAGCAATGAGCTGTCCGGCCCCCCGGAGGGCCAGCTCCTCCGCCCCCTCCACATCAAGTTTTATAAGCCCGATTCGCTGAACACCTTCTTCTTGGGCCAATCGGCCGAGAGTGTAGGTGGCTACCTCCTCTTGTTGGAGTTCGAGTCCAGGCGTCCTCGGACACCCCAATGAGAAACCGTTTGGCCCCGCCAGATTGTGATAGAACGCAGCCTTCCCGTCCGTATCGGAGAGTGCAGCCCGATAGGCTCGAACATTTTCCAGACGATTCAGGTCAATATTCTTTCTTAGTATAGAAAAAGTCTCGACAGCTGGCTCAAACGAGAAAACCTTTCCTGCCGCACCAACCCGCTTCGCAGCCGCAATGGTGTAGATACCACAACTCGCTCCTCCGTCAACGACGACCATTCCCGGAGAAATGAAGCGGTCTAAGTGCAGCAGTTCCTTCTCGTACCGGCAGCGGACTGCGAAAATCATTGTCGTCCCTCCCCCAGGCCCTCGAGGGGGGAGATACATACGAGCTCCCCACAAGGGAAGCCTGATTGTGGCCGGAATTCCGAGGGCGCACTGGAATCTCCAGCGAAGCAGCCGAAACAGGGTTAGTATGCGGGATTGGCGAAATGCCGGATGGGCGAAAAGGTACTTCCACCTAGCACGAACCCCCTGCAAACGACTCACCGCAATGGTCCTGAACCTTTCAAGGCGATTCTGCTCTATAGCTCCTCCAATTCGCATTAGGCACTCCCGTGGCTACGAATCTCGCACGGCATTGGCAGAATCCGGTGCTGCCCTTGAGCCGTCAACTCGAAACGCAACTTGTGAAAGAGTACGAGTCGCGCCTAGCAGCTCGAATCCCATGTTCTTATTCTTTTCCGTGAATTCTTCGAAAGCCCGGAGCTCGTGGTCCTCATCGGCAAACTCATCGAAGTAGAGATACGTTCCTGGTGTCATTAGGGACGTTAGGCAGTCCAGGACGTACGCTGTCGAGGAATAGAGATCGCAATCAATATTAATCACCAGAACTTCATGCGGGGGCGCAATGTACTTTGGCAATGTATCCTGAAACCAGCCCTTGAAGAACTTCACTCGAGGATCGTCAATCTGCGGCATTTGTCCCCCAGTGGAAAGCTGCCCCTTTGGGTTCAACAGAGTGAATCCCGCCGGCAGGCCTTCGAAAGAATCGAAACCATGGAGGTGCGATTGTGGGCTGCGGAGAAGCCGGCTCCAGTAGCGCATTGATTCCCCGCGAAAGACCCCAAATTCGAGATAAAGCGCCTGCCTATCGGCAACGTTTTGCGCGATGGCGTCGAAGAGCTGTTCACGGCTTCGCCAGCGGCGAGGAGGCGCCATGCGATGTTGGCGTAACCATCTGCCCACTTCCAGATAATTGGCGGCTGCGCTAAAGTTGTGAACCATTCGCTTTGACATTCGGGCACCGACTCTGGTCAAGAGGTATTTTGTCAGGTAGAAGGGCACTTTTCGGGTTGGCACTCGGTCATCGCTTTCATGTAGTGCATCAGCTGCTAGTGACATACGTCTCCTTTCGGAAAGCCATTCAACTTGAGGCGCCAGGACGCTGGAGGTAGTGTCCAGAGTTTTTCGCACTTTTGTTGAGGGGCGAGGGCCACTTGGGTGGTGCCAAAACTGTCTCCTTCGAGTTTGTCAAGTTCATAGACGTGCGTCCAAGCCAATGCGCTTATCCTCGAGAACTCATAGAGTCTCGACAAAACCGGAATCCGTGCCTCGCAAAGATGGCGCGTCCAAAGGAAACACCCCTCGGAACAACCTCTTGTCCAACACCAGAAGCTTCACTTTCTCTGCCCAACAGTGCGGCGACACGTTAGCACGTCACAATTCTGATCCTCTTCGGGTCTTTAACTGCATTTCAATTAGGGCCTTGACCCTATCGACGCCGCGGCATGCACTCTCTACAATACGACCGCGGGTCAAAATAATCGCTGCCGTCATAATCCATGAACGTCCCAACAAGTGTCGGAGGAAGTGACCTGAACCATCAAGCCAACTCGCAGCTTACGCCAGCCCCGAGCGCCCTGGAGGGCCCTGCATCCTACGGGTCCTACGCCGTCGAAAAACGCATTGGGAAGGTCGACGAGACTATAGACCTGAAGCTTGCGGTGCGTGACCTTCCCCCTGAGAGCCCTTCCTTCGAAACTCTCGGGGTTCGAGTTGACGCCGTCCAGCTGCAGGATGTGGTGGCTCGGATGGAGGAATGGATTCGCAGACGAGACCGGTGCCACTCGGTCGCTGCATCGGGCATGCATGGCATCGTCGAAGCGCAACGCGACCCCTCCTTCAAGCGAATCCTGAACACCGCAGATCTGAATGTACCTGATGGCACGCCCCTGGTCTGGATGGGCCGGCGCGAGGGACACCTTCTGCGCAGGCGCGTCTATGGACCGGATTTGCTGCTGGCTTTTTGTGCAGAGAGTGCTGGGCGTAGCTGCCGGCATTTCTTTTATGGGGGGGAGCTCGGCGTTGCCGAGCGCCTTGCGGAATCGCTTAAGACTCGGTTCCCCGGACTGAACGTGGTTGGGACGTATTCGCCTCCCTTTCGGCCACTAAGTGCGAAAGAAGATGCGGAAATTGTGGAGATGATAGGCCGCGCTGCACCGGATGTGCTATGGGTGGGTTTGGGGGCCCCAAAGCAGGAGCGCTGGATGCACGAGCACAAGGACCGGTTGAGGGTTCCAGTGCTCGTTGGCGTGGGCGCCGCATTTGATTTTCTCTCGGGGAGACGGAAGCAGGCCCCTCGGTGGATGCGTGAACACGGGTTCGAATGGTTCTTCCGTCTATTACACGAACCGCGCCGTTTGTGGCGACGCTATCTGGTTTATGGGGGACAGTTCATCGCTTATGTGGCGCTTGAGAGCTTGCGTCTGAAAGACTTCGGCACAGGAGGCATACGAACGCCGAACCCGGTTTCGCGCAAGGAATCAAGCGCTTAATTTTCCCAGCCAACTGGCCCAGCGGGCTGACTGGCGATGAGCCTCCCTCAGGTCTTCACCTGAATTCTAATTCAGAGGTGCACCTTATCGACTAGCGCGTAGAAACCCTCTAATCTGAGATCGCTCGGTCAAGGCGGGTTATGGGGTGGCAGCGCATTTTGATTGATGAGAAGAAGCATATCCAGATGGCTGTTCTAAGTACGCTGGCGAGCCCTTCGTTGGTGCTCCATTCCTTCCGAGGCATGGGCGCAGACACATTTGAGGCTTTAAGGCGGCAGCTGCGGAGGCAGGTGCTTCTGTATTGTTGCGGGGCGGTTTTGCTTGCACTCAGATCGACATGTCTCCCCGATACCGTCCTCTGCGCTACGGTTCCTGCCGGTGCCGGTCAGGACGAGCAACAGAGCTCGACCGCTGGCCAACGGGCGGCGCAGCAGCAGGATGCTGCGCCGTCGAATCTGGCAACCACAAAGGACTGGAATCGCCGGCTGAAGGAACTCCTGGATTCTCACGCATCGCCATCCGGCGTAGGTGCCCAGGAATATCAAATCGGTGCAGACGACTTACTCAGCATCAATGTTTTCGAAGCCCAGGAGCTGAACCGCGACGTGCGCGTGTCGGCAGGCGGTGAAATATCGTTGCCCTTGCTTGGCGCAGTTCGCGCGGGGGGATTGACTCCCCGAGAGTTGGAAATTGTCCTTCAGGAACTCCTTCAGCGCACGTACATGAAGGATCCGCACGTGAGCGTGTTTGTGCGCGAGGTGCAAAGCCACCCAGTTTCCGTGATGGGGGCGGTGAAGCGGCCGGGCGTGTTTCAGATCCGAGGAAATAAGACGCTGCTCGAAGTTCTGTCTCTTGCCGAAGGGTTGGCGGACGATGCCGGGGACACGGTCATCATTCTGCGAGGGGCGGCTTTAAACGCGGAGCCGAGCACGGTTGAAGATCATTTCTCTGTCGAAGAGCATAATTCTGAGGAAGTACACAAGGATGACGACGCCGAGAAATTGTCGGTAGCCCCAAACGATAATGGAACCAGATCCAAAGTTGCCGTGCAGGTGAACTTGAGAGATCTACTGGAGTCGGCCGATTCCCGCAGCAATACCCTGGTCCATCCGGGCGACATCGTCAAAGTGACTCGCGCGGGGATCGTTTACGTGATTGGCGAGGTTCGAAGGCCCGGCGGATTCGCTCTCAAATCCAATGAGAATATTTCCGTCCTGCAGGCGCTGGCGCTGA
>Ga0307477_10002886_pt1 | contig 13030 bp, 7 predicted proteins | sample atmos_gasesECM2C_FD_203316 | JGI IMG/M metagenome (GOLD analysis project Ga0307477, IMG submission 203316) | Hardwood forest soil microbial communities from Morgan-Monroe State Forest, Indiana, United States - atmos_gasesECM2C_515 | ecosystem: Environmental > Terrestrial > Soil > Temperate...
TGTGCGCCAAGCTCCTGCGTCAGCACCGGCGCGAGGAGGAAAGCGCCATCGCGCGCTGGGCGAACGACACCTTCCAGGCGCTCATCGATCACTACGGCCGCGCGCTCGAGTGGGTGCTGGAGCATCGGCGACTGACGCTGCAGGTGGCCATCGGCACGCTGCTCGTCACGGTGCTGCTGTACGTGTTCATCCCGAAAGGCTTCTTCCCGGTTCAGGACACCGGTGTCATCCAGGCGATCACCGAGGCGCCGCAGTCGGTGTCCTACGGCGACATGGCGCGCCGCCAGGCGCTGCTCGCGGACGCGATTCTCAAGGATCAGGACGTCGTCAGCCTGACGTCGTTCATCGGCGTCGACGGCACCAACACCACGCTCAACAGCGGCCGGATGCTGATCAACCTGAAGCCGGTCGATGACCGCTCGGCCTCGGCGAGCGACGTCATCCGGCGCCTGCAGCGCGAGACCGCCGACGTGAGCGGCATCGCGCTCTACATGCAGCCGGTGCAGGACCTGTCGATCGACACCACGGTGAGCCGGACCCAGTACCAGTTTGTCCTCGAGGATGCCAATCCGGCCGAATTCAACACCTGGGTACCGCAGCTGGTCGAGCGGCTCGCGAAGCTGCCGCAGCTGGAAGATGTCGCGAGCGACCAGGAAAACCAGGGCCTGTCCGCCTATCTCACCATCGATCGCGACACCGCCGGCCGCTTCGGCATCACGCCGGCGACCGTCGACAACGCCCTGTACGATGCCTTCGGCCAGCGCATCGTCTCGACGATCTTCACCCAGTCCAATCAGTACCGCGTGATCCTCGAGGCCGACAGCTCGCTGATGGCCTCGCTCGACTCGCTCGGCACCATCTATCTGCCGTCGGCGACTGCGGTCGGCGGGCAGGTGCCGCTCTCGGCGCTGGTCAGGGTGTCGACCCGCGCCGCACCGCTGTCGATCGACCATCTCGGCCAGTTCCCCTCTACGATCATCTCCTTCAACCTGGCGAGCGGCGCAGCTCTCGGCGATGCGGTGAATGCCATTCGCCAGGCGGAGGCGGACATTCATCTGCCGCCGAGCGTCATGACGACCTTCCAGGGCGCGGCGCTCGCCTTCCAGGCCACACTCGCCAACGAGCTGTTCCTGATCATTGCGGCGATCGTCACCGTCTACATCGTGCTCGGCGTGCTCTACGAGAGCTTCATCCACCCGATCACGATCCTCTCCACGCTCCCCTCGGCCGGCGTCGGCGCGCTGCTCGCCTTGCTGATCGCCCGCACCGATCTCGGCGTGATCGGCATCATCGGCATCATTCTCCTGATCGGCATCGTCAAGAAGAACGCCATCATGATGATCGACTTTGCGCTGGTCGCCGAGCGCGAGCAGCAGATGCCGGCCCGCGAGGCGATTTACCACGCCGCGCTGCTGCGCTTCCGGCCGATCCTGATGACCACCATGGCAGCGCTCCTCAGCGCCCTGCCGCTGATGCTCGGCACCGGCACGGGCTCGGAGCTGCGCCACCCGCTCGGCATCACGATCGTGGGCGGGCTGATCCTCAGCCAGCTCCTGACGCTCTTCACGACTCCCGTGATCTATCTCTACTTCGATCGGTTCGAGCGGCGCCTCGCCCGCTGGGGCGAGCCGAGCGCGCCCGAGGCGGCCTCGGCATGAGCATCAGCAGCCCGTCAGAGATCTTTATCCGCCGGCCGGTGGCGACGACGCTGCTCACGCTCGGCATCGCCCTCGCCGGTGCGATCGCCTACTTCAAGCTGCCGGTGGCGCCCCTCCCGCAGGTGGATTTCCCGACGGTGTCGGTCTCTGCGTCCATGGCGGGGGCGAGCCCGGACGTCATGGCCGCGACGGTGGCGACACCGCTCGAGCGCCATCTTGGTCAGATCGCGGACGTGACCGAGATGACCTCCTCGAGCTCCACCGGCGCCGCCCACATCACGCTGCAGTTCGGCCTCGACCGCGACATCGACGGCGCGGCGCGCGACGTCGAGGCGGCGATCAACGCAGCGCGCGCCGATCTGCCGGCCGCGCTGCGCAGCAACCCGACCTACCGCAAGGTGAATCCCGCCGATGCCCCGGTTCTGATTCTCGCGCTCAGTTCCGCGACACTGACTCCGGGGCAGCTGTACGACGCCGCCGATACGATCCTCCTGCCCAAGCTCTCGCAGGTGAGCGGGGTAGGACAGGTGACCATCGGCGGCAGCTCGCTGCCGGCGGTGCGCGTCGAGCTCAACCCGCCCGCCCTGTTCAAATACGGCATCGGACTCGAGGACGTGCGCGCGGCGCTGTCCGCGGCCAATGCCAACACCCCGAAGGGGTCGATGGAAGTGGGGGGCCGGCGTTATCAGATCTACACCAACGACCAGGCGAGCCAGGCGGCCGAGTATCGCGGCCTGATCATCGCCTACCGCAACGGTGCGGCGGTGCGGCTGTCGGACCTGGCCGAGGTACGCGACTCGGTCGAGAACGTGCGCAATGTCGGGCTCGCCAATGGGGTGCCCGCCGTGCTGCTCGTGCTCTACCGCCAGCCGGGCGCCAACATCATCGAGACCGTCGACCGCGTGATAGCTCTGATCCCGGAGCTCAAGGCCTCGATTCCGAGCGACATCGATGTCAAGGTCGCGATGGATCGCACCACGACCATTCGCACTTCACTGCATGACGTCGAGCGCACTCTGCTGGTGGCAGTCACGCTCGTGATCCTGGTGGTGTTTTTGTTCCTGCGTGACGGCCGCGCCACGCTCGTGCCGGCGGTGGCGGTGCCGATCTCGCTCCTCGGCACCTTCGGCGCGATGTACCTGCTCGGCTACAGCCTCGACAATCTGTCGCTGATGGCGCTCATCATCGCCACCGGCTTCGTGGTCGACGATGCCATCGTGGTGCTGGAGAACGTCACGCGCCACATCGAGGCCGGCATGCCGCGCTTTCAGGCCGCGCTGCAGGGCGCGCGCGAGGTCAGCTTCACGGTACTGTCGATGAGCTTGTCGCTGGTGGCCGTATTCCTGCCCATCCTGCTGATGGGGGGCATCGTCGGCCGGCTGTTCCGCGAGTTCTCGATCACGCTGTCGGTGGCGGTGCTGGTGTCGCTGCTGGTCTCGCTCACTACCACGCCGATGATGTGCGCGCGACTGATCCACGAGCACGCCGCGGTACAGCGCGGCTGGCTGTTCCACGCGAGTGAGCGGGTGTTTGAAACCATGCACGACGCCTACGCCCGCTCGCTCGCCTGGGCGCTGCGCAATCGCGGGCTCGTGATGGTACTGCTGGCGGCGACGGTGGCCTTCAACATTTATCTCTACTGGAAGATCCCCAAGGGATTCTTCCCGCAGCAGGACACCGGACGGCTGATCGGCGGCATCCAGGCCGACCAGGCGATCTCGTTCCAATCGATGTCGCTCAAGCTCAGGCAGTTCATGCAGATCGTGAGGCTCGACCCGGCGGTCAACAGCGTCGTCGGCTTCACCGGCGGCGGCTCGCAGGGCGGCGGGCAGACCAACAGCGGCTTCGTGTTCATCGCCTTGCAGCCAAAAGCGCAGCGCCACCTGTCCGCTGATCAGGTGATCGGGCGCCTGCGGCCGAAGTTGAGTCAGGTGGCCGGCGCGCGACTGTTCCTGCGGGCGGCGCAGGACATCCAGATAGGCGGTCGGCAGAGCAATTCCCAGTACCAGTACACGCTCCAGGCCGATAGCGTGGCGCAGCTCTACCAGTGGGCACCGAAGCTGGTCGAGGCGCTGCAGCATGAGGCGGCGCTCACCGACGTCAACTCCGACCAGCAGCAGAACGGCCTCGAGATCGAGCTCACCATCGACCGCGATACCGCCTCACGGCTGCAGCTCAGCCCCGCGGTCATCGACAACACGCTCTACGACGCCTTCGGTCAGCGCATCGTGTCGACCATCTACAACCCGCTCAACCAATACCACGTGGTGATGGAGGTGGCGCCGGAGTACTGGCAGAGCCCCGACACGCTCAGGAATCTCTGGGTGAGTACCGCCGGCGGCACGGTGAACGGCAGCCAGGCCACCAATGCGGTGGCCGGCACGGTGATCTCCGGTCAGACCGCCTCTGGCAGCACCGCGGCGACGATTGCTTCCGACACGGCGCGCAACCTCGCGACCAATAGCCTCGCCAACTCCGGGCGTGGTGCCGTCTCGACCGGCTCGGCCGTCAGCATTGCGCCGGAGCCCGCCGTGCCGCTTGCGGCCTTCAGCCACTACGCCCCCGGCAACACGCCGCTGGCGGTGAATCACCAGGGCACCTTCGTCGCCACGACCATCTCCTACAACATCGCCCCGGGCGCCTCGCAGAGCGATGCTGCAGACGCGCTGCGCCGGGCGATCAATGAAGTCGGCATGCCGGCGGCGATCCATGGCAGCGCTCAGGGCACGGCGCGCGCCTACGAGGAGTCGCTCGCCAACGAGCCGGTGCTCATCCTCGCCGCGCTCGCCGCGGTCTACATCGTGCTCGGCGTTCTCTACGAGAGCTACATTCACCCGATCACCATCCTCTCCACCCTGCCCTCGGCTGGCGCGGGCGCGGTGCTGGCGCTGCGCCTCTTCAACCAGGAGTTCAGCATCATCGCGTTGATCGGCGTGATCCTGCTGATCGGCATCGTCAAGAAGAACGCGATCATGATGATCGACTTCGCGCTCGAGGAGCAGCGCGCCCACGGGCGCGCTGCGGCGGAGGCGATCTACACCGCCGCGCTGCTGCGCTTCCGGCCCATCATGATGACCACCATGGCGGCGATGCTCGGCGCGCTGCCGCTCGCCTTCGGGGGCGGCGAAGGCGCCGAGACGCGCCAGCCCCTCGGCATCTCGATCGTCGGCGGTCTGCTGGTGAGCCAGGTGCTCACGCTCTACACGACGCCCGTCATGTACCTCTATCTCGATCGCTTCGGCGCATGGTGCAGCCGAATGTGGTCGCGGCTGCGCCCCGAGGCGCCTCCGCCTGCTGCGACGGTGGCCAGTCCATGAAGCTCACACGCCGCGCGCGGCCGAGTCTGGCCATCACCCGGCTTGTTGCGGCGGCCGTCGGCGCCGGCACGTGGCCGGGCGTGGTCGCGTTATGCGCCGTCGTGCTCACCGGCTGCGCGGTGGGCCCGAACTACCACCGACCCTCCGCACCCGTGCCGCAGCGCTTCAAGGAATCCGAGGGCTGGAAGCCGGCGGAGCCGGGTGAGGCGGCGAGCGGCACCGACTGGTGGTCCGTGTATCAGGACGCCACGCTCGATGAGCTCGAGCGACAGATCGACGTGTCCAACCAGACTCTCAAGGCCTCCGAGGCGAGCTGGCGCCAGGCCACCGCCCTGGTGAGCGTGGCGCGCGCGGGACTCTTCCCGACCATTGGCGTGGCCGCCACCGGCACACGCTCCGGGGGTCCGGGGGCGCGGGCCGGTGTAGGTGCCGGCGCGGCCGCGGCGCCGGTCTCGCACGCCGTCAATCAGTTCCAGCTCGCAGGCACCGCATCCTGGAACATCGACCTCTGGGGCAAGATCCGCCGCACCATCGAAAGCAACGTCGCGAGCGCCGCGGCGAGTGAAGCCGACCTGGCGGCGGCGCGGCTCAGCCTGCAGGCGCTGCTCGCCACCGACTACATCGGGCTGCGCGTCGCCGACGAGCAGCGGCAGTTGCTCGACCAGACGGTCGAGGCTTACAAGCGCGCGCTCGAGATTACGCAGAACCGCTATAAGGTCGGTGTCGCCGCCAAGACCGACGTGGTCACGGCCGAAACGCAGCTCGAGGGCGCCGAGTCGCAGCAGCTTGGCCTGGGCGTGACGCGCGCGACCCTCGAGCACGCCATCGCGGTGCTCATCGGCAAGCCACCGGCCGACTTCTCGCTCGCGCCGGCTCCTTTCGGCACCATCGTACCGGTCGCGCCGGCCGGCGTCCCCTCGAGCCTCCTCGAGCGCCGTCCGGACGTCGCCGCCGCCGAGCGGCGCATGGCCGCCGCCAACGCGCAGGTCGGCGTGGCCGTGGCCGCGTATTTTCCGGACCTGACGTTGAGCGGATCCTACGGCTTCGCGAGCAACGTGGTCTCGGGCCTCATCACCACACCCAACAACGTGTGGTCGTTCGGCGGCACGGCCACCGAGACACTGCTCGACTTCGGCGCGCGTCCCGCACAAGTGCGCCAGGTGCGTGCCGCTTACGACGCGACCGTCGCGAGCTACCGTGAGACCGTCCTGACGGCGTTTCAGCAGGTGGAGGACGAGCTTGCAACGCTCAGAATCCTCGAGCAGCAGGTGCAGATCCAACAGCAGGCGGTCGACTCGGCGAACCTCGCCGCACAGCTGACGCTCAATCAGTACAAGGCGGGCACGGTGGCCTACACCTCCGTCATCACCGCCCAGACCATCGCGCTCGGTGACGCTCAGACGCTTCTCACGCTTCGCCAGAGCCGCCTGAGCGCCAGCGTGACGCTGATCGAGGCGCTCGGTGGGGGCTGGACTGCCGACTCCCTCGGTACCCCGCAGGGTACGGCGGCGACCCTCGCGCGAGAGCCCTCTCCGCCCGCGCCGCCCCACCCCACGTCCCCGCAGACGTCCCCGCCCCAGCAGAGCGCACGAGCTCCCCCAACCCCCTGAGCCCCCCGGAGCCGCTCCGTCCGTCTCCTGGGGCGTATCGCCGCCGATTCAGGCCCTGAATAGACCCTAAGCGGTTCTTTTCCCTAGAAGTCTCACAGTTTCTTGAGCTCCGGCTCTGCCGTGGTTGACGCCTCGGCCGGGCCTTGCCTATGATGTAAATGAGAATGATTCGCATTTACATACCTCCCAGCCGGGAGCCAGGGAATCAGGCCCCTCCCCTGACCGGTCAGCGTCGAGCGGCTGCTGCCTTGGGCACTGTCGTAGTCCTGGCGCTCTTTTTCCCCGTCCTGGGGGTCGCCAGCGGGGGTGCGGACAGTGCCGCTACCGTGGACATGGCGGTCGCCACAGAGTCCACGGTGACGACAACCGCTGCGGCGCTCGCCGCGGCCGACGTCGCGGCCGCGGATGCCGCCGCCCCCGAGGGGGCACTGGCTACCGTGGTCGTCGAGGCCAGCGTTCTCACCGGCCCGTCGGTCTCGCCGAGCGGCGCCAATGACTACACAACCACGGCCGCGGACATCGCCGCGGCGCCGAAAGGCAGGACGGCGCCACTCACCGACGTGCTCGCTCAGATGCCAGGCGTCGCCATCGACCAGAACGAGCAGATCCACATCCGCAGTACCGAGGGTCCGCAATTCCAGTACCAGATCAACGGTGTGCTGCTGCCGCTCGACATCAACACCAACCCGCCGTTTCTGTCGATGATCAACCCGATGTTCATTCAGCGCCTCGACCTGCTCGATGGAGTGCTGCCGGCGCGCTACAGCTACGCGACCGGCGGCGTGGTCAACATCGAGACCAAGGACGGCTGCCAGCAGCCGTTCGGCGATCTGTCGGTGCGCGTCGGGCAGCGCTCGACGATCGAGCCGAGCTTCGAATATGCGGGCTGTCACGGGCAGCTCGGCACCTACGTGAGCGCGGTCTATCAACAGAGCAACACCGCCTTCAGCTCCGCGACACCCGGTCCCACGCCCATTCACGACTTCACCCACCGCGGCCAGCTCTTTGGCCTCCTCTCCTACCCGCTGTCACCGACCGACACCCTCAGCCTGATGCTCTCCGGGGCGGCGAGCCGCAATCAGCTGCCGAATGTCCCGGACCTGGTGCCCGCGTACCAGCTCGCGGGTGTGCCGCTGCCACCGTCGTCGGCGGAAACGAACTCGTACCTCAATTTCAGCGATGCGTTCGCCATCGTGTCACTCAGCGGTACGCGCGGCAGCGCCACTTCCTACCAGATCGCCGCGAGCTGGCACACCATCTCGCAGCGCTTCGAGCCCGATCCGGTCGGCGAGCTCCTCTACCAGGGCGTCGCCTCGACCGCGAGCCACGTCGATCACGACTACACCCTGCAGGGCGATCTCGGCTTTGCGCTCGGCGCGCACACCCTCAGCACCGGCTTCTATGCCGCGCAGTATCGGGTGACGGCCAACGACTCTTCGCTGGTGTTCCCCGCCAATGATGCGGGCCAGCAGTTGAGCGACGTGCCGCTCACGGTGGTGAACAACACCCACGACAACAACCTCGTCGCGGGTGTGTATGTCAGCGACCTGTGGAAAATCACTTCCAGGCTCACGCTCTCGGCCGGCCTTCGCTGGGATGTCCTGACCGGCTTCACCAACGACCATCAGGTGGACCCGACCCTCAACCTCGTGTACCGCCCCGACAGCGCCACCACCTGGCACTTGGGAGCCGCGCGCTACTTTCAGATTCCGCTCTTCCTCGGGATCTCGCCCACCGCCTCCGAGGCGTTCGCCGGCACGACGGCAGCCGGTGGGCCCGGCGTCTCGCTACCCCGCACCGAGGACGACCGCTACGTGGATGCCGGCGTCGTGCACCGGCTCAACGGGGGACTCACGCTCTCAGCCGACGGGTATTACGAGTGGACCACGCACTACCTCGACACGGGCCAGTTCGGCGTGGTGCCGATCTTCGCGCCCTTCAACTACGACCAGGGTCACGCATGGGGCGTCGAGCTCGCCGCGCGTTATCAGCGCGACGCCCTCGCCGCCTACGCCAATCTGACGCTCGGCAGAAACTGGCAGCAGGGCGTGGTGACCGGTCAGTTCAACTTTCCAGCCGATGAGCTCGCTTACATCGACAGCCACGCCATCGTGCTCGATCACCAGCCGCTCTACGGTGCCGCGGCCGGTGTCAGCTGGCACCGCGGGCAGTTCGCCCTCGGAGCCGACGGGATCTATAGCCAAGGCCTGCGCTCCGGCTTCGCCAATCTCGAGCAGCTGCCTGAGGTCGTGCAGGTGAATTTCAGCCTCGAGCGCTCGTTCGTGGTTCCCGCAGGCGAGCTGCTCACGAATCGTCTCACGCTGCTCAACGTCTTCGACCGGGTGAACCTCCTGCGTCCGGCGAACGGTATCGGCATCTTCCAGTCGGCTTACGCGCCGCGTCGCACGCTCTACTACACGCTCAGCTGGCGCTTCTGAAGCTCGCCGCGCCTGTCGATCTGCGTCGTGCGAGAATCCGTGTCGAGGAGCGGTGAGGGAGCGTTACGCATGAGCCAGCCCACTTGGATCGCGGTCGGGTCACGCCTGCTGGTCTTGCTCTGCGGGCTCGGAGCAGTGATCACCTCGCCCGCGGCGAATCTGACATTTTTGCAGAACTCGCCGATCTCTTATTTCCAGGATGACGACGTCAGCATGATGCTCGCGAACGCGAAGGCGGTACTCGACTCGGTGTCCGGCGCGAAGCAGCAGTGGAGCAACCCGCGCACGGGCGCTGCCGGCATGGCGCAGATCAAGGGGCGCTTTACCGCCACTGACGGCACGCCGTGCGCACGGCTTCGAGTCGTGAACAAAGCCCGCGGCGTCGAAAGCGATATCGTCTACACCGTCTGCAAGAACCCCGAGCGCGGCTGGGCGGTCGACCCGGATGCCAAGCCGCCGCCGGCGCGTGCGCCTTAGTCAGGCGAGCGGGACAGGGCGGCTGGCTCCCGCCGGCGTCTACTTCACCGTGTAGCCCTTACCCTCGAGGCAAGCGCCGAACGCCTTGTTGTACGCCGCCTTCTGCTGGGCGAGGGCAGCCTGCGCCTGCTGGGTCGCTGCGTCTTGCTGTGCCACCGCCCCCTGCGCAGCCTCTTCCTTGGCTCGCCTCCTCGCAGCGACGCCGCTCAGGGCTCCCGCGGTAGCCCCGATCGCGGCGCCCTGGCCGGCATCACCGGCGACGGCACCGATCGCCGCGCCGGCCGCTGCGCCTCGCGCGGCGCCCCTCACCGTCGAGCCTTGTCCGGCATTATTGGCGGCCTGTTGTGCGGCCTGTTGCTGGGAAGCCGCCGATGGCGCCGTCGCGGGCGGCGGCGCCAGAGGGTCGAAGCCCGTGTAGTTCTTCGCCCAGGTGAAGCAGTCGGACTCGTCGGTTCGCTGCTGCTCGGCCGCTTGTCCCTTGGCAGGAAACACCACCACGCCGAGGCTCTGTGACATGAACTGGGCGGGAGCTGTGGCCTGGGTGGAGGCCGCCGGCTGCTGGGGAGCGGCAGGCTGCGCTTGAGCCGCCGCCCGCTCAGCAAGCGAAAAAGCGCTCGCCAATGCGGCAACCAGACCGATGAGTAAGTGCCCGTGCCTGTGTGACATTGGGGTTTCCTTCCGCGTATCCCTGCATCGTTTGCAGTGCATTCTACGCGACCTGTGGCTGCACCATCGTTACTTGTCGCCGGTGCGGGTGCAGTGCAAGATCCACTGCGCTTCAGCGACGCGCCGAACAGCCGAAAGATGGATTACAACAAATGGCTTACGACCTCTTCCTGAGCTACGCCGCCGGCGACAAAGCCACCGCTTTGGCGGTCGTGACGGGGCTCGAGGACCAGGGCATCGGCTGCTGGATGGCACCGCGCGACATCCCAGCCGGATCCGAGTACGGCGAGCAGATCATCGAAGCCGTCAAGGGCTGCCGTATGTTCGTGGTCATCTTCTCGGCGAGTGCCAACAGCTCGCCGCACGTGCGGCGGGAGGTCGAGCGCGCCGTTTCGGCCGGGAAAGTCATCGTCCCCTTCCGCATCGAGAACGTCGAACCCACCGGCGCGATGGAGTACGCACTCGGCAACACCCATTGGCTCGATGCGCTCACCCGTCCGCTAGGGCCGCACGTCGTGACCCTCGTCACGACGGCGCGGCGTCTGCTCGGGATAGTGAGCGCGCCCGAGACTGCGGCCGATCCCGCCTTAGCCGGCGCGTCGCGGCCCTCGATCGTCGTGCTGCCGTTCAACAACATGAGCGGCGATCCTGAGCAGGAGTACTTCAGCGACGGCATCACCGAGGACATCATCACCGATCTGTCGAAGGTGTCGGCTCTGTTTGTGATCGCGCGCAATACCGCCTTCACGTACAAGGGCAAGAAGCTCAAGGTGCAGGAGATCAGCGAAGAGCTCGGGGTCAGCTTCGTGCTCGAAGGCAGTGTGCGAAAGGCAGGTTCTCGGGTGCGGGTGACCGGTCAGCTCATCAACGGCAAGGACGGCGGGCACGTCTGGGCCGACCGCTACGACCGCGACCTCACCGACATCTTCGCGATCCAGGACGAGATCACGCACGCCATCGTCGAGCAGTTGAAGGTGAAGTTGCTGCCACAGGAGAAGAAGTCGCTCGCGCAGGCGCAGACCGCCAACGTCGAGGCCTACACCTACCACCTCCGTGGCCGGCAGTTCTTTTATCGGCACTCGAAGTCGTACTACCACATGGCGCGGCGCATGTTCAGCAAGGCCGTCGAGCTCGACCCGGCCTACGCGCGTGCCCACGCCGGGATCGCCGACTGCGATTCGTTTCTGTACGTGCATTATCACGCCGACGTGTCGCTCGAGGGCATTCTTGGCGCCAGCGCTCGAGCGCTCGAGCTCGAAGCCGATCTCGCCGAGGCGCATGCCTCACGCGGGCTTGCCTTGTCGCTCGTGAAGCGTGGTGAGGAGGCGACGGCCGAGTTCGAGCGGGCGATCCGGCTCGATCCGAACTCTTTCGAGGCGCATTATTTCTATGGCCGCGCCTGCTTCACCCAGAACATGCTCGAGCGCGCCGCAGAGCTGCTCGAGCACGCCGCCGAGATCAAGCCCGACGATTACCAGGCATCCGCCATCCTGATGCCCATCTATCGGACGCTCGGCCGCCACGAGGAGATCAAGGTGACCGCGCGCCGCGCCCTCGAGCGGGCGGAGAACGAGCTCAGACTGCACCCCGAGAACGCGCGTCCGGCCTATCTCGGCGCTTTGTGCCTGATAGAGCTCGGCGAGCCCGAGCGCGCGCGCGAATGGCTGTCGCGGGCCTTGGCCATCGACCCGGATGACCAGATGACGCAGTACAACGTCGCCTGCGGATACTGCCAGCTGGGAGACGTCGAGCCGGCGTTCGATTTGCTAGAGAAATCGCTCCAGACCGCCGGTGACTGGATCAAGTCGTGGATCAAATACGACTCGGATCTCGACCCGCTCCGCGGCCTGCCGCGCTACCAGAAGGTGCAGGAGTTGATTCAGTAATGTTTTGGTGGGTGCTGACGGTCTCGAACCGCCGACCTTCGCCTTGTAAGGGCGACGCTCTACCAGCTGAGCTAAGCACCCACGTGCGGGGGAAGCGCAATCATCAACGCGGCGAGCGTAATCATCAACGTGGCGGCGGTGAAAGTTCTCTATTTCACTCCGAACGCCGGCAGGGCGCCGGCGTTCTCAATGAAGGTGCACTTGGCCTCGGAGCACACTTTGAGCTCCATCTCGATGCGCTTGAGCTGCACGTACTGCTCCGGTGACAGGCCGATGGCCTGTCGATAGGCATTGTCGGCTGCCGCCCGCGCTTCCTCGGCTGCTCTGCGTTGCACCTCGGCGTTCTTGATCTGGATCTCGGTCTGGATGCGCTGCTCCTGGGCTGCCGTCTCGATGCGCTGATTCTTGATGGCATCTGGAGGGTTGGCGCGCCCGACTGTCATGGTGATCAGTCGAACCGGCAATCCTTTCTCCTTGATGAAAGCGATCAGGTTATCGCGGATCTCCGCATCGATCGCATCCAGTGCCGTCGTGCTGATCGCCGTTTCATTCATCTCATGCTTGCGCACAGCCTGGCGAACCATCGTCTTGAACGGTTCCTCGAGGTTGTTGGCGTACCAGTTCGGGCCAAAGCCCTTGATGAGAGCCACTGAGTCTGCGACCTGCAGCACCACGATGGCGTGGAAGCTGATCGGCACACCGTCAGAGGTCATCGTGTCATGCATCTCGGTATCGTACTTTTGCGGCTGCATGTACACGTCCACGCCTTCGGTCGTGATGGCGGTGAAAGTCCGGCCTGTCTGCACCGGGGTGTCCACCACGCCGCCGTGCCCGAAGAGCCACGGCTTCTTGATCAGCACGACCTCGTGCCCGGCATCAGGGGCATAAGTGCTACAGGCCGCCAGCAACAGGAGAAGCGCGGCTGATACAGCTTTCATAGTACGACCTGTCCCCCTGCCACTCGGGGAGAGCCGCTGG